>LSQX01257535.1_pt2 | contig 14168 bp, 23 predicted proteins | sample 654561 | NCBI WGS metagenome assembly LSQX01 (sample SAMN04489861, study PRJNA283612) | anaerobic digester metagenome | isolation source: 4 biogas reactors fed with cattle manure at either 37C or 55C with and... | place: Denmark: Kongens Lyngby | collected 2014
AAGTTCTCTACCAGGGCTTATAACAGATGTCGTATCTGCGGCCGATCCCATGCATACCTTAGAAAATTTGGTGTATGCCGTATCTGCTTCAGAGAATTGGCTTATAAGGGTCAAATACCTGGTGTCAGAAAAGCCAGCTGGTAGACTGGAGAGATTGGAAGGAGGTTAAATATATGGTTATGACCGATCCCATTGCTGATATGCTGACCCGTATTCGCAATGCGTTAGTCGTCAAGCATGCAAGTATTGATGTCCCCGCTTCAAATATCAAGATGGCCATAGCGGATATCTTGCAGGAAGAGGGATTTATAAAGGGATACACCCGCATTGAAGACGGTAAACAGGGTGTATTGAAGATAGATTTGAAGTACGGTCAAAATGGTGAAAATGTAATCACAGGGTTAAAGAGAATAAGTAAGCCCGGCCTCAGGGTATATGCCAAGAAAGATCAGGTACCTAAGGTGCTGGGAGGACTGGGCATTGCCATCCTTTCAACATCAAAAGGTGTTATAACGGATAAAAAAGCCCGGGAAGAAGGCGTTGGCGGGGAAGTACTCTGCTTTATATGGTAATTAGAAGTTGGGAGTTAGAAGGTAGAAGTTCAACCTCTAACATCCGGCACTGAAAGGAGTTGTAAGAGGATGTCACGAATAGGAAATCTTCCCATAGACATACCCCAGGGCGTTACAGTAACCGTGGACGGAAACAATGTGGTTACCGTAAAGGGCGCCAATGGGGAACTATCCCAGCCTATTCATAAGGATATTACTGTTTCTGTGGAAGATAACGTTATATATGTAAAAAGGTCATCGGATGCAAAATTTCAAAAGTCCATACACGGCCTTTCAAGATCCCTGATAGCCAATATGGTGGAAGGCGTATCCAAGGGGTTCCAGAAGACTCTGGAGATCCATGGCGTAGGATACAGGGCCCAAAAACAGGGCAAGAAGCTGGTCCTGACTGTCGGCTACTCCCATCCGGTGGAGATAGAGGAAGCCGATGGTGTAGAGTTTGAAGTCCCTTCAGCCAACCGGATAATTGTCAAGGGAATTGACAAGCAGAAGGTTGGGGCTATGGCAGCCAAGATAAGGGGCACAAGACCGCCTGAGCCATATAAGGGTAAGGGTATCAGATATGAGAACGAGAGAATTATACGAAAAGAAGGAAAGACAGGAGCATAAGCTAGGAAGGAGTGACACAGGGTGATTAAAAAAATTGACAAAAATGCAGCACGGAAAGTACGCCACCGCAGGGTGAGAAACAAAATATCCGGTACGGCAGAGAGGCCACGCCTCAACGTTTTCCGCAGTCTTAAACACATCTATGTCCAGCTTATCGATGATAATATGGGACATACCCTAGTATCAGCTTCCAGCTTAGATCCGGAAATCAAGAGCGTTTCTGAAAAGACCAAGAAGGAAGTTGCCAAGATGGTTGGGGAACTGGCTGCACGCAGAGCCCTGGAAAAGGGGATTACAAAGGTAGTTTTTGATCGTGGCGGGTACATCTACCACGGAAGAGTAGCAGAAGTAGCAGCCGGTGCACGAGAAGCCGGACTTGAGTTTTAAGGAGGGAAATCCATGGAGCAAATTGATGCCAGTACGCTGGATCTAAAGGAAAAGGTTGTTAGCATCAACCGTGTTGCCAAGGTTGTCAGAGGTGGCAGAAACTTTCGCTTTAATACAGTGGTTGTAGTTGGAGATGAAAACGGACACGTAGGAGTTGGAACAGGAAAGGCTACTGAGATCCCTGAAGCTATCAGAAAGGGTATCGAAGATGCCAAGAAAAACATGATAAAGGTGCCCATCGTCAACACGACTATACCTCATGAGGTGATTGGGCATTTCGGCAGCGGTAGCGTTTTGATGATGCCGGCAAAGGAAGGTACCGGGGTTATCGCCGGCGGGCCCGTGCGTGCGGTACTGGAACTTGCGGGTATCCGAGACATTCTTACCAAGTCTCTGGGGTCCAGTAACTCCAGAAATATGGTAAACGCCGCTATGGAAGGGTTGTCAAGGCTCAAAACAGCTGAAGAGGTCGCAAAACTTCGCGGCAAGTCTGTCGAAGAGATCTTAGGATAGGGAGGCGAAGCCTGTGGCTAAACTAAAGGTGACCCAGGTGCGGAGTACCATCGGATCCAAAAAGGATCAGATAGCTACTATGGAAGCCCTGGGACTTAGAAAGATTAGAAGTGTAAAGATACATGACGATTCCCCGGCTATCCGCGGAATGATCAATAAGGTCAAACATCTAGTATCCGTCGAGGAGATTGACGCTTAAGGGAGGTGAATCCATTGAGACTTAACCAGTTGAGTCCTGCTGAAGGCGCTGTTAAAACCTCTAAGAGAAAAGGGAGAGGCCCGGCTTCCGGTCTTGGAAAGACCTCCGGACGAGGTCAGAAGGGTCAAAAATCCAGGAGCGGCGGTGGCGTGCGTCCCGGCTTTGAAGGAGGCCAGATGCCGTTAACCAGAAGGCTCCCAAAAAGAGGCTTTACTAATATATTTGCTAAGGTTTATAATGAAGTTAACCTGGGGCAATTGGATATATTTGAAGAAGATACCGTAGTAACACCGCAGCTGCTTATGGAAAAGGGAATAATCAAGAAGGAGAAGGACGGGGTCAAGATTTTAGGCAATGGTGAACTGAATACCAAGCTGACTGTCAAGGCCCATAAATTCAGTAAAGCAGCTCAGGAAAAAATAGAGGCTGCTGGGGGAAAGGCCGAGGTGATTTAAAGTGTTGGACACCTTGCGTAATGCCTGGAGAATTGAAGATCTTAGAAAAAAGATAGTTTTTACTTTGATTATGCTATTGGTGTACAGGATAGGGGCTTTTATTCCCGTTCCTTTCATCGATGCCAGTCATATAAAAAGTTTGGTTGGGGAGGGCAACCTGTTAGGATTGCTGGACATTATAACCGGGGGCGCCTTTGCAAACTATACCATATTTGCTATGGGTATAACCCCCTATATAAACTCCTCAATCATAATGCAGCTATTAACGGTAGCCATTCCGAAGTTGGAACAGCTCTCCAAGGAAGGAGAAGAGGGCCAGAAAAAGATTACTCAATATACTCGCTATCTGACAATAGGATTGGCATTTGTACAATCAATCGGAATTACCTACGGGCTTGCCAATCAGGCCGGGGGACAGATAATGAAATATAATTCTGCTTGGGTCTACTTCGTAGTTGCCCTGACTCTGACCGCCGGTACAGCCTTTTTAATGTGGTTAGGGGAGCAAATTACGGAAAAGGGCATTGGCAACGGAATATCCATGATCATCTTTGCCAGCATAGTTTCCAGGATCCCCGTAGCTGCAGTGAGCCTGTGGAATCTGGCCTTTGAAGTAGGGACTATAAGCCCATGGTCATTGCCGTTTATCGTTATCTTTATCGTGGCTCTGATCGCAGGGGTGGTCTTTATAGATATGGGGCAGAGAAGGATTCCCGTACAGTATGCCAAGAGGGTGGTAGGCAGGAAGGTTTATGGTGGGCAGAGCACCCACATCCCCCTGAAGGTTAACTCCTCCGGGGTACTTCCCATAATCTTTGCTGTATCCTTACTATCCCTACCCCAGACAATCGGGTACTTTTTTCCGGATAGTGGATTCTACCGCTTTATAGAAGCTCACTTTAGTCAGAGCTCTGCGGCATATGCAGTGACTTATGCGCTATTAATCGTATTTTTTACATTCTTTTACAGCCAGATCTCCTTTAATCCGATTGAGGTTGCCAACAATCTCAAACAATACGGGGGATTTGTACAGGGAATAAGGCCGGGAAAACCTACATCCGATTACCTTTTGAGAATATCCAATCGCATTACCCTGGTAGGCTCTCTGTTCCTGGCAGCGGTAGCGATTATACCGATTGCTGTGGCAAGTATTACTAAGATTCCCATGTATCTGCAGGGAACCAGTATACTGATTCTGGTGAGCGTAGCCCTGGAAACCTCTAAGCAATTGGAAGCCCAGATGGTTATGAGGCATTATAAAGGTTTTTTAAAGTAGGAGATTACCGTTGATTATATTAAAATCGAAAAGTGAAATTAAATTAATGGAGGAAGCCGGAAAGATTGTGGCCGGAGCCCATGAGGCTGTAAGAAAAGCCATAGCTCCCGGTATCACTACGGAGGAGCTGGACCGTATAGCCGAGGATTATATCCGAAGCCGGGGAGCTACTCCAGCTTTCAAGGGATACATGGGTTATCCGGCGAGCATTTGCACATCCATTAACGAGCAAGTAGTCCATGGGATCCCGGGCCCCGTAGTCCTTAAAGAAGGCGATATAGTGAGCGTTGATATAGGTGCCTTTTTTAACGGATACTGCGGGGACGCGGCAAAGACTCATCCCGTTGGGAAAGTCTCACCCGATGCCCTTAGACTTATTGAAACAGCAAAAGAAGCCTTTTTTAGCGGATTGGAATTCGCTCGGGAAGGATACCGCCTTTCTGATATATCCCATGCAATCCAGGTTTATGTAGAAGGGCACGGATACTCGGTGGTGAAGGCCCTGGTCGGTCATGGTATCGGTCAGGCCATGCACGAGGAACCCCAGATACCAAACTATGGACCTCCGGGAAGAGGACCCAGACTCAGGGAAGGCATGACCTTGGCTATTGAACCCATGATAAACGCGGGAGCCCATGAGGTGGTTACGCTTCATGACGGCTGGACAGTAGTGACCAGAGATGGCAGCCTTTCTGCCCACTATGAACATACTATTGCAATAACTCAAGGGCAGCCTTTAATACTGACTCAAGAGGGGTAGATAAAGGTGGTTGAGGATAATAAAATGCAGGTAGGTAGAATAGTCTTAGCCAAAGCCGGTAGGGACAAGGGAAATCTTTTTGTGATAGTTGACAGGATAGACCATGAGTATGTATTGATTGCCAATGGCAGAAACAGGACCATAGATAAGCCTAAGAAAAAGAAGATCAAGCACCTGGAGGCCAGACCGGATGTTTTGTCCGGAATAAGGGAAAAACTCCTAAGGGGACAAAAGGTGTTTGATGCTGAGATACGAAAGGGCCTGGATGCCTTGCTATAGATATTGATTTTGGTGTCCTGAGGGATGTATGAGTAAGGGAGTAATTTGTTGATCTTAAAGTAAAAAGGGAGGGTGAATTGTTTGGCCAAAGAAGATGTTATTGAGGTAGAGGGAACTGTCGTTGAAGCATTACCCAATGCCATGTTCCATGTGGAGCTGGAAAATGGCCATAGAATATTAGCCCATATATCCGGTAAACTTCGTATGAACTATATCAGGATATTACAGGGGGATAAGGTGACGGTAGAACTATCGCCCTATGATTTGACCCGTGGTCGGATTACTTGGCGAGGTAAGTGATAAGGAGGTAATGGGATGAGAGTAAGACCGTCTGTAAAACCTATTTGTGAAAAATGCAAGATAATCAGGCGTAAAGGTAGGGTCATGGTTATCTGTGAGAACCCTAGACATAAACAAAGACAGGGATAAGATACACTAAAGTATATGGATTCTTTTCCTATTATGTTGTTTAAAGTTATGAAAAATATGGAATAATCATTAATATGGAGGTGTAACGATGGCGCGTATTGCCGGAATTGACTTGCCCAGAGAAAAGCGAGTAGAGATTGGTTTGACCTATATCTATGGGATAGGCAGGTCTAAATCTAAAGAAATTTTGGCCGCAACGGGAGTTAACCCCGATACCAGAATCAGGGATCTTACCGAAGTGGAAGTTAATAAACTCAGAGATTATATCGATAGAAATGTCACGGTAGAAGGTGACGCGAGACGTGAGGTGTCCCTAAACATAAAACGTCTTAGCGAGATTGGATGCTATCGCGGTATTAGGCACCGCAGGGGTCTGCCTGTACGGGGACAGAGCACCAAGCAGAATGCCAGAACCCGCAAGGGGCCTAAGAGAAGCATTGGCATTCGTAAAAAGAAATAAGGAGGGTCATTAATGGCAAGAAAGCAAGTGCGTAGAAGCAGAAGACGCCGTGAAAAGAAAAATATTGAACGGGGCGCCGCACATATCCGCTCTACTTTCAATAATACTATAGTTACCATTACCGATACGGCTGGCAATGCACTTTCATGGGCAAGCTCAGGCGGCTTGGGTTTTAGGGGCTCCAGAAAGAGCACTCCTTTTGCTGCGCAGATGGCTGCTGAAACCGCTGCCAAGGCTGCAATGGAACACGGACTTAAGACCGTTGAAGTCTATGTAAAGGGCCCGGGTGCCGGCAGGGAGGCCGCTATCCGATCTTTACAGGCTGCAGGGCTGGAAGTCAGCATGATAAAGGATGTCACGCCTATTCCTCATAACGGGTGTAGGCCACCGAAAAGACGTAGAGTTTGATGGAGGTGTAAGCAGATGGCGAAATATACAGGCTCCGTTTGTCGGCTATGCCGCCGGGAGGGAGTCAAACTATATCTAAAAGGGGATCGCTGTTACTCCGATAAATGTGCCATTACCCGCAGGCCCACTGCACCGGGTCAGCATGGTCAGAGAAGAAAAAAGGCATCGGAGTATGGTATCCAGTTGAGAGAGAAGCAGAAGGCCAGGAGAATTTACGGGGTCCTGGAGAAGCAGTTTGGACGTTATTATAACAGGGCTGAGCGTATGAGGGGAATTACCGGTGAAAACCTGCTCCAGCTGTTGGAAAGAAGACTGGACAACGTAGTATACAGGTTGGGGTTTGCAGATTCCAGAGCTCAGGCAAGACAGTTTGTACTTCACGGCCATATCACTGTTAATGGAAGAAGGGTAAATATTCCTTCCTATTTAGTCGATGTCGGTGATACAATAGCAATAAAACAAAAGTCGGCTACGGAAATCGAACAGTTTAAGGCTTTAAGAGAAGGTGCAGGCAAGACGGTAGTGCCCTGGTTACAGGTAGATTATGAAAAGTTAGAAGGATCAGTATCTGCCTTGCCCGCTAGAGAAGACATCGATGTACCAATTCAGGAGCACTTGATTGTTGAGTTGTATTCCAGATAGGATGAATACTCCTGGATTGTTTGCCCTCGGAATAAGCGGATTAAAAGTTTTTGAGGAGGGTTTGTATTAATGATAGAGATCGAAAAGCCCAAAATTGAGATAGTTGAATTAGAAGAGGATGGCAGCTACGGTAAGTTTGTGGTAGAGCCGTTGGAGCGGGGATTTGGTACCACTTTGGGTAACTCCCTGAGAAGGGTCCTATTGTCATCCTTACCGGGTGCCGCTATTACTTCTATAAAGGTTGAGGGAGTACTGCATGAGTTTTCTACCATACCCGGGGTCAAGGAAGATTTGGTAGAGATAATCTTAAACCTCAAGGAATTGGCCATAAGAATGGAACAGGATGAGCCCAAGGTGATCACTGTAAACACCCAGGGCCCAGGGGTACTGACCGGTGCGGATATCATAACCGATGTTGGTGTGGAGATCTTAAACGGCGACAAACATATTGCTACTCTAAACGAGGATGCAAGGCTTTATATGGAAATAACCATTGAGAGGGGCAGAGGATATGTCCCCGCCGAAAGAAATAAGAAGCCCGGCCAGCCCATAGGACTTATCCCCATCGATTCTATTTTTACCCCCATAAGAAGGGTGAACTTTCATGTGGAGGACACCCGTGTGGGGCAGGTCACAGACTATGACAAGCTGACCCTGGAGGTTTGGACCAATGGCAGCATAAAGGCTGACGAGGCTGCCAGCCTGGCGGCTAAAATCATGAGCGAGCATCTGATGCTCTTTATAGACTTGACAGAGCATGTTAACGATGTTGAGATCATGGTAGAAAAAGAAGAAGACAAGAAAGAAAAAGTACTCGAGATGACCATCGAAGAGCTGGATCTTTCCGTTCGCTCCTATAATTGCCTGAAAAGGGCAGGCATTAACACAGTAGACGAGCTCATACAGAGAACGCCGGAAGATATGATGAAGGTACGCAACCTGGGGAAAAAATCCCTGGAGGAAGTCGAGTCAAAGCTTGCCGTTTTAGGTTTGTCTCTTAAGAAAAGTGATGAATAGTACAAAAAACTCCGCTAAAAACCCATGGCGGGGTGACCTTAGGTGAAGGAGGGGTGTTCAAATGCCAAGACAAAGAAAGCTAGGCAGGCCCAGCGATCAGCGCAGAGCCCTGCTTAGAAATCAAGTTACCGAGCTTCTGTGGCATGGAAGGATAAAGACCACCGCAGCTCGTGCAAAAGAGGTAAGAAGTATTGCTGAGAAGTTGATTACCTTAGCAATTAATGAATATGACAAGACCGTTACAGTAACTAAAGAGATGAACAACGAAAGAGGACAGACAGTTACAAGAGAGGTAGTAAATGATCTTCCCTCGAAACTGAATGCCAGAAGAAAGATGATGTCCTATCTCTACGATTATCAAGAGGTAAAGGGTCAGGACGAGAGCAAAGAGGACTACCGCGAAAGAACAAAGGATATAAATCATCCGCTTATCGAAAAGATGTTCAGCGAATACGGTCCCAAGTACAGAAAGAGAAACGAAGAATTAAATGCAGCCGGTGGCTATACAAGAATTCTGAAGCTTGGACCTCGCCGTGGCGACGGTGCCGAAGAAGTCATTATCGAGCTTGTTTAACTTTAGATAAATATTTTTCATGGCAGAGGATTAAGTTGGGGAACTTAATCCATCTTTTTACCTGTTCGTAAGAAAGGGGGGTGGGAACCATAAAACCTATAATAGAAGCATGTAATCTAAGCTTTAGCTATGTTAACTACGAGGAAGAGGAGATCGCGGCGCTAAAGGATGTTTCCCTGAACGTAAAGAAGGGGGAGTTTTTAGTCGTGATCGGACATAACGGATCCGGCAAATCGACCCTTGCCAAGCATATAAATGCCTTAATCAAGCCGGATAGGGGAATTATTTTAGTTAAGGGCATGGATACCAGCGATGATGAGTTGGTCTGGGATATTCGCCAGACGGCTGGTATGGTCTTTCAAAACCCCGACAACCAGTTGGTGGCAACCATTGTAGAAGAGGATGTAGCCTTTGGTCCCGAGAACCTGGGATACCCCCCTGAGGAGATACGAAGACGGGTGGATGACTCCCTTAAAAAGGTGGGTATGGAGGGCTTTGCTGAGTTTGCCCCCCACCTTCTTTCTGGAGGTCAGAAACAGCGGATAGCCATCGCCGGAATTATAGCAATGAGGCCGGAGATCATAATCCTTGACGAACCTACGGCCATGCTGGATCCTGCCGGAAGGCGTGAGGTGATGGAGACCATCCGCTATCTCAATAGGGAAGAGGGAATCACCATAGTCCATATAACCCATTATATGGAGGAGGCCATAGACGCCCATAGGGTTATTGTAATGGAAGAGGGGCGTATAGTGATGGAGGGAAGCCCCAGGGAAGTCTTTGTAAAGGTGGAAGAGCTCAAAAGCCTGGGTCTGGATGTGCCCCAGATAACCGAATTGGCATACGAACTCAGAAAGGAAGGAATAGACATACCCCCAGGTCTATTGACAGCAGAAGAGATGGTGAAGGCGCTATGTCAATCATAATAGAGAATTTGACCCACGTTTATATGGAGGGCGGGCCATTTGAATCCACCGCCCTGGATGGGATAAACCTGGAGATTAAGGACGGCGAGTTCATTGGCCTTATCGGGCATACGGGCTCGGGAAAATCCACCCTTGTCCAGCACCTGAATGGGCTTTTAAAGCCTACCAGCGGCACCGTAAGGGTTGATGATATCATAGTGGAGAGCAAGTCAAAGAATCTGAAGGACCTGAGGCGAAAGGTAGGCCTGGTATTTCAATATCCGGAGCACCAGCTTTTCGAGGAGAAGGTTTATCTGGATATCGCATTTGGGCCTAAAAACCTGGGTTGCTCGGATACTGAAACGGAGCTGAGGGTAAGAGAGGCCATGGAACTGGTGGGGCTGGATTACGAGTCCATAAAGGATAGGTCCCCCTTTGAATTGAGCGGGGGCCAAAGAAGAAGGGTGGCAATAGCCGGTGTATTGGCTATGAAGCCCAAGGTGCTTATACTGGACGAACCGACTGCAGGCCTGGATCCCAGGGGCAGGGACGAGATCCTGGGCAGGGTGGCTGAACTCCATAGAAGATACGGTATTACGATAATATTGGTATCCCACAGCATGGAAGATGTTGCCAAGCTGGTGGACAGGATAATCGTTATGAACAAGGGAAAAATTGCCCTGGACGGTCCCCCCGGAGAAGTCTTTAAATATTCCCAAAGACTTGATGATATGGGGCTGGCAATACCCAGTATAACAAGGCTGATGAAGCATCTGAGGGCATCGGGTATGGATGTGCCTGAGGACGTCTTCACCGTGGCAAAGGCCAAGGAAGCTGTATTAAAGGCCTTAAGGAGGAGGGATTCGGATGCTTAAGGATATAACCATCGGTCAATACTTTCCCGGAAGATCCTTCGTCCATATGCTTGATCCCAGGGTTAAGATAGTCATCAGTTTCCTCTTTATAGTTTTAATATTCTTTGTTAAGACCTTTATTGGCTATGGCTTTGTATTCTTGTTTTTGGCTGCAATAGTGGCCGTTTCGGACATACCCGTCAAGTATGTTGTAAAGGGAATAAGGCCCCTTCTCTTTATAATATTGCTTACCTTTTTCTTAAATGTTTTCTTTACCTCCAAGGGTACCGTAATATGGAGGCTGGGGTTTTTGGTATTGACCCGGGAAGGCTTGAGGCAGGGTATCTTTATGGCCCTCAGGCTGATCTTTCTGGTTTCGGGGACATCCCTTTTAACCCTGACCACTTCGCCAATTGCCCTGACCGATGGGATAGAGAGCCTTCTAAGGCCCCTTAAGGCCATCAGGTTCCCAGCCCATGAGTTGGCCATGATGATGACCATTGCCCTCAGATTCATACCTACCCTGTTGGAGGAAACCGATAAGATAATGAAGGCCCAAATGGCCAGGGGTGCTGATTTTGAAAGCGGCAATATCCTGCAAAGGGCCAAAGCCCTGGTCCCCTTGTTGGTTCCGCTGTTTATAAGCGCCTTTCGCAGGGCCGACGAACTGGCCATGGCCATGGAAGCAAGGTGCTACAGGGGTGGAGACAACCGCACCCGGATGAAGGTCCTGAAGGTGGGCAAGGGTGATTATATCGCCATGTCCTTTACCCTCTTGTTTGCCCTTCTGATTATGTGGGACTTCGTCGGTCTTGGGGGCATGTAGGATGAAAAGAAACATTAAAATAACCATTGAATATGATGGGAGCAACTATGGTGGTTGGCAACGCCAGATCAACAGCCCGACTATACAGCAAGAGCTGGAGGAAGGGCTTTTTAAATTGACCGGCGAGATGATAACCCTTGAGGGGGCAGGAAGGACCGACAGCGGTGTCCATGCCAGGGGGCAAGTAGCCAATTTTTATACCCGGTCCTCCATTCCGCCGGAGAGGTTCGCCTTTGCCCTAAACGCCGTGATCCCCTTTGATATCCGAATAGTTGATTCGGAGGAGGTAGGGCTTGACTTTCATTCAAGGTTTTGGGCCAGGGCCAGACACTACAGGTACTCCATGGTTGTTAGTCCCTATGGAATAGCCATCGGTAGGGATTACCATTACCATGTGCCGGTACCCCTGGATACGGGAGCCATGGAAAAGGCCACGGCCCTCTTCACAGGTACCCACGACTTTAAGGCTTTTCAGGCGGCCGGAAGCATAGCAAGGACCACGGTAAGGACCATATATGATGCCAGGCTTACCTGGCAGGAGCCTTATCTCTACCTGGATGTTCTGGGTGACGGCTTCCTCTACAATATGGTAAGGATTATTGCAGGCACCCTGATATATGTGGGTAAGGGGAAGCTGGACTACAGGAGCATAGAGGAGATTATTCGGACAGGGGACAGGAGGCTGGCAGGACCCACCGCCCCGCCTCATGGACTATGTCTTGAAAGGGTATACTACCCCGGTGAAGATATCGCCTTGCCTTTATAACCCCGCTACAATTCCTAAGGGCCGGCAATTGTGAAAATAATCCGTCATGGCAATACAATGCTGCGTTTAAAGGGCTACTCATTTAGTTATATATAAGCAAATGGTTAAACTAATTGGGGAAACCCTTATAGGCATAAGCCTTATTCTGGGTGCACTGACCATATTGGGACTTTTGGGCAGTGTGCTGATGAACTTTAGAAAATCAGCCTTTGTAGGCAAATTAAGCTTGACACTGTTTGTGGCTTGTATTACAATTAACTGTGGTGTAAATTACGATCCACTAGCCCCGGATCTGAAAATACATCTGATTTTTATTTAGTAGGAGGGAAAGCAATGAGGACCTTCATGGCAAAGGCGCAGGAAGTGGAGCGTAAATGGTACGTGATTGATGCCGAAGGGAAAACCCTCGGTAGATTAGCCTCGGAAGTCGCCAAGATTTTGCGTGGAAAACATAAGCCAATATATACTCCCCATGTAGATACGGGGGATCATGTGATTGTAATAAATGCAGAGAAGATTCACTTAACCGGGAAGAAACTGGACCAGAAACTATATCGTAGTCATAGCCAATATCCGGGTGGACTGAAGGAGATTCCTTATCGTCAGCTGATGCAGAAAAGGCCTACCCTGGCAATACATGAAGCTGTTAAAGGGATGTTACCCAAGAATACTTTGGGTAGGAATATGTTAAAGAAACTCCGTGTCTATGCAGGACCGGACCACAACCATCAAGCACAAATGCCAGTAGAGCTGGATATATAAGGAATGAGAGGAGGAAACGGGATTGGCACAAGTACAGTATTATGGCACGGGCAGAAGAAAGAAATCCGTAGCCAGAGTTAGATTGGTTCCCGGTGATGGGAAGATTATTGTTAACAACAGACAACTTGATGATTATTTTGGACTTGAAACCCTGAAGGTTATCGTACGTCAGCCCTTGGAACTGACAGATACTCTCGGGAAATTTGATATAATCGCCAATGTACACGGTGGCGGATTTACAGGTCAGGCCGGGGCGATACGCCATGGAATTTCCAGAGCCCTGCTCAAGGCAGATGAGGAATTGAAACCTGCTCTCAAAAAGGCCGGCTTCTTAACTCGTGACCCAAGAATGAAAGAGAGAAAGAAATACGGGCTCAAAGGTGCAAGACGTGCCCCACAATTCTCAAAGAGATAAGGAATTATCGACATACAAAAGAGTATGTTTTCAAGATTACGAAATTTTACGAAAAAGCAAAGCGTCAGACTGGGAAACCAATCTGGCGTTTTTTATTTTATAAAAGAAGTCCATCCATAGGGGGTGGCTTCTTTAGATAAGAAAAGTATAACCAACCTAACTTTTGTGCCAGCATGCTTATCCTATAGTAAAACAGTGTACCTTGGTGTATAATTAAAATACGATTATGTCATAAGTTCTAATGCATATATGGAAATCCATATTCAATAATTCTCTTCGTAAAATGCTTGCAAATACAAGTCATAGGGGAGTGGGGAATGTGCGTAACATCAGCAAATATTATCCTTTGGAAAAGTACTTATATGGGCAGGAATCCAATCGAATTAGGTTAACCTATACCGATATTGAAGAAATCATAGGTGATAGACTTCCACCTTCGGCATATACATATCATGCCTGGTGGGCTAACGGGGGTCATTCCCAGGCAGATGCATGGCTGAACGCCGGCTGGAGAGTGGATCAACTGGAACTGGGAAACTCAGTAGTTTTTATGAAAGTAGAAGAGACGAACAATCGTAGTTTAAAAATTGGCAAGAAGTATAAGCATTATAAGGGTAAGGAATATCTACTTTTACATATTGCAAAGCATTCAGAAACTTTGGAAGAACTTGTTGTTTATCAGGCATTATACGGTGATATGGGGATCTGGGCAAGACCACTTGATATGTTCCTGGATCAGGTTGAAGTTAATGGAGTCTTGGTAAATAGATTTGAAGAGTCCAGGGAATAACCACGGAAGTTTTCCCTTCCCGATAAGTTAACCATAAAAATTCGATTTTTATTAGTTAATGGGAATTATCTAAACAGGTAATAAAGAATTTGCTGAATGAGGAAGGATGAGTGTTTGATATGTCTACCGGGAGAATTAGAAAAAGCTGCTCTCTTGCAAGACTATACAAGGGGCCTCAACATCCAATAGACGAAAGCTATGCCGAGCTCCGTCTTATAAGGGCAGCCTGTGAAGGGGATGAAGAGGCGGCTGTAGCCCTCTTCTTCGAAA
>LSQX01364788.1_pt1 | contig 14168 bp, 12 predicted proteins | sample 654561 | NCBI WGS metagenome assembly LSQX01 (sample SAMN04489861, study PRJNA283612) | anaerobic digester metagenome | isolation source: 4 biogas reactors fed with cattle manure at either 37C or 55C with and... | place: Denmark: Kongens Lyngby | collected 2014
CCCTGAAACCCGAAACCCTGAAACCATCTTCCCTTATCTTCGTCGCCGGCCACCGCGGCATGGTCGGTGCCGCCGTGGTCCGGGAAATGGCTCGGCTAGGTCTGCGTCCGCCCCTCACTGCTACGCATGCGGAACTGGACCTGATCGATCAGGCCGCGACCCACGCCTTCCTAGCGCACCACCGGCCGGACTGCGTGATCGTAGCGGCCGCGCGCGTGGGTGGCATCGAGGCCAACCGTTCGGCGCTCGGCACATTCCTCTACGAGAATATGATGATCGCCGCAAACGTGATCCACGGCGCGTTCAAAGCCGGCGTGCCGCGCCTGCTTTTCCTCGGCAGCACTTGCATCTATCCGCGCCTCGCGCCGCAGCCGATTCCGGAGGACGCGCTGCTGAGCGGTCCGTTGGAGCCCACCAACGAGGGCTATGCGCTGGCTAAGATCGCGGGGCTGAAGCTCTGCCAGTACTACCGCCAGCAGTACGGCGTACTCTACCACTCCGCCATGCCGACCAATCTTTACGGCACCGGCGACAACTACCACCCGGAGCACTCGCACGTCCTTCCCGCGTTGATCCGTAAATTCGAGGAGGCCCGCACCGCCGACGCACAGGAAGTCACGCTCTGGGGCAGCGGCAAGCCACGCCGCGAGTTCCTGCATGTGGACGACCTTGCGCGCGCCCTGCTCTTCCTGCTGCAGCTCGACGACCCGCCGGACTGGGTTAACGTCGGCTCCGGCGAAGACCTCACCATCCGCGAACTGGCCGAACAGGTGCAAGCCGCGGTCGGCTCACAGTGCGCCCTGCGCTTCGACACCTCCATGCCCGACGGAGCGCCGCGAAAGCTGTGCGACACCACGCTCATCCGCAGCCTGGGCTGGCGTCCCGAAATTCCGCTGCCCGACGGCCTGAAGAGAACGGTCGCCGAATATCGCGCCGAACTCGCCGCCGACACACTGCGCGGAAATTAGCGCTCAATTTCAAGACGATAGAACGCCGTGAGTTGGGGGCAGAAAAGGATATCAAGTCTGGGTATGTTGGCCGTGTGTGCAACGGTATGTTGCGCACTGGTGGTGTGGAAATGGGATTTTCTGATGATGGCCAAGGAAGTCGTTTGCAATCGAATGGCGAAGCGCCGCACGGTTGAAGAGCGGGTCGAACAGTACCGTACGGTTGTCCGGGAGCGCCTGCTGCCTTTTTTTGAAAAGGCAGGTGTACCGTGGCCTGCACGGCGGCTCACGCTTGTCGGCCTCAAAGAGGAGCGACAACTGGAGGTTTGGGGCGAGGACGCGACCGGGACGCTGAAACTTATTCGTGTCTACCCGGTTCTGGGCGCGAGTGGCACTATCGGCCCCAAACTCGTAGAGGGAGACGGTCAAGTTCCGGAAGGGATTTACGGTATCGAATCACTGAACCCCAACAGCGCATTCCACCTCTCCCTCCGTGTCTCATACCCGAATGCGTTTGACCTTGAGCGAGCCGAGGAAGATGGTCGGCATCGACCCGGCAGTGACATCATGATCCACGGCGGTACCGCTTCTGCGGGTTGTCTTGCCATGGGTGATGAAACTGCTGAGGACTTGTTCGTGATGGCCGCACTAACTGGGCCCGCTAACGTAGAGGTGATTCTATCTCCCTGTGATTTAAGGGTGAAACAATTTCTCCCTCCGGCCAACGCCCCAGTCTGGACAGCCCGGCTGTATCAAGCTTTGGAGACAAAAATGAAAGCCTTGCCCCCGGCTTTGAAATCGTCACAGCACCCCCCAAAAAAGCCTTAGTGCCCTTCGTGGCTTCGTATGAGAAGCCCTGAAACCTTGAAACCAGAAACCAAAACCAAAGTCTTTTGCCATTGAGTTAAACGGCCACGGTCAGTATACTGCGTGGGGTTTTAAGAAAGGCGGTGCGGTATGTCTCTCACTCAAGATATCTGGCGAATCAGCATCAACGTGCGCGAGTATTTGGTCTCCCATTACACGCCCTATGACGGCGACGAGTCCTTCCTTGCGCCGCCGACGCCCCGCACGCTGGCGCTGTGGGAGAAGGTCAAGGCGTTAATGCGGGAAGAACGGGAGCGTGGCGGGGTCTATGACATCGACAACACGCGCATCTCGACCATCACGTCACACGAGCCGGGCTTCATCGACCGCGACCTCGAACAGATCGTCGGCATCCAGACCGACACCCCGCTCAAACGCGCGATCATGCCCTTCGGCGGCATCCGCATGGTCCAATCGTCGCTGAAGGCTTATCAGCGCGAGCTACCTGAAGATATCGAGAATGTCTTCAAATACCGCAAGACCCACAACGACGGCGTGTTCGATGCCTATAGCGATGAGATGAAGCTCGCCCGCCACAACGGCATCATCACCGGCCTGCCCGATGCCTACGGACGCGGCCGCATCATCGGCGACTACCGCCGCCTGCCGCTCTATGGCATCGATTTCCTGATCGCCCACAAGGAGGCCGCCAAGGCGCGCCATGTGTTCGACGCCATGGACCTCGAGGCGATCCAGTTACGCGAGGAAATCTCCGAGCAGATCCGCGCGCTGCAGGAACTCAAAGCCATGGCCGCCTCCTACGGGTTCGATATCTCGCAACCGGCGCAGGACACAAAAGAGGCGATCCAGTGGCTCTACTTCGCCTACCTCGCCGCCGTCAAGGAGCAGAACGGCGCGGCGATGTCGATCGGCCGCGTCTCGACCTTCCTCGATATTTACGCCGAGCGCGACTTAGCCGCCGGGCGCTACACCGAAGAGCAAATCCAAGAGTTCGTCGATCACTTCGTAATGAAGCTGCGTATGGTGCGCTTCCTGCGCACACCAGGTTACGACGCGCTCTTTTCGGGCGACCCCACCTGGATCACTGAATCGCTGGGCGGCATCGGCGTGGACGGCCGCCACATGGTCACCAAGATGAGCTTCCGCTTCCTGCACACGCTGATCAATCTCGGGCCGGCTCCCGAGCCCAACATGACCGTGCTGTGGAGCGCACGCCTGCCGGCGGCCTTTAAGCGTTACTGTGCGCGGCTCTCGATCACGACCTCGTCGATCCAGTACGAGAACGACGAACTCATGCGCGAGAAGTTCGGCGACGACTACGGCATCGCCTGTTGCGTCTCGGCCATGCGCATCGGCAAGCAGATGCAGTTCTTCGGCGCACGTACCAACCTTGCCAAGGCGCTGCTCTACTGCATCAACGGCGGTAAGGACGAGATCACCGGACAGCAGGTCGGTCCCGAAATGGCGCTGGTCACCTCGGAATATCTAGACTATGAAGAGGTCACGCGCAAGTTCGATCAAATCTGCCGCTGGCTCTCGCGCCTCTATATCAATACGCTCAACGTCATCCACTACATGCACGACAAATACAGTTATGAAAAACTGCAGATGGCACTGCACGACGAAGACGTGATGCGCACCTCCGCCTGTGGTCTGGCCGGGCTGTCGGTTGTGGTCGACTCGCTCTCCGCGATCCGGTACGCCAAAGTGCGGCCGATCCGCAACGAACAGGGGCTGACGGTCGATTTTGACATCGAAGGCGATTTCCCCAAATTCGGCAACAACGACCCGCGCGCAGACGAACTCGCGGTCGATGTCGTGCGCAAGTTCATGGGTCGGCTTTCCATGCGCAAAACCTACCGCAACAGCAAGCCGACCATGTCGATTTTGACCATCACGTCCAACGTGGTGTACGGCAAGAAGACCGGCGCGACTCCCGACGGACGCAAGGCCGGCGAACCTTTCGCCCCCGGCGCGAATCCGATGCACGGGCGGGACACCAAGGGCAGCGTCGCCTCGATGATGTCGGTGGCCGCTCTCCCGTACGACGACAGCGAAGACGGCATCTCCTACACGTTCTCGATCGTGCCCGGCGCGCTCGGCAAAGACAGCGCGGAAAAGGAGACCAACCTCGCCCGGCTGATGGACGCCTACTTTTCCGAAGGCGGTCACCACATCAACATCAATGTCATGGACCGGGAAGTCCTGATCGACGCGATGGACCATCCGGAGAAATACCCGCAACTGACGATCCGCGTGTCGGGCTATGCGGTCAACTTTATCAAGCTCACCCGCGAGCAGCAGCAGGACGTCATCAACCGGACATTCCACACGAGGTTCTAAAGGCATGACAAACCAGGAGGAAAAAGCGCGCTGGGAGGCCGTCACGGGACGGATCCACTCGGTGGAGACCTTGGGGACCCTGGACGGACCCGGCCTCCGCTATGTGCTGTTTCTGCAGGGGTGTCCGCTGGCTTGCCAGTATTGCCACAACCCGGACGCCATCGGCTTTGACGGAGGCGTGCGGACCACCGCGGGCGAAGCGGTCTCGGACATGCTCCGCTACCGTTCCTTTATCGCTTCCGGTGGCATCACGCTGACCGGAGGGGAGCCGCTCGCGCAGCCGCGTTTTGCAGAGGCCATCCTGCGGCTGGCAGCGGCGGAGGGTCTGCACACCGTGATCGACACCTCGGGCGGAATGCCGCTCGAGGCCTGCCGGGACGCGGTGGATGCCGCCGATCTGCTGCTGCTGGATCTCAAGGCGATGGACACCGTCCTCTGCAAGCGGGTGTCAGGCAGAGGCAACGAAGACGCAAAGGCGATGCTGGAGCACCGGGAGGCCAAAGGGGCACCGGTCTGGATCCGGCATGTGGTCGTGCCGGGACTCACACTCGATTACGGGGAACTGGAAGACATGGCAGCCTATGTCGCGCGCTTTCACTGCGTCGAACTGGTCGAGCTGCTCCCGTTCCACAAGATGGGGGAGTTCAAGTGGGTCGGCCTCTCCCGGCCGTACGAACTCGCCGACACCCCGGAGCCCGACCGGGCTTCCATGGAAAAAGCCCGCGCGATTTTCCGGTCGCACGGGCTCAAGGTCCGATAGGATAGAGAGCGCGGCATAGTCCCGCGCTCCCAAGTGTCAGAGACGATTACACGGCTGTCGCCTGCTGCTCGGAGGCTTCTTTTGTTTCCCGGGTGACCCGCATCGAGATGATCACGTTGAAGATCGACAGAATCGCGGACACATAGAACACGTATTCCGGGCCGATCGCGATCCAGGCCCATCCGCCGGCCGCGGCCAGCGCGATGGAGACGATGTGGTCCATGCTGATCCCGGTCGACAAGGTCGGGGTGATGTCTTCCGGGACCTCCGCAATCTGCCTGAGGTAAACGACCCGGATCATGGCAAACTGCATGGCCATCCGGTTGAGCGCGAACAGGATGAACACCACGATGACCGGCCAGCCGGTCTGCGCAAGAGTCCCGTCCGAAAATCCCCGGCTGAGCAGCCCGTAGGCGATATAGACCGAGATGAACGCGGCCCCCTCGATCGTCATCAGCCGGCCCGGACCGAACCGGTCGACCCATTTGCCCAGCAACGGCATGAACACAATGCCGATGGCCGCGCCGATGACGCCCAGCATCGCGAGCGTATCCGCTTTGCGGCCCAGCAGCTCGATCAATACCCAGGGGCCGAACACGACCATTATCTGTTTGTGCGCGCCGTTGAGGACCGCGAGGATGTAGTAGTTGCGATAGCGCTTTTTAAAAACCAGGCGAAGCTTTTTGCGTTTCACCGGTTGCGGTCCGATCTGCTTCTGCAGCGCGAGGTAGATCACCAGGATCACGGCAAGCAGTCCCGCAGAGAGCAGGAAGGGGAGGATGACCGGACCGGTAAAGGAAAAGAATCCGTACTTGAATCCAAAAAAGACCAGGAGGCCGGCGACCATGGTGGTCGCGGTGCGTATGCCGTTGAATTGGCCGAGCCGGCTGCCGATCCGGCCGTCCTTGACCAGTGACATGCCGATGCTGTCGTTCAGAGGCAGATAGGTGTGCATACCCAGTGAATTGATGAACAGGAACACCAGCATGATCGCAAAGGGCGGGGTCACCAGTCCCAGGACTGTGATGCCGATCAGCATCAATCCCTGTGCAAGGATCGCCATGCGGATGTCTCCGAGGAAAGCCCCCGCGGAGATCACCACCAGACACAGCAGTCCCGGGAGTTCACGCGGGAACTCGATCAGCCCGCGCGCCATCGCGTCCACGTTGTAGACGTCTTTGAAATAGTTGGAGAAAATGCCGTCGGACAATCCCATCGCCAGACCGGTAAGCCCTGTGATAAAGAAGAACAAGACAATCTCCCGTGGCGTGCGGACATAGTTGAAATCGTTGCGCGAGGCGAGGCCGACGCCGCCTTTGCGGGAGCGCGCGCGGGGCAGATTCTGACGCATGGATGGACTCCTTTACACGATCCGAATCGAATATTGCACCATCATAGCGGAATCCGCGCATAAAAGGAAGATTTGCTTGCCACGCGTTCACCTGGTGGAGTACACTGTCCGCCGTGAAGAAGCAGCGAGAACCCTTTATACACGACCGGCCCGCGCATCCTTTTCTGGCGGAGGGAGCCCTTTTTGCGGCTGCCCTGATCTGGGGTCTTTCTTTCGTGCTGCTCAAGAGCGCGCTTTCCACCTGGCCGGCCCACTTTATCCTGGCGGTACGCTTTACGGGTGCCGCGGTATTGCTGGCCGTCGTGTTTCGCAAGCGGCTCCGGGCACACTTGCGTCTGGAATACCTGTGGCGGGGAGCGCTCATGGGGGTGTTTCTTTTCGCCGCCTTCAGTGTGCAGACCTTGGGACTGCTTACGACCGACCCGGGTAAAAACGCGTTTCTCACCGCAATCTACTGCGTCATGGTCCCGTTTCTGCACTGGGCGGTCAACCGGACGCGGCCGGACCGCTACAACATCGCCGCGGCATTCCTGTGCATTGCGGGGGTGGGGATGGTGGCGCTTCGGCCCGGATTCGGGTTCCAGGTGCTCCCCGGCGACGCGCTCACCCTCCTGGGCGGGTTCTTTTTCGCGGTGCATCTGGTTGCGGTCGCGACCTATTCGAGAGGGCGGGATCCCTTTGTGCTCACGATCCTGCAGTTTGCAGCCACTGCTGTCTGCTGCTGGCTGGTGTGGGGGTTGTTTGAACCGGCTCCGACCGGCATCAATATACAGGTGGTGCTGGAAGTCGGGTATCTGACCTTGTTTGCGACCGCGATCGCACTGTTGCTGCAAAGTGTGGGACAAAAACACACCAACCCGGCCGCCGCGGCTTTGATTCTCAGCCTGGAAGCGGTGTTCGGCACCGCCGCATCGGTGCTGTTTACCGACGAACGCATGACTCCTGTCAAAATCGCGGGGTTTTTGTTGATCTTTTTTGCGGTGGTTCTGTCCGAGACCAAACTCCGGTTTTTCCGCCGCCGGGAGGCCGAACCGCTGCCCTGATCCTCCGTTCCGTGACAGCGATCTGCTTAAATTTCGTGCAAATGCACATGATCTGTCCGCCTGCTGGGTATACCATTCGAGTGGGATGCGTGATACCATAACGTGCATAACTATGCGTGGCGGAACGCCGCGGCCGGTGGGAACATCGGTGAAGCCTCGAAAGACGGCAGGAGGAAACACACATGCGTAAACTATCAATCCGTTGGATCGCCTTGATTCTGGTGTTGGGAATGTTCGGTGCGCTGGCAGCGGGCTGTGACAAACAGGAACCGGCTTCCGACAAATTCAAACTGGCCTGGGAAAGCGACGAAGCAGAACCGATCGGCGTGACCGTTCACAAGGACGACACGAAGTTCTGGGAGATGATCAACGCCTCGATTGACAACCTCAAAGCCAATGGCAAACTCAAAGAAATCTCCGAAAAATGGTTTGGTGCGGACGTCACGCCCGATCTCGGCGAGGGTGGCAACCAGGACGTCACCGTGGACGAGTCGAAGGACATGACCTGGCAGAAGACCAAAATCGTGGTCGCCCTCGACGACTCCTATCCGCCGATGGAGTTTGTCGACAACGACGGCAAGAGCCAGATCGGTTATGACCTGGACTTCGCCCGCGCGCTGTTCGAAGACATGGGCATGGAAGTCGAGTTCGAATCCACTGCGTGGGACCAGATCTTCAACGGCCTCAATGCGCGCCGTTATGACGTGATCATTTCCGCCACCTCGATCACCGAGCAGCGGATGTCGGAATTCCTGCAGACGAAACCTTATGTAGCCAACAAAGTCGTGATGCTGACCCGCGAAGACGTCGCCGACATCACCGACATCACGACCGGTCTCAATGACATGCGGATCTGTTCCCAGTCCGGAACCACCGCAGACGACCTCTGCCAGGAACTGCTGGAAGACGGTTCCACATTCACCTACAGCACCTACGAAGCGGTGAACCTGGCGCTTGACGAGCTGACCTTTGGACGTGTGGACGGAGTCATGGTCGACATCGTGGTCGCTCAGTACTACATGGTTCAGAAGAACGGCTGATTCCCCCGCTGACCGCGACGCCGTGTCGGGCCGCCCCGCAAGGGCCGCCCGGCACGGCGTCTCCATAGAACAGGAGGAAGCCCCGAATGTCCATTTTCCAAAAAATCGGTGAATATCTGCCCGCTCTGATCGAGGGCGCGGGGCTGACACTTTCTCTGACTGTTTTGTCGGTCAGCATCGGGTTTGTCCTGAGCATCTTTTTGGCACTTGGGAAGATCTCCCGCTACAAGCTGATCTCCGCACCCTGCGGCCTATACATCTGGTTTTTCCGCGGCACGCCGCTGATGATGCAGTTGTTTTTTGTATACTATGCACTCCCACTGGTGCATCCCGCGCTGCTGATCCAGAGCAAATTTGCCGCGGCGCTGATCGCGTTTTCACTCAACAGTGGCGCCTATATGGCAGAGATCGTGCGGGCGGCCATCCAGTCGATCGACAAAGGGCAGCTCGAAGCCAGCCGGGCACTCGGCATGACCTACGGGCAGGCGATGCGCCGGATCATCATCCCGCAGTCCTACCGCCGGTTGATCCCACCGATCAGCAACGAGTTCATCATGGTGCTCAAGGACACCGCGCTGGTCTCCGCGATCGCGCTGGCCGACCTGATGCGCCGCACCAACCTGATCCAAACCAAGACCGCGTCCGCGCTGGTCTATATCCCCGCCATGCTGCTCTACCTCCTCCTGACGACAATGTTCACCTTTGTCGCGGGTAAAATGGAAAAGCGCTATGAGATTTTTGACTGAGGAGGGCGCAGCCTTGGAATCCATGCTACGAATGGAACATGTCGACAAGTACTTTGGGACCCTGCAGGTGCTCAAAGACATCAATCTGGAGATCCATCAGGGCGAAGTCGTTTGCGTGATCGGACCGTCCGGATCGGGCAAAAGCACGCTGCTGCGCTGCTTCAACCGTCTGGAGAAAATCACCAACGGCAAAGTGTATGTCGAAGGACGTTTGCTGGCGCACCGCATCAACGGCACCAACCAGCTGAACCATAAGCAAAAGGACATCATCGAGATCTGTTCGGGGATCGGCATGGTGTTCCAGCGATTCAACCTCTTTCCGCATAAAACCGTGCTCGGCAACCTGATCGAAGCCCCACAGGCGGTCAAGAAAATCAGTGCGGAAGCCGCGACAGCGATTGCGATCCCCATCCTGGAGAAAATCGGACTGATCGACAAAAAGGACGAGTACCCCTCCCGGCTTTCCGGCGGACAACAACAGCGGGTCGCGATCGCGCGCGCTTTGACGATGCAGCCGGACATCATTCTGTTCGACGAGCCAACCAGCGCGCTCGACCCCGAGCTGGTCGGGGAGGTGCTGGAGGTCATGAAGGCCCTTGCGAGGGAAGGCATGACCATGGTGGTCGTCACCCACGAGATGGGCTTTGCGCGCGAAGTCGCGAACCGGGTCGTGTTTATGGACGAAGCCGTGATTGTGGCGGACGGTCCTCCTTCGGAGATCTTCTCCCAGGCCACGGGTGATCGACTGCGCCAGTTCCTGCAGCGGGTACTGGAGCCGGAAAAGTCCGGGACCGCCGAATAGACGCGAAAAGGGCCGGAGTGGCGATACTCCGGCCCTTCCTGTTTCCATGCTGTCTTGTTCTATTTACTCTTCGGAGTGGCCCGAAGGAGCGGGCTGCGTTGTGGCAGGTGTGGAGGAAGAGCTGACGGCACCCACGGGCCGGGTGTGGCGCCGCCGTCGGCTTCCTGGCCGGGCAGTGCGGGGCTGCGTCTCTTCCGATTTTTGTGAGGGTGTGTCTTCAACCGGCTTGGAAGGAACAGGTGCTTTCGCGGCACCGCTTTGTGTTGCGGTTTCAGCCTGTTTTGTCGCAGGTGCCTGCTTCGCGGGCGCATCCTGCTTGGCGGGTGCCGGCGGTGTGGACGGCTGCGCGGCAGACGCCGGGCTTCCTTTGGCCTCGCCCTCTTGTTTGGCTGCAGTCTGGCTCTTCCTGCGGGTTCGATGTCGCGGGGATTTGGTACTCTCCGTGCCCGAAGCGGCAGGTGCGGCCGTCTGAGCCGGTGCTGTTGCGGCGGAAGCGGGGGTTGTGGGCTTTTGCGCAGCGGAGGGGGCGGGAGGGGACTGGCTGCCAGCCGCCGGCTTGACAACCGGTACCGGTTTGGCCGGTTCCGCGACCGGTTGCGGGGTGGGCACCAGGTTATCCATTGATAACCCCGCGTCTTCGTCCTCACCGCTGTCGTAACCCATATCCGCTTTCCCGACATCGTCAAAGAATTCCTTGCCGTCGGCCGGCTTTTCACATACGGTACGAATCCCGTCGATGTGCTCAAACAGGTCGGGTTTGATCTGGGCCCACAGCGGATCGAGCAGGAAGTCGATGCCTTCGCGACGTGCAAGCTTGGCCGCCGGCACGAAGTCACTGTCACCCGCGATCAGGATCATCTGCTCGACTTGCTTCTTGTAGGCCATCGAGGCAATGTCGACGCCGATCTTCATGTCGACCCCTTTTTGTTTGGTGTTGAGCAGGAAATCGTCTTCGCGAAGCTTTGCGACCAGCAGTTTGCCGGAGATGACGCTCCGCAGCACCCGGGGATCGAGAACCCAGTCGGTGCCTTCTTCATCGAGATGTCCCAACCGCAACGCCATTTTACGCAGCTTGCGCAGCTGCTCGTGAAACGCAAGCCGCCATTCGTACTGCTCGGTCTTCGAATAGTCGATCAACCGGTTGGTGAGCGGGTGATGGATCTTCTTGCTAATGGGTGGACAGTCGTAGTAAAAAATGCGGTACAGCTGGTGGTAATCTTCCCGGTTTCGTTTCAGGTGACGGTTGACATAGTCCTGCAGGATGTTGGCCAGCTCTTCGGGCGATTTTTTACCCCAGAGCCGGATGGCGCGCTTCACAAAAAAGCCGCCGTCAATCAGGATGGCAGTTCGATTCATAATGGACCTCCGGTCCGGCGGTGCCAATATAGGCTCCGCCACTAATGGAAAGTCCCCGAGATCGGTTTCTCCTTCATGCGGTCGAGAAACGTACGGTCGGAGACGGCATGTGGTTCCCCCCGTCGTAAACACCAGGATAGTCGGTGCCGGGAGGAGGCTCCTCCGCAGGGGCGATATGGTAATGATTTAACTAATTATTGCATGGCATGTGGTTTTTTGTCAATCATTCAGTATGGGGCGTACGGTCTGCCGATTTTCCCGTTTATTCGAAAAATCGGATGGCACAAACAATAGATCGATCCCTATAATAAAAAGAAAGCGGAATCGGTCTGGAAAGAGGATGCCATGAAACTCGAGTGGAAACGAATCTTTATCATCGGCCTTGCTTTTTTCTCGGTTTCCATCGCCTGGGGCGTATACAACTCTTATGTCCCGGTTTTTTTGGACCGGCTGATCGCACAATCGACCCTGGTCGGCTTCATCATGACCTTTGACAACATCGCCGGCCTGATCTTCCAGCCCTTTTTCGGCAAGAAAAGCGACACGACCAAAACCCGGCTGGGACGACGGATTCCTTACATGGTGTTTGGTGTGCCGATCGCCGCAGTCTTCCTCATCCTGATTCCGCTGCACACCGCCGGCGGCACCACCGTCGCCCAGATCGCTCTGCTGATGGCCGCGGTCATCGGGATGAACTTCTTTATGTCGATCTACCGGGCGCCCGCTGTCGCGCTCATGCCCGACGCGACCCCTTCGCCGCTTCGCAGCCGCGCAAACGGCGTCATCAATTTCATGGGTGGCTTCGGCTCGGTCGCGGCTTTCGCGGTCGGAGGCTGGCTGTTTAAGAAGGGCGAGCCGCTCCCGTTCGTATTTGCGGCCGTCATGATGATTCTTGCACTGGTGGCACTGCTGCTGTTTTACAGAGAGCCTGAGAACCCGTACTCCTCGGATGTGGAAGGGTCGAGCAAGGAAAAAGGCGCGGCGCTGTTCTTCCGGAAACAGGGGAAAGAACCGCTGTACAAACAGAATCCCAGCCTGATCTTTATGCTGCTGTCGATCTTTTTCTGGTTTTGCGGCTACAACGGAGTCGAAACCTTCTTCACCCTCTTCTGCATCCAGCGATATGACATGGACGCCGGCCTTGCTTCCCAGTATCTGACCTTTATGGCGATGACCTTCCTGCTTTTTGCGATCCCTTCGGGGCTGATCGGATCCCGGCTGGGGCGCAGACGCACCATGCTGGGCGGTGTCGTACTGATGGCGTTGATGTTTCTGATCATCGTCATCGTCGACAGTAAGGCCATCCTCCCGGTGATGCTGATCGGGGCCGGCATCGGCTGGGCGCTCATCAACATCAATTCCTACCCGACGATCGTGCAGATGGCGCCCAGGGGGGAGACCGGTAAATACACCGGTTACTACTATGCGTTCTCCTTCTCCGCCAGTATTGTGTCCCCGGTTCTGTTCGGATTCATCGCGGATATGATGGGGAAGAGCTACAGCGCGCTGTTCATCTACGGTATGGTGATGTTTGTGCTGGCGCTGATTGCCCTTCTGATGGTCCGGCTGCCAAAAGAAGAAATCGAACCCCACGGTCCCGTCCTCGCGCCGGAGGCGGACGCGTGATCGAGATCCGAACGGCGCGACTCTATCTCCGGGAACATGTGCTGGAAGATCTGGACGACTATCACCGGATCCTGAGCGATCCCGAGGTCATGTATTGGCTGCGCGGACTGCGATCCGGCGGGCGGGAGGCGACATGTGCGCGACTGGTGGCGGACATCGCGGCGCAAACCGATCCCGCGCGCGCACACTGGTTTTTCCGAATCGGAGACAAGGACACGTGCAACTATATCGGTGAGATCGGATTGTCAAAAGAAGATCCCGTTTTAGGGTTTACCGTAGATCTGGGTTACTTTATCCTTCCCACCTGTTGGAACCGCGGCATCACGTCCGAAGCCGCGGCGGCGATGATCCAGTTTGCTTTTGAGCAAATAGGAGCGGAAACGGTGACAGCCGGATGCTTTGCGGCAAACATCGGTTCCGAACGCGTGATGCAAAAATGCGGCATGACGGAGGACCCGACGCGGCGGCACTTTGCCTCGTTGGACGGGAAGGAATCCCCCCGGGTGGGATACCGTCTGGACATAGCCGTTTGGAAAACGATGCGGCACACAGGGTAGTGACAAGAAAGGCCGATAACGGGGCTGTTTTCATGATAAAAACAGGTGCATAAAAAAGAGGCTGCGACCCGCATTTGTGTGATTGACAGTAAATCGGAACATCGGCTATAATCAGTGGGCGCGCCGGGCGCGACGCGCGACACGGTGATCCGCGGGTGTAGTTCAATGGCAGAACTTCAGCTTCCCAAGCTGACCGCGAGGGTTCGATTCCCTTCACCCGCTCCACCATTCGCCTTTATAGCTCAGTCGGTAGAGCGCATCCATGGTAAGGATGAGGTCATCGGTTCNNTCGATTCCGATTAAAGGCTCCAAGAACAAGAGGCTTCCCGCAAGGGGAGCCTTTTTGTTCTTGCCTCTACTTGGGGATCAATCCACCAAGCACACTATATTTATACGAAAAAATAAAATACAACAATTTATGATATTTATTTTCACAAGGCAATTGATTGATTTTCAGAAAAGTAATGCATGTTCTGACGGTTATTTTCTGGACTGATAGAATACAAGGTGTTAGCTTATGCGCTTTCGTTGATTCTTGTAGTCGTGTTCATTTCCATTTTCGTGTTGTCAGTAGACAGTGAGCGAAAGGATGAACCTGGTGAGTAGCGGATTGTTAATTGGATTTCTACTAATTGTATTCTTGAATTCAATTGTCTTATTTTCAATCAAAGCCGCTCAATAACCACCGAGATCGTTCAAATCAATGTTTTCTTTTTGTAAAAAGAGGGAGCATATCAAAGGAGGACACTCAAATGATGGGTTATGGTTG
>LSQX01369700.1_pt4 | contig 14168 bp, 25 predicted proteins | sample 654561 | NCBI WGS metagenome assembly LSQX01 (sample SAMN04489861, study PRJNA283612) | anaerobic digester metagenome | isolation source: 4 biogas reactors fed with cattle manure at either 37C or 55C with and... | place: Denmark: Kongens Lyngby | collected 2014
GTGCCGAAGTACTCGAGGAAGTTCGCCCCCGAGGTAGCTATCGCAAAGAGCCGCGGGAAGAACCCGATCGGGAAGGGATCGGTGCCCGTCTGCCAGTTCAGGAACCCGTTCACGAGACCCTGCGAGACCCCCGCAACGATGAAGAGCCCCACGCCTGAACCGACACCCCATTTGGTGACGACCTCATCCATCAACACGATCAGAAGGCCGCCGAGGCAGACCTGGAGGAAGATCAGGAGCGAGACCGTGAGCATATTACCGCCGAAGAACTGCGTTGCCACCGTCGGATCGGGCATCATCATCCCGCTCGCGACCATGGGGAACGCTTCGACGATGATCATCACGAAGATGAGCAGTTTCTGCAGGCCCATATACATGACCTGCCCACGTGCTTCACTGGTATCGATCTGCAGGAGTCCGGCACCCTTGAGCAGCTGCAGCACGATCGACGCGGTGACGATCGGCCCAATACCGAGATGCAGAAGCGAACCGCTCGCACCGGCAAGCAGGGCACGGTACAATCCGAAAATATCCTGCGACTCAGGAGAGAGCCCGAAGATATTGATGTTGGTCAATGCAAAGTAGAGGAGCAGAATCGCAGTCGTCCACATAAGTTTGTTCTTAAAGTGGACGTGCCCATCCGGCCCTCTGACAGCAGGCATCGCTGCAAGGATGGGTTCAAATCTATCCAGCAGATCTCCCATAATTTCACCTGAAAAAGAAGATCAGACGGTCGTTGCCTGACCGCCCATCTCCTCGATTTTAGCCCGGGCACGTTCGGAGAACTCCCGGGCCGAGATACTCATTTTGTGGGTGACTCTTCCACCGCCGAGCACCTTATCGATGCCGAGTTCGGCGGCGTCGAGGGCGATGATATCGCCCTCCTGGGTGGCAAGCCCTTCACGAAGCAGCGCTTCGGCCATCTGGTCGATCTCACCGATGTCAAGGGCAGATACCGGCACGGAGGTCTTGCTGATAAAACCGTGCTTGCCGTTGGCTATCTCGCCCTTCAGGTAGAAGTGAGAGAAGCGGTGATCGCGCTGCCCGGCTCTACCCCGTCCACCCCTGTTGCCGGCGCCACGCCGGTTCTTGTGCGTACCGCCGCCGCAGGTCCGTGAACCCCTGTATTTGGATCTCTTGTTTACGGGCATCAGTCTCACCTCATCTTATAGAGGAGATCGTTGATCTGGGGGCCATAGTAGCCGAGTGCTCCACCCTGCTGAAAGGTTCGCTTGATGGTTTTATAGCCCTTTCGTGGAGGGTGCAGTCTCAGCACAGGCTTGATCTCCACCAGATCACGGAAACTCGTCTCGCCGCTACATAGTGCTGCCGCGAACTCGTCGATGTCGGCATACGGGGTATGCGCGCGGACGTATTCGTCGGTCAGCTTCTCGTCCCCGGTCAGTCTGCCCCGGGTGCGCAGGAGGGTGGCCAGCGTCCCCGCATCGACCTCACCATACGCCACGAAGTCCTTCACTTTGCGGATCATGCCGAGATACGCTGGCGTATCGGGCACGAGGACGCAGTGGTTGACGTGATGCAGGCGCAGCATCTTCAGGGTGTCCTTGATCTCATGGTTGGTGTTGACCACACCGCGCACCTGAACTACCGCGTACATCACTCTTTCCCTCCAATCCGGACCATGTTCGTCTGCTTGAGCGCCTCGAACGTCGCCTTCGCATAGTTGATGGTCGTCCGGGTCTGCCCCCGGTTGAACGCCCAGACATCCTTGATGCCCGCAAGCGTCAGGACTTTCTTCGGGATATCCCCGGTCACGAGACCGATACCCTGCGGAGCGGGTTTCAGCGTCACCTTGACGCTGCCTGACTTGCCGGTCACCTCGATCGGGATCGAGTGGGTTGTCTCGCAGCCGCACTCCCAGCTCCCGCAGCCGCGGGAGACCTTGATCAGGTTCAGTTTTGCGTTTACGATTGCTTTCTGGATCGCGTTGCCGACCTGGACGTCCTTCCCCTGGCCGAACCCGACGTAGCCGTTCCTGTTGCCGACCACCACGACAGTGCGGAACTTCACACGGCGACCCGAGTCCGTCATCCGCTGGACCATGTTGATGTCCAGCACCTCGTCTTCCAGGTCAGGCAGGAGGAGATCGACTATCTGGGGCTCCTTGATCGGCCTGCCGCTCGCGAGCACCTCATCGATACTGGTGATCTCGCCTGCGGCGACCATGCGCCCGAGACCGGTGAGCGGAATCCATTCTTCCTGTACGTATGCCATTGTCTACACCAGCTCCTTCTTGATGGCCAGAGCCGTAGCCTCTACATTCGCTACCAGGTTGCCCGCCTGTTCGGGAGCATACTCCGCGATGTGGGCACCTTTGAGCCGTTCTTCATCGGGGAGGATCGATTCGCCGTAGGGGACGTCGAGACCGGCGTCCACCGCTCCCTTGAGGGCGGCAAAGACCCGCGCTCCGGGTTTTGCCCGGGCAAGCCCGATGTCGAGGATTGCCCCATCATACCCTTCTTTCAGCGCCTTGGCCGCGAAGAGCATACCGGTCAGGTAGGCGGCCGGGGTGCTCGCAGTCGATCCCTCGTAGCCGTATCCGGCAAGTTCTGCCGAGTATGCGGCCACCAGGGTGCGATCCCCTGTGACCTCGGCGACGACCAGCTGTACGATGATCTGTCGGTTCGTCTTCCGGACGACCATCCTCGGCATTCCCGACGACAGGAGCGACATCCGCTTGTAGTAGTCGGTCTTGCCCTCGTGCCTCCTTCTGAAGGGCACGAAGTATCTTGGGCCGGTTGCCATTATTTCATCCTCCCTGCCGTAATCTCAATCTGAGCCGCGAGATGCGACACACTCCGGAACTGACCTCCGGAAGCCCTCCGGTACATCACACGATAGAGGCTCCGCTCAATCGTGCCGTCTGCCCGCATCTCACGCAGCGTGCGCCGCTGCGCCCGGATCTTGCGGATCCATGCGCGCTTGCTGGAACCCCTGGCTCCGGCGGCACCCTTCCTGCGGCCCGGACCTTTCCGGTGACCGTAGGAACGCTTTGCCATCCGGATGCGGGCTCTGCCGCGGCTGTTTCCCTTCACGGGGTGCGCCTTGATCACGCCTTCCCCGATGAGCTCGCGCAGGTCGTTTCTGGAGATCGCTCCCTCGATATCGGCCTGGCGCTCGGGATCGAACCAGACACGGTTGATCCCGCACTTGAGAATGGCGGCCGCCATTCGCTTCTGGTTGGCGAGATCACTCATCCTCGTTCACCTCTTCTTCTTCGGTTGCGGCAGGTACCCCGGCCGCAGGGGTGAGGTCTTTTGCGTTCAGGACTTTGAGCCCGAGTTCCAGCGCCCGTTCCTGAATCGCTCCACGCTTCTTGTTGCCCACGGATCCGCCGATCCGGACGGCCTGGGTCTCCGGGTTCAGATCAACGAGATCCGCCGGGGTAAAGACCAGTACCTCTGCATACCCGCTCGGGTGCATCCCGCGGACTGCGGCGGGGCTCCCGTATCCCGGCCTGGGAAGGACTCCCTTTGCACTGAACTGCCGCCGCTGCTTGTTGTGCAGACCACGCGGGCGCCGCCAGACATCGGCCAGTTTCGATTTGCGGTGGAGGCCCCGCCTCTTGAAGGCAGGCTTGTTGTGCCGGGTGCGGACGCGGATCAGTCTTCTTGTGTTGTCCATTCTATTCACGCCCTCTCGGTGATGTAGACGCCGTCCTGGAACACCCGGGGATCCCGCTTCGTGATCCTGGTCGCGTGTTCGATGTTTGCGGCAGTGTTGCCCACCTTCTCCTTGTCGATACCGGTGAGCGTCAGTTCGTCGTTTCCGATCTTGACGGTGACGCCTTCGATGATCTTTGCGACCCGGGGCTGCTTCTCGCCAAGGAAGTTGGTGATCTCGAGGCGGTTGCCCTGCTGCTTGAGCTGGATCGGGAAGTGGCTGTAGACCACCTTCATCCGGTACTCGTAGCCGTCGGCGACACCACGGATCATGTTCTTCGCATGCGCCTCGAGCGTGCCGGTCATGGCAAGGAACCGCTTCTTGTCGGATGCCGTGGAGACGATGACTTCGCTGCCTTCGACCTTGAGGTCGATCTGCGGGAAGCGCATGTCGCGGACCAGCGTGCCCTTCGGCCCGGAGACCGTGAGCACACCGGCGTCGAACTTGACGTCAACCCCGGGAGGGATCTCGATCTGTCGTGTTATTGCCATACTCGTCTCCCTCCTTAGTAGACGTAGCCCAGCAGCTGCCCGCCGATCCCTTCGCCCCGTGCCTCGGTGTGGGAGACGACTCCCTTCGAGGTCGAGACGATCAGGATGCCGAAGTTCTTCGCGGGGAGGTACTGCGACTCCCAGTATTCCATATCAGCCATCGTCACCGGGAACCGGGGGCTGATGGCGCCACACTTATTGATCGTTCCGGAGAGTTGAACCCGGAACTGGCCGCCGCGACCGTCGTCGATGAACTCGAAGCCGCTGATAAAGCCGTTTTCCTGCATGACGCGGAGCATTGCGCCGAGAAGCTTGCTGGCGGGTTCTACAATGACCTCGCCCTTTCCAGCGTCTCCGGCATTCTTGATGGTGCTCATCGCGTCAGCGATTGGATTCAGTCGTGCCATATTCTCTACACCCCTAGCTCATCTTCTTGAAGCCCATCTTGCTCGCCCACTCGCGGAAGCACTGGCGGCAGAAGTAGATGCCGTACTTCCGTACAAGGCCCTGCTTCCGGCCGCAGATGCGGCACTCGTTCGCGCCGCCGCCGAACTTCCGTACGTTCTCACCCGTTGCAGGCGCTCCTGACTCTTCCGCCATTCCTTACACCTCCACCTGGTAGTGCTCGCGCATGAACGCGATGGCTTCCTCTTTATTCACTTTCTGGTCGGCCGGAAGTTTCCTGCGCTCGACGCCTCTCCTTGCAATCCGCACGCCCTTGTACTCGAGCACCACGTTGATGTCCATGCCGTAGATCCCGATCGCCGGGTCGTAGGCCATTCCCGGGAAGTCGGTGTGCTCTTCGATACCGAAGGAGACGTTCCCGGTCCGGTCGAACTGCGAGGATGCAAGCTGCCTTTCGATGATACCGAGAGCGGTCGTGATGAACTTCTCGGCGTTCTCCCGGCGCAGGGTGACCTTGCACCCGATGGGTGCGCCCTTCCGGATACCGAACGCCGGCTGGGTCCGCTTCGCGATGGTGCGGACGGGTTTCTGGCCGGTGATCTGTTTCACGAGATCCTCCGCCTTGACCAGCCGCTCGCCGCTCTCCCCAACGCCCATGTGCACGACGACCTTGTCGATGTAGATGTCCTTCATCGCGGTCATGCCAGAGCCTCCAGTTCGGGTGCTATCGCGGAGCGGCCGACCATGAAGACATACTCTTCGATGGTCTCGAACCGTTCGCCGGCCGAGTCGTCCGCGAGGATAACACGGTTCGGGACGGAGCTTGCCGTCCTGATGATCTCGACGATCCTGCCGACCTTGCCGGAGTGCTTCCCGCCGACGATCGTGGCCATGTTGCCCTCCGCGTAGGGGAAGTGGTCGACGATCCTGAACCGGTCTTCGCCGTCCGTCCCGAGGGTCACGACGATGGAATCCTTCGCCTTGTAGGTGTTGTCGACGAGGATGTTCGCACCGAACGCAAGATTCAGCTGCACCTTGCCGCCCTTGACCGTGGTCTTGTTCCGGATCTTGCAGAGCCGGGTCTTTGCGGACTCCGCCGGGATCTCGACGGCGACCAGGTTGCCCCGCAGGTCGAGCTGGATGCGGTAGTGCTTCTCGAGCTTCGGGATCGAGACGATGTCAAAGACACCGAGGCCCATCTGCGGGTCTTTGCAGGCCCGTCCGTTGACGATGATGTCGCGCTGGTGCAGGATCTTCCTGACCTCGCTCGCGTTCTGTGCAAGACCGATGTGCTCGCGGAGCCAGACCCCGACCGGCATAGCGCCGGCGTTGTGGGGGCCCGGAGCGGTCTTCATGACGAATTTCTGTACTTTCTTCGGGATGTGCCAGGATTCCGGCGCTACCAGTCGCTTGAGATATTTGGACATTATGCTCCGCCTCCGAGCCTCTCCTCACGTAATTTGTCCTTCAGGTTGAGCTTCGTGATCTGCACGTTCGAGGGATCGACCGGCCGGGGAACCTCGGTTCCGTCTGCCTTCGTCACCATCACGCCGTGCACAACCAGCCGGCACGTCTTCAGGTCCACCGCATCGACGACGCCTTCGTCGCCGGCAAAGTCTCCACGGAGCACTTTCACGGTGTCGCCCTTGACCACACGAATTCTCCGGTTGTTGTACTTCCCGCGGAGCTCAGGGGAGAGCGATGCGGAGAGGAAACGGCCCCGGGTGTGGTTCGGTGCGTTGTAACGCGCCTTGCGCTGTTTTCTCGGCTGTTTGCTAACTATACGTACCATTCTTCACCACACCTTACACGATTGTCGTCGCCATGGAGGCGATCTTCGGGAAACGTTCCGCGATCTCACGGGGGACAGCCCCCTTGATCTCGGTTCCCTTCGGCTCGCCGCGTTCGTTGATGAGCACCATGGCGTTGTCCTCGAACGAGAGACGGATGCCGTTCGGGCGGCGGATCTCCTTCTTCTGCCGGATGACCACTGCCTTCTCGAGTTTCCGCCGCATGTCGGGGGTGCCTTTCTTGACGCTCACGGTCGCGGTATCGCCGATGCCCAGGCAGGGCTGCCGACGGCGGACGCCGTGGTAACGGTCGACCGAGACGACCTCCACAAGCCGTGCGCCGGTGTTGTCGGAGCAGACCATCCTGGAGCCGGTGGCGAGGGCGCGCGGGATCTTTGCCTGCATCGCCTTCATTCCTTCATCACCTCGACCACCACGAAGTTCTTGGTCTTTGAGAGCGGCCTGCACTCCGCGATCCGGACCACGTCGCCCACGCCCGCGTTGATGCAGGGCGTGCTGTGGGCATGGTACCGGGATCTGCGCTTCTCATACCGCTTGTATTTCTTGACGTAGTGGAGGAACTCACGCTCCACAACGACGCTACCGTTCATACGGTCGCTCACGACTTTGCCGGTAATCACCTGGCCGCGTACCGGCAAAGTGCCGTGAAACGGACAATTTGCGTCCTCACATTCCTTCTCTGGAATGGGGACGTCTAACCCAATGTTTCGTGCCATTATTCATCCTCGTTTATCTGATGCGCATGCCGATCCGCCGTTCCGGCTGCATCTCCAGGCTTGACCCGTCGACGTCGACGGTCGTGCCGTCAGGAAGCCGGAAGCGGAACACGCTGAACCGTTTCGGAATCTGCTTTTCTCCCCGCCCGGTCATGATGACCAGGGTATTTCGGCTCTCGTCGGTGACGCGACCGGATACCCCGGCATGACCCGGGTTGCTCGCACGAATCACCAGAACGTCAAGGCCAATCAGCTCGTGGCGAAGGACGTTCTGGGGAGAGATCATGCGTTCCTCCGCGCGTTCTTCTCGGTCTGGATGCGTGCAATCGTCCTTCTGACCTCGCGGATCCTTCCGGGGTTCTCGGTGGCACCACCGGCGCTGACTTTCCCCCGCTCCTGGATCAGTTCGAGGGAGAGTTTCTGCTCCTGTTCGAGGAGTTCGACATCGGAGAGCTGCTTCACTTCCTGTGCCCGAAAGATTGCCATCTATCTCTCCTCCTCGTACTCCTCGCCGGGGGTCTCCTCGAACTCTTCCTCGAAGACCTCTTCACCGACCTCTTCGGGCTCGATGGGTTCTGCCGGAGCCTGCTTCGGCTCGGGTTCGAGGACGTCGAAGGTGTCGGGCAGCCGTGCATCCGGCGGGACGATCTTGACCTGAACCCCGATGGTTCCGAGTTTCTTGATCGCAACCGCGTAGCCCTTCTCGACGATCGTCTCGCTGGGTTCACCGCAGTGCTTGATGTAGCCCTCGGTGAACTTCTGCGTCCGTGACCGCGCGCCGGTCAGTTTCCCGGCGACGATGACCTCGCAGCCGAGCGCACCGGACTCCATGATCCGACGGATCGTGCTCGACCCGGCCTTCCTGAAGTACCAGCCACGTTCGAGAGCGTTCGCGAGCCTCTCCGCCATGATCTGGGCGTTGAAGTTGGGGTTCTGGACCTGCTGGACCTCCACCTGCGGGGACTCGATATCGTAGGTGGTGGCGAGGTCCTGTGTCAACTGCCGGACCTGCTTGCCGCCCTTCCCGATCACGATACCGGGCTTCTCCGCGAAGATCGTCACCTGGGTGCCGAGCGGCGTCCGGGTGATATCCATGCCGCCGTATCCTGCCCGCTTGAGTTCCTTCGTGAGGAACTGCTCGACGCGGACGTTACGCACGCCGTCAGTGATAAATTTCTTCTCGATTGCCATTACGCCACCTCGGTCACGACGATCTCGATGTTCACGGTCTCCCTGCGCTTCGGAGTAGCGCGACCCATCGCACGCGGGAAGAACGCCCGGAGACCACGGCCGGTGTTGGCGGCGACGTGGTCGATCCGGAGTTTTTCGGTGTCGAGGCCGATGTACTCGGCGTTCTTCTCGACAGACTCAAGCAGCCTGATGTAGGCCTCTGCAGCCTTGACCGGATACCGGCCGGCGGGCCACTTCGAGAGTCCGCGCTTGTGGGCGACGTTCCGGTTGAACCGCTTGAAGGGGATGGCCTTCTTCAGTTCCACCACGTCGGCGAGGTACGCCTTTGCCTCAAGGGTGGTCATCTTCCGGATGAACCTGGCAATCTCGATCGAGTGCTTGGGAGAGACGGGAAGTTCGTTCGCTTTTGCGCGAGCGACGTTCTCGCCCTCAACCTGTGCTGAATAACCTGTTCTTGCCATGTTCATCACTTCAGCGGTACGTACTTACTCGACCGGGTCGCACCGATACCGGCGCTGCCGTGGGAGACCCTTCTCCGGGTCAGTGCAAACTCACCGAGATAGTGGAAGACCGCCTCGGGCTGGATCTCCACTTTCTGGAACTCCTTTCCGTTGTGAATCTCGATGGTCCTTCCCACCATCTCGGGCATGATGATCATGTCGCGCAGGTGGGTGCGGATGCTTCCATCTCCCGACCGGAGATCGGCGAGGAGTTTCTCGTGCTCCCGGGAGAGGCCCCGGTCGAACTTTCTGCGTGCCCTGGACGGCATGAGCGGCAGCAGCTCGGAGAGAGCCATCTGCTGCAGGTCCGCAACGGAGTGACCACGATAGGTGAACTCCTCGCGGCGCCGCGGCATTCTCTTCTGTGTCTTCTTTGCCATGCTTCACCCCTCACTTCTTCCACTTGCCGGTTCTCCGGGCGGCAATATGCCCGACCTTCCTTCCCGGGGACGTGCCGCGGGCGACGGTCTTCGGCCGTCCGCAGTGCTGGTGCCCACCGCCACCGAACGGGTGGTCGATGACGTTCATGCAGACACCCTTGACACGAGGCCACTTCTCGGAAGAGGACCTGACGTGGAAGTGCTTCTTTCCTGCCTTGGCAAACGGTTTTTCGCCCCGTCCGCCGCCGGCAACGATACCGATGGTTGCCATGCAGGCACCGTTGAACCACTTGTTCTTGCCGCTCGGCATCCGAACGCCGACCCTGCCGTCATCGCCCTTACCGATGACAAGAGCCTGGACACCGCTCGAGCGGACGAACTTGCCGCCGTCGTTGGGCTTGGACTCGATGTTGCAGACGTATGCGCCGACCGGGATCTCCCGGAGCGGCAGGGTGTTGCCGTTCTTCACCGCGCCACCCGTGCCCCAGGAGATCGCATCCCCGACACCGAGACCCTCGGTGGCGAGGACGTAGAGCTTCTCGCCGCTCTCGAGCCTGGCGAGAGCGATCGGTGCGTGGCGGGCTGGATCGTGCTCGATATCGATGACGCTCCCGGATACCAGGACGTCGTTCTTTCCTGCGTGCCGCAGTGCCGCCTTATACCGGTGCGACGGTGCACGGTAGGTTGGGCCGCCTTTTCCACGGCTCTGTGCTATAATTCTGTGTGCCATCGTCACTCACCTTACATTATCCCCAGTCGGCTGAGGATCTCTTCAGCCGCCTTCACGTCCGAAAACGTTACAATGGCCTTCTTTTCGCCTTTCATGGTCATCATCGTACGGACGTTGGCCACTTCCTGCTCAAAGGCCGATTCCAGCTCGCGCTTGATCTCCTGCTTGGTGGCATCTCTCGCGACGATAAACTGGAGTTTGCTCTCGCCTTCGAGCATCATCGTTGCTTTTTCCGTAACGAACGGGTGTTTCAGCTTCATGAGAACTCCTCCAGTCTCCTGATCGCAGATTCTGTCCAGACCGTCAGGCGCCCTGCCTGCGTGCCGGGTGCTAAGAGTTCGGCGTTGAGCTGGTCGACCGTCACGGAATCGACGCCCGCGAGGTTCCGGGCTGCCCGGAGTGGTTCGCCGCCGGTGACGATGAGGACGCTCTTGCGCTGCTTGTAGCGGCGACCACGCATGGTGCCGCGTCCTGCACGGACCTTCCGGCTGCCCTTCGCCCGCTCGACATCGGCATAGACACCGAGTGCGGTGAGCGCAGTGATGACGTCGCCGGTGCGGGTGATCTCCTCAAACCGGTCCTCGAAGACCAGCGGGAGGTCGCCCTCGAAGAGGTGCCCGCGTTCCCGAACCAGGTCGGGATACGTGCTGGCGGCGATGGCGGACCTGAACGCTTTGCGCTTCTCTTTTCTGTTGATCTCTTTGACGAGGATCTTCTCGACCTTCGGGGGATGCGCTGCACGCCCGCCGGTTGCCTGCGGAACCCGGGCTGCCTTGCTGCCGTTCTTCAGGCGGGGGATCTGGGCGACACCCCGGCCGCTGCCCCAGGACTCTGCGGAAGTGCGCATGCCCGCGTAGGGGTTTGTCCCGTGCGGCTGGAACCGGGTGCTCTGGAGCGCGAGGACTGCCCGCTTGATCAGATCGGGTCTGTATTCTTCGTTGAAGATCTCCGGGAGATCGATCTCATGGGCGATATCGCCCGTCAGTGTTCGAACCTGTGCCTTCATCGCTGCTCACCCCTGCTGACTCTGCACGCTGACGAAGTTGATCGTCGGCGTGCGAACGGTGTGTTCACCCTGCCGTATCGCGGAGCGTATCCGGACAAGCCGCTTGTTCGGCCCGGGGACAGAGCCCTTGATCAGCACGTAGGGACCGCGCACGAGGCCGTAGTGCAGGAATCCACCTGCCGGCGTTATCTCGTCGCCGTCAGTGCCGATCTTCAAGATCCGCTTGTTGAACTCGGTGCGCTGCTGGTAACCCATCTGGCCCATCTGGGGCACCTGCCACCTGACGTGGTGCGGATGCCAGGGACCGAGGTTGCCGATGTGGCGCTTCTTGCCTCCGCGGGAGTGTTTCCGCTTCCGGACCTGGACGCCCCACCGCTTGACGGGGCCTTGCGTGCCCTTGCCGGTGGTGACGGCGGTGACGTCGACGTACTCGCCGACATCGAGGTTCCCGGAGATCGTGATCTCTTTGCCCAGAATCTCGCCGGCATAGGCGATCTGGTCGTCGAGGCTTCCGCCGGCGATCCGCATCTCCATCAGGTCGGGGACCTTCTTCGGGACGCCGGTGAGTTCCATCGGGCGGGTGTAGGCGAGAGCGTAGAGTTCCGTGACCTTGCCTTCGCCGATGGCGGCCTTGACGGCGTCGAGGGCGGCGGCGGTGTCGTGGTTCTTCGGGACGTTGATCCGGCGGGACAACTCCTCGTCGAGATCGGTCGTCCACGCTTCGGTCAGCGCGTGCTTTCCGTAGGTGTCTTCACCGTATGCGCGCACGCCGGCCACCCGCATGGGCGGAACCTCAACCACGGTCACCGGCACCATCACGTCCTTGCCTTCGGTGGGGCTGCTCTTGTGGTCATCGACCATGATGACGTGGGTCATTCCCACCTTGTAGCCTGCAAACCCCTGCACGGCCGGGGTTCCCGTATACTCCGGCCATGAGCCGTAGCGGGGAACCGGGCTTTTTGCCCGTTTTCTCGGGCTGTACGCGAGGGATCCTCTGCGTGGTCTGTGTAAATTCGGCATTTCTCAATCAACCCTTCATGCGTTGTAGCGTGCGGCATCGACTGCAGACTCGCTGCAGGCGATGCGTGGCGCCGGGCAGCCGTGCCGGACGGACCGGCACGGTAACCCCTCTGGCGAACCCGTATGGGGCGGGATATCGAACGTCACGCCATTTCCGGCGTGGCGCAAGGGTAACAGTTGATGGAGGCAGCGGAACGTGAAGGCACAGAGACGTTCGTCTCCGTGCGCCTCGACCGATCTCTCTTTCTGCCGTCCCGATGTGCATCGGGTGCATTCCAGTCGTCGCCAATAGATCCTGACACTTCGACGCTTCCGGAGACACTCTCCCCGGAACCGGGCGCGCTGCACTGGCGTTGGCCCAGCGTCTCGATCAGATCCAGCCTGTCATCCCGTTGTGACGAGCACAACTCCATATCGACATCGGCCCTCCGTGAGGAGGGTTCGACCTTGTCTCTTACCTCCTGCACACTCCGCCGCGAGTCCTCAATCCGGATATATGCGGTTTGAGAACCCATCCCGGGTATCAGAGGCACTTACGGTGCCGGATATCACCCGGATCCAGGCGGAACCGTGCAGAACGGTTTCTTAAACATTACTTAAAATGAGATATAAACCTTGTTATCGGATCTTTCAGGATTCTGCGCAGACTGCTTCATCGCCACAGGCGCGNNCACCGGTTCGCCGGGCTGAGGGGATGGAAGGGTGAGCGAAAGGGTGGAATGACTGCGTTCACGCCACACGGCGCGGAGGATACTCCGCAGGGCTCGGGCTCCCGCACGGAGTCCGTGTGCGCGCTCACTGGGCCGGATCATCCGAAGTAGAGATCGCCGTCTTTGTTGATGTAGATCTCGACATCCTCGCGCACCTGCCTCCCGCTGAACCGCTCGGGGTTTGCATCCCTGAGCCTGTTTATGAGCGAGATCGTGTCGTATTTGACCTTCAACCCCTGCTTCTCCGCTTCGGCATAGATGAGTTCGGGGGCCTTGAGCAGGTCGAGGCCGGTCTTTAGCGTACAGAGGTGTATGGCATCGAGGGTGTAGAGGAACTCGAGCGTCTCGCGCGCGCGAGAGATGTTCTCGAGGGCAGCTTTCTCGATAGTGCAGACGTTAGCTTTTGAGGTGTGGATGATCTCGGCAATCTGCTGCTGCGTTAGCCCTTTTTTCCGGTACCGCAAGACTTCCTTCTGGCGATCGGTGAGCAGACCTTGCTTCATTAAATATATATGGGCAGTTTTAACTTAAACACTTTCCCTTAACCTCCCCATCACCAGATGGGATTATCGCGGGCATTTCAAAATGTTTATATGAGAACTTGGCGATACTATCGTGTTCTCAAATTTTGAGAGGTGTTAATATGGTTGTAAAAGTTGGAATTGCAAAACTGGGTAATATTGCCAGCGGTGTAATGGCCGAACTCCTTCTCGATGAGCGCGCCGACCGTGAGGATATGATCACCTTCATGGCGACCTCCGGCACGAAGCTGCAGCCCGAGGATATCGACCGTGTGGTCAGCAATATGAAGGCATGGGCCCCCGACTTCTGTATCGTCGTTTCCCCGAACGGCGTCCTTCCCGGACCTGTAAAGGCCCGTGAAGACCTTGCAGCGGCCGGAATCCCCTGCATCGTCATCACCGACGACGTCACCACCAAGAAGGAGCAGTTCGAAGCGCTCAAGGCGAGCAACTTCGGCTACATCATCATGAAGGCCGACGCCATGATCGGCGCCCGCCGTGAGTTCCTCGACCCCATCGAGATGGCGGACTACAACGGAAACCTCGTCAAGGTGCTCGCCGTCACCGGCGCGTTCCGCAAGATGCAGATGGAACTCGACAAGGTGATCGACCAGGTGAAGGCAGGCAAGAAGGGCGCGGACCTCGCGCTCCCGAAGGTCGTCATGACCTCCGACAAGGCTGTCGACGGCGAGTTCAGCAACCCCTACGCGCTCGCGAAGGCCCGTGCGGCCTACGAGATCGCGCAGGCGGTCGCGGGCGTCAACGTCAAGGGCTGCTTCATGACGAAGGAGTGGGAGAAGTACATCCCGATCGTCTCGAGCGCCCACGAGATGATGCGCCAGGCGATGGTCCTCTGCGAGGAAGCACGCGAACTCGAGAAGGGTATGGACGCGGTCATCAGGAAGCCCCACAAGAAGACCGGCGAGATCGTCTCGAAGACTGCGCTCATCAGCAAGCCCGAGTAAACCCAACACCAATTCTTTTTTCCGAGATTGTAGAGTGC
>LSQX01123436.1_pt3 | contig 14167 bp, 5 predicted proteins | sample 654561 | NCBI WGS metagenome assembly LSQX01 (sample SAMN04489861, study PRJNA283612) | anaerobic digester metagenome | isolation source: 4 biogas reactors fed with cattle manure at either 37C or 55C with and... | place: Denmark: Kongens Lyngby | collected 2014
TCGCTGGCTCTATGATGAGCGCGTTTTTTTCCGATTTCTCGCGTATGTTGACGAAGAACGCCGCCGGAAAGCACTTGCGTATCGTTTCCGCGAAGACAGAGCCGCTTCGCTCGGAGCGGGATTATTGCTCCATTTTGCCTCGTTCTGCCTGGTACCGGATCTGGCAAAGCCGCTGGCTATCCGACACAGTGCGAATGGAAAACCGTATTTTGCCGGCGACAAAGCCCCCCGATTCAACTTGTCTCACGCCGGTGAGTACGTGATTCTGGCAATCGGCAGGGAAGAAGTCGGCGTTGACATCGAAAAGCACGCCGGCGCCGACGAGATGCTGGCCAGGCGCTGTTTCACCTCGGCTGAACTGGCGCGTGTCATGCCGGCACGGTCTTGTTTCGATGCAGACATGTTTTTTCGGTTTTGGACGCTGAAGGAAAGCTACCTCAAATTTATCGGAACTGGCCTCTCCGTCGATCCGCTGCGCATCGAAATACGAGGTGAATCGCCCATCACCTTGCTGCAGGACGGCGAACATAAACCGTGCAGCCTGAGACTTTTTAAAACACTTCCGAATTACAGTATTGCCCTCTGCCAGCAAAGCGATGCAATCCTTCCGCAAATCGACTTTGTCGATGAGAAACGGATGGCCGCACGCCTGGAGTTTAAAAGCGGCGATGTTGCCGATTTCAGTCAGGCGTATTGAAAAGGGTCATCACAGTCCGGCCGCTATCAGGCATCCGTCAGACACATGGTATTGCGCATTTTTTCGGTCTTTCCCGTCAATGGATTCGGATGCATCCGTAAGCTCTGCCTTCGTGCGCTGGCGAGGGATGTGGTCATGTCAGTCGGTGAAAGCATCGTTCAACGCCTTGTCAGTGTTCCGATTTTGTCAGCTGAGGGCGCTCAAAGAATCCCAGTGTAATCAGATCCTTGAGGAACTTGTGCAGGTAGTTGTCATCAGTGACAGGCCAGCGCCAGCCCATGCGCAGCAGGCTCTGGGTCGTAAAGCTGTTGTCAACGGGCACAGGCGTGACGATCCTGCCGCCGGCGATACCCTGATAGGCCACAAGCGCGGTCAGGTATTCCGCCTTATCCGGATCATTCAGCGTGGCATCGAGTACTTTCGCATAGTGATCGTCTTCTGTAAGTTCGACGGGTATTCCTTCCTGCCGCATCATCATGATGATGTCGCCGAGGAAGATACTGTGGTCATTGTAGGGATGGTATACGGTGTTTTCGGTCGCCGTGCGGCCGAGGAGCAGGATAGCTTCTGCCGTATTGTCGATCGGAGCCAGTCGGGCCGGCGTCAAGTAGGCCGAATAGGGGAAACACCCGATCACGCTGTAAGCACGCAGTCTGCCCAGGAAGCTGTTCGACGCGGCGTTCATCTGGAATTCACCGTCAGAATGACGCGCCATCAGGTTGCCCACCCGCATGATTTTTGCATCCAGCCCTTTTGCTGCACACGCTTCGAGCATGGCCCGTTCAGCCAAAAACTTGCTTTGAACGTATTGATTTTCAAGATTTTGTCCGAGGTATAGCGTTTGCTCAAATAACGTTTTATCCGGGCCGGGATTGCCGTCGACGGCGAAACCGGACACGCTGGCGGTTGACACCTGTATCAGGCGGGCGCCGGCGGCAAGGCAAAGATCAATCAGATTGCGCACGCCTTCCGTGTTCGTTTTGCTGATGCTGTCATCGCTTGCAAAATGGGTGACGTTGGCAGCGCAGTTGATGACCGTCTGTATCGAAGCATCCTTAAGCTCGGCAAAAGAGTCCCTGCAGGTCAAGTCGCCTTCCAGTACGATGACTCGCCCGTCGAATGCTGAGGAAAATGCGTCTTCAAAGTAATAAAACAGCTGATGCTTCAGGCGTTCCTCCGCACTCGTCTGGCGGCCTCGCCGCATCAGACAATAGATTTTCTTCGTCTCGCTGTCCCGGAGCAGCTGCTGCAGAATGTGGATGCCAAGAAAGCCGGTTGCGCCTGTAAGCAGTACATTGCCGTAGGCGCGGGGCGGCGCCGAGCGAAATGCTTCAAGCGTATTCAGTTTGAGCAGGCTTTCGATTGCACCATAGTCAAAAGCGTCGGCGGGCTCTCCGGATGAGACTTTATTAATGCCGCGCTTCAGCAGTGCAGCCAGCTCTCTTGCCGTGGCATTTTTGAATACGTCGCTGAACGTGATGCTGTCGCCGCTTTCTTTTTTCAGTGCCTTTTCATTGAGGGCCACTACTACCCGGGTCACCGACAGAGATCTTCCTCCGATATCGAAGAAACTGTCGAGTGCGCCGATGTCACCGGGCTCTCTTTCCAGAATGTGCGCAAAGACGGCACAGATCGTTTCTTCCAGTGCTGTCGCGGGCGGAATGTAGTCCCTGTTGCGCAGCAAGTCGGGCTCCGGGAGACTGTTGTAATCAATTTTACCGTTTGCCGTCTGCGGAAACTGGTCAAGTCTCAGCCACGCACCCGGAAGCATATAAGAAGAGAGTGATTTGCTCATCTCGTCGCGAAGCGCCGTCGGATTGAGCGGTCTGTCGGCCACGTAATACGCGCAAAGCTGTTCCACTCCCTGGATCGTGCGCACGATGACGGCGCCGTTCTTTATGCCATCGACGGCCAGCAGCGCTGCTTCCACCTCACCCAGTTCAATGCGCAGGCCGCGCAGCTTGATCTGCTTGTCGTTTCGTCCCAGCAGCATAATCTCGCCGTCATCCGTCCAGCGGGCAAGGTCGCCGCTGCGATACATCCGCATGCCTTTATACGTGACAAAGCGCTCGGCAGTCTGTTCGGGCAGGTTGACGTAGCCGCGCGCAACGCCGCGGCCGCCGATCCACAGTTCACCGACCACACCTGCAGGCAGCTCGTTGCCGTCGTCGTCCATGACATGCTCAGTCACGCCGAAGAGCGGCGCACCGATCGTGACGTGATCGGCATGTGTCAGCTCCTTGGCATTTGACGACACTGTGATTTCAGTCGGGCCGTACGTGTTGAACAGCCGCACGGCATGCGGATTATTCTGTCTCAGTCTGGTCATCAGCGCCGGCGGGTACTTTTCCGCGCCGGCCATGACAACACGGCAGTTTTGAATGGCTTTCAGAAGGGCCGGATACGTTGTGTATTCCATCAGGCGGGATGGCGTTGCGTTAAACGCGTCAGCGCCGGTCTCCTTGAACAGCGCCGCGAGCCTGATCGGATCCTGAGCGGCCTCCTCATCGGCAAATACGAGCGTGAGCCCGTTGCAGATGGCCGCGGCACTCTCTTTGAGGAACATGTCAAACGTGACGGTCGTAATGGACATCATGCGTGTGGCATCTTGCACCAGAGCGTGAATGTGTCGGTTTTCTTCTGCCGGCGTGACGTAGTTGGCGATGCTCCCGTGCTCGATCATGACACCCTTTGGCTTGCCGGTCGATCCGGACGTATAGATGATGTAAGCCAGCTGGTTCGGCCTGATTGGCAGGGACGGCCGGGCTGAACGGGGGTGACGTCTCAGTTCGTCCACATCAAGGGCATTTTCATAAGCGTCCAGATCGGCTCCCGTCGTGATCAGCCACGATGCACCGCTGTCTTCCAAAATCTGCCGAATACGGGCAGCCGGGTAGTCGGGGCTCAGCGGGACGTACGCGCCGCCGGCCTTGAGCACACCGAGCATGGTCATCAGAATGCGTCCCGTTCGCGGCAGGATGAACGCGACCTTGTCTTCCGGCTGAAGTCCCTTTTCAAGAAGGGCGTTGGCAATACGGTTTGCTTCCTCATCAAGTGCCCGGTAGCTGTAACTGCCATCACAGGCAATCAGGGCTGTGGCGCCGGGTGAGCGGTCAGCGGCTTTTTCAAACATGCCGTGCAGCAAGGCGCAGGAAAGCGGCTCCGACGAAGCCGGCCGGAAACGCTGAAGCCGTGCAGCTTCGCTTGCCGACACGATGGAGACGCGCTGAATCAGGCTGGCGGGGCGCGTTATCATGGCAGAAAGTGTGGCGGATAACGTATCGGCAAAGCGATCCATCCGGACGCTGGAATACAGTGTGTCGTTGTACTGAACGGAAAACATGGTGTTGTCGCCGTCTTCCTCCACATGTATGGAAATTTTGAATTTGGGCTCATCCGGTTCAAGGCTGGTCATGCGCATCGGTTCACCGGCGATTTCGTAATCCGCCAGCACGCCAAGCTCACAGGCATACATAATGCTCGGCCTGAACCCGTGCTCCTCGGCGATCCGTGTATACGGGTACGCTTCGTGGGATACCGATTGCCGCAGCACATCGTGTGCGCCCGAGATGTAAGCGAGAACCGACTGCTCGTTCTCCATCCGGATAACGAGCGGCAGTGTTCTGACGAACATGCCGAAGCTGTCGCCAAGACTGAGATCGCTGCGGCCGCTGCTGATCGTTGAAATGCCGACATCGGCACTGCCGGTCCAGCGGCCGATCGCGTAGCAGGAGGCCGCCAGGAACAGACCTGCCGGCGTGTAACCGTGATCGCGGCAGAAGACATCGACAGCACGGCGATCCGCCTTGCTGCGGGCAAGGGCCAGCCGAGCGCGGCCTTTACCCTGCAGGTCAGCGCTGATTTCGCTCGCGCTGCCGAAGTCACGCAGCATAGATCCAAAAAAATCACGGTGCGCCGCCCACGCGCCCTGTTTTTCCTGCTGCTGTTCACGGCAGCCGTATGCATATGCCGGTGTTTGTTCAGCCGGCACACTTTTGCCTTCGTATGCAGCCGCTGTCTGGCGCAGGAACAGGTCCATGGAAGCGCCGTCGAACACGATATGGTGAAAATCGGCGAAGAGTGAAACGCCGTCCGGCGTTGTCACGACGGCAATGCGGCAGAGCGGTCCGTCGGCCAGATTGAACGGGCGCACAAAGGCGGCGGCGAATGACTCCAGTTCATCTGCCTGAAGTTTCAGGCGTTCGATCGCGACCGGTTCGGCCAGAGGGAATTGACGAATGCCGTTTTCAGTTTCCGCGATACGCACCATGATGCCCTGATGTGCCTTCAGCACCGTTTCCACAGCGGCAGCAAGCGTGCCGGCATTGATGTCCTTTGACAGGTCAACCCGGCAGGGGATGTTGTACATAATGGAGTCAGGTTCATTCTGACTGTCCAGATAGACGCCCATCTGGCTTCCGGACAGAGGATAGCCGTTCGCTCCAGCCGGATACGTATTGGTTGCTTGCGGCGCGCCAGCGCCACCCTCTGGTTCGCGTGCAAGATCCAGAAGCTGGCCGATGATCGCGTTCTCTATGTACAGAACGGTCGGGTCTGCGAGCAGAGACTGCACGCTCGGTGCTGCGCCAAAATGCTTCTTCAGCCGCGTGCAGAGCTTGATCGCATTCAAAGAAGCCAGGCCGGCCTGCAGGAGATTGGTCGACATGCCGAATTGCCGATGTCCCAGGACGTCGCTGACGACGTCTGCAATGCCCCTGCCGAGGTCTGTCGGCGCCGCTGCGGCGGACTCAGTGTCAGCCGCGGCAGCAGGGAAGCTTGGCGCGGGCAGCTTTCGCCTGTCGACTTTGCCGTTGGGGTTCAGCGGGATGCGTTCGACTTCGGTGAAGGTTGCAGGCACCATGTAAGGCGGCAGCTTGTCCTGAATGAAGCGACTCAGCAAAGGAATATCGAGGGGCTCGGACAAAACCAGATATGCCGCGGCGCATTTTCCGCCGCCGGGCGCGTCCATCGCGATGACGGCCGCGTCAAGGACTGTCGGGTGCTGCCTGATGCGGCCTTCAATTTCGCTTAACTCCACCCGGAACCCGCGAATCTTGACCTGNNATCGGCACCCTGTCATAGTGCCGGTCCATTTCAAATGCGGTTGAGATGATCGTGCACTCCGTCGGGCCGTAAAGATTGTGAAACGCGTACGAGCCCTTCGGTGTAAACGGCACAAGCGTCTCACCGCCGCTTGAAAGGTGGCGCAGCGAATCGTTTGCCATCTCAGCAGCGAACTGCCGGCCGAGCTGCGTGGTCATGAATGCAAGACTGACGCCATGCCTGTTGTAATACTCGTTGATTTGCTCCACGTCGAGGCGCATTTCCTCGGGGATGATGTGGATCGCGGCGCCGGAAGTCAGCGCCGGGAACATGTCCATCAGACAGGCGTCGAAGCCGAAACTGGCGTAGGCGCCGACCTGGTCCCTTTCCGTCATGCCGTAGTACCGCCGGTACCAGGCGCAGAAGTGGTTCAGATTGTCATGGCAGAGGCAAACGCCTTTAGGCGTCCCGGTCGTGCCGCTCGTGTAAAGCAGTACAAAGAGATCGTCCGGTTCGGGATCTTGCGGCAGGCTTGCAGCCGGCGGCAGGCTTTCAAGCGTGTGGCTCAGAAGAAAATCACCGTCGTATCCGGCAAGCAGGCTGCAGAGTTCTTCATCGGCGAGGCAGAGGCGCACCTCTGCGTCCGCCAGCATGAACTGGAGCCGTTCAGCCGGGTAGGTGGGGTCGAGCGGCAGGTAGGCGGCTCCGCTTTTCAGCACGCCCAGTGCACTGACAGGCATCATCTGGCTGCGGCCGACCAGTATGCCGACATGGTCGCCCTTGCCGATGCCCCGCCGCCTCAGCTCAGTTGCAATCCGGTCGGTCAAATCATCGAGTTCGGCGTAGTCGAGACGAATGTCATTGAAGGCAACGGCAGGGTTATGCGGCGCGCGGGCGGCCTGACGGCAAAACTGTTCAACAACGCTCATTTCTCTGCCGTCATTGTTTTCAAGGCCCCTGAATCCGGCCAGAATCGCCTCACGCTGAGCGTCGGGCAATTCCGCCGCGTCCATGACGAGAAGCGCTCTGTCGCGGCAGACACGCGCGAGACTGACCTGAAGCTGTACTGCCATATTTTCCATAATTTCAGGCATGTATACTTCGTGGGCATACGACAGTTCAAAGCGCAGTGTGTTTTGCTCCTCGAAGATTTCGAGCTGAATGTCAACCGGAAGCCGCTGGTTTGAGAGATGACGGTATTGCGCCTGAACGCCGTTCAGCTGCAATACGGGCATCGCTCCAATATAATTTACGAGTACGTCAAAAACGGGATGCCGGGACGGCACTCGTTCGATTTCAAGTGACCTGACCAGCTGATGGAACGGATAATCCTGATACCGTCTCACCCCGGCCATTACCGTGTCGACCTCGGCGAGATAGTCGGAAAACACAGCGTTGCCTGCAGGTTTGGCGCGAAGCACGACCGTATTGGCAAACATGCCGATGATGTCCCGGCAGGACGGCAGGGCGCGTCCGCTCATCGCCGCACCCAGCACGACATCTTCACTTGACGTGTATTTCCCGAGTACCATCGCGATCACGGCCATGATCAGCGTATACGGTGTGACCGCATACCGGCGCGCCGCTTCAGCAGCTTTGCCGGCAGGATAATCCCAGCGAATTGTCCTGTTGACGACCGGCAATATGTCTGGGCGTGTCACGCGGCCTGGCATGTCGTTGTCCGGCAGCCCGTCCTTGAACATCGCCGCGAAAAAGTTTGCTCCGTCGTCCGTCGGCGGATTTTCTTTCCGCCAGACTGCAAAGTCGAACAGATCAGGTGCGGCGGGAGACAAGGCTGTATCGTTATAAAGGTTTTCAATATCGCCGAGCAGCCGTTCGATGCACGAACCGTCAAGGATAATATGGTGAAACCCGAGAAAAAGGACGCCGCTTTCGTTTCCTGTCTGAAACAGTGCGAAACGAAACAGGGGGCCGTTTTCAAGGTCATAAGGGCTGTTTAAAGCGGCGATCTGTTCGGGCACGTCTTCTGCGGCGCACGTTACGTGAAGAAGATCCGCCGCTATGTCGTCATGGATGACATGGACGTACTCGCCGTCGCGGACAGGATAGCTGGAGCGCAGGATGCGGTTTCGCCGGACGAGCGCACGAAGCGTGTCACGCCAGCGTGTCACATCGATATCGCCCCTGAGGGTAATCGTGTTCTCAATGTTGTAGGAAACCCCTTCAGGATTCAGGGCATACTCGGCTGCCATCTGGCTCTCAGCATCTGTCAGCGGCCAGAATGCCCGTTCCGGAGCGATTGGCAGTTCGAGAGCATTTGCTTTGGTGCCGCCAAGTGCGCGCGGCGTGCGCAGCGTGAGGAGGTCTGAAATATTGATGTCGGGAAGCAAAGCCTCTGCCCGTACGGCCGCGATGGAGTCACCGCCAAGCAGAATAAAATCATCAAGAGCACCGACGTTTTCGACGCCCAGTACTGTCTCAAAAGCCTGGCAAATAAGTGCTTCGCGCTCGTTGGCCGGGGGAGTGTAGCTGGCCTTGAATCGTTTTGCGTCAGGCGGCGATATGGCCTTGCGATCGATTTTTCCGTTTACATTGAGCGGCAGGGCTTCGACCTGTTCCATAAATGAAGGCATCATGTAGTCCGGCAGATAGCTCCGGATGGCGTCTTCGACTTCAGTGGCCAAAAGCGCCTGATCTGCCGTGTAGACCGCGTACAGACTTGTCTGCCCCGATACATTGCTATAGCCGATCACGACGGCCTGACGCGCTGGTGTGCGGCTCGTGATAACTGCTTCGATTTCCCCCGGTTCAACGCGAAACCCGCGTACTTTCAGCATCCAATCCTTGCGCTGAACATATTCGAGCATGCCGTCCGGGCGCAGAAAACCAAGATCACCGGTTCGGAAAAGCCGGGCATCGTCCGTGCCGGCGGCGAAAGGATTAGGGATAAATTTTTCTTCAGTCAACTCTGGCAGATTGATATAGCCGTCGGCAATTTGCCCGCTGACGCAGATTTCGCCTGTTTCTCCCGGGGGGAGCACCTTGCCCGCGTCATCCAGTATATAAATGGCACTCCCTTCTGAGGGAAGACCGCAGGGGGTCACGGCATACGGCCTGTCGATGGGAAACGCGGTAAATGGCCCGCACGTCTCGCTCGCACCATACATGCAATAAAGCTTCACCGTGTCGCTGTGCAGCATGCTGACTTTCTCTGAACCGGTCATGATGCTTTTAAACGGTACATCGCCCCGCTCCAGAACTTGCGCCAGCAGCTGCGGCGAAATGATGGCGGTAGAAATGCCGTTTTCTCTGGCACAATCGAGCAGTGCGGTGGCGTCGCGGCGCACTTCATCGGTCGCGATATGCAGGGTCGAGCCAAGATACAGCGCGACAAGCGAGTCCACTGTGATGCCGACAAAAGAGAAGCTGAGCGTTGAAATGAAGACGTCTTCCTCACTGCGTCCGCAGACACACGCGTCGAGAGCCAGCAGCAACGCCTGCCAGCTGTTGATGACACCTTTGGGGTTTCCCGTTGAGCCGGATGTATAAACAACCAGAGCTGGATCTTTCACGCCCGGTTCGGGCCAGTCAGCCTGAGCCGTTCGTCCGGCACAGCTGCGCATGAAGGATTCGTCAACCGGTCGGTTGCCGCCTGTGTCTGAAATAATGAAGTCGATTCGTTCCTGCGGGTAATCCGGATTGATGATGACAACGGCCGCGCCGGCTTTGAGTACACCGAGCGCTGCCACGAGACTGTCGGTTCCGCGCCGCAGCAAGACCGGTACGATGCTTCCCGCACGAACACCGGCTTCGAGCAGGGACGAAGCGACACCGGCAACGGCCCCGCGAAGCTCTGCATACGTTAAGGATTTCTCTGCGCAGACGAGCGCCTTTTTATCCGGCATGATACTGGCGTGTTTTTCCAAAGCCTGCAGGAATTTATTCATAATGCGTCCTTTCGTGGAAGATGCGTACATGAGCGGCGGTCGTCACGAAAACACAGAAACCGGCACCGCAAAGCCGCACCAACAAGGTTATCCCCAGTGGGGACTCTGAAATTAAAATACCACACGTGAGATCTGAAGCACCATATTTTTCTCTTGAAATGTGATATTTTTGCATAGAATCGGCATGCATGACGTGACTGTCTTGCAATGGCGTTTTTGCCAGCGTAAAGTGTTCGGCAACAGGCTGAATGTTTTTTTATGCAATACTGTACTTGTGACGAACGATTTTCAGGGCCAGGAGGCTGACAGATCATGTTTGAGCGCAACCAGCTGCTGATCAGAAACAAGTTCATTGAATACTTATTGCCGGCCATTCTGATGTCATCGGCCATTTCGCTGGCTACCATTGTTGACAGCATGCTGGTCGGCATGCTGCTGGGAAGTGTCTCTCTGGCGGCTGTCGGACTCACGGCACCTGTCATTTACGGGCTCAACCTTCTTTTCATGCTCTTTTGCGTGGGCGGTATCGCGTCGGCATCGATCGTAAAGGGACAAAGAGATGCAGAGGCCGCGAATCAGTTTTTTACCGTGAGCATGGTAACCGGTTTCATCTGTCTTACCGTATTCGCGGCCATCGTCTCGCTTTCGGCAGAGTCTTTGTCTGCAGCTCTGGCGCAGGGAAACGAGGTTGTTCAGGCTGAGGTGCTGGCGTATCTCAAGGCCGTTGTGTGGGCTGGTCCCGCGCTTTCATTTTCACTGGGCCTGGCGCACTTTTACCGCGTTGATGGCAATCCCCGCGCGTCAGCGCTTGTGGCCCTCCTGGCCAATGCCGTCAATCTCGCCTTGGACTACATCCTGATTCGCTTCGCAGGCATGGGCATCGCCGGGGCCGGATTGTCCACCACACTGGGATACGCAGCCGGCATCTTCTTTGTCATGCCGTATCTGTTTTCGAAAAAACGGACATTTCATTTTGTCTGGCCCGGCAGACTTTTTCTGGCCAGACTGAAGAAAATTGTCAGTGTCGGGCTTCCAAAGGGGCTCAATCAGGGGACATCGCTGCTTCGGTCTATGATACTGAACACGGTCGTTTTGAGAATATTTGGACCGCCCGGCATGGCTGCGATGGCCGTATGCATCAATGCGCTGGCGATGGCTGCCATATTCATCGGCAGTGCCTCCGATACGATGCTGCCCATCGTTGCGACGCTCTACGGTGAACAAGATACGGCCGGTATTCGCGGCGCAGCAAAAACGGCTGCCCGGACCATGCTCATCGCCAGCACCCTGATTGTCCTGTTTTTCCTGGCGTTTCCGGCAACCGTCGGCAGTTGGTTCGGCCTTGTGTCGGATGCGGATCTTGCCGTCATGATACCGGCGCTGCGCATGTTCGCTCTGAGCCTGCCGCTTTATGCCATGAACAGTCTGCTGCAGAATTTTTACGCAGCGACAGGTCGTCAGACGCTTGCCTCAGCCATGGCGACGCTCGACGGGTTTGTCTTTGTCGTCCTGTTCGCCCTGATTTTGCCGCACATTCAGCCGGAGTTATTTTGGCTCAGTTACCTTTTCTCCGGCATCGCCACACTGGCAGCCGTGTACTTTATTGGCCGCCTGGTCAGGCAAAGGCAGACGGTCGGCGGCATGCTGCTTTTGAAACAAGATGATCCGGCAGAGATCTGGGAAGCGTCCATCCCGGCTGACGTATCGGCAGCGACGGGCATTTCCGAGAAATTGATTGCCTTCGGCCTGAAACAACGTCTGGCACCCGTGCTGGCCAATCGTCTTGCTCTTGCTGTGGAAGAAATGGCTGTGAACACAGCGGTTCACGGCAAAGGAAAAAACAAAAAAACATCACTTGACATTCGGATGCGTGTGTCTCCCTCAACCATTACCGTAAGCCTGCGTGACAACGGAGTGCCGTTCAATCCAGCGGTCTACACCGAACCGAACCCCGGGTCCGTCAGTGCAGGCGGCATCGCGCTCGTTCATAAAATGGCATCAAAAGTCGAATATGTCTACCAGCTTGGTTTCAACTCGACATTTCTTGTTTTCAGCCGGGAGCAGCTCGGCTGATCAAGGGCGCAGCGTCGTTGCCAGAAAGCTGGCGACGACCTCGATTGCTGACATCCATTCACTTTGAAAATTCAGCATGAACCCGTGGTCGGCATCGGCAAATGTCTGGAGCAAGACCTTGACTCCGGCGTCGTTAAGCCTGCCGGCAAAGTGCTCGCTCTCTATCCTGAGCGGATCCTTGCCCGCCGTGAGAATTTGAGTTGGCGGAAATTCGGACAGCGCCTGCTCAGGGGCAAACAGGGGAGAGACAAAATAGTCTGATTGTACTGAGGTGTTTTCCCCCAAATAACAGGTGAGAATATCAGGGATAATGTCGTTTTCCGGTTCGCGTCCTATGCGCCGAAACTTTTCGTCGCTGGCCGTCACGAAGTCGAGAGCCGCGTATTGCAGGGAAATCGCCTTAAACGGCAAATTGCCGGTTTTCTGCATCTGGCGTATCGCCGTACCGACAGCCAAATTGGCACCGGCACTGTATCCGCCGATAGACATCTTTTCTCTGGAAAAGGAGAACACATCCTGATTCTGCAGCCACTCAACTGCCTGCACACACGCATTCAGCGCAGCGGGATATCTGGCTTCGGGTGAGAGCGGATAGTCAACGGAAACTGCAATGCCTTTCAGTCGGCGGGCGATGTATGCACCGAAACAGAGATCGCGGTCGCCGTGCCCGTTGATGAAGTAGCCCCCGTGAAGGTGAAGGTACAGGGGGCAATCCGGCTCGCTCATCCGGTCGCGAATGACGTACAGGCGGATCCGGTCGGAGCCAATTTCATATTCCGCAACAGTAACGTCAGCTTTGCTTGACGCGAGCGGCTCCGGCACCGTCAGACGGGCGTTGTCCAAGCTTCTGAAATGCCTGACGAAGTCGTCGTTCACGATTCGTTTTCCACGAAACAGTGATGGTCCAGATACGACTTGAATATGCTGAGCGTTGTCTTGCAGGCAGCGAGTGACACCGACTCGTTCACCTGATGTGCCAGTGCTTCTTCGCCCGGCCCCATAATGACGAACGGACAGCCGACGGCCGGTACGAGCTGTGACGCATCTGTATAGTAGGCCATGCCTTTTGCCGGCTCTTTATCCGGAATGAAATGCTCACGTTCGCGAAGCAGACGTGTCACGAACGGGTCGGCGGGATCAGTGCCGACGGCTGCGCGATTATTCAGGACCGAAAGATCTATTGACAGGTTCTCGTGTTCGCTGACGAGGCGCTCCGCGATGGTATCTGCCTCAGCGATGATCTCTTCGTGCAGAACACCGGGGATGGTGCGCAGATCGAATTCCAGTGTCGCCAGATCCGGTACGATGTTCGTTCCGATGCCGGCTTCAAATCGGGTCACGGTCATGCTGCTTCGGCCGAGCAGCGGATCGGCGGTTTCGGTATCGAGGCACGGACGCATGCGGTCAAGCAGATCGATAGCACGATCGATCGCATTGTTGCCGTGCTGTGGTGTTGATCCGTGGGCAGCTTTGCCACGCACGGTGAAACGGAGCCACAGAGCACCTTTCTCCGACACGGCCAGCCGGTTTCCTGTCGGTTCCGGAATGATCATGGCGTCAATCCCGGCCATGAGCCCCGATTCGGCCAGCGCTTTGGCGCCGGTCCCGTCCCGTTCTTCATCAGCGGTGAAGCAAAAGAGCACCGGCGACTCCAGCTGTTTCGTCCCGTTTACAAGATATTCGGCCAATGCGAGCATGATGGCGGCCCCGGATTTCATGTCCGAACTGCCCCGGCCATGGAGGCGGCCGCTGTCTCTGCATGCGCCGAGGGGATCATGATGCCAAGCGTGTCGATCGCTGATTTCCACCGTATCGAGATGTGTAACAAATGCCAGGCCGCCCGTTGTTTTGCTGCCGCTGCATGTCAGGATGAGTGACTGACGGTGATTGCCGTGATCGAGCACAGTCGTCTCGCAGTGTCCAGACCAGGTCGTCACTTCGCGCCGGATATAGTCGACCGCATCCTGTTCCCGGCCGAGAGGCTGACAGGTGTCGATCCTGACAAGGTCTTCAAGATAACGCTCCATGCTCTTGTTCAGATCCATAATCTCGTCCTTTCAGTCCGTTTTGCGGGGAAGGATTTCCGCTCCGTCCCGGATAATGGCCGCATGCTCGATCCGGCGCATGTGGAGCAGCTGGTCGATTGCGGTTTGCAGATCGTCGATTTTTCGGATACCGGCTCGATGGCACTCGTCATGTGAAATGCCGTCGCTCAGCAGGTGAATGCGATAGCGATCGCGCATTTTTGCAATCATGGTGCCGACTGCAACGGCTACCGGATCGTAGGCGGCATTGGGCTCGTCGATATACGCCGCAAGGATGTCTTCCGGATTCTCCCTGCCGAGGAAATCGAGATATTCGGGGTGGGGACCGACACCTTCTGGGCAGGGGATGCAGAGGATGACGTCGGCTCCGTCAGAAGCGACGATATTGGAAGCATTCAGTC
>LSQX01166273.1_pt3 | contig 14167 bp, 9 predicted proteins | sample 654561 | NCBI WGS metagenome assembly LSQX01 (sample SAMN04489861, study PRJNA283612) | anaerobic digester metagenome | isolation source: 4 biogas reactors fed with cattle manure at either 37C or 55C with and... | place: Denmark: Kongens Lyngby | collected 2014
GCGGGACCATCGCTCATGGGTATAACTCACGGGGTCCGTGCCAGGCGGAAGCCCACATCGTTGGCGGTGCCGAAGCCGGAGTACTTTTCACCAATTTGCAAGTCGCTGTCCGGTGCCTTCCAGCTCCCGCCAAGTTGATACCGTATAGCAGTACTTGGATTGGCTTGCTCAAAACAGTATTCCCGGACATTGCCACTCATATCAAAGAGGCCCAGGGCATTGGGGTCCTTTTCGCCAACGGGGTGGGTTGCTCCCCCGCTATTCTTTGAATACCAGGCCACTGCCGACGTGGCGTCCACATCTGTATAGGGCGCCGTTGCTCCACTGGCGTAATTACCGGGTGTCCAGTATACCCCGCTGCCTGCCGGGTATTCTATGGCCCAATCAGGAGGATCCTCCTTGCTGCCCATCCACCGTGCCGCCAGTTCCCACTCTACGCTGAGTGGCAGGCGGAACCCGTTGGTGGGACCGGCGACCGCATTACTGTAAGCCTCTAGATTATCGATCCGGGAATCCCGGAGGACCTCCCCGTTGTAGGTGTAGACACAATTCAGGTTCGTTCCGTTCCTGGCGTTATAACATTCGGTCAGGGCATTGCACCAGACGATGGCATCCTGCCAAGTGATCATGGTTACCGGGTGCTGATCGGTGTCGGTCTCTGCGCCGTCGCTACCTTTCTGCCCGGCATTTTGGAAGTAGTACCGGTTCTCTCCTCTCGCCTCGTCAGTCGCCCAGTCGTAAACCTCTTTCCATAGCGCGTATGTCACCTCATGCATACCCAGCAAGTAGATATAGTTCACATTTTTGACACCCGAATCACCTGTGCCCGTCGGGAAACCGCCGGCTGCCACCGGCACCTGGAGCATGGGGATGACGAGAGGAAACGACGGTCCTGTGCCGCTTTTCACCAAATATGCATTATGGGTAGTTATTTTGCCTGCCTCAATCACGACAGTAGCCGTATACGGCGAATACCCAAGAACACTAATTGTCAGGGTTTTTTCTCCCGCTGATAGATTCGTGAACGTATGAGTTCCCGTGGTGACCATGACTGAATTACCGTCCAGCGTGACGTTGAGCTTTTTCGATCTAATCAATTCTTTGGTTTCATCGTCATAAACATTAACGACCAGTTGCCCTGTTTGCTCACTGTCGCCGCCGCCACCGCCGGCTCCCCCGTTGCCGCCGCCACTGCTGCCGCAACCGGCGAAGGCAAGACTCAAAACTAATATGACTGCCAAACTACAGTACAAGCCCGTACGGATGAACTTTTTCGCCATCACAAAACCTCCTTTTGAATTCCGCCGCGGCGTTGGCCGCAGGTTTCATCAAAACCATGCTCCCACCGGTGAAAGGTTTAATTTGGAGATGTTGTGGGTACTAGTTTCTTTTAAATATGCCAAATTATTCTAAACAAAAACTAAACAACAAAGGATCACTAAGGAGAAACTAAACACCATGGACTGGACAGGGAAAGGTTTTACCAGGGGAAGATGACCCGGTTAGGCAGGGAGTTGGTCTAAAATTACTGTGGGGTTTTTGCAGAGAAACGTCCGCGACAATTATGTGGAAATCTGGTATAATTAGACCATGGAAAAGATGATCGGAGGAGGTGGATTAGTGGGGTAGAATCCATAGAGTGGCTGGGGCATGCCAGCTTTAAGATTGGCGGCGAGATCGTTGTTTACTTGGATCCGTTCCGGATAAAGCGGGATGAAGAGGCCGACATAATCTTAATCAGTCATAGCCATTTTGACCATTTTTCCCTTGACGATATAAAAAAGGTGCAAAAACCGGAGACCCATATTATCCTCACCGGCGATTGCACACCCAAACCGGACGGCAGGATCACTTTTGTCAAACCCGGGGATAAGCTAAGGATAATGGGGATGGAAATCGAGGCCGTTCCGGCTTATAATACGAACAAGCCATTTCACCCTAAGGAAAAGGGCTGGGTGGGCTATCTTCTCACCATTGACGGGGAGAAGATTTATTTCGCCGGCGATACCGACCGGATACCGGAGATGAAGGAGATAAAGGCGGATATCGGGTTGTTGCCTGTTTCCGGGACTTACGTGATGACCGCTGAAGAAGCGGCGGCGGCAGCCTTGGACCTTGAACTTAAAATCGCCATCCCCATGCATTATGGAAAACCCGGGCTGGTTGGTTCGGTCAATGACGCTGAAAAATTCAAAGGTCATTTGCAGGGCCGGGTCGAAGTAGTAATCAAACAGGCAAAATAAACGTTCTTTCTACCACAAGGAAAATGATGGAGGAAGGGAGTATTGTTGAATAACGAGATTAAAATTTTCGCCGGGAGCTCCGGTGGTCCTTTCGCGAAAAGGATGTGCCGGTATATGGGGGTTGAGCTTGGTGTCTCAGAAGTAATAACCTTTTCGGAAGGGAATATTTTCGTCCGGGTCCGGGAAACCGTGCGCGATAAAGATGTCTATTTGGTTCAGCCCATTGCCATGCGGCCGAATGACGAGTTTGTCGAAGTCTTGTTTTGGATAGATGCGTTTAAGAGGGCCAGTGCCAATTCGGTCACGGCTATTATTCCCTATTTTTCCTACGCCAAAGCCGATAAAAAGGACGAACCGCGGGTCTCAATCCGGGCCCGCGTTTGCGCGGACGCCATCGAGAGCGCCGGGGTGGACCGGGTAGTGACAATGGATTTGCACAGCCCTCAGGTGCAAGGGTTTTTTAAAAAGCCGGTGGACCATCTCCTTGCCATGCCTGTCCTTTGTGAGTACATCAAAAAATTGGACCTTGGGGATTTTGTGGTAGTTTCCCCGGATTCCGGGTTCGCCAAGCATACCCGGAAATACGGATCTTACCTGGGAGTTTCCGTGGCGATCGGTGATAAAATGCGCAAGGGCCACGACGAAACCGTCGAGTTCCTGGATATTATCGGTGATGTCAAAGGTAAAAATGCCATTATTATCGATGATTTCAGCATCTCCGGCGGGACTTTGATCGAAGTGGCCAAGGGTTTGAAACAAAGGGGAGCAAAACGGATTTTTGCCTGCCTCTCTCATATCTTATTGAATAAAGAAGGGGTGGCCCGCATTGAGGATAGCCCGATTGAACTGGTGATCAGTACCGATTCCGTTGATAACCAGTGGATTAAAGGGTCGCAAAAAATCAAGATAGTTTCTGTAGCCCCCTTGTTTGGCGAGGCGATCATGCGGATTCATAAGCGCGTTTCGGTCAGCCCGCTTTTTGATGCTGTTCCGGAACGTGTGTTGGACGAGGCATATCTCCATCTCTAGTTTCGCCCGGAGTTTAGCCGGACCGGGATGTCCGGATTTTGGCGCCCGGGACCGGGGCGGCCGGTTTTATCTCCCGGAACGGGATGCCTGCGGGATACAGGTTGGAGGCGCATAAAACATAAGTTAAAAAGGGATAAAAAGAGTGCCGGTATTGAACCGGCACTCTTTTTTCCATACATTATAACGAGCCACGAGGGACGAACTGATCATCCATGTTATTTGTAAAAGATGTGATTGCCAATGACGGCTGTGGTTTGCTGCTGGCGGACCCAGGAATTGGAGGCGGTGGAGGGGTTATAAAACCCGATGGCGCCGCCGGAGGGATCCCAGCCGTTAAGGGCGTCCTGAACCGCCCGCCGGGAGCTGGCGGTCGCAGGCAGGTTAATCCGGCCGTCGGAAACCGGGCAGAATTGGTAGAACCTGCCGTCGATCACTTGGTAAATGACGCCGGGGATCGTCCCGGGGTAGCGGGGATCCCGGACCCGGTTGAGGACGGCGGCCGCTACCGCCACTTGACCTTCATAGGGTTCACCCTCGGCTTCAGCCCTGACCAGGCGGGCCAGGAGTTCAAGGTCGGCCGCGGAGAAATTACCGCTACCGGTGTTACCCCCGGGGTTATTCCCTCCTCCGGAGGGGATTGCCAGTTGCTGGCCGGGATAGATGGTATCGCTCCAGAGGTTATTGAGGCTCTTGATCTCCTGGACGGTAGTGCCGTATCTCCGGGCCAGGATATAAAGGGTGTCATTGGGACGGACGGTGTAAACCGTATTCCCCCCGCCCGGGTTGGCAGAATGCGGGATATAGATGGTTTGCCCGGGCCAAATCGTGTCATGCCAGATATTGTTGGCCTGCCGCAGTTCATTAAGGGAGAGATTATATCTTTGGGCGATCAGAAAGAGGCTGTCGCCGGGTTTAACAGTATAAGTGCTGGTGTTTCCACCGGGGATCGTCAAGGTTTGTCCCGGGTAGATAAGGTTTGAGGTCAGGCCGTTGGCGGATTTTAGCGCATTAATGCTTGTCCCAAAATTCCGGGCGATCAGAAAGAGCGAGTCGCCGGGCCGGACCTGGTAGGTTTGGGCGGTGGTTTCTCCGGAAACAAGGACCAGTAGTAGTACGGGGAGGAGGAAAAGAAAGAGACAGGAATTGATTGGGTGTTTTTTCGTCATGGGCACACTCTCCTTTTGCTTACTGCAGTTATCTTTGTCGTCCAAGGGCTGCAGAAGGTGGCAGGATGTGTACCGCGCACTGACACGCGGGAAAAAAGGCCGTATTCTCTGGTGTGTATGTTTTGGGAAAAAGGACGACCTGATTACTATAACTGATAATTCTTGCTGGCTCGCCCTTTTCCTAGTGGGAACTACAGGAAAAATCCAATAATGTAATGAAATGTTATTATGACTAAGAAGAGAAAAAAATGGTTAAGATAGTAGTGGTTTAGGTTAAAAGGCAAGGTGCGAGGAGGGGCAAAGAAGGAGAAAAACGCGGGGAGAGGAGAGGATGGTTTTTCGTGGACGCGGGTTTGTGATCGATCATTACCGGAAAGATCTTTTAACCACCGCTCCCCTACTGCAGAAGGGAGATCCCCGGTGGCCTGCACACGCGGGCGTTGGCGGTTTTTTTCCCGGCGGCGGGAGATGCCCGGTTTCCCCCTGGGACAAGTTGGTTTTTAACCCTGTTTACCTGAATCATTTGCCCGTTTATGAAGGCCGGTTGCCTGGGACCGGGGTGATTATTGGCCCGAACAGCCGCCGGCCTTTATCCCTGAAGATCCCGGTTTTATTGGGGGGAATGGCCTATAAAACCCTGAACGCCGCGGCGAAACAGGCATTGGCCCTGGGGGCAACCATGGCAGGAACGGCAACCAATACGGGGAGCGGTCCTTTTTTACCGGCGGAGCGGGCTGCTGCCGAGAAGCTTATTGTCCAATACATCCGGGGCGGATGGGGAAAGGATCTTGAGGCCTTGCTCCGGGCGGATGCCATCGAGATCCAACTGGGGCGGGGACCGTGGGGAGCGTTGCCCCGGGCGGCCGCTATTACTCAAAGGGCAGCCGGTTTGGAACTCCGGGGAATTCTCCCCCGGAAACCAGGGGAAAAGGATGATATTCCCCCCCGGGTGGCGGGAATAAGAACCCCGGCGGAACTGGCGGAGTTAATTGAAAACCTCCGCCGGAAGACGGGAGGGGTACCAATCGGGGTGAAGATTGGCGGCACCGGCTTCCTGGAGAAAGAACTCGACTTGATTCTCCGCGCCGGCCCCGATTTTTTGAGCGTTACCGGCCTGGAAGGCGGGTTTTGGGACTGGAAAGCCGGCTCCATGAATCTCCGTGGCGCCATGGGATTACCCACCCTCTATCTCCTGGTCCGGGCCTGCCGTTTCCTGGAGAAACGGAAACTCCGCGGGAAAGTAACTCTCCTGGCCGGCGGCGGGCTGGTGACGCCGGTGGATTTTTTAAAAGCCATGGCCTTGGGGGCTGATGCGGTTTTTATCGGTTCCGCCGCCCTCGTTGCCCTGGTTTACCCGCAGGGGTTTCCTTTCTCCCGGCGCCTGGCAATAGATAAGCTTTTCTACGGGAAAGGGGAAGGAATAAATGTTTCCCGGGCCGCCCATGGCCTGGCCAATTTTCTCCGGGCGGCGGTGGCGGAGATGCAGGCGGCCGCTCTACAGATGGGCAAGGAACACCTGCGGGAAGTGGGCCTTGAGGATCTCTCCTCTCTCGACCGGGAACTCGCCGCTTATTTGGGGATTAACTGGTGCGGCGGGTTGAGAGAGGGGCCGCAGTACGGTAAATCCGGGGACTATAACGTTATGTGGAAGGAGGATTAGGCGAAAAAATAGCGAAAAACAATTAAAGGAAGATTTTGCGCGGGAGAAAAAACCGCCCTTCTTGGGCCGGGTTCCAGTTCTGAGCCGGAGAGAATACCGCGCGAAACGGGGCGGAGGTTTGCACAGTCATGAACAGGCTGGGGAAAGGGTTGCTTTTCCTTTTTTTATGGGGACTGGTTTTCTTCCTGCTGCTGGAAGGGGCCGGGCCGGCCGGAGCCTTCGAAGAATTACAGGAGATTACCGAACGGATCGAAGAGACCAAAGATGAGCTTTTGCGCACGCAAAAAGAGGAACAGTCGGTATTAAACCTGTTACTCCGTGCCCAGCGTGAATTGGCGCAGATCGAATCGGATTTGGCCGGGATTGAAGTAAATCTCCGCCGTACCGACGCGGCCATCTCCCGTCTCCAGCGGCAAATCGTCGCCTTGGAAAAGGAGATAGTCGAGTTGGAGGAGGAGTGCCAAAAACGGCAGCAGCTTCTAAATGCCCGGCTGGTAGCGGTTTATAAATACGGGGCCACGGACTACCTGGAACTCCTCTTTTCCGCCACGAGCTTTGCGGATCTGGTCGGTAAATTTGAGACCGTCTCCTATTTTCTCCGCCGTGACCTGAATCTGCTCGAAGGAATGCTCGCCGCCAGGGAGGAACTGGCCCGGAAAGAAGCGGAATACACGGAGAGAAAAGAACGGCTGGTGGCGGAGCGCCGTAATTACAGTGTTTTGCGGGAAAAAGCCGTGACAAAACAGAAGGAAAAGGCGGTGCTGGTTGAGAAGACCAGGGTGGAGCTGAAACGGATCCAAGATAACCGGCAAAGCTTGGAAGCGGCCCTGGATGAACTGGAACGGATCTCCAAAGAACTGGAGGAGCAGATCAGGAAGAGACAACGGGCGGAAGGCCTGGGTACCGGGAAGATAATCTGGCCCGCCCGCGGGCGCATCAGTTCCCCCTTTGGCTGGCGTACTCACCCCATCTTGAAGAGCAGGCGTTTTCATTCCGGGATTGATATTGCCATCCCCTCCGGCACCCCGGTGCAGGCGGCCGACAGCGGCGTGGTGCTTATCAGCGGCTGGAACGGGGGGTACGGCTTGTTCGTCGCCATCGACCACGGGAAAGGGATCTCCACTGCCTATGCCCACAATTCCCGGCTTTTGGTGAAAGAGGGCGACGAGGTGACCAAGGGACAGACCATCGCCCTTTCCGGGAGTACGGGATGGAGCACCGGCCCGCACCTCCACTTTGAGGTACGGGAGAACGGGACCCCGGTTAATCCCTTGAAATATCTGCCGTAATTTCTCCAGGCATGAACATATTATATTAACGGCATGGGATGGATAACGGGAGGTGAAAGCATGGGTTTGAAAGTGGCCCTGCTTTACGGGGGCCAATCAGGAGAGCATGAAGTATCGATAATGTCCGCCTGTTCAGTCCTGGAAGCGGTCAACAAAGACCGTATCGAGGTTTTCCCGATTGGTATCGGTAAAGACGGCCGGTGGTATCCGGGGCTTTCACCGCAGACCGTGAAGGCCAGTGGGACCTTGGAAGTTCGCCCGCTGTCGCCGGATGCGCCGGATCATCCGCAGGCAGGCGAGGGCCTGATCGACAATACCGGCGGTTTTTTATTGGGTGCGTTAAAAGAAAAGGTCGACGTGGTGTTCCCCCTCCTCCACGGGCCGCGGGGTGAAGACGGGACGGTTCAGGGGTTATTGGAATTGACCGGCATCCCTTATGTGGGCGCCGGGGTGGCCGCCTCCGCCGTTGGTATGGATAAGGCGTTGATGAAAGCGGTTTTCCAAGAGAAAGGGATCCCCGTTGGGGATTACCGCGTTTACCTGCGGTCGGAATGGCGAGGGAATCCGGAGGGAATAATCGGGGAGATCGAAGAGGCCTTGGGGTACCCGTGTTTTGTGAAACCGGCCAACCTCGGCTCCAGCGTGGGCATTACCAAGGCCCATGACAGAGAAGAGCTGAAAGCAGCTTTGCAAAGAGCGGCGGCTTACGACCGGAAGTTGATTGTCGAAGCCTTTATCAATGGCCGGGAGATCGAATGTGCCGTCTTAGGGAATGACCGGCCCGAGGCGTCGGTGCCGGGGGAGATCATCCCCGGTGCGGAGTTCTATGATTACGAGGATAAGTACGTGAATGACAAGACTGAACTTATTATCCCCGCCGGCCTCCCGGAGGAAACCACGGAAGAGATCCGTTCCTTGGCGGTCCGCGCCTTTAAGGCCATTGACTGCGCAGGCTTTGCCCGGGTTGATTTCTTTGTCCGCCGTGAAGACGGGCGGGTGCTGGTGAATGAGATCAACACCATCCCGGGTTTTACCAAGATCAGCATGTACCCCAAACTGTGGGAAGCATCGGGCCTCCCCTACCCCAAGTTGATCGAACGCCTGGTGGAATTGGCCATAGAGCGCCATGAAGATTTGAAACAGAATAAGCTTTTCTAAATCCCTCTATGTTGCGGATCCGCTGACAAGTGAAGGCTGCCCGCCTTTTTTCCCGGCGGGCAGCTGTTTGTTCTTGTTAAAGGATTAGTATCCCTCGTACACGTACAGCAATCAGATGAAAAAGAACGTTACCAGGGCAAAAGCCGTTTTCGGATCTGCGCGCCGGAGTTGATCGGCGCGCATCACAACAGCTCAATAGTGAGTTCGCCGTTGTAATGATCCGGGATAATCAGGCTCTCGCCGTCTTTGGCTGTCAACCTCCCGCCTGTGACCTCTTTTACCTGCCAGGCGCCGCGGAGGAGCAGGGACCAGGGTTTATCAGCGGCCTCGGCCTGGAGAAGAATTTTCTGCCCCCGCCGTTCGGCGCGGACCATAAGCTCAGGCCGGCCTTCCATATTATAGACCCGGGTTGAGGCGGCAGCGCCCTCCTCCAGGTTGAAGAGGTGAAGCGTGACGTTGGCGGCAAAATCATAATCCGGCCGCCGGCTGTTGTTGCCAACGGCGATGATTTGGTTGGGCCTGACCAGCAGCGGCAGGCTCAGGTACCCGTGTTTTTCCTTAACCCAGCGGCCCCCGGCGATCTTTTCGCCGGTGAAGAAGTTACTCCACTGGCCGGGGGGTAAATAATAGGAGACTTCCCCGTCTTCGCTGAAGACCGGCGCCACCAGCAGTGCCTCGCCCAGCATGTATTGGGTATCGAGGTAGCGGCAGCCCGGATCGTCCGGGAACTCCAGGACCATCGGACGGAGGACCGGCAGGCCTTCGTCCCGCGCTGCACAGGCCGCCTGGTAGATGTAGGGCATCAGGCGGCATTTTAATTGGGTGAAAAATCGCAGGACGGTAACGGCCTCTTCATCGAAGAGCCAGGGTACCCGGTAAGAGGCATTGCCGTGCAGCCGGCTATGGGAAGAGAGAAGGCCGAAGGCAACCCAGCGTTTATACAGGTCCGGGGTGGCCGTCTCTTCAAAACCCCCGATGTCATGGGACCAGAACCCAAACCCGCAGAGGCCGAGGGAGAGCCCGCCGCGGAGGGTCTCCGCCATGGACTGGTAGGAGCTGAAGCAATCCCCACCCCAGTGGACGGGGTATTTTTGCGACCCGGCCGTGGCGGAACGGGCGAAGACCACAGCCTTGTTCTCCCCGAACTTTTCCTTGAGAACATTAAAGACCACCCGGTTGTAGAGGTAAGAGTAGTAATTGTGCATCTTGTAAGGATCGGAACCGTCGTAGTAAACCACGTCCGTTGGGATCCTCTCGCCGAAGTCCGTCTTGAAGGTGTCAACCCCCATCGCCAACAGGCTGCGGAGCTTCCCGGCGTACCAGGCGCAGGCTTCGGGGTTGGTGAAATCGACAATGCCCATGCCCGGTTGCCAGAGGTCGCCCTGCCAAACCGTGCCGTCCTTCTTCTTCAGCAGGTAGCCTTTGGCCGCGCCCTCGTCGAACAAGGCCGACCTCTGGGCGATATAGGGGTTGATCCAGACCGAGATCCTAAGGCCCTTTTCTTTCAAGCGGCGCAGCATCCCCTCGGGGTCGGGAAAGGCCTCTTTATTCCATTGAAAATCGGTCCAATGGAACTCCTTCATCCAGAAACAATCAAAATGGAAGACATGCAAGGGAAGATCCCGGGCGGCCATCCCGTCAATGAACGAGTTGACGATCTCCTCATTGTAATCTGTGGTAAAGGAGGTGGTTAACCAGAGGCCGAAGGACCAGGCCGGAGGGAGGGCCGGGCGGCCGGTCAACCCGGTATACCGCTGTAAAACATCTTTTAACCCCGGGCCGTTGATGATGAAGTACTCCAGGTATTCGCCGGCCACGCTGAACTGCACCTTGGAGACGCGTTCCGTAGCCACTTCAAAGGAGACGTGCTCCGGATGGTTGACAAACACGCCGTAGCCCCTATTCGTCAAATAGAAGGGGACATTTTTATAAGCCTGGTCGCTCCCGGTTCCCCCGTCCTTGTTCCAGATCTCCACCGTCTGCCCGTTCTTGACGAAGGCGGTGAAACGCTCCCCCAACCCGTAGACGCCCTCGCCCACCTCCAGGCTCAGTTGTTCCCGCATATAGACACTACTGCCCCCGAAACCGTATTCGGGCAGATCATCGTCGCCAGTCTGGATATAGCCCATACTCCGGTAGTCGCTGCCGGTCAGTAGTTTCTCCCCGTGGAAAAATCGGATTGACCAGGGGTTTTTCCTGATCCGGGCCGACAGATTCCCTGCCTTGTAAACCAGGTAATCGCCGTCGTCGCTGATCTGCACGGGAGTGCCCGCTCTAATCTCATCCGGCGCTTCACTGATGGTAAAGGCGGGTGAGTTGCCTTGCGTAATCGCCCCTTTATAATGATAAAAACGGACCCTGATCACCTCCGGCGCCGGTGAAGAAAGCTCGATAGTGAATAAGGGTCCCTGCAAAGTATCGCCCTTGTGATGAATCGGACGGGCCGGTGCGTACAAGGTCAGGGTTCCATCCCCGGTCTCGTAATCATAAAGGGCGGCCGGGGAGAAGATCTTAACCCCCTTTTTGACCAGCCAGTTTCCATCGGTGAATTTGATGGCCATCAACCCCTTCCTAAATCTTGCCTGGTTCCCCAGTTGTACTGTTTCTCTAATCCTATCTCTTTCTCAAACTCGCCGGCTTAATTTCTTCTATAGTAATAATTCTCTCCCGGCCCGATATCTCCTGCCATAGTGGTTGCTTGCTGCGGGTGTCCTTGCGCCCGCACATGGCATAATAATTGCGGAAGACTAAAGAATTGATTAAACAATAATAGGGAAAAAGAGGTCTTTTCTACACTGTTGCGGAAAAGCAAAAAAAGCGGTACAATATGCTAAATAATCACGTATGGTGCGGAAGTTCTATTCACGGGCAGTACCCGGCCGGATAATGGCAGGAGGTGGGTTCCGCAAATGAAGGTTGTTGTGGTGGGAGCAGGGAAAGTCGGTTTTGATCTCGCAAAGGTCCTCTCGGAAGAGGAGCATGATGTGATCGTTATTGACAAGGATCCGGCGGCCTTGAAGCCGGTTATTGAGACCCTTGACGTGATGACGGTGGCCGGCAATGGGGCCAGCGCTGCGGTGTTGGAAGAGATCGGCATAACTGCCGTGGATATCATCATCGCTGTGACTGAAAATGATGAGCTGAATATGATTGCTTGCATGACGGCGAAACAGTGCGGGGTGCCGGTGACGGTGGCACGGGTGCGGAACCCGGATTATACCTCCCCCCACCCTTACCTCCTTTCCTACGCCCGTTTCGGCCTGGATTTGATTATCAACCCGGAGCACCTGGCAGCCCAGGAGATCTTTCGCCTGGTGGAGTTCCCGATGGCCACGGATATGGAGTACTTTGCCGACGGGCGTTTGAGTATGGTCGGGGTGAAACTCGAGGAAACCATGGGGATCTGCGGCAAATACATCCGCGAGCTCGGCCTGGCCAACCTGACGATCGTTGCCATCAGCCGGGACGGGGAGATTATTATCCCCAACGGGAACACCCAACTCCTGGCAAAAGACAAGCTCTTCCTGGTTGGGGCCACCTCGGGGTTTCACAGCCTGAACGGTTTGGTCAGGATGAAAAACCCCAAGTTTAAGCGGGTTATAATTGCCGGCGGCGGTTTAATCACCCGGTATTTGGTGGGGCTCTTGCGGGGCCGGAAGAAGCGGCCGGAGATCAAGGTTATTGAGGTCTCGGATGAGAAAAGCAAAGATCTGGCCCGGGATTTGGAAGGATGTGAGGTGGTGCATGGCGACGCCACCAAGATCGAGGTCTTTGAAGAGGAAAACCTGGGGCCGGGGGATATCTTTATCGCTTTGACCGGGTCGGACAATTCCAACCTGGTCGCCAGTATGCTGGCGCATAAACGGGGGGTGGAAGAGATCATCTGCCAGATCAGCCGGGAGGATTACCTCCCGCTGGCGGAGATGAGCGGGGTCACCGCCGCCATCACCCCGCGCCTGCTCACCGTAAGTACCGTCCTAAAACTGGTACGCGCCAGTAACGTCCTCTCCATCAGCCTGCTGAATTCGGGTGAGGCTGAATTTATCGAATTGAAAGCGGAACCGGGGTCCGCAGTAACACAAAAACCCCTGCGTGATTTGGAGATGCCGCCGGGAGCGGTGGTCGGCGCGGTCATCCAAAACCGGAGGGTCATTGTGCCCAGGGGGGATACGCAAATTCACCCGGGCGACCGGGCCCTTCTGTTTTCCCTGCGTTCTACCGCCCCGGCGGTGGAAAATCTTTTCCGGGCGGAAAAACCGGTAGGGACGGGAGAAAATAATGCATTTTAGAATGATCCTCCATACGCTGGGCACTGTTCTGCTCTTACTGGCCTTGACCATGGTGTTCCCCCTCTTCTGGGCGATCTGGGACCAGTCCCCGGGGGTTACGGCCTTTGTCGTCTCCATCCTGGTCACTGCCGGGGTGGGATTGCTGATGAAGATGGTAAGACCCTCAGGGAATTTAAGCCGCAGGGACGGGTTTGCCATCGTCGGCTTTGGCTGGCTGCTCATTGCCGGCCTGGGCGCATTGCCTCTCTATCTTTCCGGGGTAACCCCGTCCTATACCGATGCGTTTTTTGAAAGTATGTCCGGGTTTACCACCACCGGCGCAACCATCCTTAGCAATCTGGAGGCGGTCCCCAGGGAGGTGCTCTTCTGGCGGAGCCTCTCCCACTGGCTGGGCGGGATGGGGATTATCCTGCTCTCCCTGGCGATCTTCCCCATTTTGCCGACGGGGATTACGCTTTTTCAGGCCGAGGTCCCGGGCTTGGCGCCGGAGCGGATTCTGCCCCGGTTGAAACAGACGGCCGTGGCGATGTGGCTGATTTACGCCGCCCTTTCCCTCCTGCAGATGGTCGCCCTTAGCCTGGCCGGCCTATCTTTCTTTGAGAGCCTCATCCATACACTCGGTACCGTCTCTACCGGTGGTTTTTCCTCCCGGGATTTAAGCGTTCAGGCCTTTGCCAATGGGACGGTGGAATGGGTTGTGACCATCTTTATGTTTCTCTCCGGGGTTAATTTCACCCTCTATTACCGTTTGTTCCGGAGAAAGAGCCTGCAGCGGTCCTTTGCGGCTACGGAGTTTAAATGGTATGGCCTAATTATTCTCTCCGCTGCAGCGCTCATCGCTTACTCCCTCATGGCCGGTATGGGCTTTTCCCCGGCCGCCGCTGTCCGGCATGGTCTTTTCCAGGCGGTTTCCGTCTGTACCACCACCGGATTCGCCAGCGCCAATTTTGACACCTGGCCGTCCCTGGCCAAGGGGGTCCTTTTTCTCTTGATGTTTGTCGGCGGTTGTACCGGTTCCACCGCCGGTTCGCTTAAGGTGGCCCGGGTGGTTCTGCTCTTCAAATATGCCCTTCGCCGGATCCGGCAGACTGCCCGCCCCCGCCTGGTGATCCAGACCAGATTCGGGGAGACGGCCGTCTCCGACCGGATCCTCCATGAGACCCTCAGTTTCTTCTTTTTGTATATCGCCCTCTTCCTGGGCGGGGTTTTAACTATAATGGGAACCGGTGAGGAGATGCTGACCTCGATCAGCGCAGCCGCGGCTGCCATCGGTAATGTGGGCCCGGGGTTCGCCGGTGTGGGACCGGCCGCCAACTATGCGCATCTGCACCCG
>LSQX01350984.1_pt1 | contig 14167 bp, 8 predicted proteins | sample 654561 | NCBI WGS metagenome assembly LSQX01 (sample SAMN04489861, study PRJNA283612) | anaerobic digester metagenome | isolation source: 4 biogas reactors fed with cattle manure at either 37C or 55C with and... | place: Denmark: Kongens Lyngby | collected 2014
GAAGCATAACTTTAGCAGATGTACAATCTATTATTACTTTTAACGCTGGTAAAAGAGAAATATCCGATCTTACTGGCATAGAAAACCTTAAAAATTTAAGAGAACTCTATCTTTATTCAAATAGTATAAAAAATATTGATAATTTAAAAGACATGAAGAACCTGCAGGTACTTGATTTGTGGGGAAACAGAATACAAAATATAGAAAGCATCGGTAATCTTGATAATATAAAAGCTTTGGATTTAGCGTATAATCAGATTATTGATATTTCACCGTTAAAAAATCTTGTAAATATTGAACAGCTTAATCTATACTATAATCCCATTGTTGACATCAGCGTCTTAAAAAGTCTTGAAAAGCTTTATGTTTTTTACTTTGAAAGCTATAACGCAATTGTACAGGTGAATGATAATTTATTGAAAAGATATGAAGTTTTGAATCAAAAAGTGGAGAATATTTTAAGCACAGTAATAAATGCTGATATGACTGAGCTTGAAAAAGAGATTGCACTACATGATTATATTGTGCTTAATACAATGTATGATTCGGAGAATTATGAAAAAAACAGCGTACCTGAGGTGTCACATTCCCATTATGGAGTGTTTATAAATGGAGTGGCTGTTTGTGATGGATATGCAAAAGCATTGCACATCTTGCTTTCAAAGGCTGGGATAGAATGTGAAATTATAGAAGGTGAAGGTGCTGAAGAAAACCAATGGATAAATCATGCGTGGAACTTAGCTAAGATTGAAGGAAAATACTATCATGTTGATGCCACATATAATGATCCAAATTTTATCATATTCAAAGATGGCAAGGAACAATCTAAGAAAGCGCTCAAGCATAATTATTTTAATCTTTCTGACGCTCAAATGTGTGCAAGCCACAAGTGGAACAGAGAATTGTATCAAAAATGTGAAACTGATAATGATTATGTGACTTTCAGAAGAGATAACAGATTTTTATCAGATGGCGAATGGATATATTCTAATTTATTTGGCAAACTGCACAGAATAAAAGCAGACGGAACAGATATAACTATAATCAGTGAAGATGATGCCCGATATATGGAAATGGATAGTGAATGGATTTATTATTCAAACTGGAGCGATGAAAGGCAACTGTACAGAATAAAGAAAGACGGAAGCGCAAAAGAAAAAATAAATAACGATACAGCTGCATTTATAAGAGTTGTCGATAAGAATATTTATTATATAAATTCAAAGGATAATTCACTTATGATGTTGAAATCCGGTGTTCAAGGAATACCTGTATTAAAGTATGATCCAGAGGCTTATATGCGGATTGCAGAGCCCGGAAAGAGCATATATAAAGATGATTTCTATGTTTGGTGGATGGATATATATAATGATACAATTTATTATACTTGCTTTAGTTGGAATGATAAAAATCGGCTTTATAACAAGGCTTTAAAGAATCTGGACATAATATATGAAGGGGAATTTGGACTTTATAATGTAAATCAGGAATGTTTGTATGAAACAAACAGATTCATGATAGCGGGGTTTGACTATTACAATGACGGAAGGTCAATAAAATATTCATACAATGAAATTGTATTTATAGTAGATGGGTGGATTTATTATATAAGAGATGGTGAAGAGAAAAGCATAAATAGGATTAAAACAGATGCTTCCGAAAATATAACCATTTACAATGGGAACTGTTCGGATATTGAGATTGTGGGAGACTGGGTATACTACATTAGTTCATCGGACAACAAATATTACAGAATTAAATCGGATGGTACAGATAATATCTGTCTTGAGTGAATATAAAAAGGAATGCAAAAGGCATTCCTAATCATGATTAGAAAACTTTATTTTGTTATCTCTGGCGAATTTCGCCACCTCCTGTTTGTACTGGTCAAAATGCTCCCAGTCCATGGGTTTTGTAAGTATAATAGGTTTTTTCATACCTCTTGCATAAATTTCTATTTTTTCGGATGTTTTTTTAAAAAAAAGCTTTGATTCGGTGTAATATCCTATTCTGACTTGTTCAATATCATTATAGGAAAGATAAATCGGTTTACTGCTGACTCCGTTAATGGTTAGTACTGTCCAATCTCTGTCACAAGTAATAAGTCTGCTACGCATTATAATACCCCCTTTATTCCAATTCTATCTCTGTACATTTATGATATTCACATAAACGGTTCTATGTTGTTAAATGTGTTAATAATTATCTATAGTATAATGATATTTATTAAACTTTAAATATATGCACTTTACCTTTATTGATGCAATTTATTTATTGGGATTAATATAGTATAATAAAATCGCTTGTTATAATTATATTATACCATAAATAAATATTTTCTTGTAGTGGTTAAAAGTAAATAAATACAAAGGGAGGTAATTCATATTGAATAAGAATTACGAGAGTTTAGTTACATGGTTGTTTAAAACTGATGCAGTAAGAGTATGCCCTCAAAATAAACCCTTTTGGTATACATCTGGTACGATAGGTCCTTATTATGTGAACACTCATTTTCTTTATGGCAGTGAAAAAAAAGCTAATGATCTATTGAAATTGATTGATATTGAAAAAGAAAATATTTTTACATGTCCGGAAAAGGTTCTTGACCAGACGATGAAAAACTATAATTCCGACACTATATACAAAGGTCTTATAGATGCTATGTGCTCCTTTATAGGGGAAAATATAAATCTTGATGAGGTTGACTATATTTCAGGAGGAGAGAGAAGGGACTGGTTTTTCTCCGCTATAACGGCAAAAATTCTTGATAAACCTCATATAACTATATATAAGGATATGACTTCTGTTGTTACAGTCGGAAATAAAACAGAAGAACTCGACGATCTAGCCGGAAGTAAAGTGCTTCATATTGCAGACCTTATTACAGAGGCTTCAAGCTATGAGAGAGCGTGGATTCCGGTAATAAAAAACAAGGGCGGAGAAATAAAATGGAGTGTGGTGGTTGTTGATAGAAAACAGGGCGGCAAGGAACTTCTGAACACTTATGAAATAGAGTCATTTTCTATGATAAATGTAGATATGGATCTTTTCCGCAAGGTGCTTTTGATGGGAATAATTAGCAAAGAACAATTTTCTATGCTTGAGAAGTATACAGAAAACCCTAAAGCTTCAATGGCTGATTTTTTAAGGAATAATCCTGAATTTTTAAAAGAGTCTTTGAATTCCGATGAGAAAACCAGGCAGAGAGCAAAACTTTTGATTGAAAACGATATATATGGTTTAAATAATGGATGATTATATTATCAATATTGTTTAATACAGTTGTTGCAATATAAGTATGTTTATAAAATAGCAAGTATATACTTGCTATTTTATGTTACAATATGGAGATAATAAGTTAAGAATGGTGAAAAAATTACTTTCATTGCTTTTTTTTTAGTGCACCGCTATTTTAAGCAAAATAGCGGTGCGAAAAGTAGAAACAATATTTTGCTTATTTGTAAAAGGAAATTTGAAAGTGATATAAAAACGGAGGAATTAATTTGAAAAGGTCTACTGAAAATTGTGAAAGTACACAAGTCTCTCAAGAAGAAATTATAAGGCAGAAGCAGTTTGCAGAAGAAGTAAAAGAAATAAATTATCAGAAAGAAGTGCAGAACGGAAAGAAAAAACTCTTTTACATAGCTACTTTTGGCTGCCAAATGAATGAGCATGACTCAGAAAAGCTTGCAGGAATGCTTGCGGAAATGGGATACGCACAAACGGAAAAAATGGAAGAAAGTGATTTGATTATATACAATACCTGTTGCGTAAGGGAAAATGCCGAATTGAAAGTTTTTGGACATTTAGGGATGTTAAAAAATGTGAAGAGGGATAATCCAGAGCTTATAATTGCTGTTTGCGGATGTATGATGCAGCAGGAAGGTGTTGTAAAACAAATAAAAAAGACTTATAGGCATGTTGACCTTGTTTTCGGAACTCATAACCTTTACAAGTTTCCAGAGCTTTTATACATGGTTATGAATGAAAAGGGGAGAGTAATAGATATCTGGGATTCAACCGGTCATATTGTTGAAGGTATACCTACTGAAAGAAAAGATGGAGTAAAAGCTTGGGTTACTGTAATGTACGGCTGTAATAATTTTTGCTCATACTGTATTGTGCCTTATGTCAGGGGAAGAGAAAGAAGCAGAAAAATTGAGGACATATGTAAAGAGGTAATGACGTTGGGACGTCAGGGCTTTAAGGAGATTACACTTCTTGGTCAGAATGTAAATTCATATGGCAAAGACTTTGGAGACGACACAAGCTTTGCTAAACTTCTCCATGAGATAAATAATATTCCGGGAATAGAGCGAATCAGATTTATGACTTCTCACCCGAAGGATTTGTCAGATGAACTTATTGTAGCAATGAGGGATTTGAGAAAAGTAAGCAAACATCTACATCTTCCTATTCAATCCGGGAGTACTAGGATATTGAAGGAAATGAACCGTAAGTACTCAAAGGAAGACTATCTTGAACTTGTTTCAAAAGTCAAGGAAAATATCCCGGACATATCGCTGACTACAGATATTATTGTAGGCTTTCCAGGTGAAAATGAGGAAGACTTTAACGATACATTGGATGTATTGAAAAAGGTTAGGTATGATTCGACATATAGTTTTTTGTATTCAAAAAGAACTGGTACTCCTGCTTCGAAAATGGCGCAGCAGGTTGAAGAGGAAGTTAAAAAGGAGAGGTTCCAAAGACTTATTGAGGTTCAGAACACAATAAGCAAGGAAATTAACGATTCGTTTTCAGAAAAGGTAGTTGAAGTCCTGGTTGAAGGTATAAGTAAAACCAATGAAAAAATATTTACAGGAAGAACAGAAGGAAATAAAATTGTAAATTTTGAAGGAAATATGGACATGGTTGGCGAAATAAAAAAGATAAAAATAACAGCCGGTAAAACGTGGTCTCTTGAAGGAAATGTGTTATAGTATATATATTGTATGTAATATAAATTTTATACGTTATACAATTTCTACACTACGCTTAAATTAGTTTATACCTATAAATAATCATTTTACGTTTATTTAAATAAGAAAGATGCAAAAGGAAGATAAAAGATGAAAAAACTTTTGTTTTTTATTTTTACGGCTATTGTTTTGATATACGCAACAGGGGTGTTAGATAACCGAGTATTTGCCGTAGATAGACATTCAAATATTTCATTTAGCTTCTCTGATGAAATAAAAGTGCATAAATCGAGTGACCTTGGCGAATATCCGGATTTACTTGAAAAAGTTCATGAGCTTAATGGTTCAAAACAGGTTATTATTGTTGCAGTAAAAAAAGAAAGTGACTTTAAAGCGATATTATATACATATGAACTGACCGAAGACGGATGGAAAAAACCTTTTCAGCAAATGAGTGCTGTTATAGGAGAGAAGGGGATGTCTGCCAATAAGAAAGAAGGTGATATGAAAGCTCCTGCCGGAATATTCAAAATAGGAAAAGCTTTTGGCATTCCCGAGGAGTATTATCTGGATACAAAACTTTCATATACGTGTACTACGTATAACGATTATTGGATTGATGACCCAGAATCGGTCGATTACAATAAATGGATAAATTATGCAGGAGACCCGGATAAAAGGTGGAAGTCCTTTGAAAGGCTCAGAATACCTCTATATAAGTATACTGTAGTAATCGAATATAACACTGAAACAATAATTAAAGGCAAAGGAAGTGCTATATTCCTTCATCTTTGGAGAAATGCTGACGCTTCTACCAGCGGTTGTACAGCCCTTTCGGAGAAGGATATGCTGAAAGTACTCGGATGGCTTGACCCAAGCAAAAACCCTGTTATAATACAGGGCAGTGAGGATATGCTGGCTAATATGGCAAGCAGCATTGAAGAAAGTGTTTTATACCCTGTAAAGGTTAAGTTTAATGATAGTGAAATTGTTTTAGATGTTTGCCCCAGATTGATAAACGGAAGGGTTCTTGTACCTGTCAGAACGATTTTTGATAATATGAATATGGATATATCATGGGATGAGGTAAAAAGGACTGTTACCATTAAAAAGGAGGATACTGAAATAGTTCTTTTAATAGGGGACAAAACGGCACTTGTTAATGGTCAAAGTATTTCTTTAGATGTTGCGCCAGAGATAATTAATGGCAGAACGTTAATTCCGGTAAGATTTATAACAGAAAGCACCGGATACAAGATTGACTGGGATGAAAGTACAAGAACTGTACTTATTAAGGACTCAACTTTCCCACTTATAGTATTTTGAGGCTCTGGTTGCTCACAAGTTAAGGTCAAAAANNAAAGTTTACTTTTTGACCGCGGTGAATAATGCTGGGTTAGCGGCAAAGAGCCTATAAATACTGTGAGAAAGTTGAGTTAAGGAATAAAAACAAAGGAAGTGGAGTTATGAAAAAGTTTTTTAATTTTATAATTTTAACAACTCTTTTAATTACTCTAATAAACACTTATGCTTATGCGGATCAAAGCAACTCAGAATTAAAAGTAAAACTTAACGGTATCGATATGCAGTTTGACGAACAACCAACAATAGTTAATGACCGGACAATAGTTCCAATGCGTGCTATTTTTGAAGCATTTGGAGCTAAGGTTGACTGGAATGGTGAAACAAGAACTGTTACAGGGTCTAAGGACAATATTGCAGTTGTGTTGCAAATAGACAGTAATAGGGCTTTTGTTAACGGCAGACTGGTATTGCTTGATGTACCTGCTATGATTATTGGTGCAAGAACGTTTGTTCCTGTAAGGTTTATATCTGAAAGTCTTGGTGCTAAAGTTGACTGGGATGGAAAAACAAGAACTGTTATTATTGATAATCAAAAGCCAATAGCAATATCTACAGAAAAACCTATTCCAACACCAGTAACGACACCAACATTGACTTTAATGCCGACAGTAACACCCACATCGGAATCGATATCAATACCTGCACCAAGACCTGAAAAAACATCAACAACCAAACCGACTTCTACACCAAAGGTTTCAAAAACACCGGAAGCAATACCAACAGATAAACCTGTAGTGGTACAGACAGAAAAGCCGACACCAACATCGCTGGTCAATCCTACTGTGCCACCGACAAATAGACCGATGCCGACAGCAACATCAGTAACTTGGCCTGTGCGTACAAATACACCGATGCCTTTACAAACAGAGTCGCCAACATCAACAATTAAACCAACCTCAACACCTAAACCAACACCTAAACCAACGCCTAAACCAATCTCAACATCCAATCCAACATCAAAGCCTACTGCAACAATGGCTTTGGCACCTACACCGATTACTGCCCCGACAGCATCACCTACACCTGTACATGTTGATTCACCTGCGAGTGGAAGAATAGATGAATTAATGGGTGCATCAAGCAGTAAAATAGTTGAAATGTTTGGACAGCCGACGCGTAAAGATTTAAGCAAATATGGATTTGAATGGTATATATATAACAATGACTACAGTAAATACATGCAAATTGGAATTGGAAGCGGGAAAGTTGTGGGTGTATATACAAACTCTGAATCCTACAGATTTATGGAGAGTATTGGAGTCGGAACATCCAAAACCGCTACCGGAAATATTTTAGGCAGTCCTATATCCTATATTAGAAAGGGAAATACAAGATACAATTTTTACAACTCAAATGAACAGGAGCTTTTCAATATTGATGATAAAATGTATGCTACAATTTTTTATGATATACATGAAGGAGGTAATGTAACAGCAATGCTTCTTATTGACAAAAATACAGAGCATTCGTTTGAAGGATATTTTGGAACACCGAGTGTTGAATTGATGGAAAGCTTTGAAAGGCAATTATTTGATCTTGTAAATAGTGCAAGGGTAAGGTTTGGAAAGACTCCCTTTGATTATGATGAAAAACTTTCTGAGGTTGCCAGAGCACATAGTACCGATATGGGTGGAAATAATTATTTTTTGCACACCAATTTAAGTGGTCAGGATCCTTTTAAGAGAATGACACAAGCAGGTCTAACGTATCGGTCTGCTGCTGAGAATATAGCTTGTGGGCAAACATCTGCAATATTTGCTCATGAAGGATGGATGAATTCCTCGGAACACAGGTCAAATATATTGGGCAATTGTAAAGCAATAGGGGTTGGTATTTATCTTGGTGGTAAACAAAATGCCTATTATACTCAAAACTTTTATACTCCTTATTGAAATACCATTCCAAGTAATGATAGAAATATTTTTTATACAAAATATTTTTTTTTTGATGAGATTTATGATACAATATGTAAATAAAGAGAGAGAGTTGACTGTAATAATTACTGAAATAACATTTACAGACTTAATAATTTTTTAATTAAAGGGTGATAGGTATGGATATTATTACGAAGGCAAAAGAACTTGGTACTATGATAAGCACTTCTGAGGAGATGACCAATTTTAGAAGATGGGAAGAGAGTCTTCAAAGAGATAATAAAGCGAAGGTCATATTACAGGAGTATCAGCATTTGCAGACTGAAATGCTGAGAGCTGCCCAGGAAGAAACAGACAAAAGTGTGGTTGACGAAATAAAGGAAAGACTTATTTTAAAGCATGACGAAGTAAGTGATTCCGAGATAATAACAAATTATCTTGAATCAAAGAACAGATTGGATAAGCTTATTAAAAAAGTAAATGATGTTCTTATATATTTAATTACCGGTGAGGAATCATGTTCTTCTGCCAGCAATGGCTGTAGTTCATGTAGCGGATGCAAGTAATGATATATATGGCTGAGGTTTATCTTTTTGATCAGCAACGATAATAATGGTACGTGGGGTAATAAAAATGGTAGCACTGACACCGATGATGCGGCAGTATGTTGAAATAAAGGAACAGAACAAAGACTGTATCCTTTTTTTCAGACTTGGGGATTTTTATGAAATGTTTTTTACAGATGCAGAGATAGCATCAAAAGAATTGGAAATAACTCTGACAGGAAGAGATTGCGGACTTGAGGAAAAAGCCCCCATGTGCGGAGTTCCTTTTCATTCAGCCGATTCATATATTTCCAGACTGATAAATAAAGGATATAAGGTTGCTATATGTGAGCAGGTGGAAGATCCTGCCCAAGCCAAGGGAATAGTAAAAAGGGATGTAGTAAGGGTGGTTACCCCGGGTACGGTAACCGATTCTTCAATGCTTGATGAGAAGAAGAACAATTATCTTATGTCCATATACCGTATCAAGAGCTTTTTTGGTGCGGCTTTCGTGGATCTTTCTACCGGGGAGTTTACCTGTACGTCAATAACCTTTGGGAATACCTTAAACAAGCTTATTGATGAAATAGCAAAGTATGCACCTTCTGAAATAATAGTTAACAATGAGTTTTTATTAGAGCAAGGTACAATTGATAGTATAAGAAAAAGATTTAATACTTATATTTCGGGCATGGATGATAAATATTTCAGCCAAGAATTTGCTATTGAAAAAGTAAAGGGTTATTCTGAAAAATTTGAGGTTGGAGAAAATACTTTTGACATGCATATAAATGCGTCGGGAGCTTTGCTTGAATACCTTGAGCAGACTCAGAAGGTCAATCTCAGTCATATCCAAAGTTTTAGTGTTTATACGGTCGAAGAGTATATGGTTTTAGACATTTCTACGAGAAGGAACCTTGAACTGACTGAAACCATGAGGGAAAAGGCACGAAAAGGCTCATTGCTATGGGTGCTTGACAGGACAGTAACCTCTATGGGAGGCAGAACTTTGAGAAAATGGGTAGAACAGCCGCTTATAAATATATACGATATAAAAGACAGGCATTGTGCCGTAAATGAGCTAAAAGAAAAGTTTATGATCCGTTCAGAGTTAAGGGAGCTTTTAAAGAGGGTTTATGACCTTGAAAGACTTATGGGAAAAGTGATATTGGGCAATGCTAACTGTAGGGACTTGATTTCCATAAAGAATTCACTCGGGCAGGTTCCTTATATCAAGGAGCTTTTAAAGAACCTTGAGGAGATGCTTAATGCAGAAAATTACAGTGGTCTTGATACGTTAAATGATGTTTTTGACTTGATAGAAAGGTCTATAAATGATGAGCCTCCAATTTCTGTAAAGGAAGGCGGAATAGTAAAAACAGGCTTTAATGAAGAAGTAGACAGGTTGAAAAACGCTTCTACAGACGGAAAGAAATGGATTGCGGCTCTTGAGAGCTCAGAGAGGGAAAACACAGGTATTAAGAACCTGAAAGTAGGTTTCAACAAAGTATTCGGATACTATATCGAAGTGACAAAATCCTATTATTCACGGGTTCCTGACAATTATATCAGAAAACAGACTCTTGCAAACTGTGAAAGGTTCATAACACAGGAACTTAAAGAGATAGAGGATACGGTTTTAGGTGCTGAGGACAAGCTTATGGAGCTTGAGTACCGAATATTTACTGAAATAAGAAACCAAATTGCAAACGAGATAAACAGGATTAAAACAACAGCAAGGTGCTTGGCACAGGTAGATGTTCTCTGTTCTTTGGCTGAAGTAGCCGACCGGGAAAACTATTCAATGCCTAAAATAACGAATAGTGATGAAATCTTAATCACAGAGGGACGCCATCCTGTTGTAGAAAAAATGCTTGACAAGGAAGGGTTTGTTCCAAACGATACATATCTTGATGCGAGTGATAACCTTGTTGCGATTATTACAGGTCCAAATATGGCAGGAAAATCAACATACATGAGGCAAACAGCTCTTATTGTTCTTATGGCTCAGATTGGAAGTTTTGTTCCTGCGAAAAGCTCTCAGATTGGTATTGTTGATAGGATATTTACAAGGGTAGGTGCATCGGATGACCTTGCTGCAGGACAGAGTACCTTTATGGTTGAGATGTCTGAAGTAGCAAATATACTCTGTAATGCCACTTCTAAAAGTCTTTTGATACTTGATGAAATAGGGAGGGGCACCAGTACCTATGATGGATTGAGTATAGCATGGGCTGTTATTGAATATATAAGCAATAGGAGCAAACTTGGAGCCAGGACTTTATTTGCAACTCATTATCATGAACTTACCGAGTTAGAGGGAAGCATTGAAGGTATTAAAAACTATTGTATATCGGTAGAAGAAAAAGGAGAAGACATAATATTCCTTAGGAAAATAATAAGGGGCGGGGCAGACGATAGTTACGGGGTACAGGTTGCAAGACTTGCTGGAGTACCTATGCCGGTTATTAGCAGAGCCAAGGAAATATTGAGGCAGTTGGAGGATGCAAACATAAATAAATCCGGATTCAAAATGAAGAGAGTTATAAAGCCTATTGATGGGCAGATAGATGTTTTTTCGTTCAATACTGAACAAAGGAACAGCGATGAGGTGTTAAATGAGCTTAAGAACCTTGATGTTTCTACCCTTACACCTTTAGATGCTTTAAATGTATTGTATAATCTTCAAAAGAAAGTTAAGAATTAACATATATCTAGAATTAACATAACTAGAATTATTATATATTAAGAATTACTATATAATGTAAAAATAAGTCCGAAATTTTATGTGCACAGGCAAGAAATGAAGGAGTTTATTTTAAACAAATTTAAAAGTATTTAGGAAGGTTTTGAAGATGGGCAGGATAGTAATACTCGACGAAAATACATCAAATCAAATAGCAGCAGGAGAAGTGGTTGAGCGACCAGCTTCTGTAGTAAAGGAGCTTGTGGAAAATTCCATAGATGCGGGTAGTACCAGTATATCTGTTGAGATAAGTAATGGAGGAGTTTCACTCATCAAGGTTGTCGACAGTGGCAGTGGGATGGAGGAAGATGATGTTGAAATTGCTTTTGATAGGCATGCTACCAGTAAGATCAGGAACTCCCATGACTTAGAGGCTATTACCACGCTCGGTTTTAGAGGAGAAGCGCTGGCAAGTATTGCATCGGTGGCTACTGTGGAGATTACTACAAGGGTCAAGGATAATGAATATGGAAAGTATGTTAGAATACAGGGAGGAGTATTAAAGGAGACTAACAGGACAGGTTGTCCTATTGGAACTACAATTGTAGTAAAAGAGCTTTTTTATAACACTCCTGCAAGATATAAATTTTTAAAAAAGGATACTACTGAAGCAGGATATATATCAGATATTGTGAGCCGTATAGCGTTAGGAAAACCTCACATATCCATGAGGTTTATAAGCAATAGGAAAACAGTTATTCATACACCTGGAAACAGCGATCTGCTAAGTACAATTTTCAGCATTTATGGAAAAGAAACTGCCAAGGAATGCGTTGAGATTGTCTATGAGGATGAAAAAATAAAAATAACAGGTTATGCCGGGAAACCTGAAATAGCAAGGTCAAACAGGAATCATCAGTCAATTTACATAAACGGCAGGTATATTAAAAATAAAATAATATCGGCGGCAATAGATGAAGCATATAAAACATTCCTTTTGAAGAACAAGTTTGCATTCGTTGTGCTAAATCTTGAAATAAATCCAGTGCTGGTGGATGTAAATGTTCATCCAACAAAAATGGAAGTAAGATTTTCTGGAGAGCAGGACATTTTCAGGGCAGTTTACCATGCAATAAGCAATGCGCTTTTGAGTAAATCTCTTATTAGAAATGTTGAGCTTTCAGAAAAGTCAGATAATTATTTTAAGTTTAACAGTTCGTCTATAGCAAAAGATGAATTTATACAGCAGGGGCTTAAATCTTCTAGTGAGGATACCCCGGTTTTAAAACAGCACCCGGCAAGTTTAATAGCTAGAGAGGAAACGGCACCTGTTATTAACGGACATGAAAAGTTTGAGGCAAGTAAAAATGAATTTACAAAGTCACCAGAAATGCCCAAGAAGCCATACGAAAAGCAGGGAGTAAATAAAATAGAATCGGTTATGGTAGCTGAGCAGCCTGAGATTGTTAAAAAGAGGGACGTCTCTGATGCTGAAAAGACAAAAAGCAGTTTTGATAAAGTCCTTGAAAAGAAAGATACTGTTTACACCGATAATTATAAAGACAATTTTTTAAAAGAAGAGTCAAACGATAAAGAGTCGAATGATAAAGAGCCAAACAATAATGTAAGTCGCTGTGATCCCAAAGAGATTACGGACTACTCAGGCGATAAAGATACAGCTAAGAACATACTATTAAACTCAAATATCATTGGACAGGTTTTTTTTACGTATATTTTGCTTCAAAATGAGGACAATTTAATTGTAATTGATCAACATGCGGCACATGAGAGAATAATGTTTGAGAAGCTTGTGAAGAGGTACAGGAACAAAGAAAATCTTGCACAGTTTCTGCTAACATCGGAAGTAATAGAACTTACAGGAAGGGAAATAGGTTTTATCGAAGAAGAAAAAGAGCTTCTGGGAAGTCTGGGCTTTACATTTGAGAATTTCGGAAGTAGTTCGGTTATACTGCGTTCTGTTCCGTATAATTGTCAAAATAGCTGTGCTAAGGAAGTTTTTTTGAAAATTGTTGATTTACTTATGTCGGGTGAAAAAAGAGATGATAAAATTATTGAAGAAGAGGCACTGTATCAAATTGCATGTAAATCAGCTATAAAAGCTAACTTAAGACTTACTGAAATAGAAATAAAAAGTATGATTAAGGAACTTATGGAGATAGAAAATCCCTATACATGCCCTCACGGAAGACCGACAATAATTAAAATAACAAAATATGAATTTGAAAAAATGTTTAAGAGGATTATTTAGAGATAATGGAGAATAGATTGGATAATGTGATTGTTGTAACAGGGCCAACTGCCTCGGGAAAAACGAAAATTTCCATTGAGCTTGCAAAGGATATTAACGGTGAAATAGTATCCGCGGATTCCATGCAGGTGTATAAATACATGGATATCGGCACAGCGAAGCCATACAGAGAAGAAATGTCGGGTATAAGACATTATATGGTTGATGAGATTACGCCAGATGAAGAATTTAGTGTTGCGAAGTATAAGGAGCTTGCCGAAAAATATATTGTTAAGATAATTAGTAACGATAAGACACCTATTGTTGCGGGAGGTACAGGACTTTATATAAATTCACTAATGTATAATCTGGAATTCTCCGATACAGTGTGTGATTGGGATTTTAGAGAAACCCTTAAAAAGGAAGCAAGTGAAAAGGGAAATGAGTTTCTCCACAACAGACTTAGGCTAATAGACCCTAAAGCTGCACAGAAGATACATATGAATAATGTTAAAAGGGTTATACGT
>LSQX01368473.1_pt1 | contig 14166 bp, 4 predicted proteins | sample 654561 | NCBI WGS metagenome assembly LSQX01 (sample SAMN04489861, study PRJNA283612) | anaerobic digester metagenome | isolation source: 4 biogas reactors fed with cattle manure at either 37C or 55C with and... | place: Denmark: Kongens Lyngby | collected 2014
TTTAGTGGTGACTATAATGATTTAATAAACACACCAACAATACCAACAATACCTAACATTTCAATTACAGGTGGAGCTGCCGAGGTTGGCAAATACATAAGTCAAGTGGCAGTGGACGAAACAAATAAACATAAACTCATTGTAACAAAAGCAGACCTACCAACCATACCAACCTTATCACATGACATATCAACCGACATAGCAGATACAACAAAAGCCGTAACACCAAACGCAGTAGGCAATTATGCGTATAGCCGTAGTGCGATAGACACCATGATAGGTGATATACCAACAGTAAGACCAACCATTGAATTAGAAGTCGCAAGTCTTACAACATTAACGGAAGCCGAGAAGTTGGCAATTAAAAATACGCTATCTTCACTTATTGCTGATGATAAAATAGACGGAACAAAATTTGATGATATTGTCTTAGTAACAACTAACGGCTTAATAAGATTGCATTATTCCTCTATTGATTATTATGTAGCAAATCCACAAATCACAGTAATATTTGAAACGGATATCGCTAAATACATTCTCAATGTTCCGGTCAATGAGTATACTCATTCAACGCTAACAAGCACAAATGCAGTATCAAGCACAACTATTACAACAATAGTAAAACTTACACAAGCAGAATATAACTTACTTACACCTGACGCTAATACTTTCTATGTGATTGTGGGGTAATGTTATGGCAAATAAAATAGGAAGTAATGATATTGCAAAATATTATGTAGGTAGTAGCGAGGTTGACAAGATTTATTTAGGTAGTGATTTAGTTTATGAAAAAGTGGTAGCGCCGACAATACCCACTTATTTAACTTTCCAAAGCACATCTAGTTTTACTTTAAACGTTTATGATAATACAAAACATTGGGATGGAATATTATATTATTCAACTGACACAACGACTTGGAATGTTTGGGATGGCACAACCGCATTAAGTAGTGTAGGTAATAAACTATATTTAAGAGGAACAGGAAATACAATAATCACTGGCAATAGCAAAGATTATAGATGGGTTCTCACAGGTTCAAATATTGAATGCACTGGAAATATAGAAAATCTTTTAGACTGGGAAACAGTAGCGTCTGGGAACCATCCTTCTATGGCATCCTCTTGCTATGCGCATCTGTTCCGTGATTGCGCAGCTTTAGTTTCAGCCCCAGCTCTCCCTGCGACAACTTTATCAGATTACTGTTATCGTAGTATGTTCTCTGGATGTACAGCTTTAGTATCAACTCCAGCTCTCCCTGCGACAACTTTAGCAAGTCATTGTTATTATTATATGTTCCGAGGATGCACAGCTTTAACCTCAGTCCCAGCTCTCCCTGCGACAACTTTAGCAGAGTATTGTTATGCTAATATGTTCCGCGATTGCACATCTCTAAAAATTTCTTCTATTCCAACCGAGACTTATCAATATGAATGGAGGATTCCAACAAGTGGAACAGGAACAACAGCCAACTATTGGAACACAGATATGCTCTCAGGAACAGGTGGAACCTTTACGGGTAACCCTGACATAGACACAACATACTACGTAGAAAATCCACCTGTAGTATAATTTTTTAAGTTTTAAGTTTTCTTTTTAATTACGCCCATTAGGAGTGATACAATGAGCAACAAACCAACTATTGTAAAATTTATAGGTCCTAATCCCTCTACAGAAGTAATAACAATAGGGCATTTTACAGACAACTTAGTTAATGATGTTACGTTTGAATTTAATAGATACATAGGTGATATAGACTTAGCACAGTTCTATTGTATGCTCCACATTGAAAACTTAGGGGCAACTTTATTACAAACTAAAGTATCTGGTAGTAAGCTTCAAGCAGTACTAACTGTAACGACAGACATTACTAATTTTCCGGGCACGCATACTTCATCTATTAAGTTTGTTAGAGATACAGACAATCTTCAATATGTTTGGACAACACGCAACTTTGACTTAATTGTTGAAAGACGTATTGACTCAGACAAAGAAATACAACATATAGATCCTACACCACTTGCTGGCTTTATTATAAATCTCGCGGCTAACACGGAGCGCATTAATGATTTAGAAGAGTCTAAGCTAAATAAACCTCAAGAAATACAAGCAGGTACTTTTCCTAAAGTAACTATTAATCAGTACGGCTTAGTAACAGAAGGGCATAATCTGTCATCAGAGGATATACCGGATATTCCCGCTAGCAAAGTAGAAGATTTACCAGCCGCGCTAGAAAAGCTCGCTGGTATTGCTGATAATGCCACAAAGGTTGAGCCTAGCGCAATTCGTGGTAATATTGTAGTTGATGGTGTAGAAATTACAGTCTTTGATAAAACATGGATTCCCGGTTTACTTGAAGCAGTTATTGAGGGTTATTTCTTCGAAGGTCAGTTTTATGCTGATGAACTTCATGAAGAACTACTAATACCAGAAGATAGCAAAATATATGTAGACAAAACTACAGCTGTTGCTTATCGTTGGGGCGGAACTGTTTATGCACCAATAGGATCAAGCCTTGCATTAGGTGAAACTTCTTCAACGGCTTATCCCGGTGATAAAGGTAAGTTTGCATATGAACATGCAAACTCACAGCATGCTCCAGTTAATGCTCAAGAAAACGTTATTGAAGGAATTACTGTTAATTTAAGACCAATAACACCTATTAATAAAATTGTTGACATTCAAATACCAGATGCTCAAACAAAGATTATCTTTACGTCAGATCCTATTGTAGTCCCATCAGTAAATGATGATATTGTTATTTACTATGAGCAAGCAGATGGACTAAAAGAGCTTAAACAAATTAAAACTAAAAAAGAAAATATCATTAAAGTCTTTGATATGCCTAGAGGCTTTAGCGGAGACTATAATGACTTAATAAACAAGCCTGACCTAGACCAACCTGTCACTCAGCATAATTTAGATGAACTAGCACATGAAGATATTAGGCAACTAATTAATTTAGTAAAAGATATTGCAGAAGGACAAATCAATGCTAGAACGTTTAATACTAAGCACTCACTTGATACTTGGCTAGCTAACCCAGCAAATACAGCAACACTAAAAATTGGAACTCACCTCTATATTAGAGATATAACAGAAGAAAACTATTACTGGACAGGTTCTGGAATTGCTGTTCTTCCTGAAAAGCTAAGACTAGAACTTGCAACAATAAATAATGACGGCTTAATGAGTCGTGAAGACAAACAAACACTTGAAGGTTTAAAAGCTACAGGTGGTGAAGCCAATGTTATTGTTCATATCAAAGTTAATGAAGAAGAACTACCAGTTGATCCTAGTGATAGATCTGTTAATATTAATGTTCCAAATAAAACTAGTGATTTAGAGAATGATGCAGGGTTTTTAACATTAGAAACTTTACCAGAAAACAACGGGCTAATCACTTTTGAAGGTTCGACATTGCTTGCTGGTGCCATTCCTTATGAGCAACTAAACTCAACAATTAGAAAAGCTAATTTAGTTTATTATGATATGTCTTTAGCAGAACCTAGGTTCTTCAGATGTATTAACCCAATTATACAAACTTGGGAAGCACTAAATTATGCAGCTCCAACATCAGCCAATCTCTACGTTATGTCTAATACAGGTTATATCTATAAGTTCTTTAATAATCAGTTTATCCTTGTACTCGATGAAAACGCAATTACTGTCTGGGGGTATGATGATTAATGGGCAGAGCTTATTATAAAAAGAATGGAAAAAATTTGCCTATTTCTATAGGTATTCTTGGAAACCCAGTACCAACAGAGATAAGAGTTATTGAAGAGCTAGACTTTTCAAATGGTGATATTATCATTGAGTCTGCCCCAGATGTAACTTTATCTAAAGTAATTCTTAAGTATGATAATGTAAGTCATATCTCAGAGAATATAAGGAAAGGCGCAATCGTAGGAGGCATAGCCGGAAATTATGAACAGCCTAGACCTAAACTTCATGCTCCAACAATTAGTATAATATTAAATAATCTTATTATAACACCTAACACGGCTAACGGAGACTTTGTTGATCACTACCGTATTTACATTAATAATATGTTTGTCGGAACATCAATAGAGACAACAGTTAAGCTATCTGATTTTGTAACAAATCATGGTGTTTACCAAGTTGGTGTTAAAGCTGTTGGTACCTACTTCGAAGAAAGCAACTTTAGTAACGTTGTTAATTATATCATTGCTTTGCCTAGTTACATCTATGGTGTGTCTGGTCTTGCACAAGAAAGCCCAAGTCTTACTAGAACAGATGATGCAATCAATTTAGCATATGACATAGACTATGAGACAGGTGAAGTCCATAGTGACTTTAATAATGTCTTCCCTTGGAATGAATCTACAGTTAAGGAAATCGACGGCAACGTCTTCCTAGAGATGCCGGACATGTGGTTTAGAGTAGGAACAGACAACCAAAATAGAATTACTGATGTAGCCGTATCTAAAGAACCGGGTGCCATTGGTAACTGGTATAAAGTAGATGAGTTCTGCTACGGTCTCTATGGTGGAAGTTTTGTTGATGGTAAGCTAGCAAGCCTACCTAATAAGTATCGCTTCCGCTCTAAAACACGAGCGCAATTCAGAGCCTTTGCAAAAGCTAATGGTAATAACTATTTCCAACTAGACCTCTATCATAAGACAGTTATGAACTTCTTATGGTTAATAGAGTTTGCTACTAAAGACAGTGATAGTATCATGACAGGCAGCAAAGGCACAGGTACAAGCTTTAATACAGGCTCTACTAGCTTCTTAACCACGCCTTCAGGTTTTAATCCAGCAACTAAACAAATGCGCTGGCATTATATTGAAGACTTTATCGGTAACCTATACGAATGGGTTGATGGGGCATTCTGGAATGACACAAGCCTATATGTAACAGATAATCCAGATAATTATACAGAAACTCAAACAGACTATAGTCTATTCACGCCAGCATTCCTATCAACAACTGGAAACTGTTTAGCTGCTATAGGCTGGGATCCTAATAAGCCATTCTTATGTTATGGTATAGAGGCTTATCATAATGTCAATTATAACTCAGGCTTCTGTGATGCATACTATTATGATAAGCAGTTAGACAGTGCTGCTCTATTTACGGGTTCAGCATGGAATAATAACTATGTATATAATGGTGTAACACATTTCTCTCGTAGTAGTGCGTCTCATTATGCATCTAATATTGGAGCAAGATTATTATATAAGGAAAGGGGGTAGGCCTAAATGTCAAGAAAAATATTAGCTAATAATATAAATCTCATCATTGGTAGAAAAGAACAAATTGAAAATGATGAGACAATTCCTGAAGGTTCAATTATTATACAGACTGACGATGAACCAGTCATACCCGGTAAGTTTACTAAGGTAACCATTACAACAGATGGCAGGGTTACTCGTGGTGAAACTCTTGACTCAGCTGACATACCACCTATCCCAATTTCGCGTGTTAGCGGCCTAACAGGTGAACTAGAAGCAAAAGCATACTATAACCCAGATGCTATTGCTCGGATGACAATTGACAATGTACGACAAGTAATCGAATGGGAAACAGCAGATGGCTCCATTCATTCGTATAATCTACTTGTTGATAAAATACCTATTTCTATGTCCTTTGATCCAGAGACTAATGAGATAGTCTTTGATCAAGGCGAAGGAGAGGAACTAAGAGTTAGCATTACCCATCTTGTAGCTGGCATAGTTAAATCAATTAATAGCATTGTTCCAGACTCTAGTGGTAATATAATTCTAACAGTAAATGATATTCCTGGTATCTATGAGCTCCTCGAAGACATAGATGGAGGTGAGCTATAATTAAACTATTAATTGTAACTTACACCAGAGAGAACGAAATTAAAAAGCAATACGCTTATAAATCTTATTCTCTCACAGAAGACCTTATAAAATCTCTTGAATGGGAGGATAGCTAGTTTATGGCTAATACAAGACTAAGAACTAAATTAAAACCAGCTCGTGCAATAAAAGAACGCGTTGAAGAAGTAAAATATACTCTTGATGATTATGAGTTAGTTTATGCAACTGATACAGAAGAGTTAGGTATTGTGAAGCCTAATAAAACAGTTTCTTACTTCGCTTCATCTGCGTTTGAAACATATGAACGGGTAGATGACTTTCCTGATGAAGGTGTTCTAGGTAAACTATACTTAGCGCTAACTTATAATACTGCACTTGAAGGTGACCCTGAAAATTGGGTTGACTATAACATGCTTTATCGCTGGGACCCTACTTCTCAAAGTTATACTGCTATTGCTGGCCAAGGTACAGGCGGTCCAGGAGGCGGTCCAGGAGGTGGCGGAGCCCAAATCCGTGTTATTCCTTACCCATTAGGAAGACCTCTATCCTTTACACATGCAGTCGGTACTGAGTTAATCGTTGGTTATACATATACTAATTCAGTGTATACCGAGGGTAACTTAACCCTTTATATTAATGACATTGTTAGAAAAACAGAGCAAATCACCACAGGTGATCATGAATTAGATATTACTAATTATCTTGAGCCTGGTCTTAATACTATAAGGATCCGTATCTCTGATCCGGAGGGTACAGCTGCGCAAATTATTTATCGTGTTACAGGTGATATGCTTGCTATTTCTTCCCTATTCCCAGAAGATACACCTATTATCAACTCTGCTGTAAGCGTCCCTATTAGAATTATTGGTAGTCCTAGCATCAGAAATGTCTATTATACACTAGACGGAGTTGACCTACCTATAGAACAAGCATCATCTAATAACTTCAATAAGATTATCACTGGCTTAACACACGGACTTCATGTCTTAGAAGTTCAAGTTGAAGGTATTTATAATGATAAGAGTGGTAATGAACTGTATAGGCTTTACTCTAATACACTAAAGCTTCATATCATCTTTTCTGATGGTGTGTCTAATGAAACAATCATCTCATCTAAGTTTGATATTACCGAGATACTACAAGGTACACAACTTTCAGTTGACTACCTCGTTTATAGCCGTGTAAATGAAATTAATACTGTTAATCTATACATTGATGATGATCTTGTTAATACACTTAATGTTGATCATACTAGAAAGTACTGGAATATTAGGTCTCTAGCCCCAGGTGCACATACATTTAGAATAGTAAGCGGTGGAGTAACTGTTACTAAGACAATAGAAATTCTACCATTAGATATTGATTTCGACGTTGTTAAAGATGACTTCTTAAAGTTGTACTTAACAGCTTTTGGTAAAACTAATACTGACTTAGCTAAAGATGAATGGCTAAATAGCTATGGTCCTCCAGTTGATGTACAACTTAACGGGCTTAACTACAGCTCTGACGGCTGGCTAGAAGATGCCTTAAGGCTTAGTAGACAATCAAGTGCAACAGTTATGTATAAACCGTTTGCTACTGAAGTTTCACCTGTTGGTCGTACTATTGAGCTAGAGTTTAAGACTCGATATGTTCTTGACTCTCGGATCCCTTTAGTTACATGTATTGCTAATAATATCGGTTTTGAAATTACATCTCAAAGAGTAACATTAAAAGGCTCAAACGTTTCTGCTGTTGCTAACTTTAAAGAAGATGAGCACTTAAAGATTACATTCGTTATTAGCCCTATTGAAAGAGCTATTCTAACATATATCAATGGTGTTATCTCTGGTGTTGGTAACTATACAGCAGAAACAACTTTCCGTCAATTAAACCCTTCTGACATTTTATTAAACCCTAATAATCAATCTGTTGATATCTATAGTATCAAAGTTTATGAAAGAGCATTAAATCAACAAGAAGTTCTTAATAACTATATTGCTGACCTTCCTGATATTGTTGAGAAAGTAAATCTTTATGTCTTTAATGATATCTATGATAACTTTGGTAACCCAAGCAAAGATAAGATTGCTCAGCGGATTCCAATTATGATGATTGAAAGCCTTGAAGGAAAGCCTCTTCCAGAAAGTAAAGTTAAGCCTAGACCCTTAGTAAGAATAACCTTTGAGCACCCGTTTGATCCTTCTAAAAACTTCGTCAGAGAAAATGTTGAAATAGACGTTCAAGGTACATCTTCACTACAATACCCTGTTAAGAACTTTAAGTTAAGATTTGATAAGAACGAGAAGTATCAAATTGAAGCAGGCTTTATTCCTGAGCGCATCTTTACATTAAAAGCTGACTATATGGATTCTTCCCATGCTAATAACACTGGGTTCATGAAGCTCTTTGACACAATTTATAGCGAGGGCATTCCACCTGAACAATATGACTCGCGCGTTAGAACAACACTATATGGTTATCCTATGGTTCTGTTCTATCGTCAAAACCCAAATGACCCTTGGTCTTTCCAAGGTGTATACAACTTTAACCTTGATAAAGACTCTGAAGATTCAGTTGGTCTTAATAATGAAAAATACTGGGATGAAGAAGACCCTGAGTCTATTTTCCCACTAACACAATCATTTGAAATCACATTCAATGCTGACTCTGGTGCTGGAGCTTTCCAAGACAATTCTCTTGAAGGTATAATCTCAAGCTTTGAGCCGCGCTACCCTGAGATTGACGAGTTTAGTCTATTTGAAGACTTAAATATTACACCAGCTCAAATGCTAGAGCAAGCTAAGGAGTACCTAAGACCTTATACAGAAGATGCAGAAATACTAGCAGTAATAGATGAAGCAGTACCAGAGACAATCTTTGAAGTTTATGATGAGTACTTCTCACATGTTCAAGAGCATGAGTTTATTGAAGCATTCCGTGTTCTAAATACAGAGTACCAAAACCTTAAACGTGCTATTACTTGGGTTATGGAAAATAACAACAAGAATACGTTTAAGACAGAGTTTGATCATTATTTTAATCGTGAATCTGCCTTTAAGTATTTAATTACAACACTGGTCTTTGGACTTGTTGATAACTTAGGTAAAAACGCTATGATGAATACTTGGGATGGAGACCATTGGTATTTTAACTTCTATGATATAGATACCGCGCTGGGTCTTGAAAACCAAGGTCGTAATATTCATGATTATGACATTGAAATCGGTGAGGTTGGTACTTACGCAACTGCTGACTCTTGGCTCTGGGTTAACATTCTTAGATACTTTAAGACTGAGTTAGACACAATCTATAGTGGCCTAAGACAAAATGTATATTCATATGAAAATATCTTAGATTTTTTATATACACAACAAATTAGTAAAATTGCCCAAGCACTTTATAATGAAGATAGTTTTGCTAAGTACATTGGTGTAACTACTGACTGGTTATGGATGGCTCAAGGAACGCGTTTAGCGCATATTCAACGCTGGCTAAACTTAAGACTTGCTTTCCTTGATAGTAAGTTCTTATACCAAGCCTACACAGATAATAGTATCGCTATTCGTATGAACGTTGATGGATACCAAAATGCTTACCTAGACTTGACACCAATTATTACTCAGTATGTAGGGGTTCGTTTTGGTAATATTGCTGGTGGTACTGTTCAACAAAAAGCTGCAGCTTATGAAACAGTTAGGATTCAAGGTCCTGCTGCTCTAGGTGACTCCTTTATCACCAATATGGAAGTTTGGGTTTATGGTGCAGATTGGTTAACAACTTTAGGTGATATTACCCATCTTAACCCTAGCTCTATCTCTATTGAAAGGGCTCCTAAGCTTACTGAGTTAGTCTTAGGCGGACCTGATTATGAAAACAATTTATTAACGCAAGTATCTATCGGTAATAACTATTACCTCGAAAAAGTAGATGTTACGAATTGTACAATTTTAGGTTCTAATGTAGGTACAGGCTCAACAGAAGTCCTAGATGTTTCTGGTGCAGAAAATATCAAAGAGGTGCTAGCACATGGCACACAACTTAAAGGTGTATCGTTAAGACCTGGCGCTCCTATTGAAACATTAGAGCTCCCTGAAACTATTACACAGTTAGTTCTTCGTGATCATAAAACGCTTACACCTGAAGGCCTAGATATTGCTGGTTATGATAACATAACAATGCTACGTTTAGAAAATCTACCTAATATTGATGTGCTTGATATTCTTGATAAATGCTCTAAGGTTGAATACGTTCGTATTACTGGTATTGATTACTCATTCTATGGAGTAGACCAAGTTCTTGATTTAGTTAATAAATTGTATGATGCTGAAACCGATACATTTAAAGTATTTGGTATAGCAGCTGATAATACAACTGTGGATGAACCACGGATCGTTGGTAACATTAGAATTTTAACACCAACCCCAATCGATGAAGAGGTAGTTGACCTAATTAATAAAGCGCTTCCTTACGCAACAGTTACAATTAACTATGTGCCAGCTCATTTGCAATTTGTGGATCTTGGTGATACCCTACAACTCGCTGGAACAACAGCTGCTGTTTTAACAGAGCTCCCTATTCCAGCTGAAGCTAACATTGAGTTATCATTATTAAACCCTGTTATTATGTTCTCAGATGCTTGGAAGCCAATTACTTCAATTGGTCCTAATGCATTTAAAACTAAGAATATCTTAAAAGTAACTATTCCTGAAACTATTACTTCAATTGATGCAACGGCTTTTGCTGCTAATACATATATTCAAGAAGTAACTTTATATAACACCAGTCTTCCTGCTAATGCATTTAAAGGTTGCACAGCTCTTCAAACAATCAATATTTATAGTCTAGATGCACTGCCTAACTCTGCATTTGAAAACTGTACTTCATTAACAACAATTAATCTGTCTAATAATATAACTACTTTAGGTAACGCTGTCTTTAAAGGTTGTACGTCACTTGTCTCCTTCACTCTTCCTAACTCTGTTGCTACGGTTGGGGACTCGGTCTTTGAAAATTGTACAAACCTAACTGCGCCTAATTTAGGAACAGGTTTAACTTATATTGGAAAATCAATGTTCAGAGGCTGTAGTGCATTAGCTAATCTTCCTATAGCTTTGCCTATTACAGAAGTTAAAGAATATGGTTTCTATGGTGCCTTAGGTAAAGTAGGCCTCGAAATTCCAGGTAACTTAGTAACAATTGGGGCTAATGCATTTAATAACTTAATCGCAAGCCCAGCGCAAATTAGTGTTACTTTGGACACTATTAATATTGGTGCAAATGCGCTCACCTCAACAAATGCAGATGCTCTCTATATTGTTGGTCCAGCTGAACGCCCAGCAACTTGGCATGCTAGTTGGAATGGTGGCTCAACAAATGTTCTATGGGGCGCAACTGAAACTAGAACTTTCCACTTTGATACACAAGGTGGATCTGAAATTGAAGATATTACAACAATTGTTCTTTTCCCTCCAACTCCACCAACAAAATATGGTTATGATTTTAACCAGTGGCTACTCAATGGTGAGCCTATAACTCTCCCAATTGTGCCATCACCAGAAGACCCAGAAGTTATTACTTTAACAGCAACCTGGACACCTTGGGTTTATACTGTTAAGTATATGATCCCTACTAGTTCTTCTAATAACACACCTAAGCAGCATGGTACAGACCAATTAGTCGCTTATGGTGAAACACTAGGCGCAACTTATATCGACTATACGACGGGTTCTAATCAGCCTTCTGTGCCTGGCTTGGTTTGGACAGGGAAATGGTATGGTCCAGGAAATATAGTTGTAGATGAAAACTGGACACCTACACAAGATAAATATACAGACGGACTTGTTATTCAACTTTCTGGTCGATTACTAAACCCTGCTGGCGTTACATATACTTATGACTCAGTAAATGATGTTTATAATGCAACACGATGCGCAGTTTCTTCAGGCGCTACCGGCTCTGTTGATTTGGTAGTTTTAGGTGAGTATCCATATAATGGTGTAATGAAGCCTGTACGAAATGTTATTTTTACATATTATTCTAACGCAACTTCAGGCTATCCAGCATACGGGGCTCAGCAATCACCAGAAGCTTCTTTGCAACGCTTAAGAAGCGTTACTATTGAGCCTAGTAGTACTTCTTTAAGTAGAACTGTTATGATTAACTTTATGAGGTCCGATGGTATAGGTTCTATAACTTCATACTTGCAAGAAATTACACTTCCTGAAGGGATAACTCATTTGGCATCTTATGCATTTAGATACGCCGAGGTTCTTACAAATATTAATATACCAAGCAGCGTCACAAATATAGGAAGTTCTGCATTCTCTAATTGTAGAGGTTTAACAAGTATAACAATTCCAGATAGTGTAACAAGTATAGAGGGTTCTACATTTAGTTCTTGCAGTAGTTTAAGAAGTGTAGTTATTGGAAATAGTGTCACAAGTATAGGAAGTTATACATTTTATGGTTGCAGCAGTTTAACAAATGTAGTTATCGGAAATAGTGTCACACGTCTAGGGCAGTATGCATTCCAAGGTTGCAGTAGTTTAACAAGTATAACAATTCCAGATAGTGTCACAGATATAATAGATTCGGCATTCAGAGATTGCAGTAGTTTAACAAGTATAACAATTCCGGATAGTGTAACAAATATAGGATGGAGTGTATTTTATGGTTGCAGTAGTTTAACAAGTATAACAATTCCATTTGTTGGTTACTCAAAAAGCGCTACCGGCGCCACTAGTAGCACACTATTTGGTAATATTTTTGGTCCATCCTCCTATACAGGTGCCGTTGCTGTTGTGCAAACACATAATGGCTCAACGAATTCAACTTTCTATATCCCAGCATCATTAAGGACAGTTACAGTTACTGGAACAAATACAAATGGTCGGTTGTTCTATGGTGCATTTTCTAACTGTAGCATGTTAGAAGAGATCATTCTAAATGACACAGTTACAACAATAGATGCACAAGTATTTAAAGGCTGCTTAAATGCAACAATTTATGCGAAAGCTGCCTCTAAGCCGACTAACTGGAATGCAGCCTATAACCCGGATGATTGCCCAGTAGTTTGGGGTGCTAACAGTGTTTCTACTGTTTTTGTAGATTATAATGATGCTAAATATAAGCAAGTTTTTGTTAATAATGAATACTATAAAGGTACAATAATTGGTGTAGCTCCTGAAAGTACAGCTACAGAAATTGAGATAGCCAATGAAATAAATGGCTACCCTATAACAGAAATTGGTGCAGACTCCTTTAAAAATACTAGTATAACTGACGTATTTATTCCGGCTAATATAACTAATCTAGCCCCAGGTGCCCTATCAGGTAGTAATATATCCAGCATAATAGTAGACGCTGCAAATACAATATATGACAGCAGGGATGACTGTAATGCAGTTATTGAAACTGCTACAAGTACTTTAGTAGGTGGTTGTCAAAATACAGTTATTCCAAACTCTATAACTAAAATAGGGCGCTATGCATTTAAAGATATCTATAATTTAAGAAGCATCTTTATTCCAGAGAGTGTTACAACTATTTCTGCAAATGCTTTTAGCGGTTGTGATAACCTAATAATTGTTACAGCGCATGCTTCTAAGCCTGCTGGCTGGGATACAAATTGGAATCCAGATAATCAGCCAGTATTCTGGGGTAAAACACAAGAAGACATTCCAGAGGTGCTTGCAATACCTACATATCTGGCATTCCAAAGCGATTCTCCGTTTACCTTAAAGGTTTCTGACAACACTAAGCACTGGAATGGGGCTCTGTATTATTCAACAGATTTAGAAACTTGGAGTGTATGGGATGGAACTACTACTTTAATAAGTAGTGTTGACAATAAGCTCTACTTAAGAGGAGCAGGAAATGCAAGAATCACCGGTGATACCCAAAATTATAGATGGGTTCTCACAGGTTCAAATATTGAATGCATAGGAAATATAGAAAATCTTTTAGATTGGCGCAAGCCTATTTTAGGAAGTCATCCTTCTATGGCGTCCTATTGCTATGCGCATCTATTCCGTGGTTGTACCGCTCTAGTATCACCTCCGGCTCTCCCTGCGACAACTTTGGGATATTACTGTTATCGTAGTATGTTCCAAGGATGCACAGCCTTAACCTCACCTCCAGCTCTCCCTGCGACAACTTTGGCAAGCGAGTGTTATCATAGTATGTTCCGTGATTGTACAGCTCTAGCTTCACCTCCAGATCTCCCTGCGACAACTTTAGTAAATGGTTGTTATGCCTATATGTTCCAAGGATGCACAAGCTTAACCTCAGCTCCAGTTCTCCCTGCGACAACTTTGGGATATTACTGTTATCGTAGTATGTTCGAGGGATGCACAGCTTTAACCTCAGCTC
>LSQX01314708.1_pt2 | contig 14165 bp, 10 predicted proteins | sample 654561 | NCBI WGS metagenome assembly LSQX01 (sample SAMN04489861, study PRJNA283612) | anaerobic digester metagenome | isolation source: 4 biogas reactors fed with cattle manure at either 37C or 55C with and... | place: Denmark: Kongens Lyngby | collected 2014
GACTGCGCCTTGCCCATATGGCCAACGGCGTTTCTAAGCTCCACGGCATGACGGCCAGGTCCATGTGGTCAGACAAAGAGGACCGGGCTCCGATCGTCTCCATTACCAACGGTGTCCATGTCAATACCTGGATGTACCCCAAAATCCGCAGAGCTTACGAAGCTAATCAAAGCTTGTGGGAACCCCACATGCAGGCTAAGCAGGAGCTGCTCACTGCCATAACCAAGCGAACCGGAGTACGGCTTAATCCCAAGGCCCTGCTTATCGGCTTTGCCCGCCGTGCTGCTCTGTATAAGCGTCCGGGACTTATTTTTCAGCGCATGGATGTCATAGGTCCGCTCCTGGAGAGCGGACGGGTCCAGCTGGTTTTCTCCGGCAAAGCCCACCCCCAGGATGAAGCGGCAAAACGTCAGGTGAGTAAGGTCGCAGAGATAACCAAGGAGTTCCCCCAGAGTGTTGTCTTTCTGGAAAACTACGACATGGCCTTGGGACGCCTTCTCACAGCGGGCTGTGATGTTTGGCTGAACAATCCCCAAAGACCTTTGGAAGCCTCAGGCACCTCAGGTATCAAGGCTGCTCTCAACGGCTGCCTTAATCTGAGCGTCCTTGACGGCTGGTGGGTTGAAGCTTGCCAGCACGGTGTCAACGGCTGGCAGTTCGGCGGCGGCTATGAAGGGCCAAATCAGAGTAAGTACGACTTAGCCAGCCTGTATGAAGTGCTGCTGGAAGAGGTACTTCCCACCTACTACGAGAATCCAGAGCAGTGGCGGAAAATGATGGTGGAAAGCATCAAGTCAACCTATTACCGGTTCTCTGCCCAAAGGATGCTGATTGAGTACTACAATATCATGTATCAGCCGTCTAGAACGGCAAAGCTCCTGGCTGAGGAGATCGACCGTGTAATTGCCAGCAGTCTCCGCTAGCCAGCTGCATGACATATTGTCTGGAAACATCCAAATAGGCCGAGATGAGCCTTTGACGGCTTAACCTCGGCCTGGACTTTGGACCTAATTACTCTCCGCCAGCATTCTCCTACTTCAGCCTTCCGCCAGCGGCAAATAGCTGGTACGGTAGTCTCCTAGACCGGCCACCATCTTGGTAATATCTGAATAGCTGTATCCAAGGGACATAAGGGGTTCGACAATATTCCGCTTTATGTCCGGGAGATAACACTTCATCAATTTGCCTGTTCCCACCAGTCTGTAGGTCTCAACACACGCTGGTACCAGCACCGAATCCCCCGGCTGCACTACAAGATAGGTGCCGGACTGCCCATCGCCTTCTAGAGCGAAGCTGCCCTCAAGGCAAGTGAGGAGATGAAATCTCTCACCATCAGTTGCTTCTGTGACGGTACCCTGCACCAGCAGAACCTCCAAGGCAAAATAGCGGTTAGCCACCTTAATGGTTTTCAGCCCTGCCGGCTGTGGAATTGTCACACCGGTCACCGGCCCAGTCCTCTGGCCAGCGAACTGGATCACATCCAGTGCTTTTTTAATGTGGAGCGGCCGACTGTTGCCTTCAGCATCAACTCGATCCCAATCGTACAGGCGGTAGACTGTATCGGAGTTCTGCTGAATCTCTGCCACCATGACTCCACTACCCAAGGCGTGGACCACACCCGCGGGCACATCAAAAACATCCCCTGCCTTAACGGGTACCCGGTTTAAATAATGGGCAAGAGTCCCATCGGCGATGGCTTCCCTTAAAGATTCCCGGGTCGCTCCAGGCTTCAGACCGTAGATGATTTCAGCCCCGGGCTCCGCTGCAATTACATACCAAGCCTCCCACTTGCCCGGATCTCCCGACTCGTGGTCAGCTGCGTATTCATCATCAGGGTGTACCTGAACAGAAAGATAATCATTGGCATCCAGTATCTTCAAAAGCAGGGGGAACTTAACTAAAGCGGAATCAGGCAGCGCTGTACCGATGATGGCTCTTCCGTAAAGGCTGATTAATTCCGGAAGGCTGGTTCCCACTAAAGGTCCGTTGGAGACAACACTGACCCCATGGGAGTGGGCGGCAATTTCCCAGCTTTCCCCGATGCTGCTGCTGGGAAGCACCCTGCCGAACTTTCTACTCAGGGCAGCTCCGCCCCAAACCTTTTCTTTATAGATTGGGTAAAATCTAAAGGGATATGGCTTGATCAACTAAAGTCCTCCCTGCCCAGCTCAGCTGCTGTGGGACAGCCGCTTTTCTAAAGCTTCCCGCTCGTTTTCAAAACCAGGTCTACCCAGTAAGGCAAACATATTGCGCTTATATGCTTCAACTCCTGGCTGATCAAAGGGGTTGACTCCCAAGAGATACCCGCTGATGGCACAAGCCTTTTCGAAGAAATATACCAACTGCCCGAAGTTGTATTCACTAAGCCGGGGAACCCGCACCACCAGGCTTGGGACTCCGCCATCAGAATGGGCGAGCAAAGTCCCCTCCAGGGCCTTGCGGTTTACGTAATCCACAGTCTTGCCGGCCAGATAGTTAAGGCCGTCCAAATCCTGCTCCTCACTGGTGATAGCGATTTCCGACTGGGGATTCTCAACTTGAATCACCGTTTCCATGATAACCCTGAGGCCCTCTTGAATATACTGACCAAGGGAGTGAAGATCAGTGGTAAAGTCCACAGATGCGGGGAACAAACCTTTATGGTCCTTCCCTTCGCTTTCACCAAAGAGCTGCTTCCACCATTCCGCTAGATAGTGAAGGGCCGGTTCATAAGTGACCAGGATCTCAATCAGCTTCCCCTTGCGGTACAGGCAGTTGCGAACCGCCGCGTATTGGTAACTGGCGTTGGCATCCAGCTTTGGAGAAGCGTACTCGTGCATGGCAGCCTCCGCCCCCGCCATTACGGCATCAACATCCAAGCCTGCCACCGCCATGGGAAGAATGCCCACAGGAGTTAATACAGAGTACCTGCCGCCGACATCTTCAGGAATCACAAAGGTCCGATAACCCTCGGCATCGGCCAGCTGTTTTAGAGCTCCCCGGCTCCGGTCAGTTGTGGCGATAATCCTTTTCCTAGCGGCCTCCCTGCCGTACTTTTGCTCCATGAAAGATCGCAAGATCCGAAAGGCCAGAGCCGGCTCAATGGTTGTACCCGACTTAGAAATGACGTTGACGTATACTTCCTTGTCTTCCAACGACGTCAGCAAATCAGCGATGTATGCACTGCTGAGATTCTGACCGACGAAATAGACAGGCACCTCTACTCCACTGAAAGGTGGAGTCAGCATCTCGATAGCTGCCCGGGCTCCCAGATACGACCCGCCGATACCGATTACAACGAAGGCATCGGCATTGGCCCGTACTTCCGCGGCTGTATCCTTAATCCTGGTAAATTCCTCTCGGTCGTAGTTGGCGGGCAGCTCCAGCCAGCCTAAATAATCGCTGCCTGGACCCTTGCCGCTGTGGAGTAGGTTATGGGCTTCCTGCACTTGTTTTTCTATATATACAAGTTCATGTTCACCAATAAAGGATGATGCCGGTGTATAATCAAAGCGCAATTTCTCTGCAACTAGTGTCTTAGCCATTCTGCTTAGCGATGGAGCCGCGGCTCGATGCTGCGGACTAGATCGCCCCCACCCTCCTTTTTGCTCCACGGTCTCCCGGAAGCTTTGTGATCCTGTCATAGACACCAAGAGACTTCTCTTCCTATACTATTACCCCTACTGGTTTCTGGCAACAAGCCTAGATTCCTAGCTTAATTCATCCGTGCACCTTGCCCAGATAGTATTCTCCGATATTGGCGGCATGGTCGCCAATTCTCTCCAGGTTGGAGATAATATCTAAATACACTATACCGGAAAGGGGTGAGCACAGGTTCTGATTCAGCCGATCAATATGTCTGCGGCGAAGCTCTTCCTCCTTCTCATCAATACGGGCCTCTCTTTCCTTAATGGCCAAGGCATATTTACGCTCATTGTCCCGCCATGCCTGCAAAGCCAAATTCAAGGTTTCCACGGTATAATCTAAGAACTCCAGCAGCTCTCTATTGGCGGCTTCGCTGAACATTATCTGATTCACAGCCTTGTGCTCCAAGAGCTCCCCAACGTTGGTTCCGTGATCTCCGACCCGCTCTATATCATTAATAAGGTTGTACAGCTGACGATGGCGCTCCGCCTGACTGTCCGATAAGGACATCTTGGAGAGTTCAACAAGATATTGGGTGATACCCTCCTCATACTGATCAATGGCATCTTCCAATACGGCGATGCGGCTCAAAGCATCTTCATCTGGATTGGTGACATTTTCCCTGGCTATGGTGAGCATTTCCACTGCCATATCACCCATGTGCATGACTTCATTGTAAGCCTGCTGCAGGGCAGCCTCAGGCGTGGCCAGCAGACGGCTGTCCAGCTGGAGAGACAGCTTTTTCTCCCGGGGGTCCTCAGGCACAAGCTGGGTCACCACATAAGCCAATACACCTGATAAGGGCAGCAAAATCAGGGTATTGCTGACATTAAAGACAGTATGGGCATTAGCAATTTGTCTTGTAATAGATGGGGATGTGAGTCTGACCACCTGGATGAACCAAGGCAGCACAGGCAGGAAAATCAGCGCACCGACAACATTGAAAAACAGGTGGGACATTGCCGCCCGGCGGGCATTGACCGATGTACCAATCCTGGAAAGCATCGCTGTGATGGTAGTACCGATGTTATTGCCAAAAAGCACCGGCAGAGCTAACTCCAAGGGGATTAACCCATCCCTGGCCAGCCCCTGCAGTATACCGGTGGTAGCGGAACTGCTCTGCACTACCGCTGTCACCCCTGCACCGACCAGCATGCCGTAGTACCACCTATCCGACAATGTCAGCATCAACTCGGCAAAAACCGGGCTTTCTCTCAAGGGCTTCATACTTCCAGTCATCGTCTCAATCCCAATGAACAAAAGACCAAAACCCAATAGGATCTCGCCCCAATAGCGGTGCATCTTCCTTCTTCCAAACAGGAGAAACAGGGCACCTATGGCAACAAAAATCCAGGCGTATTCGCCTAAATCAAAGGCGATGAGTTGAGCAGTTATGGTTGTTCCAATGTTGGCCCCCATGATCACACCTATGGCCTGGGATAAGTTCATCAGCCCAGCATTGACAAAGCCTACCACCATTACAGTAGTGGCACTGCTGCTTTGAATGATGGAGGTGATAACTGTCCCCAAAAGCACGCCCAACAGCCGATTGGTAGTCAACACTTCCAGCAAGCGGCGCATCCTGCTGCCGGCTGCCTTTTGGAGGCCGTCACCCATTTGGTGCATCCCAAAAAGAAACAGACCCAGTCCACCTAACAACCCAAAGACCATTTGGACTACCAAAACAAATTCACTCTCCTAAATAGCGTTTCCGAAGCTGCTAGAATCAGTTCTCCGATTACTTACCGGCTCAATCTCTTGTAGCTTACAGGATAAACATGCTGCGCAAGAAACTCCATCGATAGCTTACATGTAATCACTAAAATCCTCTCCCACATGCCGTTCCCAGCAAGCGAGGAAGTTTATCAGCTGGTCCCATGATGGACTGCGTCCCGTCCGGACATAGTAGCCGGAGGTAGCTGCACCAACAGTTAAAGCCTGCTGCGGCGGCAGCCCCAGAAGCAGGCCTAGACAGAAACCTCCATTGAAATTATCCCCTCCACCGGTGGTCAAAACCGGAGTGCTGGTATGGGGACCCGGGGCAAAGTAATACTCGCCATCAATCACAGCTCCCGCTCCATCAACCGGGTGAACTACCACACCGTAAAGACCCATGGCATCGGCGATAGCCTCTGTCAGCTCCCTAAGGCCGACCCCATTGAGAGATACTGGGAACTTAATCCCGTACGCCTTCGCCACCTCGGTGGCTTCCTTGCGGTTTATGCTCAATATGGTCCGGTAATGGGAAGAGAAACGGGCATAGATTTCCATAGCCTCCCGCCAATCCTCGCCGGTCCGTTTCTCTGGGTCGATGGGGTCCAGAAAGAACAAAGGCGGTTCACCGCTAAAGGTGATCTCCGGTAAAATCTCGCTCTGCAGTTTCTCCCAAATCGAGTTCATTTCGGGAATCATGGTCCAATTAATGGTTGCGACCAGCTGACTTTGCTGGATCAAAGCCCTTAACTTATCTTTCCCTACTTCAGACAAGATTCTATCCCAGGTAATGTCGCTTAACGGCGAAGTATTACATAACATAATCTTTCCATCTTGGAATTCCAAAGCTAAGGTTTGTCCCGGATTGGCGACATTAAAACACTGAACTGCTGAAGCTGCAAAATCTTCGAACACGGGATTCACTGCAGGATAGCCTATACACCCAATATATGTAAAACTGCAGCCGGCACTAGCCATGGTTGCTGCCATACTAACTGCACTGCCCCCTGTCTTGACGTAACGGGGTACATACTCGAGGCTGGTACTCAAGCCGGCAGCATTACTAATCTTCTGCCCAAAACCCTGGATGGTTTCCACCCTCTGAAAGTGCTGGAAATCCTCACGCTTATCCACCAGATCTGAGATCTGGTCAATGAAAGCATCAAACCCGAACAATAGATGCAGCTGCTTCACTTCCGCTTCCCGACCGAGAAGCCGTTGGCGGGTACTGGCTATTAGCTGAACCACCTGGTTATCAGTCATCCACCTCAACCTCCAGTAGATAGATTGGCTGTCTAACTGCTGCCCATTCCCTCGAGACACCGGTGTTCTTCAATTTACCAGGTCGATGCTTATGTATCCAGGATTCCACTGCATACCATCTACTTGTTTTCTATTGGTCAAATCAAAATCCTGCCCAAGTAGGACTCTGTCAGTATACTGTAACAAACAGTTCACCTTGGGCCATCCTTATTCCATAACTTGGTAGGGGCCGAAAAAAGAGGTTATGGCCCCATACCGCCGAAAATCCCAACAAGACTGGGGGGATATTCTCATGAAACCGATAGTCCTACTCTTGCTGCTGGCATTCCTAGGCAGTGCTGTTGGCTGTGAACCACAACCCAGCCAGATGGCCAGGTTGAGTATGGAGTCTTTAGGTCTAGTAATTGAAGCCGATGCTCCAGACCTGGAACCGGTAGTTGAATCTTATATCCAGAACAAACTGCCAAAGGTAAAGATCATCGGCTCCCAGGCTATCTGGGGCCGCCTCGAAGAGGGCTCAGCAGATTCCAAATGCCTCTGCTTACTGGAAAGCCGGAAAAACTTAAGTCGGTTGAAGGAAGAGCTGGGAATTCAGTATCTGGCGGTTATCTCCATCAAGGCAGAAGAGAGTCCCCGTCATTCCACATCAATCACTGTTGGTACCGACAAGACAGAAGTCCGATTGAGCCAGTATCTGAAAGTAGATCTTGAGTATATGGTCATCGATACCAGCTCTGGCGAAAAGGTCTTTACCGGCCAGGCAGCGGGCAGGTCCAGCGATGTTGCCGATTTTAAGGTCGGAACCGAAGGAACAAGTGTCGGTATCCAATTAACCCGGGAACGCTCCCTGCTAAGAGAGGCAGTGAGAAATGCTTTAAGGGAAACCGGCTTATTCTAAGAAGCAAAGAAGACCGCCATCTTAATCACGCCCGCTACCGAAACTAATAGACCCGGTTTCCCGGGTCTTCGTTAAGCTCATTGCTTAATATTGCCTGCTGCTTTTGTCTGGGGCAAGTTATTTGAACTTCGGCAGCCAGTCACCATGGGCTTCAATTAGGTCATCACAAAGGGCCACAATTTGGTCGATGGTGAGCTCACTGGATGTATGGGGATCCAGCAGGGCAGCATGGTAAATATGCTCTTTCTTGCCGGTTAATGCAGCTTCAATAGTCAAAAGATGTACATTGATATTGGTCATGTTTAAGGCTGCCAGCTGAGGAGGAAGCTCCCCTACGTAACAAGGGGCAACACCGCTGGCATCAACTAGGCAGGGCACCTCAACACAGGCTTCCTTCGGCAGATTTGGAATTACACCGTTATTGATTACATTGCCGCCAATCTTGAATGGCTGGTTTGTCTCCATGGCTTCGATGATATAAGAGGCGTATTCCTCTGTGCGCTGGTGGGTAATGTCCTTGTTGTTGACCAAATCGTCCCGCATCTTCTCCCATGCCTTGATCTGAGCTACACAGCGGCGGGGATATTCATCCAAGGGAATATTAAACTTCTCAATGAGTTCCGGATACTGGCTCTTGATGAAATAGGGCATGTACTCAGCATTGTGTTCACTGGATTCGGTCACATAGTAGCCGAAGCGGTGCATGATCTCATGCCGCACCCTGTCCCAATCCGGTGCCCCGTGTTCCTTAGACCGCCGCTTGATCTCAGGATACAAATCCTCCCCATCACGGGTGATCTCCAGAAGCCAAGCCATGTGATTGATCCCGGCGATTTTCCACTGCACATTGTCTGCGGCCATGCCTACACCTTCCAGCAATTGACGGGCACACACCTGTACACTGTGGCACAGACCAACTGTCTTAATGGATGTTGCCCTAAGCATGGCACCGGTGAGAATCGACATGGGATTGGTATAATTGAGAAACCAGGCATCGGGACATACCTCTTCCATGTCCCGGGCGAAGTCGAGCAAGACCGGAATGGTGCGCAAAGCCCGGAAGATCCCACCGATACCGAGGGTATCGCCGATGGTTTGCCGCAATCCGTATTTCTTCGGCACCTCAAAGTCGATAACAGTGCAGGGCTCATATCCCCCAACCTGGATGGCGTTGACTACATAGTCGGCATCCCGCAGGGCTTCCTTCCTGTCGGTGTAGGCTTTAATAACAGCGTGGCCACCGTAGTTGGCATTGATGTTGTTCAGCATGTTTTCCGAGTCTTTCAGCCGCTGCAGGTCGATATCGTAAAGAGCCAGATGAGAACCCTCAAGTGCCGGCGTCAGCATCACATCTCCCAGGACATTTTTTGCAAAGACGGTACTTCCCGCCCCCATGAAAGTGATCTTCGGCATAATCGATTCCTCCCGGTCAGGTATTCCTCCATTAGGCCAGAGGTGATTTTCAGACTATAGTAAAGGGGTTCGACAACTAGAATCCACTTCCTTTGCAGGGCTCCGCCAAATTCCCTCACGTTTAATCATACCTTTCCCTTGACTCTAACGCTGCGTCATAGTTTATATTACAAGATGAAAGGCTGGTGAATTCCATGGCAATGAAGGTCAAAGAGGTGGCAGACCTGGTGGGAATCAGCGTGCGCACGCTCCACCACTACGATAACATCGGACTTCTGGTCCCCGATCAGGTCACAGAATCCGGGTATCGGCTTTACTCAGATAAGAACTTGGAGATACTGCAGCAGATCCTATTTTTCCGGGAACTGGGATTCCCGCTAAAAAAGATCAAGGAGATCATTGAGAGCCCGGCATTTGACCAGCAAGAAGCCTTAGTCTTGCAGCGCAAGATGCTCATGGAAAAACGCCGGCGAATAGATCAGATGTTGGAAACTATTGATAAAACCATCCGACATCTCAAGGGAGAGATCGAAATGACTAGAGAAGAGAAGTTCAAGGGTTTCGATTTCAGCCGCAACCCTTGCGAAGAGGAAGCCAGACAGCGTTGGGGAAATGAAGCCGTTGATAAAGCAAATGCAAGGCTCGGCGCTCTTTCCAAGGCGGACCAAGGGGTGTTGGCAGAGAGGATGAATGAAATATACCGGAGACTGGCTGAGCTGCGGCACGGTTCTCCAGATTCCGACGAAGCACAGGCAGCCATCAAGGCCTGGTATGACTTGCTCAACTCAAACTTCGGTACCTATACCCCAGAGGTATTTAAAGCCCTTGGACAGATGTACGTCGATGATGAGCGATTCACTGAGAGTATAGACCAATTCGGCGAGGGATTGGCTGTGTTCATGCGGGATGCTATGGCCTACTTTGCCGACAACCATGGAGCGACACAGGCCGATGACAAGTGCTGACGGCAGACGGTGATGGAGGAGAGGCTGTTTCAGCCCTCCTCCACAACGGAACTCTCCCTCAGGGTCAGCAAACCGGTAAGGAGTATTACTGGGAATATGACCGCCAGCAGCATACCCACCCGCAGATCGCCATTGCTGGCGTCGGCTGCAAATCCCACCAAGGTTGGCCCTGAGGCACAGCCCAAATCCCCGGCCAACGCCAGGAATGCAAACATTGCCGTTCCGCCGGTAGGCAGTGTTCTGGCAGCTATACTCACGGTACCGGGCCAAAAGATCCCCACAGAGAATCCGCACAGGGCGCAGCCTATCAAGCCCAGGACTGGATTTCTAGATAACCCGGCCAGCAGGTAACATACTATACAGAGTCCAGCACTGCCCATCATCATTTGTTTTAAGGGAATATGGTCACTGTATTTCCCATGGAGCAACCGAGCTAAGCCCATTAACAGCGCAAAACCAGCGGGGCCGGCCAAATCTCCAATGGTTTTGTCAACCCGCAAACCTGCCTCGGCGAAAGCAGAGGACCACTGGCTCATTGCATGTTCTGCTGCTCCAGCACTTACCATCAGCAGCATAAACAGCCAAAAAACCTTCTTCCCAAACAGGCTTCTGACAGTCAGTCCCTCATTGTCCCCTACGATGGGATATAGGGGTACCTGGGAGAAATAGACCAGATTGAAGGCTGGGATCAATGCCCATATACATGCCATTATTCTCCAGTTTTGGATTCCTGCTAGTGCGAAAAAGGCCGTCGAGAGCAGCACCACACCCACATGGCCCCAGCAATAGAAGGAATGGAGCAGACTCATGGCCGCCTCCTTCTTTTCGGTGGGGCAAGCCTCGACTATTGGACTGATGATTACCTCAATGATGCCTCCGCCGATGGCATAGAGCACAACGGCAGTCATGAGGCCGACATAGCTGTTGCCAAACAGATCGGGGAAAAATGCCATCCCTACTAAGCCCACGGTGGCAAAAAAGTGGGCGGCAACCGCCGAGACCCTGTACCCGATGCGGTCGACCACGCGAACCGAAATCAGATCCACACACAATTGGACAAGGAAGTTCACTGTGGTGATTAAAGTGATTTGCTCTAGGGATAACTGAAAGGATCTTTGAAAGGTCAAGAAAAGGAGTGGAGCAAAGTTGTTGACGATGGCTTGAGTGATATATCCGATATAACTGGCGTAAATGGTATGCTCATACCTAGTCCTGATGCTGGCTATCATCCATATTCTCCTATGTATGTAATATTTGGTTAAAACCTGTACCGTCTATTATTCCACAGAATACATCGATATCCTCTAAAGCTTCATTCCCCGTTTCTTGGCGCCTTTTCCCCCATTACCTATTCTGATGAATAAAAAAGCCCGCCCCCCTGGGGACTCCAGAGGCTGGGCCCTTTGAAGTCTTAGGGGAGCGAGCTAAAGGAGGTTAATCGGTTTACGCCTTAGCGATTGCCTTACCGAACGCCACAGCTGCCTCTTGGGCATCAAGATCAGGATTCCACAGCTGCTTAAATCCCTCGTTGATCAGCTCAAGGCCTGCATCCTGCAAGAGCTCGCCGACAATCTTTACCGACTCTCCACTCCAGCCGTAACAGCCGAATGCTGCTGCCTTTTTCTTCTTGAATTTCATCTGCTTCACCATATGCAAGAATCCGTTTACCGAGTGGAGGATCCCGTTATTGATGGTAGGTGAACCTACTACCACGGCTTTAGATTTGAAGACTTCGGTGATCACGTCATTGACATCGCTCTTGGCCAGGTGGTAGGACTTGACAGTTACATTGGGATCTGCTAAACCGATGCCTTCCACAATCTTCTCAGCCAGCATCTTGGTACCGTTCCACATGGTGTCGTAGACTACGGTGATCTGGTCCTCTTGATAATCATTGGCCCACTCTGCGTATTTTTCTACAATCTGCATGGGATTGTCTCTCCAGATCACCCCATGGCTGGTGGCAATGATGTCGATATCCAGATTCAAGGACAGGATTTCATCCAGTTTTCTCCTCAAGATGGGGCTAAAGGGTGTCAAGATGTTAGCGTAATACTTCATAGCTTCAGTAAAGAGTTCGCACTGATCCACCAAGTCATTGTACAATTTTTCCGTAGCATAGTGCTGTCCAAAGGCATCATTGCTGAACAGTATATTGTCTTTGGTCAGATAGGCAGCCATACTGTCGGGCCAATGGAGCATGGCCATTTCAACAAATATCAGCTCCTTGCCGTTGCCGATGTCTAATTTATCCCCAGTTTTTACCACATTGAAATTCCAGTCCTTATGGTACTGGCCCTTCAAAGACTTGACCGCGTTAGCGGTACAGTAGATCGGCGTATCGGGGATATGTTCCATTAAAATGGGGAGTGCTCCGCTGTGGTCCACCTCTCCGTGGTTGATCACAATATAGTCAATGTCCTTTAGGTCGATTTCCCGAGCCAAATTCTCCACGAACTCGTCGGCAAAGGGCAGCCATACCGTATCGATCAAGACAGTTTTTTCTTCCCGGATTAAGTAGGCATTGTAAGTTGAACCTTTATGAGTCGAATATTCGTATCCGTGGAAATCCCGCAGCTCCCAGTCGACCTTGCCTACCCAGAACACATTATTTTTCACTCGCTTTTTCACCTGTTTTACCCTCCTTGAACCACATCTCTTCCATGATCGTTACAGGCAGCTTGTCCACGGGAATCAAGCCCGTAACCTTAACGCTCCTCCTCAACATGGGATGAACCGTTTTATTATTGCCTCAATGATCGTTCTTTACTCCCCCTGACTTCTTCTGATGTCATAGGTTTTCGTTCTGCTTCCTGATCCCTTTGCGGGTTCATCAAGTGCACTTTCGCTAATATTTGGGTACCCATTTCCCTTTTCCTCTAAACGACAATAAGAAAAGCAGGGTTTTCCCCTGCTAACGTTTAGGTTCTTATTTGGTGATTGTTAATCGGATGGCGGCATTACTACACGGTCATAACGGTGAGTTGGATTTGGATACCCTGGACTAAGACATTTTAGTGCAAGGACTTCTGATGAAATATCTGGTCCGCAGACAGCAGCGATTTCTTCAAACGCGATCTTCTCTAGATCCCCTGGCTCCATCTGAACCCGGGCATTTAGGGTCATTTTGGCCTCATTTCCAACTCCTGCGCTTCTTCGTATGCTGGGCGGTTCATCTGTACTTGTCAAATTCCCAATGACAAAATTGCTGCCGGCTTCAATGATCAGCTTGACATGGCCAATCGCGGAATTAGACTCAGCAAATCGGCGGCTCAGTCCATTCAGCAAATTCTCCGCAACTTTATCCCAATCAATAGAATCACCCTTAAGTTCTAAGGTAGCATTAAGCCATCCCAAAACTGCTTCCCCTTCAGCGTAGATGTCGTAATCTACTTCTGCTATGTTCTTTCCGGCATCGGCCCGACTGGTTACTTCACTTAGCCATTTGTCCAAGCCCTCTCCGGTCTTAGAGCTGATGGCAAATATCTCAGCCCCGGGCCATTGGACTGCCGTGCGCTTCTTCAGTTCCTCAATTTCCTCCGGGGTCAGCAGATCAACCTTGCTGATGGCAATGATATCCGCCTCTTCAATCTGCTTTTGTATTATATATATCGCGCTGGGGTGGAGGCCGGAGTCTCTGCCGTCGAGAATATCAGACAACCGCTGGGGATCAACCAATACGGTCAGCGGCGCGACCACAAAATCCTTTCCGAAGTGGTCCTTTAGAGGCTGCAGTACTGTCGCGGAGAGGTCAGTGCAGCTTCCCACCGGTTCAGCGATTATAACCTCAGCTTGGTGACCCTTTATTAGGTCGAAGATTGCCTCTGTAAAGCCTGCGAAATTGCAGCAAACACAGGCGCCGCTCACTTCTTTAATAATTTCTACTGCATGTTCAAGCAGTGTTGTATCCACCAATTCTGGGGCTTGATCATTGGTGATCAGACCAATCCGTTTCCCCTGCTTCACAAGTTTAGTGGCTACTTCAAAGAGAAGTGAGGTTTTGCCTGCGCCCAAGAATCCACCAACCAGAATGACTCTCGTCTGCATATTCTCCCTTCTTTCTGCAGCTAGATTCGGGGTTTTGTTAATTGTACCCCCGCATGCTAACTAAACAAAAGGGAAAAAGTTGCTATCCAAAGGTCAATCTTGACCAGATATAGAGGACTTGCTGGGCTAATCTACCTCAGGTACTACTTTCGTACCGTTTTCCCCTCATTGATTGTCACATATATGTGCCCTACTCCGATAATGGCATTTTGATAGTGCAGCAGGCAACGCACTCCACATGG
>LSQX01370467.1_pt1 | contig 14165 bp, 10 predicted proteins | sample 654561 | NCBI WGS metagenome assembly LSQX01 (sample SAMN04489861, study PRJNA283612) | anaerobic digester metagenome | isolation source: 4 biogas reactors fed with cattle manure at either 37C or 55C with and... | place: Denmark: Kongens Lyngby | collected 2014
ACCAGGGTGTCGACGTGCTGCTGCCCGTCGGTGGTCCGATCTACCAGTCGGCTGCTGAAGCCATTCGTGACTCGGGCGGCAACGTCGCACTCATGGGTGTTGACGCAGACGTCTTCGTCACCGACCCGAACGTGGCTGACCTGCTGCTCGTCTCGGTGCTCAAGGGCATCGACGTGGCCGTGTACGACGCAGTGATGGAAGCTGCAGCGGATGAGTTCAACACCGCACCGTTCGTGGGCACCCTCGAAAACGGTGGCGTTGGCCTCTCGTCGTTCCACGACTTTGAGACCCTGATCTCGCCAGAGCTGCTCGACCAGCTCGCAGCGATCGAGGCCGGCATCATTGACGGTTCGATCAACGCAGAGTCGGTGTCATCGCCGTAAGCGCAGGTGACACGTCGCAGGGGTGGGTCGGTGTGTTCCGGCCCGCCCCTGCGGCATTTCAGCAATCTCCCTGGCGCCTGCTGAGGCGCAACAACCGGGCGCACATACACCGTGCCGAGACGCTCCGTGGCTGGTAGTCTCACGGTGAACAACTCGACGAAACCCCAACCGACGGTGAGGCAGGAATGACTCTCGAACTTCGCGGAATCACGAAACGATTCGGCACGTTCACCGCGAACGATTCGATCAACCTCACGGTGCGACCCGGAGAGATCCACGCACTGCTTGGAGAGAACGGNNACGGCGCGGGCAAATCAACGCTGATGAACGTGCTGTATGGCCTGTACCAGGCTGACGAGGGCGAGATCATTCTCGATGGTGTCGTGCAGCACTTTCGAGGCCCGGGCGACGCGATGGCGGCGGGCATCGGCATGGTGCACCAGCACTTTATGCTGGTGCCGGTGTTCACCGTTGCCGAGAATGTGATTCTGGGGCACGAAGACACCGGTTTCGCAGGTTCCCTCGATTTGAACGCGGCTCGTGCCCATGTGCGCGAGGTGGCAGACCGATTTGGGTTCGAGGTTGACCCCGACGCAGTGGTCGAAGACCTGCCCGTCGGCGTGCAGCAGCGAGTTGAAATTATCAAGGCGCTGTCACGAGACGCAAAGGTGCTCGTGTTTGACGAGCCGACCGCGGTGCTGACCCCGCAAGAAACCGACGAGCTGATGAACATCATGCGCCAGCTGCGCGATGAGGGCACCGCGATCGTGTTCATCACCCACAAGCTGCGTGAGGTGCGTGAGGTCGCCGACCGCATCACGGTGATCCGTCGCGGCAAGGTGGTCGCTGAGGCCGATCCGAGTGCTGACAACGCTGAGCTTGCCTCGCTCATGGTGGGCAGAGCGGTTGAGCTCACGGTTGAGAAGCAGCCGCCAAAACTCGGCGAAGGCGGGCTCTCGGTGCATGACCTCACGGTGATTGATCACAGCGGCTATGTCGTGGTCGACAACGTGAGCTTCGACGTGCGTCCCGGTGAAGTGCTCGCCATTGCGGGAGTGCAGGGCAACGGCCAAACTGAACTCACCGAAGCGCTCATGGGCTTGCACACCGTAGAGCGCGGTTCTGTGTCACTGAACGGAGCAACCCTGCTCGGCAAATCGGTCAAGCACATCATCGACAGCGGCATCGGTTTTGTGCCCGAGGATCGCAGCGTTGACGGCCTGATCGGTGAGTTCACCGTCGCAGAGAACCTGATGCTCAACCGCTCGTCCGATCCGATGTTTGTGCAGGCGGGCACGGTGCGTTCTGGCGCGCTCACCGAGTTCGCTGAGCAGAAGATCGAAGAGTTCGACATTCGCACCCAGGGTGCGTCATCGCTCGCGTCGAGCCTGTCTGGTGGCAACCAGCAGAAGGTGGTGATTGCGCGCGAACTCAGTCGTGAGCTGCGGCTGCTTGTCGTGTCGCAGCCGACCCGTGGCGTTGACGTTGGCTCAATCGAGTTCATTCACAAGCGCATCATTGCGGCGCGAGACACGGGGGTGCCGGTGGTGCTCGTCTCGACCGAGCTCGATGAGGTGTCGGCGCTTGCCGACCGCATCGCGGTGATGTACCGAGGATCCATCATCGGTGTTGTGCCCGGTGATGCCTCACGCGAAACGCTCGGCCTCATGATGGCGGGCGAAACCCCAGAAGGAGTGCAGGCATGAGCGGGCAGACAGCCACGCCGGCAAGCGAATCATCCGAGATGCCACGGCAGAACAAGATTCTGCAGGAGATCAGCCAGGCGCCGCTGCTGACCGCGGTCTTGGCCATTGTGCTCTCGATGATCATCGGTGGCGTGCTTATCGCTGCAACGGACGAACAGGTGCAGAAGGCCGCGGGCTACTTCTTTACACGCCCGGGCGACACCTTTGCCGCAATTTGGCAGTCGGTCGCCGGCGGGTACTCGGCACTGTTCCGTGGGGCGATTTACAATTACCAGGCGCCCAACTTCTTGCGGGCAATCAAGCCGCTCAGTGACACGCTCAACTACGCGACCCCGTTGATCGCAGCGGGACTCGGCGTAGGTCTCGCGTTCCGTGTGGGCCTCTTCAACATTGGCGGCCGCGGCCAGATGCTCATGGGCTCCGCTGCTGCCGCTGCGGTTGCGTTCACGGTGCAGGCGCCGCTGTTGATCCACCTGCCGCTCACGATTCTCGCCGGCATCATAGGTGGTTCGATCTGGGGCGGCATCGTTGGCATCATGAAGGCGAAGACCGGCGCGCACGAGGTGATCCTGACGATCATGCTCAACTTCATCGCCTTCTACTTCGTGTCGTGGCTGCTGCGCACCCCGGGCCTGCTGCAACGCCCGGGCGGCAACCAGCCGATTTCACAGGCGACCCCCGAGTCTGCGCAGTTTCCGCTGCTGTTTGGCCCGCCGCTCACCACGAACTGGGGCTTCATCGTTGCCATTGCCGCCACCGTCTTCGTGTGGTGGCTGATGGAGCGCTCGGCGCTCGGGTTCCGCATGCGCGCAGTCGGTGTGAATCCACATGCTGCTCGCACCGCGGGCATCAAGGTCGACCGCATCATCTTCTATGCGATGGCGTTTGCGGGTGGACTTGCTGGCCTCGCCGGTGTCAACCAAATGGCGGGCACGATCACCAGCGGCTTCGGCGCGCACATTGATGCGGGCATCGGCTTCGACGCGATCACCGTGGCGCTGCTCGGTCGCAGCCGTGCACCCGGGGTGTTCGTCGCCGGCATCCTGTTCGGTGCGCTGAAGGCAGGCAGCTTCACTATGCAGATTGCCGAGGGGATCCCGGTCGATATCGTGCTCGTCGTGCAGTCGCTGATTGTGCTCTTCATTGCGGCACCACCGCTCGTGCGCTCGATCTTCTTCCTGAACCGATTTGATCGTGCCCGGGCACTGCAGGTGAAGGGAGGTGTGGCATGAGCCTCCACTCGGAAAAAGTGCAGAAGCGCAGCTATAAAGCATCCATTGCATTCGCGGGAGTAACGCTGCTGATGCTGCTCATGGCGGTGCCATTTGCGCGTCAGGGCATCAGTACCTACCGGCTCGCCGACCGCACCTCATCGCTTGAACTGCCCGACATTGAGGTGTCCACGGGCAGCACCGTACTCATCAGTGTGCTGCTCATGGTGGTGCTCGCGGTGCTCTCGTTCTGGTACGCCCGCAACTATCAGCCCACCCCGCTGTGGCTCACGATTATCTTCGCTGTGCTCGGCATCTTCGCGTTCCTCACCTGGTCTGCCGCAGATGGTCTCGTGCCCGTCACCGGCTTGCTGTTTGGCGCGCTGTCGCTCTCGGTGCCGCTCATCTTTGGTGCGCTCGGCGGAGTCATTGGCGAGCGCGCGGGTGTCGTCAACGTCGCCATCGAGGCACAGTTTCTGTTCGCCGCGTTTAGCAGTGCCATGATCGGCACGATCACGGGCAGCTACGTCTTTGGTCTGCTCGGGGCAATCGTCGCCGGTGCGCTGGTTGCTGTCGTCCTTGCCGTGTTCGCCATCAAGTATGTGGTCGAGCAGGTCATCGTCGGTGTCGTGCTGAACGTGCTCGTGACCGGCCTCACAAGCTTCTTGCACGGCGCCATCATGGTGCCAAACGCGGCAGCGCTGAACGCCCCGCCGCGATTCCCGCGCTGGGCGATCCCGCTGCTCAGTGACATTCCCGTGATTGGGCCGGTGTTCTTCAACCAGACCCTCATCGTCTATCTCGCCTATGTCATAGTGCCGCTCGTCGCCTGGGGCCTCTATCGCACCCGGTGGGGCCTACGTCTGCGCGCGGTCGGTGAGCACCCGAAGGCCGCCGACACCGTCGGCATCAAGGTCAACCCGACCAGGTTCTGGAACGTGCTGCTCGCCGGTGGCATCGCGGGCATCGGTGGCGCCTACTTCACCCTGGGCGCGGTCGGTTCATTCGACAAGGAGATGGCCGGCGGCCTTGGCTTTATCGCCCTGGCCGCGGTGATCTTCGGTGGGTGGGACCCGGTGCGGGCAACCCTGGCCGCGCTGCTGTTTGGCTTCGCCACAAACCTGCAGACGCTGCTCAAGAATCTCGGATCGCCGATCCCTGGCGAATTCATGTCGATGCTGCCCTACGTTGTCACGATTTTGGCGGTGGTCGGATTCGCTGGCAAGGTGCGGGCACCGGCTGCCAGCGGCAAACCATATGTGAAGAGCTGACACATGACGACTGAGATTGACTGGGATCAACTGCGCGACGCAGCGATCGACGCGATGAGGCACGCGTATGTGCCCTATTCGAACTACGCGGTTGGGGCGGCTGCGCTCACCGAAGACGGTCGCGTGGTGAGCGGCTGCAACGTTGAAAACGCATCATACGGACTCACGCTCTGTGCCGAGTGCGCGCTCGTCAGCCAATTGCATATGACCGGCGGCGGCAGGTTGACAGCGTTTGTGTGTGTCAACGGCGCAGGCGAGATCATCATGCCGTGTGGCCGGTGCCGCCAGCTGCTCTATGAACACTCGGCCGAGGGCATGGTGCTGCACACGGTCTCTGGCCTGCGCACCATTGATGAAGTGCTGCCAGACGCATTTGGACCCCGCGATCTCGAGACCGAGGCCGCACGAAAGGAACAGCTGTGAGCATCGAACCCTTTGACGCCGTTGACGTCATCAAGGCGAAGCGCGATGGGGGAGCGGTGCCGGAACCAGCCCTGCGCTGGCTGGTAGACGCCTACACGCGCGGCTATGTGAGCGATGCGCAGATGGCATCGTTTGCGATGGCCGTGTTTCAGCGCGGCATGCAGCGCGACGAGATCCGCGTACTGACTGACGCCATGATCGCCTCGGGCGAGCGTATGTCGTTCGCTTCGCTTGGCAAGAACACCGTCGACAAGCACTCGACTGGGGGCGTCGGTGACAAGATCACCCTGCCGCTCGCGCCGCTTGTCGCGGTGTTTGGTGTTGCGGTGCCGCAGCTGTCTGGCCGGGGCCTCGGCCACACGGGTGGCACCCTTGACAAGCTCGAATCGATCGCAGGCTGGCGCGCAGACCTCTCAAACGACGAGATCATGGCACAGCTCGCTGGCGACGTCGGTGCCGTGATTTGCGCGGCTGGTGCTGGCCTTGCCCCGGCTGACAAGAAGCTCTATGCGCTGCGTGATGTGACTGCGACGGTCGACTGCATTCCGCTGATTGCGTCGAGCATCATGTCGAAGAAGATTGCTGAGGGCACCGATGCGTTGGTGCTTGACGTCAAGTTTGGTTCTGGCGCATTTATGAAGGACGAGGATCAGGCTCGCGAGCTCGCCCGCACCATGGTCGAGTTGGGCACTGATTCGGGTGTGGCGACCACTGCGCTGCTTACCAACATGAATGTGCCGTTGGGGCTCGCGATCGGCAATGCGAACGAGGTGCGTGAATCGGTGGAGGTGCTTGCTGGTGGCGGGCCCGCCGATGTGCGTGAGCTGACCGTGGCGCTTGCCCGCGAGATGCTGGCGCTTGCGGGGCAACCTGACGCTGATGTTGAGCGTGCGCTCGATGATGGTCGGGCGATGGATTCGTGGCGGCGAATGATCAAGGCGCAGGGTGGCGACCCAGATGCGCCGTTGCCGGTTGCTCCTGAGACTCATACGGTGACGGCCACGGTTGCGGGCACGGTGACCCGCATGGAGGCGCTGCCTCTTGGTGTGGCCGCTTGGCGTCTCGGTGCTGGCCGGGCGCGCGCAGAAGACGAGGTGGTGTTTTCTGCGGGAATCGATCTGCACGTGAAGCCCGGGGCTGTGGTGGCGGTGGGCGATCCTCTGTTCACGCTTTCGGCGACCGAGCCAGCGCGCTTTGATCGTGCGATCGAGGCGCTCGACGGGGCGTATGCGATCGAGCAAGCCGTCGACGGGGTGGCGGCTGTGGTGCACACCGGTGGCCCGCTCGTGCTTGAGCGCATCACGGCGCAGGGCTAGCGGCAGTACGCAGCTACGTCAGTGAGCGTTCGCGTGACCAGGGCGGTTCATCATGCTCGGTGTACCCGGTGTGCCCGGTGTAGCCGGTGTGATCGGCGTGCTCGTCTGGTTCTTTGGGGGTAATGAATGGCGCGGGTGTCATGAATCTCACCCGGGACGGCGGTCTATCTTCGTATGTTCGGCCGGTTGGTGATCGCCAGTTCAGCACCCCGGTCTTGTTTTGCGACACACCCCAGCCGCCGTGGTGTTTGAGTGCGTGGTGACTCGGGCACAGATGTGCGAGGTTGGTGGTCGTGGTGGGCCCACCTTTGGCCGCATCGATCGTGTGGTCGAGATCGCAGCGGTGTATGGGGGCTCGGCAGCCAGGGAATCTGCAGTGCAGGTCACGTGCGCCCAGTATGCGGCGCATCTGTTCGCTTGGTCGGTATCGATCGACGCTGACCACCGCACCCGTTTCGGGGTGCTGCCGCACGAGTTGCCAGTGGCTCGCTGTTGCCGCGAGTTCACGGGCGGTAGCGGTGTCGATCGGGCCGCTACCCACGAGCTCTGCCGGGGCGAGTGACGTGGGGGAGCCCCACTCTGGGTCACCATCGAGCTTCAGGCTGTCGCTGAAGAGGGTTTCGTCGGTAATGAACACTTGCACCTGGGCCTGCACCCGGCCGAGATTCGCGGTGCCGTGGGTGACAGTGCCCGGGGCGACTGTGCCCGGCGAGACTGTGCCTGGACCGACAGAACCGTGGCCGACAGCACCGGGGGTGACCGCACCAAGTGTTGTATCTGTCACCTCTGCGAGTGCGAGCGAGATCAGCGCATCTGCACGCAGTTCATCGCGCGAGCGAGCTTTGGCGGCGTCGCGCTGTTCGCCATGCTGGTGCGGTTCGCTCTGGTCGCGCCGTTCGTCTCGGTCGCCCCGGTCGCGCCGTTCACCAGCCTGCTGCAGTTCACGCTGTTCGACGTAGGAGAGTTCGCGGCTGATGCGGGTGAGTCGATCGTAGATGGCGTGTGCCTCGGTGGTCGGCAGGTATGCGGTCAGGTCGCTCATGCCGTCTTCGCGGTCGGCGACCCACACCCGTCGTTGCTTGCGGGCCTCAATGTGGCGCTCGTCGATGGTCGTCTCGGCGTATTGCTCGGCCAGACGCCTGGCGATGGGGCGCAGTCTTGCAGGGGTCTCTTCAGCCGCGGGCCCGAGCACGCTGGCCTCGTAGGCGGCCCTGCGCACTCGCACGGCAGGGTCGTTGTGATCGCCGATGATTCTGCCGGCGTTTACGATCACCTCAGTGTGGGCCAGGCTGATCTCGCCTTCGCGCAGCGCCATATAGGTGATGAAGTAATGCTGAATGAGTTCGTATGCGTGCGACATGCGGCGCTCGACCGACTGTTCGCTCATGTTGAGCGCGCACGCAATTTCAGACCGTACCGCGCGATAGGCGAGTGACGAATGTTCATTTTTCAGCGCGGCGGAGTCTTGGGCGGTTGCCATCTCAACAGCCTCGGCGAGCACCTTGAGCTGTGCCGCGTCTTCGGCCCGACGACGCTTCTCGCTGGTTTCGAGCCTGCCCACGATCGAGTCGAGAGCCCGCAGCTGCGCTCGACGTGAGAATGGTGAGGAGGTCATGAATACAGTGAACCAGGTACCACTGACATTCATGGGATCACGCAGAAGGCCCGCGTCTGGCGCATTTGCTGCACCCGACGCGGGCCCCTTTTCGCGATGACGCTAGACGTGATGACCTTAGCGGTGATGCCCCTAGCGGTTCAGTCCTCTGCGGCGCACCACTTGGTTGCCTGCAATGAGTGCGATACCGAGTGCGAGCGCGATCGCCGCGATGATGCCGTAGAACGGAGAGATCTCCGTGCCAGTGGATTCGAGCGTCGTGTTCACGTTGCTGCTATTGCCAGTGCCACCCGCGGTGCCACCGCTGCCCGACTGGGTGACAACCAACTTGGCTGATTCACTGGTCACCGTGCCTGCCGCATTCGTGGCGACCACCCGATATTCGTTGCCGCTGGCGCTGACTGCTGCTGGTGATACGGTCAACGTGCGGCCCGCGTTCGACACGACCATGTTCGGGTTGCCCGTGACGGTGACCCAGGTGACCCCGCCGTCGGTCGACATTTCCCACTCGAGGGTCGGCGCGGGTGACCCCGCAGTCACCTCGACAGTGAACGTGGCCGTGCCACCCTCTGCCACGGTCACATCAACAGGTGCCGTAACCTCGGGCAGGGTGGTTACCGTCAGCGTCGAGGGGGAGCTGGTAGCTGCCGGCCCCGCGCTTGTCGCGGCTGCGATGGCACGGTACTGGTATCCGTCTTGCGTTGCAGAGGTTGAGGTTATTTCGAGGATCAGCCCATCCGGCGACACCACACCCTCTGCCGCGGTGACGGCCGTCCAGGTGGCCCCACCGTCGGTCGAGACCTCCCACGAGACCGCAGGGCTCGGTGTGCCAGTGAGGGTGGCGGTGAACGAGGCAGGCTCGCCCTCGACCACGGTCTGGTCGCCAGAGATCGTGACTCCCGGCGGCACCGGCGCGTAGTAGGTGAAGCCCTCATCAGCCGACGCGAGATACGAGATCGGGGTCTGCGCAACACCGTTCAACGTCCACGACACAACCACATCGACCGGGCCCGCCACATGTGCGGGCGTATCAACACTCCAGGTGCCATCGCCGTTATCGATCAGATTAGTTCCAGCGAGCCCGTCAAAGGTGACGCCTGTTACAGCGACGATCGGGGCGAACAGCTCAGGGGTGGTGATTGCACTCATGCCAGAGTGATCTGAACCCCAGATGTAGAGGTTTCCCGCGGAGTCGAGTCCCAAAGAGCGGCTCTGAGCAGCGGCGAGGCTCGAGAAGATATCGGTGCTGGTACCTACGCGCACGGGTGTGCTGCTTGACGTACCGGCGCCGTCACCCAGCTGGCCATAATCACCCGACCCCCAAGCGTAGGTGTAGCCATCGCTACCAATCGCCAGCGAGTGACCGTTGCCCGCGGCGACCTGAGTGAACGTGACACCGTCGATGCCTGACGTGTCGACAAGCACCGGCACAGATGAGACGGTGGTAGTGCCATCACCGAGGCCACCGGAGAAGTTGTTGCCCCAAGCATACGTATTGCCGTCGGAACCGATCGCCACGGAGTGGCTGATTCCGACAGCAAGCCGCGTGAAGGTAACCCCGCCGATGCCTGTTGTGTTCACCTGCACCGGGGCAGGTCGATCGGTAGTCGTGCCGTCGCCGAGCTGCCCACGGTTGTTCACGCCCCAGGAATAGATATTGCCGTTTGCGGCGATTCCCTGTGTGTTGGTGGTTCCCGTGCCGATCTGGGTGAACGCGACGTTGCCGATGCCTGAGGTGTTCACCGGTGCTGGAACAAGCTGATTGCTACCGCCTGCGCCTACCCCGAGAAGCCCTGAGAGATTGAATCCCCAGGCGTAGACGTTTTCGTCACTGCCGAGAGCCGCCGCGTGATAGGTGCTTCCGCTCACCTGAGTGAAAGAGATGCCGCCCAGACCGGAGGTGTCTACCAAGGCAGGGGTGGAGCGGTCTGCAGTGGTGCCGTCGCCGAGCTGCCCATAGTTGTTCGCACCCCAGGAATAGATCTTGCCGTCAGAGCCGATTGCCACTGTGAAGCCGTTTCCTGCGCTGACCTGACTGAACGTGATCCCGCCCAGACCGGAGGTATCGGCTATGACGGGAATTTCACTGTTTGTCGTGGTGCCGTCGCCGAGCTGCCCCCTGTTATTGCCTCCCCACGAATAGACGTTGCCGTCTGAACCAATCGCAACGTGGTGGTTTGAGCTTGAACTGACTTAGGTAAAGGTGATCCCCGCAGGTTCAGGCACCGTCACCGTCGTGCCGCCGGAATCTGGTCCCAAATCGGGCGTTGGCACGGCATTCGCAGCCGCCGACCCGCCGAGCACGAGCGCCGCGGCGAGTGTTGCGGCGCCGAGCGCGCGCAAAGTTTTACCTATTCGCAATGTTCCCCCTGAGTGTAAAGTCTCTGAGTCTATTTTCATCATATGCACGAAATGCGCACACTCAAGACGCGTGAGGGTGGGAAATCTGTCGCGGTGTCTGTCTCGGTGGTTGAAAGAAACTACCAGGTTCCGCTTGAGCGCCCCGAAAATGCGTCACTGTCGGCCTCGGCGACGAGGTCGAGCGTGAATTGGCCGCGCGCAGGTGCGCGGGTCGCAGCGGTGTCGTTTGTGGTGGTGTCAGCTGCAGCGGCGTTGCCTGCGGGGGTGTCGTATGGCTGCGAGCTGCGCTCGCGATCCTCGACCTCAAAAACGAAGTCTCGACCCATCTGAGTGCTCGCCGTAGGCACGCACACCGCCACTGAACCCTCGACACTGCACTGCAGGCCGTTCGTCGCGGCACGCAACTCGGTGCCCGGCGAAAGCGTGAGCGCGAACTGGGTGATCGACCACTCCTCGGCTTCGGCTACCTCAAAGCGCACGTTGATCGCACGCAGCGACCCGTCGGCGGCAACATCGAGGCTTGCGTTGAATGATGCGCCGTGCGGATTCGCTCCGGCGATTTCGCCCGCGTAGGTGACAGGTTCGCCTGCTCGCGTTATGGGAGAAGCGAGCTGAGTGAAAAATGCGACTGCCGCGAGCACTACCAGCGCAATGCCTGCGACAAGTGCGGCCTTCGACCCGATGGCGGCAGTGAGCTTGGCGCCGAGCGCGGCGCTTGCCGAGAGTGCGGGTGCGGCGGCTGTCGCTGCTGAAGCTGCTGCTGGCACCGCTGCTGACGGCGCTGCTGCCGCGGCTGCGGCCGTCGGTGTACTTGCAGCTTCGCCCTGACCGTGTTCCGCTGCCCCCTGGCTCTCTGCTGCCCCATCGCCCTCGACACCATCGCCCGCGGCCTCGACACCATCGCCCGCGGCCTCGCCACCCGGCGAATCAGCTGCAGCGGCAGGCCCCGCGCCAACAGAAAGCTGTGCGACCGTCAGTAGAGGCAGCACGCCCAGCGCCGACACGACTGCACCAAAGCGGCGCCAGTTGCGCTGGCAAAGATCGCACGACCGTACGTGGGTCAACCCCCGATCGCTTGCCTTATGTCGCTCAGGCTGCTCGAAGACTCGACGAGGCAGCCGTCGCGAATTCTCGATGCACTGCTCTTCGCCCGTCGCAAGGTAGTCAAGCAACAGCGCACGATGCAGCGATTGCTTCGCCCGGGCAGACAAACTCGAAATTGCGGGGGCGGGCCTACCAAACCTCTCGACCAACTCGGCGGGCTTCTCGCCATGAGCAACCGTGGGGATCAATACCTCACGATGTTCGGGGCTCAGCGTATCGAGCGCCCTGCGCACGGCCGCGAGCTCATTCGAGAGATCGATCTCGTCGAGGTTCTGGTGCACCGCAGGCAAGGCGGCACTCGCCTCAATCTCGTGAAACGATTGAGCTTTCGAGCGGGGCGACCGCATCGCGCTGGCGTACGCGTTGCGCATCATCGCCGTGCCGTAGGCCCGCACATTGCTGGCCGGCCCGGCGCCCCGACGCCACGCACCAATCAAGCCAACAATCGTGTCTTGCACGAGGTCATCTGCTTCATGCTCATTGCGAGCAATGCTGAGCGCCGCACGCTGCCAATAACTCAGCTGTTCGACAAGGATGCGCGCGATAGCCGACTCGTCGCCCTGGTTCGCGAGCTCAAGCTGAGCGAGGGTGATGTCTGCTGAACGTTGCTCATGCATACCGACATGTTATAGCCGAGTGTATGAAGAACGTGGGGCGGCCCGGGCCGTTGGGCCGAGTCGGGCCACCCCACCTCTGCCGAGGGTATGTATTTGGGGGGACATGCGGCAGAGTGCGAGCAAACCATCTCAGAAGGGGGGGGAGAGATGATCACGTCTACCCGCACCTCACAAGACGCACGAGGCGCTTGAATCTGTCGCGGCTAGTCCGCGTGGCTCGACAAGAACTCGTACATGGCGATGTCGTCGACACCAGGGAACGTGCCGGTGGGCAGCGGCGACAAGACGTGCGCGTGCATGCGCGCGCTCGGCCAAGCTTTGCCCTCCCAACGCTCAAGCAGCTCATCGCTCGGTGCGCGGCAGCAGGTCGGATCGGGGCACGTCGACACTGCCCGCGCAGTGGTCTCGCGCCCACGAAACCACTTCGCGTCATCGAAGCGCACCCCACACGTAATCGAGAATGCGCCTTGGTCGAGTTCGCCGATCTGCGCGCTCGACCAGAACGTGCCCTCGGGGGTGTCGGTGTACTGATAAAACTCACTCGTGCGGTTCGTGCGATCATATGCGGTGCGCCCGGTCCACTTGCGGCACACAATCTGCCCTTCGGTTGCCCCGCTGTCATCTGTGGGCAACGGCAGACCATCGTTCTCATACCCGCGCACGATCACGCCGCCAGCGTCAAGTCGGTAGTGATGCACGTCAAGCCCAAGATGCTTTGTCGCGAGGTTGGTAAACCGGTGCGCCGCGGCCTCGTGGGTGACACCGAACGCATCACGCAGATCTTCGATCGCAAGGTTCCGCTGTCTTTTGGCCTGCTGCAAGAACTCCGCCGTGCGGGTCTCTGGCATCAGGCAGGCAGACGCAAAATAGTTGATCTGCAGTCGCTGTTCGAGAAACTCGGCATAGCTGACCGGGCGCTCATGCCCTAACACCCGGTGCGCCATCGCCTGCAACGCCAGCGAACGCAGGCCGTGCCCACCGGGAATCGAAGCCGGCGGCAAATAGATGCGTCCGTTCTCTAGGTCGGTGATGCTGCGAGTGTTCGAAGGTAGATCACCGACGAAGATCAGGGTGAACCCCAGCTTTTCAGCGAGCACCGCAACCTCACGGTGTGTGACCGCCCCCACATTGGTGTGGCCGATGCCGATCATGAGATCCTCGGCTATTCGCTCAATCTCAGGCAAATAATTGCCGAGCTCGCGCATCTTCATGCGGATCTCGGTGTTGGCGCGCCGCGCCTCTTCTGGAGTGGCCGCCGCCGCCCGCGAACGACGCGAAAGCTCACGGTGCAGACCGACCAGCGACTCGAGCGCCTCGTCACTGAGCGTGCGTGCGGTGCGCACCTTGGGTAGCTTCAGCTGCTGGTAGACCGGCGAGCGCTGTGCGCGTTCGAGCTCGAGTTCGAGGGCGCTACGAGCATCTGGCGCCTCTTGCTTGAGCAGTTCTGAGGAGTCGACCCCGACCTCGCGGGCGATCGCCTGCAGCAGCGACAGCCGCGGTTCGCGTTTGCCGGTCTCGATCAACGATAACTGGCTACCTACCACGCCCACGCGCTCGCCCAACACGTCAAGTGTCAACCCGGCTTTGGTGCGAAAGTGTCTGATTCTTTTGCCGAGCAGCATCTTGTGCATCGTATCTTCGTGCGCTATTTGCCAGGACTCAGGTGCCATATCTTGACTATACGTCAAAAATGCTGATTCTTTACAGTCCAAATTTGCTAGTTGGCCATCTGTTGTTCACGCAGAATAGTAGTACTCACATTTCTTGACATGAGGAGAAACGACGGCATGGGCAGTGCATCGGCTCTTGAAGCTACTGCTGCAATCTCGACGATGGTACGAGAAGCAGCAACCACCGAAAACCCCGAGATTTTGCAGTGGGTCACCGAAGTCGCAGAGCTGACCAAACCAGATGCAGTGGTCTGGTGTGACGGCTCGCAAGACGAATGGAACCGCATCACGAGCGAAATGGTCGAAGCGGGTTCGTTGATTGCTTTAAACAAGGATCTGCGCCCGGGCAGCTTTCTCGCCCGCTCTCACCCCGGTGACGTTGCTCGCGTCGAAGACCGCACGTTCATCTGTAGCGAGAACGAAGCTGACGCTGGCCCCACGAACAATTGGTGTGCACCCGCAGAGATGAAGGCCGAGCTCATGCCGCT
>LSQX01342095.1_pt1 | contig 14163 bp, 14 predicted proteins | sample 654561 | NCBI WGS metagenome assembly LSQX01 (sample SAMN04489861, study PRJNA283612) | anaerobic digester metagenome | isolation source: 4 biogas reactors fed with cattle manure at either 37C or 55C with and... | place: Denmark: Kongens Lyngby | collected 2014
TTTTTTATTTTCTGCAACTATTGTATATTTGCCATCGCTACGTGGAAAGATTTGTGATTGATTGCAACCACCGTGAAAAAATGCTAAAGCAATCGCTTTTTTCATTCTTTTCAATCTCATACATCCCGCAGCCTTTGAAGTTTTTTAAACTGCTGAACAGTTTTCGGCAAAAAGAATTTTATTATGAGCTATTTATTTACAAGCGAGTCGGTTTCCGAAGGTCATCCCGACAAAATTTCCGATCAGATTTCAGATGCACTTCTTGATGAATTCCTGGCGTTTGACGGCAATTCCAAGGTTGCCATTGAAACGTTGGTGACCACCGGTCAGGTGGTGATTTCAGGCGAGGTGAAGTCAAAAACTTATGTTGATGTGCAGGAAGTGGCGCGTCGCGTAATCAATAAAATTGGATACACAAACGCCGCCTACCGTTTCGACGGCGACTCGTGCGGTGTTCTGGTAGCTATTAATGAGCAGACCGCCGACATTAATCAGGGAGTGGACAAAGCCGACAAAAACGAACAGGGTGCCGGCGACCAGGGAATGGTATTTGGTTATGCATGCAGGGAAACTGATAATTACATGCCTCTGCCTCTGGAGCTGTCGCATGAAATCGTGAAAGAGCTTGCTGCTATTCGCCGGGAAGGAAAGGTAATGACCTATCTGCGTCCCGATTCCAAATCGCAGGTAACCATTGAATATTCGGACGATGATCAGCCTTTGAGGGTACACACCATTGTGGTTTCCACTCAGCATGATGAGTTTGACGAGGATCAGTCCATGCAATCCAAAATTAAGGATGACGTAGTGAATATTCTTATTCCCCGCGTGAAAGCAAAATATCCTGAGCGGATACAAAAGCTTTTTGGTGAGGGAATAAAATATTTTGTGAATCCTACTGGCAGGTTTGTTATTGGCGGGCCGCATGGCGACACAGGTCTCACCGGACGTAAAATTATTGTGGATACTTATGGAGGCCGCGGCGCTCACGGAGGAGGAGCATTTTCGGGGAAAGACCCGTCTAAGGTTGACCGTTCCGCTTGTTATGCCGCGCGTCATATTGCCAAAAACCTTGTTGCTGCCGGTGTTGCCGATGAAGCACTGATTCAGGTGGCTTATGCAATTGGCGTGGCAGACCCCCTTTGTGTTTACGTCAATACCTACGGCAAAAAAAATGTTAACCTCTCCGATGGTGAAATAGCATTGAAAATCAAGGAAATATTCAATCTGCGTCCGGCAGGAATTGAAGAGCGACTGAAATTACGCAATCCCATATATCTTGAAACCGCAGCCTACGGGCACATGGGAAGAACTCCTGTAAAAGTTGTTAAAAAATTTGAATCGCCCTATGAAAAGGAGATTGTGGAAAAGGAATTTGAACTTTTCACATGGGAAAAACTGGATTATGTTGACAAAATTCGGGAAGTATTCGGGCTTTAACTGTTCATATCCCTTTTTGATAATTGCAAGGAAGATATTCAGATCAGTGTGTGCCTGCTGCCACTCAGAGATTATTGCGCAAATTTTTTTTCAAATGACATAGAAAATCTTTAAGCAGATATTTTCTACTTTATCCATATTTTCGTAACTTTCACCCTACGAAAACGAATAACTATATAGGAAGATTGCTCACATAAAACCTGTTAGTCATGGAAGAAAAAGTAGTAACCATTGTCGTTTTACCCTACTCCAGAGCGATCGAATTAAAACTGCGCCTGGAGGAGGAAGGTGTTGCGTGCGAATTGGAAGATATCAGCCTGACAGAAAATGCAGCCGCATCGGTAAAGGTTAAAATCTCTGAAAAAGACCTCAGAGTGTCTGTTCCCGTTTTGGATGATTTTCTGGGGAAAAGGGATGAAAAGCTTAAAAAAGCCGAAAAAAGCAACGACCATGTATTGGTACCGGTTGACTTTTCACCGGTTTCCTTAAAAACAACCAAGCTTGCCTTTAGCATCGCTTCACACCTTCAGGTAAAATTGGTGCTGATGCATTGTTATATCAACCCTGCAATACATTCAGCGCCCTATGCCGATGTTTATGTTTACGACACTGCCATGCTGGCGCGCATGGAGGACTCAGAGAAAAGCGCCAATGACAATTTTGCAAAATTTTTGCAAAAGCTCATTGCCGAAATCGGAAGAGAAAAATGGCAGAGTGTTGATAGTGAATTTATTATTAAACCCGGATATGCTGATGAGGATATCCTCTCCTTCTCACGGGAAAATAATTCATGGGTTATTGTGATGGGCACTGGGGGAGAAGCGGAACTGACCATGGGCAGTGTAACTGCCGACGTGATTTATAATGCAAAGGTTCCCGTACTGGTGATCCCCGAAGGGTATCCCGAAAAAGAGCTGCCTGAATTCAAGCGAGTACTCTATGCCACAAATTTTGATTCAAACGATTTTGTAACGATTAACAAGCTTATCGGGCTGTTGAAACCGTTTGATGTAAAAGTGTTTTGTGTGCATGTTGGCAAAAAGGAGCGCACCGACTGGGATATGGCACGGCTGGAGGGAATGCGAAAGATTTTATCCGAAAAATACGAAAGGAAGGAGTTCGACTGCCGTTTTATTCCGGGCGAAGATATTCTGCAAACCCTTCAGGAATTTATTGACGAAAATAACATTGACATTATCTCACTCACTACCCGCAAGCGAAATATGATTTCCCGGCTGTTTAATCCGAGTGTTGCCCGGAAGATGGTGTTTCACAGCAAATTGCCCCTTCTGGTGTTTCATGCTTAATGCTTGTTGACCAATTTATTTTGAAATTTCATCAGCGAGCAGAGCTGAAATCTCCCGGATGGAATCTGCCATGGGCTTGTAGGTGAATCCGGTAAGACGGCTAATTTTACTACCGTCAAATTTTTTTATCTCTCTTGCTGATTTTGCAGTTTCGCGGGAAAGTTCCGGTGCATTTTTAGAAAAAAGGGCATAAAGCGCAACTGCACGCCAGGCAATTTCCAAAATAAACTTTGATGCAAAATAACGTGGGCGAGGCTTCCCCATAGCATCGGCAATGGCAAAGAAAATTTCCTTATAACTCATATTTTCAGCGTTGAGAAGAAAACGCTGATTTTTGCAGTTATCAAAATTCTTATCATCCATGAGCAGTGTCATTGCTTTTACCACGTCCGCCACGTCAACGTAGCCCATGATGCCATGTGTGTAGAACAGCAATCCGTTGGCTACCGTTTGAAATAGCTGGGTACTTCCCGAATACCTGTCTCCGGGGCCAAGTACAATGGAAGGATTCACAATCACCGCTTGCAGACCTTCCTCAATGCCGCGCCACACTTCCATTTCAGAGAAAAATTTGCTGTGTGAGTAGCCACTCTCCCCTTTTGACGGCACCCAATTGGTCTCCTCATTTATCTCACTTCCGTCACGGGTTGAACCCAGCGCGGCTATGGAGCTGATATGGCAAAACCTTTTCACCCCGTTTTTTAAAGCAGCATTCACCACGTTGGCTGTGCCTTGCGTGTTGTTGCGAATCATTTGGTTTCGCTGTGATTTTCGGAATGAAATGATGGCAGCGCAGTGGTAAACCTCTTCTACTCCCGAAAGGTGATCTTCCATGTCAAAATAGTCCAGAATATCTCCTTCAATCCATTCAATCCGGTTGAAAAGCTGCTCTGGATTGTCCGTGTAATATGAAAAAATCCGGAGTACCTGCTGCATATTACTGGTGCTGCGTTTTAGCGCCTTAACTTTTTTTTCTGCTGATACCAGCTCGTATAGAAGATGTGCACCGATTAGTCCTGTGCCGCCCGTAACAAAAATCATAATTAAAGTTTTCCGGCAAAAATAGAAAAATTAAATCCGATTTCCTCCGGGAAGCTTTAAGGCTTTTTAAACCTCTTTTTTTTTGTCTTTGTAATTTAACAGTGAATTTTTGGTTTGATTGTCTGATTTGGGCTATTTTTATCAGGAATATTAAAATACACTTCATTCTGTTGAAATATGACAAATTCGGAACCGGAAAAAATAATAAGGTTTGAAACCAAAGAGGAGAGCAATGAACGGCGGATGCAGGAGGCGTTAAACCGCACACCCCACAAGAGGCTTATGTTTTTTTTGGAACTGTCTCAGGAAATGCAGTTTTTTTATTCAGGAAAACCTCACCCGAACAGTTATAAAAATAATTTTATTCTCGAATAATTATGTTAGAAAATTTTCCTGACAGGGTAAAGGAGTTTATTGCATGTGCAACAAAGAACCAACTTGAAATGCTTCTTGTTGGAGGAGGCGCTGTAAATTTTTATGGTTACCAGCGTCATTCAGCCGACATTGATTTTTGGGTGAATTCAACTTCAGAGAATTTGCAAAGACTTTTAAAAACTTTGCAGGATTTAGGCTACAATATTCAGAGCTTACCGCAAACAATTTTTGAAGGTGAACAAAATATTTCATTGAAAATTAGCCCGGTTTTTGAATTGGAACTTATCACCCGGTTTAATTCAGGAAAAACCTTTGGTGAATCATTTGCGAATAGCGAAGTTGTTGAAAAGGAAGGTTTAAAATATCATGTTTTAAGCTTTGATGACCTGATCCTCAGCAAAATAATTTCGGAACGTGCTAAAGACAAACTTGACATTGAAGAGTTACACAGAATCCGTACACAAAGAAAAAAATAGATTCTACCTGAATTTTGATTTTCGGTTTTTGAAGGTTTTTTAGCTAATTGTCCGGCTGCCAAGTTTTTCCGACAAGAACTTTTCCACCTGCTTCAGGTTCATGTATTTGGATTGCTCCTCAATCACTAGATCGAAGTTGTTTTCGTCAGCTGCCCGGTCAATTTCCTTTTCGATTTCGCGAAGCAATATTTTCACTCTCCTGAGTTTGTATTCGTAAATTATCCGGGGCACAAGATAATCGATAATCTCCTCTTCTTTTTCAATGAAGGCACCGGCTTTTGTCCACCGTTTGCTCTCGATAAATTTTTCCGAAAGGAGGTCAGTAGCCAGCTTGCTCACCTCACTATCTTCATTAAACAGGAAGTGTTTTTCCGAATCAAACTGATCGTCATCGAGATTTTCCTTTATCTGATAAAATATTTTCCGGAAGAGAGGATTTTCCGAAACCAGGTCATCGTTTTCCAGCTCTTCAATCATATATTCCCCAACCTTAACCTCATAGACTTCTTGAGGATTTTCTCCTTCTTTTTCAAAAATTACAGTATTTTGATATCTGAGCAGGAAACGGAGGAATTCCAGTTCCTCAACCATTAATTCGGAGGGATGCGACCCATCGGGAATGAATCGGGAGGTTGACAGAGTAGGTGCAGCCACAGGTTCGCGCTGGTTCTGCATTTTCCTTTTACGAAATTCTTCATTTTGCCGGTATTTCTGCTTTCTAATTTCCAGATAAAGCACATCCTCATCCACATTCAGCAGCCGGCTGCACTCCTTCACATACACCGAGCGGGTGATGGAATTTGGGATAACTGACACTGACCGGATTATATCACTGATGAGACGTGAACGCACAATGGGATCTTTTTCAGCATCCTTCATTAGCAGACTGGTTTTGAAGCGAATAAAATCTGTTTCGTTTTCAGCCACATATTCACTGAAACCCTGTGCCCCTTTTTTCTTTGCAAAGGAATCGGGGTCTTCGCCGTCGGGCAGCAGCAGAACTTTTACGTTCATGCCCTCTTCCAGCACAAGGTCGATGCCGCGCAGCGAAGCCTTAATGCCCGCCTCGTCGCCGTCGAAGATGATGGTAATGTTGTTGGTGAATCGCTTTATGAGCCGGATTTGATCGGAAGTGAGCGCTGTCCCCGATGAAGCAACCACATTTTCGATGCCTGCCTGATGAAGCGAAAGCACATCGGTGTAGCCTTCAACCAGATAACACTTTTCTGCGCGCGCCATTTCGCGCCTTGCCTGAAAAATACCGTAAAGCTCCCGGCTTTTATGGTAAATCTCCGATTCAGGGGAATTGAGGTATTTGGCAGCTTTTGGGTCATTCTTCAGATTACGCCCTCCAAAGGCAATTATTCGACCCGCCAGGTTGTGTACCGGAAAAATAATCCGTCCGGCAAAACGGTCGCGAACCCAGTCATCGCGCCGGATAGTCAATCCGGTTTTTTCAAGATACTCCATCCGGTAGCCCTGTTTTTGCGCAGTTTCTGTGAAAGGTGCCTTGCCATCGGGCGAATAGCCTGCTTCAAATTTTCTTAAAACATCATCCCGAAATCCCCGCTCCCTGAAATAGCTCAGCCCGACTGCACGCCCTTCGCTCTCCTCCCACAGGTTGCGCATAAAGTACTTTCCGGCAAAAGCCGAAACAATCATCATGCTTTCCCGGTCGTCTTTCAGTTGCTTTTGCTCTTCGGTCTCTTCTGTTTCAACCACCTCAATGCTATATTTTCGCGCCAGCCATTTGAGCGCTTCCGGATAGCTGAGACTTTCATGCTCCATAATGAAATTCACGACATTACCACCCTTCCCGCAGCCGAAACATTTGAAAATACCTTTCGAGGGAGAAACCGTAAAAGAAGGTGTTTTTTCATTGTGAAACGGACACAGCCCCAGCATGTTGACTCCGCGGCGACGCAGAGTAACAAACCCCGAAACCACGTCGGTAATGTCCGCAGCATCAAGAATCCGTTGTATGGTGAGTTGGTCAATCACGATTACAAATGTAGCGATTTTGATTGGAGAAAAGGTATGGAAGCAGGTGAATAGGTTCCGGATTTTACCCTATCTTTAGCCAATAACAATTTTAAGCATGAAGAAAAAATTAGTAGTCCTGTCGGGAGCGGGAATAAGTCAGGAGAGCGGATTAAAAACATTTCGCGACATGGGCGGATTGTGGGAACAGTACGATGTTACCGAAGTTGCCAGTCCCGAAGCGTGGCGGCAAAATCCGGAGCTGGTTCTGCGCTTCTACAACGAACGGCGCAAGCAGCTTTGGGAAGCCCGCCCCAACGCCGGGCATATCGGTATTGCCGAACTTGAAGAGTGGTTTGATGTGGAGGTGATTACCCAAAATGTGGATGACCTGCACGAACAGGCAGGAAGCTCAAGGGTTCTGCACCTTCATGGTGAGCTTAGAAAAGCGCGTTCCACGGTTGATTCCTCTTTAATCTATGTGCTGAAGCACTGGGAGCTGAACCTGGGTGACAATTGCGAAAAAGGGAGTCAGCTGAGACCGCATATCGTCTGGTTTGGTGAGTCAGTGCCGGAAATTGAAAATGCTGCCCGCATTGCACAAGAAGCAGATATTTTTGTTGTTGTAGGCACATCTCTTGCGGTTTACCCTGCTGCCGGACTTGTAAATTACGCCAAACAGGGAATTCCGGTTTTTGTGATAGACCCGCACAAGCCTGCAGTATTTCAGGATGAGGTTGAATATATTCAGGAAAAAGCAGGTCGGGGAGTGGAAATTTTAAAAACAAAACTTCAAAAACTGAGATGATATGGTTAGAAAGATACTTTTCGCTCTGCTGATGCTTTTTATGACGCTGTGGGTTTCAGCCCAGCGCTTTGAAGGCGGAGTCATTGCCGGATTCAATGCCACACAGGTTGAAGGCGACACGTTCAAAGGCTATAATAAGCCGGGAATATTAGCCGGTTTTTTTGTTCAGACCGATGTGGCTCCCGCAATTTTTGCCGGAATGGAAATTAAATATTCGCAGAAAGGTTCCCGAAAGCGGATTAAGCAAAATGATCCTGATCCGAAAAAATACATCATGCGACTGGGATATATTGATTTGCCGGTGTTTGCCGGATTTCGCACAAGCGACAAGGGAGCGGTGGTTGCCGGAGTTTCTGCAGGATATCTGATGCACTCTATGGAGTATAATGAATACGGGGAGTTTCCAAAAGACGATTTGCATGTATTTAAAAATTTAGACTTGCAGCCGTTTCTGGGATTTCAGTTTGACATGCTCGAACAGCTGAAGATTGACCTGCGGTTTGCTCTTTCTGTCCTCCCGATTCGCGGGCAGCCGGGAGAAGACGCCACTACATACTATTGGCTGAATAATCAGTTTAACAATGTGATTTCATTGGCTGCCTATTACAATTTAAGCAAGTGATGCAAAGTCATCAAAGGGCGTTTCACGAGGTGGACGCCAGTGTGGCAATGCTCACTTTTATTCCGGGAATTTTCAAAAGTTCAAAGGCGCATGCTTCCAATGTTGAGCCGGTAGTAACCACATCATCCACCAGCAAAACATGCTGATTTTTAAATTGCACAGAGTCTTCCACTCCAAAAATGCCTTCCACGTTCAGCCACCGTTCAAAACGGCCTTTCCGGGTTTGCGTCTGACTGTAAACCTTTCGGTGCAGATTGCCGGTGGATAGCGGTTTCTCAAGTGCTTCGGAAATTCCGCGGGCAATCCATTCACTTTGGTTGAAACCTCTTTTGCGCAGCTTTCTTCTGTGAAGCGGTACTGGAACAATCATGTCTGCCGAATTGAAAACTGCGGATTCAGCTAAGCTCTCCCCAAATTTTCTGCCGGCTAAAAGTCCGAGTTCCTTCAGTCCTTTGTATTTGATGGAATGGATAAGCTCCTGATAGCGACTTCCTTTCCGGTAATGAAACCATGAAGCCGCATGTTCGACCTGCACTCTGCCCCAAAAAAGCTGAGCTACCCTGTTGTATTCGTCATCTCCGAAACGGGTTACCGGCAGGTCAAACCAGCATTTCATGCATACATATTTTTCCTGCGAAACAAGCCTGTCATCGCATGTGATGCAGAGTTCCGGGAAAAACAACTCCGCAAAATCCCGTAGCATCTGAGAGAGTNNGTTGTCCTGCCAGGGCTCGAACCTGGACTCTTCTGATCCAGAGTCAGACGTGTTGCCAATTACACCACAGGACAGTTTTAAGGTTTGCAAAAATACAAAAAGTTTTAAAAAAGCTTCGCCTTTTTAAATTCTTTTGTTTTTAACCGGATTTGAAAATACACTCTTGCCGGTTAACTCTTCAGCGCCTCTCTTTCGTCTCTTTCGTTGCGCATCTGGGCATAGAGCTTATTGGCAAAAATGAAATCGTTGAGCTTTTCATTTCCCGAATCTAAAATTTCCTTGTTGGTTCCCTTCCATGCCACTTCTCCTTTAGATATAAAAACAACCGATTCGCCAATTTCGATTACTGAGTTCATGTCGTGAGTATTGATAATGGTGGTCATGTTGAATTCCCTGGTTATATTTTGGAGCAGCTGGTCGATAACGGTACTGGTTTCCGGGTCGAGCCCCGAGTTTGGTTCATCGCAAAAAAGATATTTTGGGTTTAGCGCAATGGCACGGGCTATGGCAACCCGCTTTTTCATGCCGCCGCTTATTTCGCTGGGAAAGAGTTTGTAGGCAGCGGGTTCGATGTTGACGTGGTCGAGGCAAAAATCAACTCTTTTCTGCTTTTCCTTTGATGTCATGGAGGCGAACATATCTAACGGGAACCGGACGTTGGCTTCAACCGAGAGGCTGTCGAAAAGTGCGCCGCCCTGAAAAACCATTCCAATCTCGCTACGTATCTTTTTGCGCTCTTTGTTATGCATTTTCACAAAGTTCCGGTCGTTATATAGGATTTCGCCATGGTCAACTTCATACAATCCCAGTATGGATTTCAGCAAAACGGTTTTTCCCGAGCCGCTTCGTCCGATAATCAGGTTGGTTAAACCCGCTTCAAACTGCGCTGAAATGTTTTTCAGAACTTCAATGTTGTCAAATGACTTGTATAGATTTTTAACTTCAATCATGTCAGTAAAAGTCGGGTTAGAATCAAATCGGCTAACAGAATCAGAATATTGGTGTTTACCACTGCTTTGGTGCTGGCAGTTCCTACTTCAAGGGCTCCGCCCTGCACGTGATACCCGTAATAGGCAGGCACAGAGGCTACAATGAACCCGAAAAACAGGGATTTAATGAGTGAAAAAGTGACGTAATAGGGCACAAAAAGCCACTGAATTCCGGCAAGATAATCGGTCATGGAAATAACGTTGGTAAAAACACCGGTTACCAGCCCGCCAAGCAGTCCGAAGAAAACGCTGATAATAAACAGAAAGGGGAAGATGAAAACCACAGCTATAATTTTGGGAAGAATGAGGTAGCTGGCTGAATTCACTCCCATGATTTCAAGGGAATCAATCTGCTCGGTTACGCGCATGGTGCCAATTTCAGAAGTGATGTTGGAACCGATTTTCCCTGCCATAATCAGGGCAATCATCGTTGAGGAAAACTCCAGAATCAGCGTATCCCGTGTGCCAAGCCCGATTAGTGTCATCGGATAAATGGGATTTGCCATACTGTAGGCAAACTGGATAGTCATAATTCCACCAATGAAAATGGAAATGATGATGACAATCCAGACGGAGTTGGTTCCCAGTCCGTCCAGCTCGTGAAGTAGCTGTTTTAAATACATTCTATGCTTTTCCGGACGGGAGAACACTCTGCCTAACATTTGAAAATATAGTCCTACGTGTGTGAAAAATTGCATAATATTCTATTTGTAATTTTTAATGAAATAAACCCGGTTTTGCCAATTCCAAATCATAACCGTATATAAATTCTCCTGCCGTTTTCATTTATGTTTGAAAAAAGTGTACTCATTTATTCATTTCAATTTTGAAGCGCTGCCACAAATTTACAACATAAAGAACGCAAATAAAATTTAGAGCATGCAAAATCAGTTTGTGAAAACTATTTAAAACATCCGTTTTTTCAAGCTTATTCCTGTTAAAGTTTTAATTTTGTCATAAAATGAAGGCGGCATGAATTTGAAATCATACGGACACAGTTGAAAATTATGGGATTCTCTATTTTACCTTTTACAGTATTTAATTTAAGCATATAAATTTAATTGAATGAACAACAGTTATTGTGTAATCATGGCTGGCGGTGTTGGCAGCCGGTTCTGGCCACTGAGCCGTCAGGCAAGACCAAAGCAGTTTTTAGATATTTTAGGAACCGGAAGAACACTGCTTCAGCAAACTTTCGACAGGTTTGTAACATTTATTCCCATTGAAAATATCTTTATTGTAACCAACGTCAGATACAAAGAGCTGGTGATGGAGCAGTTGCCCGAACTCAATGAGAAGCAGTTGCTTCTGGAGCCATTGCGCAGAAATACTGCTCCGTGTGTCGCTTATGCATCCTACAAAATTAAAACTCAAAATCCCGATGCAAATATCATCGTTGCTCCGTCAGACCATTTGATTTTGAAAGAAGAAGAATTTGTCCGTCAAATTAAAAACGGTTTGTCGTTTGCAGAGAAGAACAATGCGTTGCTTACACTTGGCATCAAACCAAGCCGCCCCGAAACAGGATACGGCTATATTCAGGTGAAAGAGAAAAAAGAGTTTGAACAACTCAATAATCTCTATAAAGTAAAGACATTTACTGAAAAACCGGATATTGAGATGGCTCGTATTTTTATGGAAAGTGGTGAGTTTTACTGGAACTCAGGGATCTTTATCTGGTCGCTCAATTCTATTCTGAAAGCTTTTGATAAATATTTGAGCGAGGTTTCGTCCATATTTGAAAAGGGAATGAAGCAGTATAACACTGAGGATGAAGTCTATTTCATTAATAAGACCTATTCTGAATGTCAGTCTATTTCCATCGACTACGGGATTATGGAAAAAGCAGAAAACGTTTATGTGTTAACTGCCGATTTTGGCTGGAGCGATCTCGGTTCGTGGGGTGCGCTCTATGATAACAAAGAGAAAGACAGTGAGGGGAATGTGATTATGGGTGAAAATGTACTCACTTATGACACAAGAAATTGTGTTGTAAATCTGAGCAAGGAGAAAGTTGCGGTTTTGCATGGGCTGGACGGTTACATCGTTGCCGAGTCGAACGATACTTTGATGATTTGCCGGAGAGAGGATGAACAGCAGATTAAACAGTTTGTGACAGACGTTCGCATTAAAAAGGGCGATTCCCTGGTCTGACCGGATTAACTTCCGGCTTGTACGCTTTTCAGGAGTGCCTCGGAAATAATGAAATCGGAAGGCCAGGTGATTTTTATATTTTCGCGGTTTCCCTCTACCAAAAAAATGGAGCTTCCGGTGCTTTCTAAAACCGATGCATCATCGGTAAAATGCTTGGAATATTCCTGTTCATAAGCTTTTTTTATGATCGATACACGAAAAACCTGAGGGGTTTGTACTAAGAGAAGATTTTCCCGGTTCATAGCATAATTATGATTTTCAATCACCTGGCGGATGGATTCGGCAGGCGGAATTACCGGAATTGCATTCCCTTTTTTCAGCGCTTCAAGATAACAGTTCTCAATGGTTTGAGGAGAAACTAACGGGCGAACTCCATCGTGGATGAAAACAACTCCCTCTTCAGGTATTTGTTGCAACCCGTTTTTAACGGAATGAAAGCGAGTTTCCCCTCCTGCCGCAACAATATGAGGAATGTCAAAACGGTGTTTTTCACACAGCCTTTTCCATGTTTCAATTTCCCTGCCGGGTAGAACCAAAACAAAATCAAAACCTTTGTCGTATTTGTAAAAAGCGTGAAAAGTGTGCATGAGCAAAGGTTTCCCGTTCAGCTCAACAAACTGTTTAGGAAGTGGCGACCCAATTCTTTGACCGCTCCCACCAGCTACAATAAGTGCATGTTTCCGAGTATTCAATTTATAAAAAAATGGTTACTTTGGCGTAAAAATAGTGTAATTTCAATAATCCATGGATGATATACTTCAATTTCTTAATCAGCTGGCAAAGAATAATAATCGCGAATGGTTTGCCGAAAACAAGGAGTGGTATCAGCGATGCCGGGAAAAAATGTTTTTTCTGGTAGATTTGCTGATTAATGAAATCAGAAAATTCGATGTGCAAATTCCGGTGACCGACCCGGCAGAAAATGTATTCCGCATTTATCGCGATGTCCGGTTTTCAAAGGATAAAAGCCCGTATAAAACCCATTTTGGGAGCTACATTTCCAAAGGCGGAAGAAAGAGCCATTTTGCAGGATATTACATTCATATTGCACCCGGCGAAAGTTTTGTGGGCGGAGGATTATATGTGCCTGAAAAAGAGCACCTGAAGGCAGTGAGACAACATATCTCACACTATCCTGATGAGTTTCTGGGAATTATAAATAACCCCGGATTTAAGGCAATTTATCCTGAGATGCTCGACCACCGGCTAAAGACAGCACCAAAGGGATTTCCAAAAGATCATCCCTATATCCATTTACTTCGGTATAAATCGTTTGTGTTTTCTTCACCTGTTACTGATGAAGAACTCATCGGCGAAAATTTCATTGAAAAGAGTGTCTCAGCATTCAGCCATTTATATAAAGTAAATTCCTTTTTGAACGAAGCGCTGGAAACAGCTTAAACTTCCTACTTTTGCGCGAATAGGAAAAACCAAAATTATGAAGAGAATCTTATTGGCTTTATTGTTGGTTTCCGGCTTGTTTTCTGCTCAGGCTCAGAATATTCAATTGCATTATGATTTGGGAAAAGACAGAAAATTTTTCACATCCACCGTTGAGATGTTTCGTCCCGACAACTGGGGAACCTCTTTTTTCTTTATTGATATGGACTACAGTTCCGATGTGCGAAATGTGAACAATGGCATTTCGCTGGCATACTGGGAGATTGCAAGGAGCTTTCAATGGGGTGAAAATCAGAAGTTCAGACCGCGTGTTGAATATAATGGCGGACTTTTTAAATTGGATGGAGATGATACGCCGTTTGTTCCCATTGAAAACTGCTGGCTTGCAGGCTTTGAAAGAACGTTTGCCTCTGCCAGTTTCTCGAAAATTTTAATCCTGCAGGCAAACTATAAATACATTAAAAATATAGAGGACGCCTCTTTTCAGCTGACGGCTGTCTGGATAATTCAGATGTTGAATGAAAAACTGACCTTTACCGGCTTTGCCGATTTCTGGAAAGAAAAGATGTTTTGGGGAAGTACCCACCGGTTCATGGCTGAACCGCAATTATGGTATAACGCAACTAAAAGTCTGTCATTAGGTTCAGAGATTGAGTTGAGCAATAATTTTGTAATCAATGGATTCAGGGTGAATCCAACGCTTGGATTAAAATATACTTTCTGAAGAAACGCAGGATGTTCTATCGGTATTAAATCTTTAATCAATTTGCCCTGTTTTTTATGCCATGTTGCACTATTTTAGTGATTTTGCTATTTTTGCACAAAATCTCACGGGTTGTTAGCTCAGTTGGTTTA
>LSQX01186814.1_pt1 | contig 14161 bp, 5 predicted proteins | sample 654561 | NCBI WGS metagenome assembly LSQX01 (sample SAMN04489861, study PRJNA283612) | anaerobic digester metagenome | isolation source: 4 biogas reactors fed with cattle manure at either 37C or 55C with and... | place: Denmark: Kongens Lyngby | collected 2014
TTGTCTCGTGGGCTCGGAGATGTGTATAAGAGACAGGTGTAGGCTACTGAGAAAATACAGCAATAATTACAGGAAATAGAGCACTGATTGGATATCCCGGCTTACTACCATGACATATGATTAACATACAAGAATATGGGGCTGTTGTGTAAAATATAAGAAAACAATCGCCTGAATTTTATTATATAAAGGAGCAAAATAATGCAATATTTCAAAAAAATAATTTCGGTGGTACTTGTAGTAGCCATGCTTATGACGTCAACTGTCAGTGCTTTTACGGCAACCAGAATGCCAGGATGGAATGATGAGGAGGAGTTAAGGCTTGCAATCAGGGGAAGCGATGAAGATGTTGCAGCAGCACCAAATGGGATATTTGACTTTTTGGCAACACAAATGACTAGCTCCGAGGATATTAAATCAGCTGAAATAACTGTTTTGCGTAAGGGAGGAACCGAAGGTGTAGCCACAGTCACTCTTAAGATTGTTGATATCTCTGGGGAGTACGGTAAGGATTATGTGATAAAGATACCGGTGGGGACTATTGATAAAACAATTCCCAATAATAGTGATGCGACATTACTTATTGACAATCTTGTAACAACTCCACAAGCTATACAAGGCAGGGAATCAGCCAAAACTAATACGACAACCCCACAAGGTATACAGAGCACATTAGTTTCAGGACAAGCACCTGATGAGTTGGAATTGGTGGAAATAAAAGTAACAACGCCGCAAGTCATACAGGCTTCAGGCTTAACAGGTCTTGCGAAGGCATATCAAAATTCCGTAGGTCGTGAGGCTAATAAAAGTGACTGGCGTCTTTCCACCCCTGACGAATCACAAAGGGCAAAAGAAGCAAATGATAAGTTTTTAAGTGAAATTGACGGAATTACATATGATTTAGAATTTGCTGATGGGGAGTATATGAAAAAGCTGTATTTTTGTACCATAGATGATGATATTTCCGAAAGTGATGAGCAGGTTATGTTGACACTGCAAAATCCAACAGCAGGAATACTTGGGAATTTAAATACAGCCTATGTAAACATACAGGATAATGATAAATATGAAAAACCTGAATTTGCCCTGCAGGACAAAACTATATACGTAAATGAAGAAGATAGAGTTGCAGAGGTAACTCTTGTAAGAACCTCAGGCTTATATCAATATGCAAAGCTTATTGCGGCAACAGCAGGAATAAGTGCAGAAGAGGATGTGGATTATGAGGCAACCTCTGAAGAGCTTGTTTTTGTACCGGGTGTCAAATCCATGACAGTGGAAATTCCTCTTATAAAAAAAGACAATCATAATAATGAACAGAGTGGCAATAAAACATTTTCTGTCATGTTTGGTGACCAAGGCAGGGGCTTTCTTGAAGAATTAACAGCCTTAGTAGTTATAGAAAATAATGATAGAGGAATATTGGCAGCTATGGCCACATCTGCTAGTGAAAACATGTCTACAAGCACCCTTTCTACAGCTAGAGTAACCGAAACAGATACGGAAAGAATTGTAACAATTCCAAGGGACAGTTTTAAAGAATCTTCTTTCCATAGTCAGAACAGACACGGATTTTATTACGGTTCTGAAAAAGAGAATACAAAAACATCATACCCTCAGGCAGTTTGGGCTGAGTATAAAGCAGATAGCAAAGCAACTATGTATGCCAATGTGAATCTTTACGGCGTTGATAAAATATCATGGACATGGTTAAATGATATCAGGGTACCCATGACTGCTGACAATATCATGGGACTTGTTAAAGAATTTAGTCTATTACCAATTTGGTGGATTCCTCTAGCTAAGCGTGAAATAAAAGGAACATTTGATTACAGCAGACAGGAATGCAAACTGTCGGACGATGAAAAATTTTCTCCTGTATATAAAGGTATTTACTTTCAAACAAAAACTAATAGTGGTAAGGACCGTTCACATCTTTATATTTACGATGTTAATCTCCATTATAACAAATACAAAATAGAATTCGGAAATACTTTTGGAGATAAGAATGATTCGGATTGTTATATTGTACCTAGAAAATATACCGGAACTAACATTTATACAGAAGGCGCTCCCATGCATGTTGGAGGAATAAAAGTAAAAGATGGCAAAAACGGAGGATTTTTTAATGACACTATAATCTTTGAGCCGGACTTTGCACAAAATATTGACACAAACAAGGTTTATTTGTGGGGATTTAAAGTAGAAAATAAGAAAGGCGAATACAAGAAAGAATTTGAAGGGACAAGCCTTACTCTAAATGAAGCTACCCTGAGAGAATTGTCCGACAGTAACTGCCTTTTGAATGATAAAAATACCATTAAGGTTAAGCCAATTTATAAACAGAGAACTCACATTGTCCAGTTTAAGACAGAGAAAGAAGCTAGCGGCGTAAGTGGGTTTAAAAATTTTACAGATCATATAATCAATTCATATGACACATTGAATATAAGCGGATATGCAAAAGCTCCAGACTATGTGGCAGGCTACTTGGCAACAGGATATAACAGAAGCGATAAAACACATGAATATGATTATCCTTTCCGCTCCTTTGATATAAGTGATCAGATAAACCCTGTAAACCCAGGCAAAATTGATGAATATCATCCCTCTCACGACAGAGAACTTCTAACCATGCTCTACGGAGAACCGGAAATAAATATTAAATACCGTCCCGGTTTAGAGGGGAATAGCTCTTATAACGATAGAGGTGAGGTTGCAGTTGACAGTGCAGGAAAAACAGGAAGATTTGATACACCTATTCTTATAAAACCATCTATTATGGATATGACCTATCAAATTATAGGAGTACCTGCAGATAATTACCAGGTTGTATGGCGTGATTTCACAGGTGATATTAATGGAGACGGGCAGCTTTCTCATGCTGAAAAATCAGACTTAAGAGACGGCGATGTTTCGTCTGTGGCAGTTTACGGTAATACATTTTACTACCGTCCGGTCTTTCCTTCTTCCATTATTTACTACACCTTAGTGCCAAAGGATACAGGTAATGAAGAGATGAGTATTTTTGGTGAGGTATATTTGAAGGGAGGAACAGTATTAGACAAGGACGGCGCCGAAGAGCCTATTGAGGGAGCAGAGATAGCTGTTGGAACTGATGTAGTATATACGGATAATAATGGACGCTTTATTTCAAGAAGTAAGGATTATAAATGGGAGGGTCAATATTCATTAAAGATAGGTTACAAGGGCTTTGATTTTATCTCCCGGACGGAGGTAATGTCATCCTGCAAGCACGTTATAAATGCCTTTGATACTTTGGTGCCTGAAGACTTTAAAATTTACAGGACACCGGTGGGACAAAGTGAAAGAATAGTTCAGCCTTATGAAGTTGAAAACGGTGAATCAACCTACCGCTTTACATTTAGGACGCACTCGACCCAGCCCACCATAAAAGCAGAAAAAGCAAGCATAAGAATATATTCTAAGGATGGCAAAAGTCTGCGAAAGGAATATAAAATTGAATCAAATTCCAACATTTTTGAATTAGAGATAATTCCTACAAAAGAGGGTATTTTGGCAGGAGATTATATGACCTTGCAACTAACTGATAATAATGGTGTTAAATACTTTGAAAATAAGGTTGGTTTTAATTTTATTCAAAGTTTGGATACACAAATGTTCAATTTTCTCCAAAGCTTTAAAACACCTATAAGTCCGGTGCTTGATTTATTAGGGAAGGTAGAGCTTATAGCTGATATTGGAATTGCAGGAAAAGTTGATGATTATTTTGGTCAGCCCACAGAGGATAACCAATTGACCATGAGCTTTGGTTTTATAAAAGAATATGAGGACAGTAGTGAAGATGAAAAGGCAGAGGATGTAAAGGAATTATCAGAAGATTCATCAGGTCAAAAGGAGAAAACTGACAATGCAATAAAAAAGGGTGAAAAGGAACCAAAAAACTTAAAAAGAACATCCCTAACTTCAAATATGTCTTTTAATGCTGCTTTTGGTATCAGCGTGGTAATGCAGATGAATACAGATTTAGACAGTGATGATTACGGTCAATTTTACTTTAAGCAAGCAGTGCTTATGGGAACAATATCAGGTCACTATGGACAAAAATATGAAATCATGACACCTATTGGAATACCTGTGTTTATCGCTTGGGATATTGCCGGTGAGGCTTCTGCTGCCTATCTTTATGAGCAGTATGACAATAAAAAGTTTTATTTCAGCGGCGACCAACAAATAGATTTGTCAAATGCAGGAACAAATAACACTAACCGTGATTTTACTTGNNTGCCCTCTATTAGTCTAAAAGCAGGTGCCGGATTTAGTATGCTTAATGTTACAGTTAAAGGCTCTGCTGTCTTTCAGCTTAACTTTACCACTGTGGGAGAAGGGAGTGGTGATGTTACCCTTACTGCCGGGGTATCTGTTACAATACTCTTGTATACAAAAAGTTGGAGTCTTGCAAATGAAAGATACTCATTGTTTAATTACGGAAGGATGAGCTACTCACTTTTTAGTGAGGAAGATTATCGCTATGACAGTATAAATGATTTTGAACAAGTTCCAAGGGATTACTTATCAGAGAGGTCATCCTGGAATGGTGCGGCAGCAAATAAAAACCTTCTTTTTGCCTCAAGGGACGGTATGATTGAGGAAACGCTGCTTGAAGGCTCCTATCCTGATTCTGAAACAAAAATGATGAAATACGGAGATAATATACTCTTGGTATTTATTGATGATGATGGCAGCAGAATAGCTGAAAACAGAACTGTTTTAAAATATAGCATATTTGATGGTTCAAACTGGAGTGTGCCTAAGGCTGTAGATGATGACGGAACTCTTGATTGCCAGCCTAATCTCTTTGATTTAGGAGACAGGATACTTCTTACATGGTCAAATGGAGACAAGGTTTTAGCTGAAGATGCAAATATAATAGATACCTTAAGCAGCTTAAACATTAGTGGTGCCTTCTTTGATAAAGTTGATGGTGAGTTTGGAGAAGTATCACAAATAACAAAGACTACCAATGAAGATATTACCTGTAATAGTATGCCTACTGTAGCCTATGATGAGGATACAGAAAAGTTGATTTTGTACTATACAAAGACAGAATATGATCCTAGTGCAATGGAGGATGGAGATGCTTACTTAGGTGACATAATAAATGGTTTTTCATTAATAGCCTATACCTTCTATGACTATGATGATGGCTGGAAGTCAACCTATACGGACGAGGAAAAGAGAATTATAATGGGTAATGCTGACCCTGTAATGGAAGAGGATGACTTTGCTGAATATGAAAGAAATTGGTACGGCCAGCAGTTTTTAGACCTTGCTCCTCAAATTATTGTCGATGAAAGTGACATAATGGCATATAATAACGATTTTTGGGAGGAAGGTGAAACTCCCAATCTTACAGCAGAAATAAATGATAAGGCAAAGGTGCTGGAATCCACAGCCATTAGCTATAATCAATTGTCCTTATTCGCCTATGTTGTGGATGATGATGGAGATAAGGGTACATTTGAGGACCAGGATATTTATTTGCAGATATATGACTTTAATGAAAATATATTCACTCATCCAATACAGCTTACCAATGATAATAAAAAGGATTCAAACATAAGGTTTGTAAGAAATGATGAAGATACTTATCTCTACTTCATTTCAGGAGGAGATATAAAACACACCAATATTTCAAGCATTGTAAAGAGTGATAGTGGTCTCCTAAAGGTTAAGGAAGATGGTAAGAAATTCTATATTCTTAACAAGAGCAAAGATTTGGGTTTTGGGCAAATGATGACGCTTGTTAGGCAAAAGGAAGGAAACCCTGTAAGTGAATTTGAAGTTAAGACAGATGAGCGTAACAATATTTACTTGGTATGGCCTGAAATTTTAACCACTTACAAGGAGGGCATAGACCAAACAAGTGAGGAGGCGACCCTGCCCGAAAATCAATATCATGAAAGGCAGATTTTCATAGCTCGTTATTATTATGAAGAGAAGGAGCTTGGAAGCGGTGAAACAGTATCCCTAGGCAACTGGTCTGAACCTATCCAGTATACAGAAGAAAAGGGAGCCAATTTAACAGAGCTTGATTTTGTTATCATGGGTGATGGAAACTTAAAGGCGGTATATAATAAATCCTATAATGAGGAAAATAATACCACACTTACAACAGCAGACTTCACTATTACAAGCAAGGTGAGCATTCCTTTGGATGATATTACATTCATCAGCGAATTAGCTCAACGGGGCAGCTTAGACCATATTGTAGCAACAGTAATGAACGACGGTTTAGAAGTTTTGAAAGGATATAAGGTTAAAATATATCAAGGTTATCAAGGTCAAAATGAAGATAAATTATTATATGAAAAAAGCTTAGATGATTTTTACGAAAATGGACTTCCAGGAGGAAAAGTTGCAGTTGTAGGAACACCATGGTATGTACCAGAAAATCTTGATGGACTTTATATTGAAATTATGGTAGAGGATGAAGAAGGATATTTCGTAACATCATCTCAAATTAGCATTGAGAGCAAGGCTCTTCTTGAACTTTCAAACCTTGAGGCAGAATTAATAGATATAGACACAGTTAGTGTTAATGTCACTGTAACAAATCAGGGAAATATACAGGTGGAAAATAGTCCGGTTTATGTTTACTCAGGCAATGACATAATCAGCCAAGAAGATGTTAATTTAGCTATTGGCGAAAGTCAGGAGATAACAAGAGAAATAAATCTCAAGGACAGATTTGTTTCAACCACCGATAATGAGGGAAATATTACAGAATCTCTAGAAATAAAAGCAAGCACTAAAGATGATTCTTTATATAGGACTGTGGAAAGGACAGCTACAGCAGAGGATATTGAGCTTATCCAGCTAATATCAGATATTTCCTTTAAAGATTCTAGCCTATCAATTAAAAGAGGTTCAGAAAAAACATTGATTATTAACAAGGATGATGCTTATAGTTTAGGAGGAGAAGCAAGGAGCTTTGATAGACTCTTTGACGTTGTATGGAAAAGTTCAGATGAAAATGTGGCAAGGGTATTTGATGACGGGAATATAGTTGCATATAATAAGGGGAGTGTTGTAATTAGTGCATATATTTTGCCAAAGAGCAACATTTATTATGCAACAAACATGACAAATCCAAAATATATTACAAATTTGGAAACCAAGGCTAGTAAGGCAATTAAGCATATAGAAGCCACTATTACAGTAGGAACTGATTCAGAGGGAACTAAGGACGAAGAAAAGACTCCGACAAATATTCCTGAAGAAGTAATCAATAAATTTTACGAAACTAAAAAGCTTATTACTATGGCATATACCTCAGGAATAGATGAAAATACAGACTTCTTGATACTTGTAGACAATGATGGAAATATTGTTCCCTATTCATATTATGACTCGACAGACGGATTGATGAAAGCCTGGGTGGAGGATCAAGCGGCAGAATATGAAGTTCGCAGGGTAAAAGTTGATTTTATGGACATTTCGGGAATGTGGTATGAAAAAGCTGTTCAATATCTTGCTGCAAGAAATATCATTGCAGGTGTTGGCGATAACAAATTTGAACCTGATAAAAATATTAAAAGAGGGGACTTTGTTCTTCTTTTAGTAAGGCTATTGGGCTTATCAGGGGATACAATGGACAGCTTTGGTGATGTGGATTCAGCCAGCTATTATGCCAATGCCCTCAGCATAGCTAAGGAGAATGGTATAATATTCGGGGACGAAAGTGGACAATTTAATCCTGATAGAGAGGTTTCAAGACAGGATATGTTTACCATGGCATACAGGGCCCTATCATTGATGGGGTTCAACTCAGAAGGGGGTTCTTCTGAAACTTATACCGACGATGAAGACATTGCAGGCTATGCAATGAAAAGTATTGATTATCTCTCAAAACTAAAACTTATAAAGGGCTATAATGATAAAATTGATCCTTTATCAATGAGTAAGCGTAGTGAAACAGCTCAATTTATATATAATATTTTCAATCATATAGTAGCAAATAATTAAAGGAGGATTATTTAAAATGTTTGAAAACAAAAAAGAAATGCCTGTAGAAGAAATAAAATCTTCTGAAAATCCTAAAAACAAAGAGAAACAACTTGGCAAAGACTTGTCCCTTGATTAGCTAAAGAATGTAACCGGAGGTTCCATGAGAGATACGGTACGGACAAAAACCAAGGATATAACAGATAGTATTAAAGACAGGATTTAAAGATATCAGCAGGAGGTTGTGAATATTTTGAAAATAAAATGCTATTTTACAGCGGTAATTGCAATTATTATGCTGCTTTCAGGTTGTGTCGAAAATACAATTCAAGGCGCTAAAGAAATTCAATTTGCAGTTATGGGTGATAAAGCTTTATATGATTATGATGAAAGCTTGTTAAACGGTGTACGCATGGCAATAGATGACTGCAATGAGCTGTATGGTCAAAAGGGATTTCATGTTTCCATGGAACTTTATGATGATGAAGGAATTTACGAAAAAGGGATTATAATTGCACATTCTATTGTTGAAGATGAAGGGATAACGGCAGTTTTAGGCTCTCAAAACTATAATATAATAAATTCAGCCGCTGAAATATTTGAAAATGCAGAGAAAATATTTATTACTCCAGATGGCGCTAATGATGAAACACTAAATGAGGGATATAGCTTCATATTTAGGAATACTCACAGCTCCAATGATATGGGCATATCCCTTGCCCAATATGCTATAAACAATGGATTCCATAAGCTTGCAGTTTGCATCAAAGGACCGGAATACATAGAGGAGTTTATCAGAAGTTTTTATCGGGAAAGCCAAAATTCTGATTTAAGGATTGTGGATTATTATACCAAAACAAACACAGGGGACGAATTTGAAGAGGTGTTTGAAAGATGGGAGCTACTTGGTGTGGATTGTGTAGTAATAATCCATGATTCTATGCCTGATGCTTTTAATTTACTCAGAGCAATAAGAAGTAAAGCTCCTTCTATGATGATTTTAGGTGACACAAATTTTGATTTTAATGAGAAACTTGAGGAATATGGGGAATTCAGCGATAATATTGTAATTACCGAGCTACTTAGCATAGAACATGGAGAAAAACAGAAACTGTTTGAAAGACGGTATGCTGAACATTATGAAGCTCAGCCTGACGATTATGCTCTTCAAGGCTATGAAAGTATTAAAATGATAGTTGATACCGCTGTTTCTATTGACACAAATGATTCCGTACTCATTGCACAGGAGCTTCATAAAAGTGGCTATGACGGAATTGCTGGAACAATATGCTTTGATGAAAAAGGTAATCTTCTGTCAAGATTACCTAAAATTCTAATTTCGAAGGATGGTGTTTTCCGGGGGGGTAGTTATGAGTAGCATATTTAGAGATGATGCCATAAATAAAGCTTTGTCACCGGAAAACCTCAACCGACAAATCAAGATAATCAGGACTCCTTTTTCCATGCTCCTTGCCACATTATTTCTTGCGGTTATAACAGCTATTATTTGGAGTTTTTTTGCCTCGATACCCATTACTCTAAAACTTAATGGCCTTATATTTCCTCAAGAGGGCATTGCAACAGTAACTGCATTAGAAGAAGGAGTGATGGGAAGTATCCGTGTCAAGCTTGGAAATTATGTAAAAGAAGGTGACGTTATTGCATATATTCCTCAAAAAGATATACTTGACCAAATAAAAATCAGCCAAGATTCTGATGAGATACAGCAATTGAGGATGGAATACCATATGAAATCAATGATTTTAACTCCATCTGACGGTCAGATTATCTCGCTTGCCCAAGAGGGTCAGTATCTGAAAAAAGGTGACGAAATAGCCAAGCTTGTAAAAAGTGATGACCATACGGATAACCAAGAAGTTACTGCCTTTGCAGCCCAAAGCGAGGCAAAAATACTGAAAAAGGGTATGTTGGTTCAAATCTCGCCTGATTTTGCACCTCGTGAGCAATATGGCTACATGGAAGGTATAATAACTAAAATTACAAATTATCCATCAAAGCCTTCAGAAGTTGTGAAGCGCTTTGGAGGATTCGTATCAGAAACTGACTTGTCAGGCCTTGAAAACAATATTGAAATTAAAATATTAATTTCTGCAGATGTCAAATCAAAGAATTTAAAAAAATGGTCTAATCCCAAAGGTGAAACCCTAAATATCGATGTGGGCACAAAATGTAATATTGTGGCTATCCTAGACCGTGTCAAGCCTGTGGACTTGTTTTTTTCCAAAGGAAGCTTAGATTGAAATGGGAGGAGATTATTTATGAGGAAAGTTTTAAAAGTACCCTGTATATTGCAGATGGAAGCAATTGAATGTGGTGCAGCATGCCTTGGGATGATTCTTGCATATCATAAGAAATACCTTCCTCTTGAAAGACTGAGGATAGATTGCGGTGTGTCCCGTGACGGAAGCAATGGGAAAAGCATAGCATTAGCAGCCCAAGGCTACGGATTATCTGTAAAGGCCTTACGATTGGAAACAGATGAACTTCATACCCTAACCTTGCCTGCCATAATTCACTGGAATTTCAATCATTTTGTAGTGCTTAGAGGCTTTACGGAAAAGTATGCAGTTATAAATGACCCGTCTCTGGGAACCTATAAAGCTTCATATGAGGAACTCAATCGCTCTTTTACAGGAGTTGCTATGACCTTTGAAAAAACAAAAGAATTTAAAAGGGGTGGTGTAAAGACCTCGGGATTTAGTTTTTTAAAAAAGCAGTCATCAAAGCAAGGGCCAATGTTTATTCTTCTTTTAGCCATTAGTGCAGTTGTAGGAATTACAAGTCTTATGCCCTCCATATATTCAAAAATTTTTATAGACAACATTATATTAAAGCAAAATACAGAATGGCTCATACCTCTCATAATCGCAGTAATTGCCACTTTGATTGTTACATTTGTAGCTATAAGCGCAAAAAACTATATGCTTTTTAATATAAAAACAAGACTGGGCATCATAGGAGCAACTAATTATTTCTGGCATGTTTTAAAACTACCGATTAATTTTTTTGCCGTAAGGTTTTCTTCGGATATAGCAAGCCGGCAAAATGATTACGATGCTATTGTGGCAGTATTGTGCGAAAAGCTAATACCAATTGCTATAAATTTAGCCATGCTTGTGTTTTATTTGTTTTTTATGTTGCAAATAAGCATTTTCATGACTGTAACCGGAGCATGTGTCATATGCATGAACATTCTCGCGATTTTCCTCGTATCCAGAAATCGCATTAATTCAATGCGGTTGTTAAACCGTGAGGAAAGCAGTGTAATTTCAGCTACAGAATCAGCAATTGATTTGATAGAAACGATTAAGGCAAGTGGTAATGAACGAAATATGTTTGCAAAATGGACAGGCTCTTATGTTAAAAAAAACAATGCAGAAGTGACTTATATTAATATGGCAAGCAAATTGGAGCAGTTACCTGAATTTCTTAGTAACCTTTCTTATCTCCTTATTTTAACAATGGGAATCTATTCTATATTGGACGGTAATATGACAATTGGTACATTTGTAGCCTTTCAAGGGCTGATGGCTCTTATGTTGAATCCTGTTGCGGATATTGGGGACAGCGCTTCTAAAATCCAGGAAAGCTACGGTAAAATTGAGCGTATTAACGACGTTTTTAACTATCCTGTTGACAGCCGGTACGATATTGACCAAATAATAGAAAATGAGTTTTATAACTTTGAGCTTATAGATGTATGCTTTGGCTACAATCCGCTTTCAGAACCTACAGTAAAAAACATATCCTTTAAAATAAACAAAGGTGACATGATTTCTATTGTAGGCACATCCGGCAGTGGTAAATCTACAGTCTATAAACTTATTGCGGGGATTTATGAGGCATGGAGCGGCAGTATATTATTTCATGGAATAGACATAGCTGAAATATCCAGAGACCAGTTAATGAATTCCATTGCCGTAGTAAGTCAAAACACTATGATGTTTTACGGTAGTGTATGGGACAATATTACCCTTTGGGATAGCTCGATTAATAAGGAAGATGTAATTCAGGCCGCTAAGGATGCTAATATTCATGAACATATCATGGAACGAACTGGCGGATATAATTCCATGGTTTTGGAAGAAGGAAGAAACTTTTCCGGCGGTCAAAGGCAGCGATTAGAAATAGCTAGGGCTCTCTGCAAAAACCCTTCAATTTTAATATTAGATGAGGCAACAAGTGCATTGGATTCCATAGCTGAAAAAGAAATTATGGATAATATAAAAAGACGGGGAGTAACATGCCTTGTTATATCACACAGACTTTCCGCAGTCAGGGACAGCAACTTGATTTTAGTAATGGAAGACGGAGAAATTATCGAGAGAGGTACACACCTTAGCTTGATGTTGTCAGAGGGAAAATATTCAAAATTAATTAAAGCTGAGAGCGGATGTGACGATGATGGATGCTAAAAGAACAAAGCAAAAGCTAAAAGAGTTTAATAAAGCTGTAAATGGCTTTGATTTTCTTGTGTACAAAAACAAAGGGTTCAAGTCTAAGAATACATATACGGTGGAAGAAGTTATAAATAGTGTATTTGGTGATACAGCTGATTTTTTTTTCAAGCCTCTGCCTAAGGGAAAACTTCACTTATTGGACTTATTAAAATTCATGCTTTCTTCAATTTCATTTTCTGATGCTGCCGGTATGACTGCTTCCATGGTACTAGCTGGTCTATTCGGTCTTGTACTGCCCCTTGTCAGCAAATATGTTTACGATATAATTATCCCTTCGGGGAATTATAACGACATTCTCCCTATAGTTATACTTATGATGGGTATTTCTCTGTCTCAATTTGTATTATCAATTACTAAACGTCTCTGTGAGGAAAGTATTATAAATAAGATGAAGTTGGCTTTTGAAAGCGCCTCCTTTCACAGGCTCCTCATGCTTCCCTATGATTTTTTCAAAAGATATCCATCAGGTGAACTTACAGATTACCTGTCCAATATAGGCCTTTTATGTCAAGTGTTTTGCGGCATTATTCTTACAAGTGCTCTTACATCTATATTTTCATTTACCTATCTTCTACAAATAAAAATCCTTGTACCAGAGCTTTTTGCCCCTACTCTTTATATTCTTCTTATTCTTTTTGTACTTATTATTATTTTTGTCTGGAGAGAGTACCTTCTTCAAAAAAGAAACTTGAAGCTATCCGCAGAGCTATTTGGCTTTGTAAATCAAATTATCAAAGGAATTGAAAAGATAAAATTGTTCGGTGCAGAGGTGTTTGTTTTTGCAGAATGGTCAAAGAGATATAATGAAAAATTAAAAGCATTTATTTCAGGACGTAAAATTTTTGCTATTAAGCAAGCTGTTTTTACAGTTGCAGTGTCCTTGGGAGCACTTCTTATTTACTATGCAGCAAGTAAAAGAGAAGTGTCTGCATCAGACTATATTGCATTTAGCATCGCCTATACGGCTGTAGTAACAGTTATGACAAAGTTTTCTCAAACCGGAGAACAAATTTCCCTTATGCTGCCCATCTTAAATTCCATTATGCCAATATTTGAACATGAGCCTGAAGAAGGCACAGGTACTAATAAAAACAAAATTGAGCCGAAAGGAAACATTCAAATCTACAATCTTTCTTTTGCTTATGAAAACAATATAGTAATAAAAAATATAAATTTAGAAGTAAAAAGTGGTGAATATATTGGTATTGTCGGTGGAACAGGCTGTGGCAAGTCTACGCTTTTAAAACTGATGTTGGGTCTTGAAAAAGCAAAGACAGGTTCAATATATTATGATGAACATAGTATTGATGACGTCGATATCATAGCCCTAAGACAAAGAATAGGAACGGTTATGCAAAATGGAAAGATGATTCATGACACTATTTTTGAAAATATTATCGCAGGAAACTCATCCCTTTCTGTGGAAGATGTTTTTGAGGCGGCAGAAATTGCTGGTATCGCTGAGGATATTAAGAAAATGCCCATGGGTATGTTTACTGTTATTCCTCAGTCAGGAGGAGGGATTTCCGAAGGACAAGCTCAGCGCATTTTAATTGCAAGAGCTATTGTAAACAGACCTAAAATATTATTTTTTGACGAAGCCACAAGTGCCTTAGATAACATAACTCAGAAAGCCGTCATTGGTCAAATAGAAAAGATAGACTGTACAAAAATCATTATTGCCCACAGGC
>LSQX01015102.1_pt1 | contig 14160 bp, 14 predicted proteins | sample 654561 | NCBI WGS metagenome assembly LSQX01 (sample SAMN04489861, study PRJNA283612) | anaerobic digester metagenome | isolation source: 4 biogas reactors fed with cattle manure at either 37C or 55C with and... | place: Denmark: Kongens Lyngby | collected 2014
GCCGGCAAAAGCACCACGATCGAGATACTCGAGGGGTACCGTGGGGCGACCTCGGGTGAGGTGGCAGTGCTCGGGCAAGACCCCGCCCGCGCACCTCGATCCTGGCGGGCACGCATCGGCATCGTGTCACAGCAGACGGGCGACATGGGCCCGTTCACCCCTCGCGAGCTCATCGCACACTTTCGCACGAGCTACCCGAACCCGCGCGAGGTCGACGAGGTGCTTGAGCTCGTGGGACTCACCGAGCACGCGAATCGTCGCGCTTCAAAACTTTCGGGCGGCCAGCAGCGCCGGCTCGATGTGGCGCTCGGCATCGTGGGCCGCCCAGAGCTGCTGTTTCTCGATGAGCCGACGACGGGGTTTGACCCAGACGCGCGCCGGCAGTTCTGGGGCATGCTCGGCCAGCTGTCGGGCGAGGGTACGGCAATTGTCTTGACAACCCACTACCTCGATGAGGCGGCAAAACTTGCCGACCGGGTGGGTGTGATCACGGGTGGTGCGCTGGTGGCTGAGGCACCACCCGCGCTGCTTGGGGGCGCTGAGGCTCGGGTGCCGGTGGTGACCTGGGTTGATGCCGAGGGCTCCCGCCGCGAGGAGCGCACGGAGCGCCCCGGCGAACTTGTCACTTCTCTTGTCGCCGCGCACGGTGGCTCAGAGCCCCGCGAGCTCGAGGTGCGCCGACCAGAGCTCGAAGACATCTACCTGCAGCTCATCGGAGAAGTGGAGACCCAGGCATGACCAGCACACCAACCCTGCGTGATCAGTCGCAGCCGACCGGCAGCGCTCGCGGCAGCTCGGCTCGGGCCCTGAACGGTCGCCTGCCCTCGGTGCTGCGCGGTGGCTTCAGCGCGATCACACTCGAACTCCGCTCGTACATGCGCACCCCAGACTCGGTGTTCTTTACCTTCCTGTTCCCGGTTGTGATGCTTGCCATCTTTGGCACGGCGTTCGCTTCAGTGGGTGAAATCGGTGCGCTGCCCGACGGCACGGGCGGGGTGACGATGGCCGCCTACTATCTGCCAGCAATGCTCGCATCTGGCATCTTTCTCTCGGGCCTGCAAAATCTCGCGATCGATATCGCCGGCGAGAAGCACGGCGGCTGGTTGAAGCGGCTCGGCGGCATGCCGATCTCACCGGTCAGCTACTTCATCGGCAAGGCGGGTCAGGTGCTGCTGACCGCCGTGTTGCAGGCCGCACTGGTGATCGCGTTCGCTGTGGTCGTGTTCCAGGTCGAGTTGCCCACCGATCCAGAGCTGTGGCTGCGCTTCGCGTGGATCTTTGTGCTCGGCATCGTCACCATGACCCTGCTCGGTATCGCTCTGTCGTCGCTGCCACGCTCGGGGCGCAGCGCCACCGCGGTCGTGTTGCCGATTTCGCTGCTCCTGCAGTTCATTTCGGGCGTCTACCTGCAGTTCTCGATGCTGCCCGAGTGGTTGCAGAATGTGGCCTCGCTCTTTCCGCTGAAGTGGCTCGCCCAGGGCATGCGCAGCGTATTTTTGCCCGAGCATTTCGAGCTCGCTGAGATGCATGAGAGCTGGGATCTCGGTCTCATCGCGATCAACCTTGGCGGATGGTTGGTGGCGGGTCTGATCCTGAGCCTCATCACCTTTCGGTGGGTGCGTCGGGCCTAGCGGCCCGCGTGCTGCGAACGTCGACACGGGGTGAGATCACAGAGAATGGTGAGTGTGAGCGAGCATCGAGACCAGGTGAGTGAGCGCTCGCAGCAGGCAGGAGACGAGTTCACCGAGCACCGGGGGTCGCTGCTGTGGTGGGATCTCATCACCGCTGCCACGCTGGTCGTGCTCGCCATTATCGTGTTCGCGAGTCGCTTTGATCTTGGGCCAGCCCTCGCTGCCGGTGCCTTCATCTCGCTCGCGGTCCTCGCCTCGTTCTATCTGGTACTTGGCCGCACTGCGCTTCGTCTCGGCATGCGCGATGCGGCGCAGACTGCGAGCGGCACCGTCTTTTTGGTGCTGCTCGTAGTGCTCGTCGGCGCGGCCTCGTGGGTCTACCCAACGCTTGCATCGCTGCAAGCACTCGCCTACCCATTCATCTGGGTTATCGCCGACGCCTACCGGCGGGCCGTGGCGTGGAGTGCTGCGCTGGCGCTCACCGTCGGCATCGGGTCTGCGATCGCTTACGGCCGTTACGAAGGCATCTCACCGGTCTGGCAGGCGGCGGTGATCGCCACGGTTTCGTTTGTGTTCGCGGTCGCGATGGGCACCTGGATCACGCGGATCGTGCTGCAGGGCGACCGATACCGTGACCTCGCTGAGCGGCTGCGCGCATCACAAGAGACCGTTGCCGAGCTCAGCGCACAGGCCGGTGCCGCAGGCGAGCGCGAGCGCCTCTCGCGCGAACTGCACGACACGCTCACCCAAACCCTCACGGGCCTCGTCATGCTGAGCGAACAGGCTGAGCGAGCGCTCGCCGGCGGTGACGCGGAGCGGGCTGCCGATCGGGTGGCGCGCATCACCGAGGCTTCGCGCGAGGCGATGGCCGAGGCCAGGGCGCTTGTGGCAACCACCCAGCCCTTGGGTGACGGCGGGCTCGTGCAGGCTATCGATCGAGTGGCCGATCGGCTGCGCCGAGACACCGGACTCACCGTGCACTGCGAGCTCGCGTCACTGCCGCTCGATCGCGAGCGTGAGGTGGTGCTCTTGCGAGCTGCACAGGAGGGGCTCGCAAACGCGCGCCGTCACGCCCGTGCGAGCACCGTGTGGGTGACGCTGCGGCAGCCGGAGGGCGACGAGATGCCGGCGGTACTCTCTGCGGGCGAGGAGCAGTCACCTGAGACGCGGCGATGGGCGCTGCTCACGGTCGCAGACGATGGCGTGGGCCCCGAGATTGCGGCCGCTCGCGGGGAGGGAGAGGGCTTTGGGCTCAGCGGACTCGCCGAGCGGGTGCGCAGCGCCGGCGGGGTGCTCACCTTCGGACCGCAGACTGGCGGTGGCGCGTCACTCGGAGTGTGGGTGCCGCAACGAAGGGCAGAAGAAACAAGCACGGCAGAACGAGACACAGAGCAAAGGAGTGCACTGTGATTCGCATACTGGTGGTCGATGATCACCCGGTGGTGCGCTCAGGCATTGTCGGCCTGCTCGACACTGAGCCGGGGTTCGATGTGGTCGCCGAGGCCGAGAGCGGTGAGCGGGCACTTGCGCTGCTTGCCGAGTTGCCGGGTGATTGCGCGCCAGAGGTGGTGCTTATGGATCTGCGCATGCCCGGTATCGGTGGTGTTGAGGCGACCCGCCAGATCGTGGGGCTGGGTGAGTCAGCGCCGCGGGTGCTCGTGTTCACCACCTACGAAGAAGATGACCAGATTCTCTCGGCAATCGAAGCGGGGGCGAGTGGCTATCTGCTGAAGGCCGCGCCCGCGGCGGAGCTGATCGCTGGTATTCGCGCCGTCGTTGCGGGGCAGACGGTGCTGGCGCCGAGTGTTGCCGCGCAGCTTGCTGGTGCAGTGCGGGCGCCGCGGGCGCAGGGGCCGAGCCTCACTCCGCGGGAGCTCGAGATACTTGAGCTGGTTTCGCAGGGTCTCTCGAACCCGGCAATTGCGGAGAGGCTCTTCATTGGTGAGTCGACGGTGAAGACGCACCTGCTGCACGTCTTTGAAAAGCTCGAGGTCAGTGACCGCACCCGCGCGGTCACGAAGGCGATGGAACTCGGGGTGCTCGGCTGGCAGCGGGCGTAGTGTGCCGTTCAGCCGAGCACCCGTCGTAGAAAATCAGTCGACGTACTTGATGTCGATGTCGGCGACATCCTGGTCTTCGAGGTTGACCACAATATTGTCTGGGTTGCGGGTGGTCATCCAGATGAGCTCTTCGGTGTGGCTCAGGTTGCCCTCAATGTGTGGCACAAACGGAGGCACATAGACGAAGTCACCTTCGCTCATGTAGACGATCTCTTCGTAGCGCTCGCCGAATCGAATGTATCCGTTGCCCTTGAAGATGTAACCGCCGGTCTCTGCTTTGCCATGGTGGTGTGGGTCGGATACCTCGCCCGGCCCGGTGTGCACCTTGCCGAACCAGAGGTCTTTGACCTCGGTGTTTTCTTTGCTGACGCCTGAGTAGCGGCGGGCGTTGAGGGTTTGGCCGGGAGCCATTGGCAGTTCGTCAGCTCGCTGGACGGTGAGCTTCTTCAGAACCTTCGGCTCCGAACCGGGCCGATCACCAGGGAGACTCATCGCGGGACACTGGGCTGCTTTTTGCTCAGTGTCCCGCGAAGCAAACCAACTCTTTCAAATCGAGCATGCCGTATCTCATCAGTGTCAGGCGCTTTTCTCGGCAGAACGGCGCATCATTTAGCAGATGATGGCGGCAGGCCTACACGCCGCTGTCGCGGTACTTCGCCGAGAGCTCCTGGTACCCGAAAGCGTTCGAGCGCACCCGCTCGGCCATAGCTTCGGTCATGGGTCCGCGATCCTTGGCGGGAACACCCGCGACCAGGTGACCGGCCTCAACCTGCTGCCCCTCGAGCACGAGCGCGCCAGCGGCGACAAATCCACCCTCACCGACCACGGAGTTGTTGAGCAGCTTCGCGCCCATGCCGATCAGTGAGCCAGCGCCGACGCGTGTGCCGTGCAGCAGGGCGAGGTGGCCGACGCCGACGTTTTCGCCAATAATCGTGGGAATGCCCTCATCAGTGTGGGCGACGACGTTGTCCTGCAGGTTGCTGCCTGCCCCGATCTCGATGCGGTCAAGGTCGGCCCGAAGCACCGCGCCGAACCAGATGCTCGCGCCCGGCCCGATGTGCACATCGCCGATCAGTGTTGCGTTCGGCGCCACCCACGCGGTGGGGTCGATGACGGGGGTCTTGCCGTAGAAGGGAATGATGAGCGCCATTCCCTCACTGTAATGCACCGTGTCTTGTGGAGGAGGGAAGTCCGGTCAGGCTGCGCGGAAGAGATCAGGTCGCAGGGTATGGCGGAGCGCCTCCTCCACTGCTGCCGTGATGTCTCCTGCCTGCCCGAGCAATATCGAGCGAGCTAACGTCGACACTGGAATGCCTGCCCTCTCTGCGCGCGCTTCGAGCATCGTGAGTTCGTCATCGTTGAGGCGCACCTGAAGCACTCGTGTGCGCGCATGCCCGCGCGTCACGACGGTGTCAGTGCGCATGGGCAGTTCCAGCCCTTGCTGTTCGGCCTCGTAGACTCGCTCGGAGTGTTCGGCTTCGGCCGCGATGAGAGCGTCGAGGTCCTGGTCATTCTTGTTCATGAGTGTTCCTCTCTCGATAGTTGCGCCGGTCCTTCGCGTTGGCGAACCACGCGTTTACTCCTAGGAGCTTGTTGTCTTTCTCGAGCACGATTACCGCGAGAATTGCTCCTGCTGTGTGTGAGTAGCCGATGATGCGGTTGGTGCGTCCTGTTTTGCTGTTGTAATCGGGGCGATGCACGAGACGTGACGGATCGGCAAGAGCCTCATTAGCTTGGCTCGGTGTCACGTCGTGGCGATTGCGAATGTATTCGCCACGGTACGTCCAGTCTGCTCGCGTATCGCTCACATCCTGATTGTAATACGGCGTAATACGCTGGTCAATGTGTTGAGCACAAGGTTTTATGAATGAAACGCAGCGGGCGACGACCGCGGATGAACTGATAGGAGCGCAACTCTCCGGAAATTCCGGATAGTTCAGTGGAGGGGATACGCACCAAGCCGCTTCGTGCAAAGCATCGCTTTGCGCGGCGTATGTGCTGCGACCGCCCTCGGTCGCAGGCCCGGAGGCTCTGGAATGAAGTGGAGGGGCCGACGGGAATCGAACCCGCGTTCTCAGCTTGGGAAGCTGATGTCTTACCATTAGACGACGGCCCCGAAGGGCGAGCTGTCTGCCCAGCCGTTCTACAGTAGCAGAGGCGTGAGACTACTCGCTGGCGGGCTCTGCTGGTGGCTGGCAGATCGCCTTCTCGCTGAGCGCAGCGGCCTGATCCTCAGCCGACCACGGCACGTTTGCGCCGGAGAGCGCTGCGAGCTGGAACGCGAGGGTCTGCACGAAGCTGGCACCTGCGCTCGAGTTATTGAGCGCCACGACGACGGTGAAGCCACTCGCGGGGTCATGGTAGGCGGCCGTGATGGTGCCGGTCATGGCGCCGCTCATACCGTAGAGACTGTCGTGCTTCTCGAGCCCGAAGGTCCATCCGCTCGTCGGCTGCTCAGCGGGCTCACCCTCACCCTCGGCGGGTGCTTCTTCGCCCTCAACCGGTTCGGGTGCAGGCGCAGTCCAGAGCTCGGTAATGAGCCCGGCGCCGCCCTCCTCGCCGTAGCCCCCGGCGAGGTAGCGCTCATAGAAGCGCTTCAGGTCAGTGACGGTGGTGACGGTTGCGCCCGCTCCGCTGAGCATCGACGGCGAGACCGCCTCAACCACACGCGGTTCGGCCGGGACTTCTTGGCCCTCTTCTTCGCCGGGCACCATGCAGATGGGCGCGCGATTCGCGTAGCGGTAAGTGAGTGCGGTCATGGAATCTGGAAGCTCGGTCGCGGCGAGCACATCAGCGGGGTAGGTGCTGCGGTTCATTTCAGCAGCGCGGAACACCCGAGAGTTGAGCAGCTCGTTCACGGAGGTGCCGGTAGCCTGACGCAGAGCGCGTGCCAGCAACAGCGACCCCGTGTCTGACACATGCTGTTCGAGACCCGGCTCGCTGAGCGGCGAGCGCGCAAGCGCATGGGCGAGCAGCTCGCGGTCTGACCACTGACGGGTGGGGTTGTTCACGAAGATATCGACGAGTGAGGCAACTTTGAACTCGGCAAGGCCCGAGGTCGCGTTGCAGAGGTCGCCATAGGTGATGCCTTCGAGCCCCACCTGTCTGGGCAGGTCTTCGCTCACCGCGCGGTCAAGCGCGAGGGTGCCGTCTGCGGCCAGGTCGAGCAAAAGCGCGCACATGACGGGCTGCGATGCCTGCGCGGCGCGAATCGAGGTGGTTGCCGAGACGCCCTCACCATAGCCCCGTACATACTCTCCAGAGCTCGTCCAGATGCCGACGACGGCTTCGGTCGACTGGCTGAGCTGCAGCGCGGTCGCGATGGTCTCGTCGATGCTGGCGGCGGTGCCCGCATCGATCGTGTTGACGTCTTCAGACCCGCCAACGAACCCACCATCGGTGCAGGCGGTGAGCCCCATGCTGAGGGCTGCGAGCAGTGAGAGTGCGGCAACGCCTGCGCGTCGTGTGCGGGTGACGGTCACTCGATCCCCGATCTGTATAGGCACAAAATATCGTTGAGAGTCTACCCCGGTGGGCTGTGAGATGCGGTGTGTNNGTGAGGTAAACCTTACTAACATGGTGGGGTGATTGAGTTTGAACAGACCGTGGTTGATGCAGTGACCGGCCATATGAACGGTGACCATCCCGAAGACAACCTGTTGATCGTGCGCGCGTTCGGTGCCCCCGACGCGACCGAGAGCACGATGGTGGGTGTCGACGGCCTGGGCGGCGTGTGGCAGATCACCGATGCGAGTGGTCAGCGCGAGGTGCGCGTCGAGTGGCCGGGCGGCGAGATCAGCGAGCGGCCCGAGATTCGCCGCGAGGTCGTCGCCCTCTACAAGGCCGCGTGCGAGCGTCTCGGTGTGCCGGCTCGTGAGGAGCACGCACCGGCTGGCGCCGAGCATCACGGTGCACATGGTGAGCAGGCGGCGCACGGTGAGCAGGGCGGTCACCCGCACCAGGCCCCCGAAGACGACGGCTCATTCTCGTATGCCATTCGCACCGCGACCTGGGGCGACCACTCGGACAGCGAGGGGTCGACCATTATGGAAGACATCATGCGCATGCGTGGCACCCTCGACGACTACACGGCGTTGGTCGTGCAGCACTACTTCATGTACGAGGCCCTTGAGGCGGCAGCGGAGCAGCTCGCGGCAAACCCACGCTTCGCAGCCCTGCACCCCGAGACACTTATTCGTCAGCAGGCCATCGTCACAGACCTCGAGCACTTGCTCGGTGCTGACTGGCGTGAGCAGCTCGCGTCGGTGCCGGCCACGGTGAGCTACGCGGATCGCATTCGCGAGGTCGCAGCCGAGGGCTGGCTGCCGGGCATCATCGCGCACCACTACACCCGCTACCTCGGCGACCTGTCGGGTGGGCAGATGATTGCGAAGCGCGTGAAGAAGCAGCACGGCTTTGACCGGGCCGGCATCGCGTTCTATGACTTCACCGAACTCGGCTCAATCGCCGACTTCAAGACGACCTACCGGGCCGTGCTTGATGAGCTTGGCGAGCAGTTGAGCGACGAGGAGCGTCAGCGCATGATCGACGAGGTGCGCCTCGCATACCGGTTTAACACCGAGGTGTTCATCGATATGCAGCGCGCCCGCGACTCCGTCTCAGCCTGACTCGCGTGCTCGGCTGAGCCCTCGAAGGCTTTAGGCTGACTGTCGTGAATCAGACTTTGCCTACCGCCGCTCCCAAAGCGCGCATCGCCGTGTGGGACAACGCACGCCTCGTGCTGATTGTGCTCGTGGTGGTCGCGCACGCGGTATCGACCGTGCGCACCCAGACCGACGTTGGGTTTGGCCTCTACACCTTCATCTACCTCTTTCACATGCCGGCGTTCATCGCGCTTGCGGGGGTGTTCTCGAAGGCTGATCTCACCCCCAAAGCTGCGCGCTCGACCGTGCAACTGCTCGGCACCTGGGTGTTGTGGGAGGTGATCTGGGCGCTGATTCACTTCTTTTCGAGCGGCAGGGGCCTACCCGAGACCTGGCTCGTCGTGCCCGCGTGGACCCTGTGGTTCTTGGTCACCCTCGCGACGATGCGCATCCTGCTGCCCTACATCGTGAGGCTGCGCCATCCCCTGATCTTCTCAGTGGTGCTCGCCCTGCTTGCCGGGCTGAGCCCGGCGATTGGCACGCAGTTTTCGGCGTCGCGCACCCTCTGCTTTCTGCCCTTCTTCGTCGCCGGGTGGCTCGCGATGCACCGCGGCTGGTTTTCAGGCGCCTGGTTTCAACGACCCGACCGGGTGACCCGCTTTGTTGCCGCGGCAGTGCTCGTCATCATTGCGCTCGCCGTCGCCATACTCACGCAACTGCGCGGGGCTTGGCGCATCGACACCTGGCTGGTGTGGCGCGACGACTATGCCTGGCTGTTCGACCGCGCCCCGCTGCTGGGCTGGTCGCCGACCGAATGGTGGGCCATCGCGCTGGGCGGCTCGGGCGTGCGGTTCGCGCTGATCGTGGTCGCCTTCGCAATGACGGTTGCGCTGCTGATCCTGGTGCCGCGTCGCTCAGGGAAAATGACGGTGTGGGGTACCCGCACGCTGTATGTGTACCTGCTGCACGGGCCCATCATCGCGTGGATGCGGGCCTCGGGGACGGTCGATTGGTTTGGGCAGTTTGGCGCGTGGGGTGTCGCGATGCTGATCGCCGTGGGCATCGTGATCACTGCGGTGCTGTCGATGTCGTGGGTGACTCGAGTGTTTCGTCCCGTGATCGAACCGAGATTTGAGCTTCTCTTCTCACGCGAGAAATAGCGGGTAGCCTCAAAGGGTGGCGCCGTAGCGCGGCGCCCGTGAGAGGTGAGCGATATGGCACGAGGCGTGCTCGCGAGGCGCGCAACGCTCGCAGCGGCTGTCGTGTGCGCCCTCATGCTTTCGTTGGTCGCCTGTGCTCCCGAGCCGGTGCGAGGCTGGAAGCCAGCGCAGTTTGCTGCGGTGCCCGGGATTACGCTGGCGTCAATCGGTGACGCCGCGCTCGCTGATCCTGCGGGTCAGGTGAGCGTGACCGGTGACGCCGCCATTGTGGCCGAGGCGCCAGCGGGGCCTGTGCGAACAGGCAGTAACGACGATGAGCTGTACCAGGGGCGGTTGCGCAACACGGCGATTTCGTTTGCGGCACGGTTCGTCTATGTGCCGGGTGTGCCCGGGTTCAACGACTGGGTGAACGAGCAGCTCTGGGCTGGCATTCGAACGGCCGAGGCTGCGAGCGGCGCGGGGTATCAGCCGCAGGTGCACCCCATCGGGGCGGGGCTCGCCTCGCGAGGATGCGTGCCGGGGTCGCTCTCGTGGCCAGCGGCGCAGGTGCTCACCCGAACCGAGACGGGCGTGCCGGGCGGTTCTGGCACGGCGGTGACCTGCGAGGTGACCGGCGAGTTTGGCACGCTGATCGAGGTGCGCATGCGCACGGTCACCGGGGTGACCGCCGAGACCCCTGCAGCAGACGGTGACAGTGACGTTGCCGCGGGGACTTCAAGCGCGCCAGTGACGACGATCCAAGCCGATGAGGCCCGCATGCTCTACGCCAATGTTGCCACCGGTGAGATCGTTGAGATCGTCGATGAGTGGACCGATGAGGCCCCTGTCGAACTGTGGCGAAGCGTGGTCGAACTGCTGCGCCGCGAGGCCGGAGGGCTGAGTACCGCACCCGTCAGCGAACCCGACGATGAACAACGACACTTGGCGCTGTGGGCGCTCGAAACCGCGCACACCGGCGACACCGGTGAGCTGGCCGTCACCCTGCCGGCGGGCCTTCGTGCGCCGGAACTGCAGGGGCTCGGCATTGCATCGACGCAAGAGCCGATCACGGTGATCGTTGAGCCGGCCCGCGCGCTGACCTGGTCGAACGATGACTACCGTGAGCTGCAGCACGCCGCGGGGGAGCCCTTCACCGGCACGATCTCACCCGTCCACACGGTGCCGCTCGACTGCTCCCTGCTGCCGTGCGTCGCGCTCACCTACGACGACGGGCCGGGCGAGTTCACTGGGACGCTGCTTGACACGCTGCAGCAGCGGCAGGCGCGCGTGACGTTCTACATGCTCGGCAGTCGCGCCGGCAACACGCAGGTGATCGCGCGTGCCGCAGCCGAGGGCCATGAAATTGGTAGCCACACCATGACCCACCCCGATCTCACCACGCTGCCGCTCGACGCAGCGGTCGCGCAGGTTCGCGACGCGGCCGCCGTGCTGGGGGATGTGTCGGGGCAGCCGGTCACGACGTTCAGGCCGCCCTACGGCGCGATCAACAACCAGATCATCGATGCGGTCGGCATGCCGGCTATTTTGTGGAGCGTCGACACGAATGACTGGCGTCGCCCCGGCCAAGACGCGCTCGTCGAGCGTTCGGTCGGCGTCGTGAAGACCGGTGGCATCATTCTGTTTCACGATATTCACCCAGACTCGGTTGCGGTGGCAGGGCGAGTGGTTGAGGGGTTGCGTGATCGTGGCTTTGAGCTCGTCACCGTGACGCAGCTCTTTGACGGCTCGGTGCCACCGGGGCGGGTGTCGTCGCGATGAAACGCTGGGTCACACTTTCACTCGCCGCGCTCGGCACCCTGCTGGTGTTGGCGGTGCTTGCGCTCGTCTTGGTGCCCCAGCTGCTGGCTGCCTCGAACACTCGGGTGAGTGACGGATCGGAAGCGTTTGCCATCGGCCTCACCGCGCAGGTGACTCCGGCGGCGGGATGGTCGGTTGGCCCGGAGCCCGACGGGTCGGTGGTGGTGCGCTCACCCGATCGACAGCTTGACGTCGTGCTGGTCGCCGAGTCTTCGGCGTCTGCCGGGCAGAACGGCGATGAGCACGCACACCTGAGCGCACTGCTTCTTGCGAACGGTGTAGACGAGGCTGCGCTGCGCAGCGAGGTGCTCGCTGACGGTGCTGAACTGCGCCATGTGATGGTGCCACTTGAAGTGGCAGGTGAGGGAGCAGGCGTTGACGGCGCTGATGTGACTTCGAGTGAGCCCCCGAGCGCAGGGGGTGCAGCGCTCATCGGCGAGCTGCGCCGTGACGGGGTGACCGTGGTGTTTGAGGCGACGACCGAGCACCCCACTCACCTCAGCACCTACCATGCCGAGATTGCCGAGCTGTTGCTTCAGATTTCGGGAGCGCCCTTTGGCACGAGCAGTTGATGCTGCGCAAGCTCGCGATAGAGCGGCACGGTTTCGATGAGCTCATCGTGGGTGCCCTCACCAATCACGCGGCCCCCGTCGAGCACGATGATGCGGTCGCTGTCGACCACGGTTGAGAGCCGGTGAGCGATCACGATGAGCGTGCGGCCGGTCGCGACCGAGTCGAGGGCGTCACGCATGAGGCGCTCGTTCACGCCATCGAGGCTTGCGGTTGACTCATCAAGCAGCAGGATCGACGGCGCGCTCAATAGCGTGCGCGCGATGGCGAGCCGCTGCTTCTCACCACCCGAAAGCATGATGCCGCGCTCGCCGACCTCGGCGTCGAGCCCAGTTGCGAGCCCGCCCTGCCGGGCTGCACGGTCGATGAGGTCGCCCAGGTTCACTGCGCGCAGCACACGCTCGCACTCGGCATCGCTCGCGTTCGGTGACCCGAGCAGCAGGTTCTCGCGCACCGTGCCCGCAAGCACGGGCGCGTCTTGCTCGACATAGCCGAGTTGGGCGCGCAGCTCGGCACGGTCGAGGTCGCGCAGGTCGGCGCCGTGCAGCAGCACGCGACCGCCCTCTGGGTCATAGAAGCGCTCGATCAGCGCGAGCACGGTCGACTTGCCGGCACCCGAGGGCCCGACGAGGGCGACGCGTGATCCTCGCGGCACCTCGAATGACACCTCGTGCAGCACGGGGGTCTCGACGATGTCGGCGGGAGCCGCCTCGGCATCACGCCACGCGTTTCGGCCGCCGCGGCCGCCCTGCACGAGCTCGCGCACATCGACTCGCACGGGAGCTGCGGAGCGGTAGGTGAAGTCGACCTGTTCGAAGCTGATGGCCGGGGCCGCGGGCTGCGTGGCTTCAGCCAGCGGCATCAGGCGCCCCGCGGGGGCGAGCTCAGCATCGTGCTCGGTTTCGGTGGGGGTGGTGGCGATCTCTTGGATGCGGCCGAGCGCGCCGAGTGCCTGGTTCACTGCGGCGATCGCGCCGAAGGCCTGGCCAAGCGGGGCGACCATGAGAAACAGGAACACGATGAACATGACGAGCTGGGCGATGGTGATCGCGCCGGTTGCGACGCGGTAGCCGCCGAGGCCCAGCACCACCAGAAACGACAGCTGCAGCGCCAAGAATGAGATCGGCACGATGAGCGCCGAGATCTTTGCGACCTTGAGCCCCAGCACATAGGCCTCTTCAGCCTCGGCTTCGGTCGCGCGCTGCTCGCGCTCGGTCGCCCCTGCCGCACGAATCGTGCGAATTGACGAAATGGAGCGCTCGACCTGAGCGGCGAGGTCGCCGACCTTCTGCTGCGCGCGGGTGACCGCGGGGCGAATCTTGGCCGAGACCGCGACCACCACGACAAGTGCCACGACGACGACCGCGAAAGTGATGCCGAAGAGTGCAGGGTCGATGATGAGCATGCCGATGAGGGCACCAAAGAAGACCAGCAGCCCGCTGATCGCCTCGACCATGCCCTGGGTGAGCACGGCGCGCAAGAGCGTGGTGTCGCTGCCGATGCGTGAAACCAAATCTCCGGTGCGGCGGCGGTCGAACTCACCGATGGGCAGGTGCAGAATGCGCTCAATCAGGGAGCGACGGCTGTGCAGCACGACGCCCTCGCCCATGCGCTGCAGCACATAGTGTTGAAACCCACTGAGCAGCGCGTCGACGACGACGAGCACGCTGAGCACGGTGAGCAGCAGTGCAAGCGGCTCAGCCGCCTGCACCCGCTCGATGATCTGCCCGAGCAGCACGGGCTGCACGAGCGAGGTGGCCGCGCCGATGATGCCGAGGGTGAGCGCGAGCGCGAGCGGGCCGCGCTGCGTGAGCAGGTAGGGCACCAGTTGTTTCAGTGAGGCGCGGGGGCCTCGGGGGGCGCGCTGCTGCTTCGGTGAGGTGTCGTCTGCCACCCCGACAGCTTATGGCTCGGTGCTGAGTGCCTGCTCGGTGCTCGCTTGGGTGATCGGCGCAGCTTGGGTGTTGGCAGCCGCAGCGGTCGCGCTCTTGCGCCAGATGCGCCAGCAGATCACCGCGGCGCCAGCAAAGACGACGGTGGTGACGAGGCTGCCCTCGATGCCAAATGCACCGCCGGTCAACAGGTCAGCAGAGCCCTCGTGCGCGGTGAAGGTGAACGCGGTGTCAGAGAGCGGGTTGCCCGAGACCGCGACGCCAAAGAGGTTGCCCTGCGCCCAGTTCCAGGCGCCGTGCATGGCACAGATGCCCCACAGCCCGCCCTCGGCGAGTGAGAGAAAGGTACCAAAGATGGCAAAGGCGATGAGGTTGATGATGGGCAGCACCCCCATGCCGGGGTTTGCGCCGTGGATGAGCATAAAGAACAGCGCCTGAATGATGAC
>LSQX01016454.1_pt1 | contig 14160 bp, 9 predicted proteins | sample 654561 | NCBI WGS metagenome assembly LSQX01 (sample SAMN04489861, study PRJNA283612) | anaerobic digester metagenome | isolation source: 4 biogas reactors fed with cattle manure at either 37C or 55C with and... | place: Denmark: Kongens Lyngby | collected 2014
TACAAGCAAAGTTTTATTAAATATACTCCTTGTATATAACTTATTTAACAATAGGTTATAGTAAATCAAGGAGTATATTTTTATTCAAAACAACTGATTTTTTTTTTTAAAATACTTCAAAATAAGGATAATTGCTGAGGTTCATCAGGCGCATCTTTTATTACTCTTCCCCAGTAATGCTTCATTCTTTCGAACTGCTTGTCTGTAACCTGCATAATAGTAACTTTCCCCTCAATCGGGAGATTATCTTCAATCTTTTTCATAAAAACCGCAGCATGTGCAATAGAGTTTGTAAATCTATAATAAACAGAATATTGAAGCATCGAAAAGCCTTCTTTCAATAAAAACGTTCGGAATCTTGAATAAGCTTTTCTTTGCTTTTTTGTTTCGACTGGTAAATCAAAAAAAGTAAATACCCACATATTTCTATAAGAGTTTATCATTCTAATATAGGGAACAAAATTTTCTTGTGAGTTTGAGCGAGACATTTAACTAATGAAGAGCAAGTTTGGTGTATTGCATTGCTCAGCGGCTTTTCCTCTTTATTTAATTGCACTTTTTGAACTGCAACTTGAAGCAAATCTCTTTTCATTTCCTTGTTTAGAATTAATTCATATTTATATTTTTCGTAAATACTCAAAACCTTGCTATCGACAAAGGGTCTATATGGCTCAATAATATCATCAGCAAGGCAAAAAGCGTTATATTGATTTCTATGGTGCAAGCCAATGGAAAGACAAAGGCCATTTGCAACTAAAGTTCTTGCAACAATAGCTCTAATAATAGAATAGCCATAATTCAGCATATTATTAGGATAGTCGCCGTCTCTATCTCTCAAAAACTTTTTGTCTCCGAAAATGTTCTTCCAATAAAAAGCAGAAACTACTCCCTCAATATTTCCTCTATCTCCAGATTGAATTTTTTGCAGTTTTCTTTTAATGAATTCTGTTTTTATTCCGTTTTTTTCAAGTAGCTTTTGCTGGTTTAAAACTTTGGAGTAAATAATTTGTTTCCATAGCTGCCTTTTCAAAGTTTGCTTTGCTTCAAGCTGATATCTAATTCTTTTTGTTTGCAAAATGTGATCATCGAGCGAGAGCATTAATCCTTTGGGATGGTGAGCTTCATCGCTTATAATTAGAGCAATAGAGTTTTTCATTAAAAAAGACAAAGTGTAACTTGTGATTACAGTTTGCAAATTATCAAGCTCTATAACTGAAATATCTGCTACTGGGACGCTGTTTGTTACTTTCGTTGCAGTATTAAGAACAATCAACTGATTGTTCTTAATACTTATACTCGAAGGACTTCCAATATATATAATTCTTTTATTCATAATTAATAAACCCACAAGGATCAACAATAATTTTTTGTATATTTTCTTTTATTAAAGAATTCGGTATCTTTCTTAAAACCCCCATATTGCCTTGTGCTAAAGAAACAAAATGCTTCCTTAAGGTAATATTACCATTAACATCAAATTTTTGAACTCTATAAACTTGGTCGAAAATTAGCTTGTAAGTAGATTTAGTGTTAACATCGAAACCCTCTGGCGCTGGTCCAACCATAAGCATTTCATTTCTTTGCAAAGAAAGCAAGAAATCACAATCTGGAGCTAATTCCTTACTGATAATTGGGAGATTATTTGCTTTCCTTCTTGCGACCTCAAAAAGTGTAACAGTCTTAAATTGCACTTTCCCTTTTTCATCTGAATAAATAATTATATGGTGATTGCTGCCTGGCGCTACCCATATATTATAATCTTTCAACTTAACCATATTTGAAGAAGGAACTGCAATTCTAACTCTTTTAATTGGAACTTTTATTTTAGATTTTTTTGAAGGAGCAAATATAGTTTCAGAAAAAGCATTAGCAGGTATTTTATTGCTCTTGCTTATGTCAACACCCTTATTCTTTAAAAAATTAATAATGGTTTCTTTAATCGCCGGGTCAACTATGTTTTGTATTTCATTTGCAGTTAAAGTTTCAATTTTCTTTCTAACAGCATAAATAGACAAGCCATCATCGCTAAGCCTTTCATTTTTATTGACGTCATAGAGTTTAGAATAATTAGTTTCTTTATGCAAACTTCCTGTAACTTTATTTTGAAATCTATGAGAAATAATAATGTTTTGAATTGCTTTTTCTAAATCGGAGCGAAAGTTTTCCCAAGGCGGCTGCAATCTTTCTCTTATCTCCTCGTTTTCTCTATCAATATAACCAATGACAGCGTGATAAGTGGAGAGCCTTTGCAGGAAAGAGCGAGTAGTGCAAGCAATAACAGCAGCATCAATGGCGTGGTGTCGGTGGTCGGTTCTAACTTTCTTTCCTACTTGTTTTTTTTCTTCCTTTAACTCAATGGCTTCGTTTTTAGCTTGTTTTTTTTCTTCATCTTTCAATAAATTGCTTAACCCCCAGAAATACCTTAGCTTTGCAGTAGCTTCACCTTTAGAAACTGTAACCTCATCGCAAATGTGTTTCAGTATGTTTTTAGCAACTTTAGAAGCATAGCGGGTGTCGTTAAGCTGTCTATTTATAAAGTCGCTGTTTCCTTCGATTTTATAGAATTCATTTATATTTTGAGTGTAAAACCTCTGTATTTTACTATTTGAAAAAGCTGAAAAGCCTTTAAGCCTATCTTTAATTTCATCATACAAATTTTTATTATTCGAGTAGAATTCAAAAGGCGTTCTGTTTCCTTTTTCAATATTTTCTTCAACATAGCAAAGAGTTTTATTGGCAAAGGAATCATCGAGAGTGCGGCTATAGGGAAGAATATGCTCAATTTGGAATGAAGGATATTTCCCGAATAATTGATTTGCAGAAATAGATTTTCCAGTATAGGGACATATCTCCTCGCATTCTTTCCACAGCAGATATTTCAAAATATCATCTCTTTTTGGATTTGGAACATTCAGTTCATTTTTTAAGATTTCCCTGATTTCTATATATTCTTTTTCTCTTTGTATGTTGGATATTTGAATATTTTTCCTTATGTCTGCTGGCAATTTCAAATCTCTTGCCATTTCCACCCTAATAATATCTGGCTTTCCATATTTAGTTATCAAAAGATTAACAATATTTCTCAACTGGAAAAGCGAGGTCATTACGACCGGATTAGCAATTCTTTTAATTTTAGGGAGCAACTCCGTCTTTTCAACAATTTCATCAGCTAAGGAATGGTCATAACCAGCTAATTTACAGGCTTCGTTGTATAGATAGCCTTTTCTTAGAAAAGGCAAAATTTTATTTAATGCTTTTATTGACAAAGAAGCGTAGCCTTCTTCAAGATGTATTTTAGAATACTTTTCAGCTTGCTTTTCGTTTAAATTCCATCTTTTCATAGAGTAATCTTTGAGCCAAGCTGCATCAACAGCAAAATTTAAAGTGTTCCAAGCTACATTTAATTCTTCATCAGTAAGCTCATAAAATTTATCCTCAAAAGCCTCTTTAATTTTGACTGAAGATTTCATACCATCTAATTTGCTTTGATGCTCTAAATTTAGCTTAATTTTTTCATTTTGTCCGATACTTAGCAGCTTTTTAAAATCTTTCAGACTTTTATCAATTTTCAAGCTTTCCTTATCATAAAGATAATCTAAAAGCTTTTCTCTTTCATCTTTTGTCAAAGCCTGCTCTTCATTTGTCCTTCGACTATAAGACAATATTCTTAAGCTATTTACCTGTTGGAGCATTCTTGCTTCTTGGCTTTCAAAGGAGCTTTTATTAGCTCTTCTTTTGTTTTTTTCAAATATACATTTGCCAATAAGTTTTTTTTGTGATTTCAAAGGTCTTTGAAAAAACAGGTTTTTATTTTTAATTATGTCTTTATTTCTGTCGCTTAAAAGCTCTGGGTAATATTCTTTTTGCTTTTCCCAAATCGCTTCAAATTCAGCTTCATACATACTTCTGTCAATATATCTTGAGCGGACTTTTTGGCTTTCAGCATTCAAAGTAGCAAAGTATTCGCCGATAGTTTGAAATTCAGCGCTATTTAAAACATCTTTCAGCTGATTAATACCAATAATGCCATCTTTTCCTTCAAGCATTGCGCCCTCTTCTTTTTCGTCTAATTTGTCTTTTTTACTACTTTTAAAGCCACGCCTTTGGATTAAGTGATAAAATATTCTTGCAAGCTCAATCAAGCTAACTTGCTCATAAATTGCTTTGGCTCTTAATTGATAAGGATTCAGCGAGATGAATTCAGCTTTATCAATATCGGAGATAAAGTTTAATTCTTTCAGCTTTCTAATTAATTTAGATTTTCTTTGCCTTCTACGCCTATTTTGCCTGCGAGCCTGCCTTTTATCAGTTCTTTCAGCGTTGCGGGATTGTTCGTTTTTTGTGTTGATGTCGCTCACCCCAGCTTCAAACACTCTAACGCCAGCATCAATAATTTTTTCATTGCCTAAATTATCTTCTAACAAGCACCATCCAACAGAGTTGGTGCCTAAATCAAGCCCTAAAACTTTTGCCATATTAATCCTCGGGAAAAATTTTAAAAAAAATGTTTTGTAAATTAAATATAATTTGTTAAATTGCAAAAGGTTTATTAAAACCTTGCTTGTAAATCTTAGAACAATAAGACGAAGCCAGAAATGGCTGAGTCGTAAGAGATGAGCCCCAGTTTTGATTTTATCATATTGGGGCTTTTTTTTATTTACTCCTCTCCAATAAACACCTTTTTTTCTCCCCCCAACATAAATTCCTCTTGCATAAACGTAAAAAGTGCATTATATTTGTATAAATGTGATTATAAAAGTGCAAGTAAATGAAAAATATCAACGCTTTTCTATATAATATACTCGAAAATCTTAATAGAGCCGATGCACTGCCCGAGCTGAATCCAAAAGAACGCGGAAACTACTTCTCCTTAAAATGCCCCTCTTGCCAACAGGATAGCGCTTTTATTTATAAGCAAAGCAACTATATCTACTGCAATCGCAAGAATAAATGCGGCTATGTCCAAGATATTATTGAATATATTGCAGAGCGAGATTCCATTACAAATGAAGAAGTTATAAAGCGATTAGCAGAATTAACAAACACGCAGCTCCCTGAACTATCTACTGAAGAAAAAGAAATATTTCATGCTCAAAAAATTAAAGATAGTCTTCTTGTAGATATTCTTTCTATTGCAAAAAGTGGATTGTGGACGCAGCCTGCAAAGCGGATTCGCGATTATCTTCACGAGCGTAAATACAGCGATAACGATATTATTTTCATAGGCTTTGGCTTCCTTCCTGTTGTTGACGAGCTTAAAAGCGCACTGCTCAAAAAAAATCATTCTCCCTCGCTTGTCGATGAAATTCTTAGCTCTTTTCGTAATACGCACCCGCTTTTGATACCCGTGCATAATGCGTTCGGCTCGCTGGAAGGCTTTGTTTCAAGGGCAATTAACGATGAAATGTCTCCTAAATATTTATACCCAAAAGGTTTTGAACGTGGCGCCGAGTTCTTTAATTTTTGCGAGTCTAAAAAAGAGCATTATTTGATTGTGGTTGAAGGAATTATTGATGCAATGCTTTTAACAGCTCGAGGAGTCAAGGGCGCCGTTGCCTGCGGTGGCGACTCCCCTACTCAAAATCAAATCAATCACGCTTTAAAATACGGAAAAGCTGAAAATATTATTCTATGCCTCGATAATGATGAAGCTGGGCAAAAAGGAACTGAACGAGCAATAGAACTACTTAAAAATAAAAAAGTTCTAATTTTTGTTGCAAACACAGAACCGCATAAAGACCCAGACGAATTTCTAAAATTCAATTCTGTTGAAGCACTGCAAAAAAGAATATTTTCTGCAGAAAGTTGGGTGAAATGGCAAGCTAAATATATTCTACGTAAACGCGAATTAGCTAATGATATTGGGCGAGAAAACGCACTCGAAGAGCTTTTGCGTTTAGAAAGTTCGCTGAAAGCAGAAGACATTGAAAAATCTCAATATATTTTAGATGCTATTGAAAAAGAGCTGAAATTTCCACGTAATTTGTTGGAATCAAAGTTATTATCATTCCACGAAAAGCGTTCAAAAGAAAGGCAAGCAGAAACATATAAAAAGCTCCTGCAAGACGCTTTAAAGCTAAGTGCGCAAGGAAGATACGAAGATTTAGCAGGTTTCCTTACAGATGGAATTGCAAAAACAAAATCACTCGTTCTGAGCAATATCGTTACAGCTTATAGCAGCGAGAAAGCTCTCGAAGACATACAAAAACGCCAAGAAGGGCTGAAAACTTGTTATGAAGATATTGACCAATTTCTCAGCATTCCAAGTGGAGCTATTACCCTTATTGCAGGGCGCCCAAGTCATTGCAAAACAACATTTTTACTCAATCTAATGAATAATTTAGTTTCTAATTACCCAACGAAAAGTTTTTTCTTTTTCTCTTATGAGGAAAGCAAAACTGCTCTTTATGTTAAAATAATTAATATTATGAGTGAAACAGTTATAAATGAAACGTTAAAAAATAAAAATACTCAACAAATCGAATATTACTTAAAAGGTGGATTAAAGCAACAGGAAAAGCACTATAAAAGTGGATTAGAAAATCCATTCTATAAAATTGAGCAAAGTGTTTTTTTATACGATGAATACGTAAATGAAAATCGCTTGTGGCTTATTGACAATCCTTTAGAAGTCGAAACTCTTGCAAGCACTTTGGAAAGCTTGACTTACAAATACGACATTGGAGCGGTTTTCATTGACTATGCTCAAAGAATTAAATATGGCGGAAAATATGAAAATGAGCGGGTGAAAATTGCACGTATTTCAGAGGCACTGCGTGAAACCGCTACTCGCTTGGATATTCCCTTAATCGTAGGTTGTCAGCTCAATCGTGAAAATGCCAAAGCTAAACCTCAACTCGATAATTTGAAAGAAGCTGGAAATCTTGAAGAAGATGCAAATCTTGTTCTTGGGCTTTATAACTGGAAAACCGCTATTGATAAGGAAAAAGCCGATGAAGAAAACACAAAAGACGGAACAAATAAGAAAAAATTAAAGAATTGCAAAGGAACTGAGATCTCAATTCTGGACAGAAATATTGATTTTGAAGTTCATATATTGAAAAACCGCAATGGCGTTATAAATGAAAGTGCATTGCTTAGTTTCGATGCACCTATTTTGAAAATTAAGGAGAAATAGTTAAATGCAAGCTGAAGACAGTATAGCAGAGTTAAAAAATAATGACGCTTTCTACCTTTTTATAGACGAAAGTGGTGACCATGGGCTAATCAATATCGACAACAATTTTCCTGTTTTTGTATTATGCGGAGTCGTGATATCAAACACATCGTATAGAAAATTGGTAGACGATATTACTAAACTGAAATACAAGTTCTGGGATAATAAAAAAGTAATTTTTCACTCAAGAAATATACGGAAATGCGACAAAGAATTTCAAATTCTTTTAGATTATCAAGTTAAATCAGAGTTTTATAATTGCATTAACCGTGTAATAAAAAATAATAACTACGCTATTATTTCTTCAATACTTGATAAAAACTTGTATATCAAAAAGTATGGCAAGCTATCAGATAACGTTTATCAAATTTCACTCTCTTTTGTTATAGAACGAACAATTTTCTTCTTAGATGACAATTCACAAGAAAATAATAAATTAAAAATTATAATTGAGAAAAGAGGAAAAAAAGAAGATAAAGTTTTAAACGATTATTTAAATAAATTCTTTCAACGTGGTTCCGCTTACGTAAGTAAAGAAAGAATTAAAAAACATAAAATTGAAGTTGAATTTATTGATAAAAAAGATAACAGTATCGGATTGCAACTTTCTGACTTATTAGCTTATCCGATAGCTCGGTATGCTATTGACAATGAAAGAGCAAATCCGGCTTTTGATATTCTGTATGATAAAATATACAAGAAAGGTAATAAACTCCTTGGATTGAAAACATTCCCATAAAAAGTAAAAAAGTTCGCAATGCGAACTTAATTACCGACCGGGGACACCCCAATCCAATATTTACTACAAATTTAAACAATATTTACGATAAATGCAAATTATTAAAAAAAAATTGAAAATAATGTTTATTTCAAATGCAAATATTCTCAAAAATAAGTATTCTTAAATTATCTATAAAAAAGTATTATGCCGATTACATTAGGAAATATAAAATTGTTTTCTTTGAAAGAATTAAGTGAAACATTATCAGTTTCAGATGTTACGCTTCGTTCATACATTTCAAAAGGAAATTTGAAAGCACGCAAAGTGGGCGGGAAATGGTATGTCTCAGAAGAAGCACTGAGAGAATACTTTAACCCAAATGATATTAAGGAAATAAACGTTTAGATGGTTAAATGGTTAGACGTCTAAATGTTATAATTCTTAACCATCTAAGCGTTTAAATGGTTAGACGCTTAAATATTTAAACGTCTGAATGCTTAAGCGTCTAATAATAATTCATCAAATTAAAAGATAGCTAATGACAAAAATATATTGCTTTGCTAATCATAAAGGCGGCACAGGAAAATCCACTACTACTTTGAACGTTGCCGCTGGACTTGCTAATAAAAGAAAAAAAGTTCTGCTATTGGATTTAGACCCGCAAGCAAATCTTACAATTATGCTTGGCATTTATCATAAGTTAAAATACACTTTATACGAGCTGATGACTGGTGAATGTCAAATATCAGATTGCATTATCAAATTAAAAGAAAATTTAGAGCTTGTCCCTTCATCGCTTGACCTGTCAAGTATTGAAATCGAAATCGCTAACTCCAGAGGACGTGAAAATTTACTTAAAAATAAAATTAATAGCATTAGCAATTCATACAACTATATTCTTATTGACGCTCCACCTTCGATGGGACTTCTTACAATAAATGGGCTCTTAGCATCGCATAAAGTATTTATCCCCGTTCAAACTGAATTTATTGCTTTAAATGGATTGACGAAATTCGTTGATATTGTGAACAAAGTAAAAGCATTAAATAAAGATTTGCTAATCGGGGGGATCATCCCCACCCGATACGATAGCAGAAAAATACTGAATAGAACTGTCGTTGAGCAAATAAAAACGCTTTATGGTGATTTCCTTTTAAAAACTATTATAAGGGAAAATATAGCTGTTGCAGAATCCGTTGCTTCGGGTTTAGATATTTTTAGCTATGCACCTAAAAGCTATGGCGCCGAAGATTATTTATCTTTAGTTAATGAAATTATTAAATTAGAAAGATAGAAATATGAGTAAAAAAGAAAAATTAATGAAAGGTTTTAGCAACCTTTTGCAATCAACAGAGCAAAATGAAGCTGAAATAGAAGAAAAAGATAAAAAAGATGATGCTACTAAAACAAAAACATCTAAAAGTCTAAACGCCCAGACATCTAAACGCTCAAACGCTCAAACATCTAAAAGTCTAAACGTCCAGACGTCTAAACATCTAAACGCTCAAACGCCTAAATATAAAGAGCTAAAAAAATGCACACTCTATCTCCCTACAGAGCTGATGGACAAGCTGTCTTATATGAAAATTTTAACTAAAAAAGACCTCTCCGTTTTAACTGCTGAAGCTATTCAGGATTATTTAATTAAAAACAATGTTAAAGATATATTTTAAATATTATGACAAAAGAAAATAATATTGGTAATCAACAAAACATAGAAGAGATATTAGAGCAATTTAAAACTCAAAATGTTGAATTAAGCAAGAGTTCTACTCCAACAAGCGATTTGCATAGAAAACTAATTGATGAGCTAATTAAGTTCTTTTTGCTTTACATTCAAATTGAACCTTTCCAGTATAATTTTTCTGCTATAATAGATTTTGTTAATAAGCACTCGAACATAAAAGAACTGCTTGCTTATTACTCAATTATCGTTGATGAGAATAGCATTAGCTCCCCAAAGCTTACAAGTATAATTAACAACGATTTTTCGCTAATTCCAGAATACATATTTAATATTAAAGATGACGCTTTAGATACGCTTTTCAAAGATTTGCAGAATCTAAACGAAATTTTAATAAAAATCGTTGAAAATATTCAAATAATTCAAAAATCTTATTTCGCTATTCCTTCCACCTTTTATATGCTTCTTTTGTTGCCGCTTTTCACTGGCAGAGCAGACCGCATTCCAAAAAAACTTATCACAATGAATAGCAAGGACTTAAACGAAGAAGAAAAGGAAAAAATTAATCTTTACTTAAATTCTACTTTCAATCGCAATACTTTAATTGAAATGTTGCCAACAGGGGAAAGCGTAGAAAATGAAATAGTTACCGCAATAATTACAGATAATCAAAGAATTAATGCTCTTGCACAAATTGATAAATCACTTTTTAGTGAAAATCTTGAATATGCTGAAAATGAATTAGCTCTTTACATCAATAAAACATTTGGTTCAGAAGGAATTAAGCATTTCCTCGGCTACCTTGTGGCACTTGAAGAATACGGAAGGAATGGAACTTTCTATTGGGACGTAAATGAACATTTAAAAAGGCTTGGTTACAAAAGAAAATCGAACGGCAGCTTCAAGCCAGAATTGAAAAAGAATGCAGTTGAGATTATAAAATTATTAAGTAGTTTATTTATAAGCGCAAGCGAGGCAAAAGGTGATAACAAAAAAATCGAAGCTCGCAAGCTTTTCTCTATAATTGGTTTAAAGTTAGAGGAAATGAATCAAGAAATTATAAACGAATCTATTGAAATTAGGGCGGAAGATTTTTGGTATAAATCTGCTTTCGAGCCAGAAGATGATACATCACCTCAATATTCAAAATTGCTTCGTGATGTCGTAAAAGAACACAGCAAAAATCACTCGACAACGCTCTATTTAGCTCCACTTTTCGCTGTTTTTTGGAGAATTAACAAGGCAAAGGGCTATTTTGATTTGTCAGTAAGTAGCCTTTTGGAATGGTGCAATATCGACATAATAAACGACCCTACTCATAAAAAAACCAAGCTGCAAGATATGGAAAATGAGTTTAACTATATGGTGGAAAAAAAATATATCGGCAAATGGAAATGTAAAAATGATGCACAGCTGCCTTCTGAAGCAAGCAATCCATTTGAAATCATCCTCCGATTCTATCCTCCAGACTGGCTAAAAACAGAGCTTGATGCAATCGCCTCGAAGCAATATAGTTATAATTTAAAGCGTGATAAGCAAAAATTATTAAAAAACATTCAACTTGTTACAAAAGACGAGCTTAAGAAGATATTTAAGAAATCTGGCTTAAGTAATAAGGATTTTGCAGATAAAATTGGCTATAGCCCCTCGCTTTTATCTTTATGTTTAAGAGGAAAACGTAAAATTTCCAAAAAAATGAGCATAAAAATCAGAAATTTATCAGATGGAATAAGCATTCATTGATATTCTGATATATTTTAAAAAATAATTTAAAAATAATTTAAAATAATTTACAAAACGTTTACAAATCGACCCCTATACCGTAAAATCTCATAACCCTTATAAAATATTGCTTTTATAACTAAGTTAGCTTTGTAACCTTTTTTGAAAATTTTTAGCTTAAAATATATAACAATATATTATATAATGACTTATGATTATTTGTTGTAATATTTAAGAATTGAAGAAAATATTGAGGAAATTTACAAATCGACCCCTATACCGTAAGAAACCGACCCCTATACCGTAAGAAACCGACCCCTATACCGTAAAAACTCATTTTTTCGCCCTTATAAATCAAAGACTTACAGCGAATTTACAACGCTAATAAGATCTAATAAGATCTAATTTGTAAATTTTCTAAGAATAAAATTTACATACACTCAAAATTTGAAGATTTTGAGTGTGTAAATACAAAGAAGATAAAGAACTTTTTTTAAGCTTTCTTGAAAAAATTTCGAGAAGTTTATTTTAAAAATCGAAATTCATTTCTTGAACATCTATCCAGTATTTTTTGTAAAAATCCATTTCTGCAAAAATGTTGGTATCTGCACTTACTAATCTTAGATGAACATAAAAATTCTTATTGTGGAAATTAAATGATTTTACTACTTCATTTTCTTCAAATAAGCTGCGATAACCATCTACTTTATATTGATATTCTCTCCTTCCGCTCCCTTTCGGATCAACATAAAGAATATGATAATCATCGCCTTTTTGTAGCCAAAATACAAAATCTGGTAAAAAGTTTCTTTTGCCAACAGAAGGGTCAATGTATGGGATGCGAATGTTTTTGTCTAATGTGTGGTCAATTTTACTGAAAAGCCACCAATCGAATTGAGCAAAGAAATTATTTTCTTCTTTGAGCTTTTGCTCTAAAGCATTTACGAAAGCAACTTCACTCGGAGTGTCAAGTATATGCTTCATCCACGTAATTCTTTCGCTTTCGTTTTCTGAAATAATTGAAGGAAAATAGTAATGATTTATCAGCTTTTTTATTCTTATTCTTTCGTTTCTATGCACAAACTTTTCTTCTCCCGAAGATGTATTTTCCTTTAAAGCTGCATACTCATCCATTAATCTGTCTAAATCATCTTTATATTTTTCCTTTAATAACGATTTCTCTTTTTCAATATCTATCGGCTTTTTTGCTTTTTCTATTTTCTTTTTCAACTCTTCAAGTCGCCAAAACTCAATAGAAGTTTCAGTCCCTTTGGGCGATGTTCTCACTTTAATATGATTATAATGACAAATTTCATCTTTTAACAGAATAAAGTCTTCTAATTCATCTGGCGGAGTTCTGTAATAATTCAGAATATGCTTTATAATCGCTGTTATTCTGCCAATTTTCCCCTCATCGCTCTGCGTGAAATTTCTTTCATTATTAACCTTTTCTGTTAAAAGATTTACTTCAAAATAGCTTAAATTAAAGATCAACGATAATAGTCTTTTATCAGTTGTGCTTACTAAATCTTTAGATACGGCATAATCATCTTTATGGATTTTAAGTCTAAGCAGCTTCTTTTCGGCTTTTTCCTTGTTTTGAATTTGCCTATATCTCGGTATATACAACTCTCGGTTTTGGTCTTGCTTTTCAAATAAATCTATTTGCTGTTCCTTTTCAAACTGCTCCGATTTTATATAATCAAGCACAGATATGATTGCATTCTTATTTGTTCCAAAAATAAAAAGCGTTTCTATTGGTCTGACAAACTTGGCTTTGTCTTCTAATGACTTATCTGTAATTTTTCCATCACTCGCCAGCGCCATCAATCTTTTTCTGTGATTCTTTATTGGCTCAATTCTAATTCCTCTTCCAATAGATTGCAAAATAAATTTTCTTGCATCTTTCTGTGTTCCTATATTTACAAAGTTTATTATATTTGGACGGTTACTATCCCAGCCCTCGTAAAACGCTCTACTGCCCATAAGAATATTGACTGAACTTGAATCTATGCGCTCAAAAATACTCACATTCTCATATTCTTCTTCTATATCATACCTTGCTAAATTATTTTCTTCAAATTTCTTTACATCTCCAATTTTAATTAAGGCAAAGGGCTCAGAAGAATACGCAGATTTCACCCTGAATGACAATTCCTGCTTATTCATTGGGTTTCGCTTTATTTCAAAATCTCCACCTTCATTTGAATTAAAAACATAATGAAGCACCTCCTCTATTGTTATCTTATCTATTTTGTTAATTTCATCATCGCTTAAAACGATTTTGTCCTCAAATTCCACAAGTTTATTATTAAAAAATTCATTCTTTAACGTTTCTTTTGCTTTCTCAAATATAGATGAGCTTACTTGTTTGTTTGCTATCTTTTGTAGCTCATTGAAAAATAAATATAAATCTGAATCTTCTGCACTTACCGAATTCACAAGCGTAAGTAAAAGCGGATTATGATAATTTTCCTTTTCCAAATGCAGTGCTTTTATTTGCTTTTTTATAAATGTAAGCAAAATTAGGGACATCAGAACAATTTTCTGTTTTTCTTCTTCTACGAAATCATATACAATTTTCCTACCCTCCTGCATTTTCTTGGTTTGAAAATGGTTAAATTGTTCCTGAAAAACAAAAAGATGCTTGCCGAAACCCTTTTTTATGTATTCAGCGAGGTTTAAGTTATATACCGTAGAAAGAATGTCAATATCATCTGTAAATGTTGCAGAAAAGTTGAATAAAAATCCATTCCTGCTTAATATATTGTAGTATTGCTTACGCTTGCTCTCGTCTCTATCGCCTTTGTGAGCTTCATCGAGAATGACATACCAATTTCCATCATTATCGTAATT
>LSQX01356589.1_pt1 | contig 14159 bp, 14 predicted proteins | sample 654561 | NCBI WGS metagenome assembly LSQX01 (sample SAMN04489861, study PRJNA283612) | anaerobic digester metagenome | isolation source: 4 biogas reactors fed with cattle manure at either 37C or 55C with and... | place: Denmark: Kongens Lyngby | collected 2014
CAAGGTGCATATCGATCATCGGATCAGGCCTGTCACCCGGGATGAGCGGATGGCAGGGTTGGTGAACGATGCCGATCTCGTCAAATCCGGGTGCGCAGTCGAGGAACTGACGTACCCCATCGCGGTTCGTCCTGTCTCCGGTGCCGATGAGAGCAAACTCACCCATCGGCATGAAATCGCCGCCCTCAAACGTCCCCGGTGCCTGAACCGTTCCGACGACCGGGATGCCGAGGATATCCCAGAGGAACCGGGTGATCTCAGGCTCTCTGGCCCGTTGCCGTTTTGCCGGCCGGCCGATGACGAGGCCACCGACAGTCACTGCCTGCTGGTCACGCATGAAGTAGAGGTTTGCAAGCGGCTCCTGCCCCGTGATCCGGACGTCCACCCCGTTGCCGGTATCCCTCCCTCCCGCATCGATGACCGGGTTCAGGAGGAGAAGAGTGAAAAAGTGTAGCGAGTCCAGGGCGTCGGCGTTCTGCTCCATACTCCGCCGGGCCTCCGCCACCTCCTTCGCACTGCCCTGAACAGCAACAAGATCGTGCGCCCAATCGACGAGCCGCCGGCGCACCGCAGGGTCGCGGTCGGCAGCATCGAGGATCGTCTCCTTGAGCCGCAATACCTGAACCCCGAACTCCTCCCTGAGTACGCGCTGGAGGGAGTCGTGCTCACACCGCGCCTTGTAACGGCTGAATGCCCTCTCATAGAGAGATGCATACGGCTCAAGCAATCCAAAAAACATCTCGATCCCGGGGCGGTGGACAGCCACCGTCCGGAGACGGTCCCACTCAGCGCACACTCCCGCCGTCATCTGGATCACTCCTCCCTCCGGAGAACAGCGAAGTAATACGCGATCATCACCCCGGCTGCTGTCGCTGCCGCGAGCACCCCGTTCACCTGCCCACCAAAGATGAAGCTGATGCCAGAAAAGACGATAAACGCAAGTATACCATAAAGAAGAAGTTTTCCATATTGATGCATTAGAGGAGATTATTCTTCCGGAAAACGGATAAATATGTCGCGGACCGGTGTCAGCATATAAAACCGTAAGGGTTATCATTTACAGAAACAATCAACAGTCAAGCCAGTATTTATCAGGCATAAGGAGGTGTTCATGTGAAGATCAGACGGTATAAACCCCCTATCTCGACGACCGTGAAACCGTTCAGAATAGCGCGGAGGCTGCAGTGCAACCCGACCTACACCCCGCTCAGGGTTGGTCCGGCGATGAACGCCGTTGTGCTCGCCGCACTCTCGGCGACATCTTCCATGTCGGGGCTGACTCTTGGTGTCTGCATACGCCTCGCAGGGCTGTGAAGTCATCCGCCAGCATTTTTTCCTTGCGCCCGGACGGTTGCCGCAAAGGCAAGAAGGGCGCTATAGATCCACGCACGGACAACCGGATCCCGGCAGGGAAAGGGAGATATGGCAGCACCGTGCATGGGGTATTCAAGGCACTGAAGCAGATGGTGAGCGATGGGAGGAGACGACATCATCGAGGTACAGGACCTTGAGCATGCATTCGGTGATTTCGCCGCGGTTCGCGGCATCAGTTTCACCGTCAGGAGAGGCGAAGTCTTCTCGTTTCTTGGCCCTAACGGCGCTGGAAAGAGCACCACCATCAATATCCTGACAACCCTCCTCCCCCTCCAGAAGGGTATGGTGCGGGTGGCGGGCTACGATGTCGCGCGCGAACCGGGGGAGGTCAGGAAGGCGATCGGCATCGTCTTCCAGGACGATGTGCTCGATAGAGACCTCACCGTTCAGGAGACGATGGAGTTTCATGGCCGCCTCTATAGCATCCCCCGGGAAGAGCGGCGAAACCGGATCGAGAACCTGCTCCGGGTCGTTGAACTTGAACCGAAACGGAACGAACGAACGAAGAACCTCTCCGGCGGCATGAAACGGCGGCTCCAGATCGCACGCGGCCTCCTGACCCGGCCGGATGTGCTCTTCCTGGATGAACCGACACAGGGGCTCGACCCCCAGACACGGTTGCGGATCTGGGATTATATCCGGCAGGTGAACAGAGCCGGGACGACGATATTTCTGACGACACACTACATGGAAGAGGCCGACATCCTCTCCGACCGGATAAGCATCATCGACCACGGCAGGATCGTCGTCTCCGGAACCCCGACCGAACTGAAGAACGCCCTCGGCGAGGATGTCGTCTACCTGGAGACCGAAGATGATAAGAAGACCAAAGATGCCCTCCACGGGATCGAGGTGATCCGGTCGGTCACGGAATCGCCTCGCGGGCTCTCGATCACGATATCGGCCGACGGGAGCCATTGTCTTCCACGGATCATCGATGCGGTGCGCGGCGCCGGGATCGGGATATCGAACGTAAACCTGAAGAAACCAACGATGGACGATGTATTCGTCCATTACACAGGGCGAGAACTTCGCGATACGAGGGCATGATCGGATGGCGTGGGAGTTCCTCACCGTCTACTGGCGGGAGATGATCAGGTTCGTCAGGTTCAGGACACAGCTCTTCTCATCGCTCCTGCAGCCGGCGATCTGGATGGCGTTCTTCGGCGTCGCGATGTCCTCGAACCTCGACCGATTCACATCGGCGATCCCGGCTCCAGACGGCGTCATCCCGGTCGGCTATCTCACCTTCATGGCCGCAGGAGTGATAGCGATGACGACCCTCTTCACGAGCCTGTTTGGGGGAATGAGCCTCCTCTTCGACAAGAACTGGGGGCTGATGCGGGAGATGCTTGCGAGCCCCATGCCCCGGACGCACATCATGTTCGGGGTCAGTCTCTCGGGGATGACAAAGTCGTTCATCCAGGTATCCATCATCATGGTCTTCGGGCTCCTCCTCGGCGTTGAGTTCTTCCCCGGGTATGCCCCTCTCCGGATCATCCTCTCGATTCTGGGCATATTCGCATTTGTCGGCATATTCTCACTTGGTTTCCTCCTCTTCTCCTCAACCATATCCATGCGTCTTGAGAGCCCGGAAGGGCTGCAGGGGATCATGACGCTCCTCACCCTGCCGCTCTTCTTCGTCTCGAACGCCCTCTATCCGATCCAGGCATTCCCGGAGTTCTTACAGGTGCTCTCGATCTACAACCCCCTGACCCACCTGGTCAACGGGATCCGGTACTTCGCACTCGGGGGAGACTTTTTCGCGGTTGGCGCCCGTTACACGTCCACCACGGCCGACGTCCTTGGATCGTTTGCGTACCTGGCGATCTTTGCAGCGGTGATGTACCTTCTTGCCCGGCGGACATTTGAGAAAGCCGTCGTTACGTAACGGCAATCCCCTGAAACCATGCAGGGACGGGAAGTATGCTCTCCCGTAACCTTTTATCCATCCCGGACAAACGTTCGAGCATCCATTGATCCGCCATGACACACCTTTTGTTCTTCACCGTCGAGGGGCTGACATGCGCTCTTCCTCTTGCCAAGACCCGGCAGGTTGTCGGCATGGTGGAACTCCAGCCGGAGATCGGCAAACGCCACAGCAGGGGCGTGGGAACCATGAACCTGCATGGCAGGATCATCCAGGTCTACTCGCTCTGGGAGCTTCTCGGGCTCTCCGCCAGACCGCCCCGCCCCACCGACATCCTCATCATCGCCAACACCTCAAAAGACTGCGTGGCCCTCTGGGTGGACGGGGTGCGGGGGGTCCGGGAGAGCCCTGTTCAACTTCCATCCGAGGACGGCACTCCCTGTTTTCCCGGCGTGTTGAGGGCGGAAGAAGAAGGGATCACCATCATCTATGATCTCGATGCGTTCCTTGCAGCGGAGAAGACCGAGCAGTGCCTCCTCCCCCCCGGTGTACCCGGAACCGATGGTGAAGGATCTCCCCACACCATAGAGAAGACCAGAAAAATTCTCGCAGAACGGGCACGGATACTCGCACAACCGGAAGAAACGAGGGATGAGACATCATTTCTGGAACTTCTCGCGTTCAGGCTCGCGGGTCAGGAATATGCTATCAAGACGCAGTATATCCGTGAAGTCTTCATCATGCATGAGATCACCCCGGTTCCCGGGGTCCCTGAATTCATAGCCGGTATATGTGCCATCAGGGGGGAGATCATCGCCATCGTCGATCTTCGCGCATTCTTCTCGATCCCAAAGCACGGCCTGACCGACCTCAACCGGATCATCGTCCTCACCGATGGGACGATGACCTTCGGAATTCTCGCAGATTACGTCACCGACATCTACATCCGATCGACCGAACAGTTCACTCCGGTAGGGCCCGAGACGACCCCGATCAAGCAACGCTACCTCCTTGGCATCACAGGGGAATCAGTACTCGTCCTCGACGCAGCGGTGATCCTCGCCGATCCTGCACTGGTGATAGATCAAACCCGGAAATAAGCAAATTTTCGCCCATTATGAGCAAATGTAGCCCGTAAGCCACATTTGTGAGACGGATCATTATTTAACCCCGAATACATATCAATCTATTAAATCGTCGTATAAGAGCGAGTGGAACGGGAGAGATATGTTTACATTTTTTTCGGACATGAAAGTCGGGACAAAGATCCTCGTCATCTGCCTGTTTCTGGCGATCATCCCGACGCTTATGCTCGGTATAGTGGCATATACGAGCTCAAGCAGTGTGATCAACGACCAGATCGAGACACTTCTCGAGACGCAGGTGCACGACGCACGGGGATGGACAAACGACGTCTATAAACTCACGCGCAATAAGGTGAACAGCGATCTCAACGTCCTCCGGGAGAACTTCTACGCCCGGGGCACTCCCGAGGTCATTGACGGAAAACTGACACTCGTGAGCAGTACCGGCAGCCCATACGTCATCAACGATAACTTCGAGATCGTCGACCAGGTGCAATCCCTGGTCGGGGGGGCGGCGACGGTCTTTCAGGTTTATGACGACCATGCAATAAGGGTCTCCACAAATGTCATAGGAACCGACGGGACAAGGGCGGTCGGGACAGAACTGACACAAAACGTCTACGACGTCGTGGTGAACCAGGGAGAGACCTACTACGGGAGCCGGGACCTCTTCGGCAAGCGCTACGTCACCGCATACGAACCGATAAAGGATAGTCAAGGAAAGACTGTCGGCGTCCTCTTCGTCGGAACAGAGGAGCAGGAGACACTCGACGTCGTCAAATCAAGCCTCAAAGATACGGTCATCGGCAAAAACGGTTACATGTTCGTCATCGACAGCACCGGACAGGTCCTCGTACACCCCTCCCTCGAGGGCGAGAACTGGGTGGATGAAGAGTTCGTCCAGGAGATGCTCCAGAAGAAGGTCGGGATCATCCGCCACCAGGTCGACGAGACGGATGTGATCGACGCCTACACCTACTACGAACCGCTCGACTGGTACATCATCTCACGCGCCAAACTCTCTGATTTCACCGGGCCGATAGATACCATCAGAAACACCATCATCGTCGTCGTTCTCGCATCCATCGCCATCGGCGTTGCTATCGCCATCCTCTTCGGCCGCTCGATATCTGAGCCCCTGCAGCAGGTCGTGCTGATGCTCAAAGAACTCCGCAACGGACACCTCTCCGCCCGGCTCAACATCCGGCGGCAGGATGAGATCGGGATCATGGCGAAGACAATGGACGAATTTGCAGTCGATCTCCAGACGAATGTCGTCGGAAACCTGAAGATGATCGCCCTCGGCGAGTACGTCCGGGAGTTCCCCATCGCCGACGAGGGCGATGAGATCCGTCCTGCACTCGCAATGATGGTCCAGTCACTCGACCACCTCCATAAAGAGACGCTCAAACTCACCGATGCTGCCAGAGCCGGTGATCTCTCCATCCGCGGTGATGAAAAGGCGTTCCGCGGCGGATATCGGATGATCATCGCCGGGTTCAACAAGACCCTTGAGTCGATCACCGAACCGGTGAACGAAGCAATGCGGCTTGCACGATTCTACGCTTCCGGCGACTTCACCGCCCGGTTCGACGAGAATATCCCGGTTGCCGGGGAGTTCGTCGCTTACCGTGATGCCCTCAACACCATCGGGATCGAACTTTCGCGGTTGATGAAACTGATCAGCGAAGAACTCTACGAGGGTGTCTCGGTCCTCTCGCTCGCATCGAATGAGATCCTGGCGGTCACGAGCCAGCTCGCCGCAGCCAGTTCCCAGACCGCCACGACGGTGAACGAGACTTCTGACTCGGTCGAGAGCGTCAGGAAGAAGACCGAGCTCGTGAACCAGAAGACGAAGGAGGTATCCGAGAAGGCAATACGAGCGCTGGAGGTATCGAAGGGCGGCCAGAAATCCGTTCGCGAGACCCTTGAAGGTATGAACCAGATCCAGCGGCAGATGGACATCGTCAGGATGAACGTCATCCGACTCTCCGAGCAGAGCCAGGCTGTAGGCGAGATCATCGCAACCGTGAACGACATATCCGAACAGTCCAACCTTCTCGCGGTGAACGCATCCATCGAGGCTGCGAAAGCCGGAGACTTCGGGAGAGGGTTCGCCGTCGTTGCAAACGAGATCCACAACCTTGCCGAGCAGTCGAAGAAGGCAACCTCGAATATACGGGTCATCCTCACCGATATCCAGCAGGGGGTCTCCTCGACCGCAGTCTCGACCGAGCAGGGGATCCGGTCGGTCGCGAACGCCGCCCAGCTGACAAGCAACGCACAGGAGGTCATCGAGGTGCTCGCCCAGTCGATAGCAGACACCTCGCAGGAGGTCATAGAGATTGCCGCCTCGATCCAGACACAGGTCTCTGGAATAGACCAGATCTCGTGTGCAATGGAGAACATCCGGGATGCCGCGCAGAAGAACCTTGAGACCACCCATAAGGCAGAGAAGACCGCCGAAGATCTGCACGAACTCGGCGCCCGCCTGAAGAGGATCACCCAGCAGTATCGGGTCTAACGCGGTCGGCCATGATCGGATCGGACGATGAATTTCGCGCCCGCCTCCTCGAGATGTTCCGCGAGGAGGCGGACGGGTACCTTGAAGTTATCACCGAAGGGTTGATCGCACTTGAGAAGAACGGGCTGGCGCCCGATCTGGTCGAGCAGGTTTATCGAACAGTCCACAGCCTGAAAGGGGCATCACGAGCGGTCAACCTCCGTGAGATCGAATCCATCTGCCAGAACATCGAGACCGTCTTTGCCCTCGTGAAGCGGGGCGAGTACACCCCCGACGTGGACGACTTCGATCTCTTCCATCGAACGATATCGGTGATAAAAAGCCTCCTTGACGGAGAAAGGCCTGATCTCTCGCCGGCGGAGATCAACGGGGCGCTCCGGGCCATCCCCGGGGGGAGAGAGACTGCCCGGAGTGCCCCGACAGAAAAACTCCGGAGCAGACCGGATCAGGTGCCCGGGGAGAGAGATACGCCTGGTACGCCGGTCAACCACAACGGCAGCTGGCAGAGGACAGACCGCAGCACAGTGCGGATTGCCGCGCACCGGCTCGACCAGCTCACCGCCGGAGCCGATAACCTCCTCACGGCCCGGCTCTTCATCAAGCAGAGGATACACGAACTCGAAGAGATGATGACCCGCTTCTCTCTCTGGCAGCGAAATCACTCCCAGACGCTCAACGATATGCAGGTCATCCGGAGGACGACTTTCGGGGAAGGGGGGGAGACGATCCCTCTCGACCTTGTTCTGCCGCTCCAGCGGGCGGTCAAGTTCCTGGAGTACAACCGGGAGTTCGTGACCAACCTGCAGCACGATCTCGCCACGCACCTGCGTTTCATGGAAAATGATCGATCCGCGCTCGAGGCAAGCACTTCCGAGATCTCCGACCTCATCCACGACGCCGTCCTGCTCCCGGCCTCAACCATACTCACCCCCTTCTCCGCGTTCGTGAGAGAGTTCTCCCGCACCTCAGGGAAACTGGTTAACCTCACGATCGAAGGAGGAGAGATCGAGGTCGACCGGCGTATCCTCGATGCCCTGAAGAACCCCATCATGCACCTCATCCGAAACAGCATCGATCACGGTATCGAGAGCCCGGAGATCAGGAGGGCGAGAGAGAAACCGGATATCGGCACCGTGCAGATCCGCGTTTTTTCCCGGTCGGGGAGCAGGGTCGGCATCGAGGTCTCCGATGACGGTGCAGGTATCGATAGCTGCGCGATCCGAAAGACCGCTGTCGAGACCGGGGTGATCTCGGCCGACGAAGATGCCCGCCTCACCGACAGCGAGGCGATCTGGCTCATCTTCCATTCAGGGATGACCACGAGCCGGATCGTCACCGACCTCTCAGGAAGGGGACTCGGACTTGCTATCGTGGAAGACGCTGTATCCCGCCTCGGGGGGAAGGTGACGATCACCTCGACCCCCGGCAGCGGGACGGCAATCACCCTGACCGTTCCGGTGAGTATGGCCACCCTCCGTGGACTGCTCGTCCGCTCTGAACGGCAGGTGTATGCCCTTCCCATGCAGCAGGTGAAACAGGTTCTCCGGGTTCACCCGGACACCCTGACCATCTCCAGAAATCGGCCGGCGATCCATCTCTCAGGGGAGATTATCGAGGTCATCCGGCTCACCGATGCCCTGGATATCCCGCCTTCAGGCCCTGTCGTGAAAGAGGACCGGCCAAAACCCATCGTCATCATCGCATACGGCGCAGGGCAGATCGCATGCATGGTCGATGAGATCATCCAGGTGCAGGAGATCGTCGTCCGGCCGCTCGGGAGTCAACTTCGCTCTGTGCGGAGGATTGACGGAGCCGTGATCCTCGGGGATGGACACCTGGCGCTCGTGCTCGATCCACTTGAACTGATCCAGGACGCACTGCAGGCAGAACGGGAGATATCGATGCCTCGACTCCCCCCGGAGATGCAACCACGGATCCTTGTCGTCGAGGATTCGGTTACATCACGTGCCCTGCTGCAGGCGATCCTTGAGGGAGCCGGATATCGGGTGGAGACCGCCGTCAACGGGGTCGATGCATTCGCAAAGCTTAAGCAGCATGCGTTTGATATAGTCGTTTCAGATGTTGATATGCCCCGGATGAACGGTTTTGCGCTCACCGAGAAGATACGGGCAGCCGGCGAACAGTTCGCCAGGCTCCAGGTGATGCTGGTCACTTCACTCGATTCACCCGAGGACCGGGAACGGGGAAGATCTGCCGGGGCAGATGCATATATCGTCAAGAAGAACTTTGAGGCAGAAGAGTTTCTCAGGATAATCCAGCACCTGACGCGCCGCCCGGAGAGGGAAAGAAAGGAGCGATGATATGGAAGGAAGACACGAAGGAAGAACGAAGATGAGCGTTCTGGTGGTAGAAGATAGCAGGACGCAGGCGGAATTCATCCGCTACGTCCTCGAGGCGGAAGGATACGACGTCACCCTGACCGCTGATGGTACCGAGGCGATGAAGAGGATGGCGATCGATATGCCCGATATCGTCCTGAGCGACATCATGATGCCCGGGATGGATGGGTATGAACTCTGCCGCCGGATCAAGCAGCAGTACCCGGATGTACCCGTCATCCTGGTCACCACCCTCTTCGATCCTGCCGACGTGCTGAAAGGGCTTGCGTCAGGGGCGGACAGTTTCATCGTCAAACCCGTCAACCCCGAGCATGTCCGCTCCCAGATCGAGTCCGTCATGCAGACGCAGGAGATGCGCGAACCGGAGGATGCTCATGGTGAACTGGATATCACCTTCGCCGGCAGCACGTATACCATCGGTGCAGGGCGGCTCAAGATCCTGAACACCCTCCTCTCGACGTATACCATCGCGGTGGCAAAGAATACCGAACTCCAGGAGGCTCAGGAGCAGCTGCACACCTTAAACGGGCAACTCCAGGAGGCCGTCGCGGATCTCTCGCACAGCAACGAGAGTCTTGCCGCCGAGAACCAGGAACGGCGCCGGGTAGAGAAGGCGCTCGCGGATGCCAACAGGAAACTCCAGCTCATGGCGAGCATCACCCGCCACGATCTCTTGAACCAGCTCGCAGCACTCGGGGGTTATCTCGATCTGGCCCAGATCCTGCGCGAACGAGAGCCCGAGAACGCGTGGCACCACGTCGAGAGTGCTGCCGGGATGGTGAGCCGGATAAACAACACGGTCCGGTTCACGGCCGAATACCAGAAGATAGGGGCGACGGCTCCGGCCTGGCAGGAGATCAGTGTACTCGTGGAGCGATCGGAGAAATACATCTCAACGGACAGCATCGCTCTCGAAAACACCGTCCCGGTGGGGGTGGAGGTCTTTGCTGACCCGCTCATCGAGAAAGTCTTCTCAAACCTCATCGAGAACGCGCTGCGCTACGGGGAGACGACCACCACCATCACCTTCAGCCTCAAACAGGATGGGGAGATGTATACCATCATCTGTGAGGATGACGGGGTCGGGATTCCCGCCGGTGAGAAGGAGAAGATCTTCACCTACGCACATGGCATGAATACCGGACTCGGCCTCTTTCTCGCCCGCGAGATCCTGGCCATAACCGGGATCACCATCCGGGAGACCGGAACCCCCGGCAGCGGAGCACGGTTTGAACTCCTCTGCCCGGCAAGAGTGATACGCGTTCCCGGCCGGTAGACCGAATGAGAAGAGACCGTAACCACAGGCGCCCCATATGAACATAACTGACATTCAGACTGCGTTTGTTGCCGATACACGCAACCGCACTGCAATCATCGCCGGGCTGGCCGTGCTGACCCTCGGGGGGAACCTGCTTGCGATGGCCGTCGGCGCACCGGAAGGACTCCTCCCCCTCCCCGCCCTCCCGCTCACCATCCCGATCATCCTTGCAGGCTACTGGTACCCACGGCGCGGCCTCCTCTTCGCCGCCTGTTTCGCGGCCATCTACGCTGTGACGACCACCCTCCTCTCTCCACCGAGTTCATACCTCATCTATACCACCCTCCTGCGTGCAATCCTCCTCGTCCTCATCGGTGGCGTGGTCGCGTTCCTTGCAACGAAACTCCGTGAATCCGAACAACAGATGAACCAGATCATCGAATTTCTTCCCGACGCGACCTTCGCCATCGACCGCGAGGGGAGGGTCATCGCCTGGAACCGCGCGATCGAGAAGATGACCGGGGTGCAGAAAGAGGCCATACTCGGCCGGGGAGATTACGAGTATGCCATACCGTTCTATGGCGAACCGCGACCGCTGCTTGCGAACCGGGTTCTCGAGGGCGAACCCGGGACCGGGCACTCACCGGTCACAAAAAATGGTGATGCCCTTGTTTCAGAGGTCTACACCCCCCACCTCAGGGGCGGGCGGGGAGCACACATCAGGTTCACGGCGACCGCGCTCCTCGACAGGAGCGAGAGGGTCACCGGGGCAATCGAGTCCATCCGGGACGTCAACGATGAGGTCATGACGGAGGTCGCGCTGCAGAACGCCAGCCGTCAGCTCAACATCCTCACGGGGATCCTGCGTACCGATCTCGCAAACCATCTTGCAGTCCTGTACGGACACCTCTCCCTTGGTGTGATGAAGTTTGACGACCCCGAGATACTCTCCTTCATCAATGATTTAAACGATGCCGCAAACGGGATCCGCCGGAGGATCGAGATCTCACGCGAGTTCCGCGACATCGGGACATCGCCGCCGGCATGGATCCCCGTGCAGCAGACCATCCGGAAGGTGGCCGCCACCCTCTCTTTCGGGGGCGTCACCCTTGATGCATGGACGGAACGCCTCGAGATATTTGCCGATCCCCATCTCGCGACGGTCTTCACCCACCTCTTTGAGAACTCGCTCGCACCGGAGACGAAAGCAAGCAGGATCGTCGTCACCTACCAGCTGCGTCCTGAGGGGTGTGCGATCATCGTCGAGGATGATGGAACCGGTATACCCGGCGCAGAGAAAAAAAATCTTTTCGTACAGAAGACAGAGAGTTACGGGCACGGGCTCTTTCTCGCCCACGAGATACTTGCCATAACCGGGATCGCCATCTGCGAGACGGGGGCGTTCGGAACGGGAGCGAGATTCGAGATTCTGGTGCCGTCAGAAGGGTACAGGATTGTCTGAGGTGAGGGGTATGACACCGGGTGTTCTTTCGAGAGGGGGTACTGGGCTGGAAGGAGGCCGACTGGAGGTGCGCGAACTGAGAAGTGCGGAATTTCCCCGTGCGGACGAGGTCTGGCGGGATTACCGCGGCATGACCGGCGATCCTGCACGCGACCGGATCTTTGCAACCCTCCTTGCAGGGCAGATCGTCTCCCTCGCCCGGTGCAGGAGACACCCCGAAGGTCTCGAGGTCGACGGCATCTTCACGCCCGATAACTTCCGCAAAAGAGGATATGCACACAGAACACTGGCCGCCCTGGTCATGGCCTGCCACAACGACGACCTCTACATGTACGCGGTCGAGGGCCTTGCCGGGTTTTACGCAGGGTTCGGGTTCATATCGATACCCGAACGCAACCTTCCCTCCGGGATCCGGGAGCGCTACACCTGGGCCGCGGGGAACATGGAAGGCGCCGAAGTCCGGCCGATGTTCAGGAGAGCCGGGCTGTAGACCCGGCACTCTGCTAGAGTGTTCGCGTCCCTCCGCCAGGGGATCAGGTGCGGGCGGACGGTCTCATGCCCCGCCGCCACGTTCCTCGAAGTAGTGTAACGCCTCAGGGACCTGTTCCCTGATCATCCGCAGGAAGTAGTTCGTGAGGACGGGATCAGCCACCAGGAACGAGTGCTGCATTGCCCGTTCGGTATCCTGGGTGAGCCCGCCCCGTTCGTCAATCTCCGCCCTGATAGTGTTGATGGCGTTGTCAACGTCCTGTTCACTCTCCCACTTCAGCACCGATATCGTTCGCGCCATTGCTCTTCACCTCACAGTGCCGCCGTATAGGTGGGAGGTTCTATTTCAGGTTAACCCTCAACGACCGAAAAAAAGGTCAGACGCCCTCCTGATCGAGAGGCGTTTTTTCGGCCTTCTCGCCGACGAGTGCGCTGTTTCCAGCAGGATCCTCAAGTATGAGTGTGAAGGGGAAGGCCACCTCCCGTGCAGCGGCGATCGCCTCCATCACCCGGAGTGCGGCCGCCCGTTCATCCTCGCTCTCGGGGTTTGCGAGGACAGTCTCCACCGCCTGCTCGAAACGGTAGAGGATACCCTCGATATTGGTGACGAAACCCTCACAGGCGGTGCCGGGCTCGACCACGAGACCGAGTTCAGGGATCTCGATCCTCCCTGTCGTGCTCCGCGCCACCCGGGTGGTGAGATCGCCGGGCTCCTCCACCCGCACCGTCCACCTGGCCGGATCACCCTCGCCGAGGATGATGGTGTCGGTGTGCCGGTAACCGCAGGCATCGCAGGCGATGGAGACTAGCAGAAGGTCGGGAAAGTGGGGGATCTCAAGATGGTGATGGACGATCTGGATCTCGCTCCCGCAGGCGGGGCAGGTTCCCGGATGGGATTCCTGCACTAAAAGCCCCCGCCGATCTTCTCGCGGGAGACCTTGACGGACATGGGCGTGATGACGACGTACTTCTGCTCGCCGAGGCCGACGATATCGCCGTTCACATCCTTTGCCACATCGCGGAGATCCTTCAAGACCCGCTCGAACGTCACTTTATCCATCTTTAGCCGCCCGATATCGACGATGACGATGTTGCCGTTGTAAACCTCATCCTTGACACGGGGGGTGTCCTTGAGATCAGCGATCGTGGCGATCTTGATGTACATGGATGCCGGAACCTCCTCACTTGATCCCTCATAGGAGGCGAGATCGAGTTCCATGTAGTCCTCTTCGTTTCGTACCTGATTTTTGCCGAGGATGCTGCCAAAGAGTTTTTTAACCATAGAAAAATTGGGGAATGAATTTTATTTAATAGTATCCATTATTTCCTCCCTCAGATCTCCAGGTTCCAGAGATCATCCCCGACATAATGGACATTTTTAATGGCCTTCCCCTTCTCCTGCCGCTCCATATCGGCTGCATCAAAGAGGGCAATCCCCACGGCAAGCGGTTTTCCGTGCCGTTCCTCGACGACCTGCACCGGACGCCCCACACGGACATCCGGTGAGATCGATACAATCCCGGGGCGCATGACATCCGCGCCGTTTGCAACGAACCCAACCGCACCGGTATCGACCACCACCCGCCGCTCGGATATTGGATGCTCGATGAGTCCTCGCAGGGTCGGAAAGCCCCAGGCTTCGGTTCCCATCAGGAGAGGCTTTTTGTTGACAAGGTAGATCTCGACAGAGGCGTCCGTCTCCACCCGCTCGATCCGGTCGGACCGGAAGAGGTCGGC
>LSQX01193208.1_pt1 | contig 14153 bp, 9 predicted proteins | sample 654561 | NCBI WGS metagenome assembly LSQX01 (sample SAMN04489861, study PRJNA283612) | anaerobic digester metagenome | isolation source: 4 biogas reactors fed with cattle manure at either 37C or 55C with and... | place: Denmark: Kongens Lyngby | collected 2014
GCAGTTTTCTTCATTTTTTGAAGTATTATGGCAGAAATCTCCTGTGGAGTGTAATTTCTATCGGATATTTTAATTCTTGGCGTATTATTATCGCCTTTCACAACATCGTATGGAACGCGTTTGTATTCTTCAATTAAATTATCATACTTCTCACCCATAAAACGCTTAATAGAATATACAGTATTTTTGGGATTAGTTATTGCTTGACGCTTTGCAGGATCACCAACTTTACGCTCACCGTCTTTCAAAAAACCAATTATAGATGGAGTAGTTCTACGACCCTCACTGTTTGCAATAACAACAGGCTCGTTACCTTCCATTACAGATACACATGAATTTGTTGTCCCTAAGTCTATTCCAATTATTTTACTCATTTTTAGTTTTATTTTTTTGTTAATAATTTTATTTTCTACTCCTACTTATGTCAATAGATATGCCAACAATAAATTTACTTATTTCTATGATTTAATGACAGTCAAAGTAAAAAAATCAAGATAAGTATGACAGGATATGGTGACATTTTGGCAGAAATTTAATTTGCTAAAAAAGTTCTCCAATAATTTTTGCAAAAGACAATTTTATATTTCTAAATTCTTAATTTTTCTTTCCTTCTACAACAATAACAATTTCTCCCTTTACTGTTTTTGATGAAAAATAAGCTATTAATTCTTTTAAACTTCCTCTTATGTTTTCCTCATAAATTTTTGAAATTTCGCGTGACACAGAAGCTTTACGTTCTTCTCCAAAAAATTCGGCAAACAATTCTAAAGTTTTTACTAATCTAAATGGCGATTCATAAAAAATCATTGTCCTTTCCTCTTCTATCAAAGTTTGCATTCTTTTATTTCTACCTTTTTTCTGTGGTAAAAATCCTTCAAAACAAAATCTATCATTAGGAAAAGCAGAATTTACCAAAGCAGGCACAAAAGCAGTTGCACCAGGCAAACATTCAACTTCAATTCCATTTTCCACACAATGTTTCACTAATAAATACCCGGGGTCTGAAATTGCGGGGGTGCCTGCGTCAGAGATTAAGGCAGCATTTTCACCCGCTAAAATTCTTTTCACAACACTATCCACAGCTTTATGCTCATTAAACTTATGATGGCTATACATTTTTGTGTTTATATCAAAATGCTTTAATAAAAAACCAGATTTACGAGTATCCTCAGCTAAAATAAAATCAACTTCTTTTAAAATTCTTACAGCTCGAAAACTCATATCTTCCAAATTTCCAATAGGCGTTGGCACAATATAAAGTTTAGTCATAATTTTCTACAAATTTTGTTAGTAAACCAAAAAGCTGATTATAGCCTCCAAATGTTAATGTTTCTAATTTATCTTTTGGATGATGATAATAAGTTTTTCCACCCATGGTATAAATAAAAACCGAGCTCACTCCCATTTCATGAAATGGATAATGATCGCTATTAGCTGCAATATCGCGGGATTTCATAATTTCAAAAAAATGATTTTCAGCATTTACATTTTGAAACAAATTCCATTCTTTTTCATATTTCTCGTTTGCTGCATTTACAATCATAATACCCTCATCTCCTGTTCCTGCCATATCAATATTTACCAAAACTTTTATTTTTTCCAAGTCAAAAATTGGATTTAACACATAATATAATGAACCCAATAAACCAGCTTCTTCGCCAAAGAAAAACATAAAAGCAATTGAATATTCAGGCTTATTTTTAGAATAATAATCAGCCAAATCAAGCAAAAAAGCAGTGCCGCTCGCATTGTCCTGAGCTCCTGGCATATAAACTTTTTTACCCATTTTTCCCAAATGATCGTAATGTGCTGTAAAAACTACAAAATCATCTTTTTTCCCGGGAATATAAGCAATAATATTTTTTGCTTTAAAATTTGGCTTTAATTCTGAATTCACATTTATGAATAAAGTTTTTGAATCATTTATATAAGATTCTCTTTTAATTTTCACAACAGGATATGATTGCTGCTTTCTACTTACAGACCACATTAATTCTTCGGGAATTAATTCAACAATACCGGCAAAAAACGAATTATTCATTAAAAAATTTGAAATATAAAATTTCTTAATATCAATATTTTCAGTTTGAGCATAATCAATTACAAAAAGAGATGATTTTAAATCTAAATTTTTGCTAATAAACTGAATAATTCCAATAGTATCATTTAGCATTAGAGAATCAGGCTTCCATAATTCGTATTTTTTATTGATTTTTGGACAAGCAGGACCAATTAAGTAATCAATACCAGGGATTAATTTTTTATTATTCAATTTAACAGTCAATCTACCAGGAAAAGTATTAACAGGATAATAAAAGTCTTGAAAATAAGAATCGCCAAATTTTTTCAAACCACTTTTTGAAAGTTCAACTGAAATAAACTTGGCAGACAATTCTGCTGCATTGCCAACATATCCACGTCCAGCAAATTTTTTGGAACTTAAAATTCCTATTCTTTCTTTTGTTTTTTCAAGATTTTGAGCGTTTAAAAGATTAAAATAAAAAGTAAAAAAACAAACTAATACTCCAAAAACTATTTTAATTTTAAACATATCTTCTTTTTACAATATTCAAAAAGCTTTCCACAGTAGAATCTGCACCATCCCAATGAAAACGAGAACTTAAATAATTTTTGGCATCTTCTAAAGATTGTAAATTATTAAGATTTGTTATTGTTTCATCAAATAAATCTGTATTTCCCTCAAATAATTCGCGAATAAATAAAAACCTATCCCCAACCCCAATAGCAGAACGAATATCTGAAACAGGTTTTAATCTTGCATTTACACCTTGAGCATTTGTTTGTGAAGCTAAAATTTCATTTATAGAAGTTTTATTTTGTCCTAACTGCTCAGCAACAATTTTTGGAGAACTAACAGGAGTTTCACTTGAAAATAAACTTGCTTGTTCAAGTGGATTTGACTTTTCAACTTCTTTTTTAGTTTCTATAATTTCTTGTTTTGGTTCAGGTTTTTCTTCTTTCGGTTCAGGTTTTTCTTCATCCACTTCAAAAAAATCAATAGAGATTTCAGTTTCTAACACAGGTTTTTTTTCAATATTTTCATTTGGAAGCTCAATTTCAACAAGTTTTTCTTGCTCAACAACATTTTCAACTATAGTTTCTACCTCATGTTTTTCTATTTTTTTAGGCTTTAATAAACTTGCCTCAAAATATAAATCTTTAAGTTTTTGTAATAAAACATCCTTTTCTAAGTCAGTAATATTCTCATTTTCAATACTGTCAATAAAACTTATGATTTTATTTAATTTTTCTTTTATAATAAAAACCTTTTCCATGCAAAATATTTTTCTAAATTTGTAATTAATTATTTTACAAAAATAAAAAAAATATTGAATGTTTCTTGAACAACCTAAAAAAGCTGAGCCAAAAAAAGGCTGGATAGAAGTTATTGCCGGTTCAATGTTTTCGGGAAAAACCGAAGAACTTATCAGACGCTTGCGCCGTGCTGAGTTTGCTAAACAAAAAGTTGAAATATTTAAACCAGCAATTGACACAAGATATTCAGATGAAGAAGTTGTTTCACACAATGCGAGTTCAATTCGTTCTACTCCAGTAAGCTCTTCGCAAAATATACTTTTATTAAGCGGAGATGTAGATGTGGTTGGAATTGATGAAGCACAATTTTTTGACGATGGAATTATAGAAGTATGCATTAAATTGGCAAACCAAGGAATTAGAGTTATTGTAGCAGGTTTAGATATGGATTTTTTAGGAAGACCTTTTGGACCAATGCCAGCCTTGTTTTCTGTTGCAGAATATGTTACTAAAGTTCATGCCGTTTGTATGCACTGTGGAGATTTAGCACAATTTTCATATCGCTTTTCAGAAAATGAATCTGTGGTTGTGCTTGGCGAAAAAGATATTTACAAACCTTTATGTAGAAGATGCTATAACGAAACTAAAAATCAATAAATGCAAAAATATAATTTATCAAATATTGCGAAAATTATTGGAGGAAATTTTTTAGGAAATAAGAATCTGTATTTTTCTCAAATAGCAAGCGACAGCAGAAATATTACAAATTATAAGGATTTATTGTTTTTTGCAATTAAAGGAGCTAATAATAACGGACATAAATTTATTGATGAACTTTACAAAAAAGGAGTTAGAAATTTTGTAATTTGTGAAGATATAAATACAGAAAAATATACTGATGCCGGCTTTTTAAAAGTTGAAAACTCAATTCTAGCACTTCAACAAATAGCAGGATATAAAAGAAGTTTTTATAAAAAACCAATAATTGCAATAACAGGAAGCAATGGAAAAACAATAGTAAAAGAATGGCTACACCATATTTTAAGTCCATTTTATAAAATCAGTCGTTCGCCTAAATCTTATAATTCTCAAATTGGAGTTCCTCTTTCTTTATGGCTTATAGACGATAAGAGTGATTTGGCAATTATTGAAGCCGGAATTTCTTTACCAGGTGAAATGCAAGCTTTAGAAAAAATCATTAAACCAGAAATTGCTGTTATTAATAATATAGGTAAAGCTCATTCGGCAAATTTTAAATCTACAGAACAACTTTATCAAGAAAAAGCAATATTGCTAAAAAACTGTAAAACTACTATAGTCAACAAAGATGACGAACTACTTTTTAACACAGTTTCCAAATTAAATATTCCTAATACTTACACATATTCTAAAAATAAAAATTCTGATTTTTTTGTAGAAAAAATTGAAAAATCAAGTGATAATTCGCTTATAACAATAATTTTTAAAGACAAAAAATATAACATTAAAATTCCTTTTACAGACCTTGGCTCTATTCAAAATGCTATTACTTGTTTTGGTATTATTTCAATTTTTGATGAAAGTAAAATAAATCAATTTATTCCAAGATTTGAAAGTCTTCATGGTATTGAAATGAGATTGGAAACTATAGAAGGAATTCAAAATAGTATTATTATAAATGATGCCTACAATTCAGATATTAATTCTTTAATAATTGCTCTCGACTATCTAAATCAGAAAAAAACTGATAAAAACACTATATTAATAATGTCGGACATTCTTGAAAGTGGTGAAAACGAAGAAGTCTTTTACAAACAAATTTCACAAATTATTAAAGAAAAAAAACTTAAGCATTTTATTGGAATTGGCAATAAATTAAGTAAATATAAAAATTTATTCCCTAAAGATTCTGCTTTTTATCTAGATACAAACGAATTTCTTGAAGAAATTTCCCTTCACGCTTTCAGCAACAAAGCTGTTTTATTAAAAGGAGCCCGCTGCTTTAAATTTGAAAAAATTTTCAATCGTCTTCAATATAAAAACCACTTATCCATAATAGAAACCGACTTAAACTCAATGAAACATAATCTTGATTTTTTTAAATCAAAAATTGGAGATAAAACCATGCTAATGGTTATGGTTAAGGCTTTTTCTTATGGTAGCGGATATAGAGAAGTTGCTAGTTTTTTACAACATAATAGAGTAGATTATTTAGCTGTAGCTTTTGCAGATGAAGGCATAGAATTAAGAAAGCTTGGAATTCATCTTCCAATTATGGTAATGAACCCAAATATCAGAGCTATACATAGCATGATAAAATACAAATTAGAACCGGAAATATATTCTTTAAAAATTTTAAAAGAATTTATTGATGAAATAAAACTTTCAAATGTAGAAGATTTTAAAATTCATATAAAACTTGATACAGGAATGCATAGATTGGGCTTTTGTAAAAATGATATTCCCAAACTTAGAGAATTAATTAATTCTTGTGAAAAAATTAAAATTGCTTCGGTTTTCACACATCTTTCAGGCAGTGATAGTGAAAATTTTGATTATTTCACGCATGAACAGATAAACGAATTTGATAAAAACTATTTAGAAATATGCCAAGCTGTTAAATACAAACCAATTCGACATGTTTTAAATTCTTCGGGAATTTTAAGATTTCCACAATACAAATACGAGATGGTGAGGCTTGGCATAGGTTTGTATGGTTTATTGCCAAATATTACAAATGAGCTTATTCCTGTTGCAGTTTTTAAGTCAGAAATTTCGCAAATTCATAAAATTAATTCTAAGGAAACTGTTAGTTATAATAGATCAGGAAAAATCAATCAAGATTCTGTTATTGCAACTATACCAATTGGCTATGCTGATGGTTTTGACAGGCGACTTGGAAATGGAAATTGGGAATTTATTGTAAATGGTAAAAAAGCAAAAACTATTGGCGATATATGTATGGATATGTGTATGATTGATATTACAAACATTCAAGCTAAAGAAGGCGATGAAGTGATAGTTTTTGGTTTAGAAAATTCTGTTATTAAAATGGCAGAAAAACTGAATACCATACCTTACGAAATAATTACAGGGATAAGTGAAAGAGTTAAAAGAGTTTATTTTGAGGAATAAAAAGAGATATTCTTCATAATAGTTAGAATTTTTCATCATTTAATCACGCAATATTCGCATATTTATATAAGAACTTGCTTTCCTCAACTGTAATTATAAAAAATTTTGCTATCTTTACAAAAATAGAAATTAATTAGTTATAAGAATATATGGGATAGGATTTTGGCATAGGAGGATATTCTATAATTAAAGCAAAATTATAAATTATGAGACACTTAGTTAAATTTTCATTACTGCTTAGCCTGATTTATTTATGCAAAGCAGGTTTTCCCCAGCAAGGCACCAAAAACTTGGAATGGGAGTGGGCACCAATTGGAGCAGTATGGTGTTATGAAACAGCAAATATGGGTGCAACAGATTCGTATGCACAATATTGGTATGTGCGTTCTGTAAGCGACACTGTGTATAAGTCAGTAAATTGCCGAAAATTAGAAGTAATACGGCATTACTATCCAGATTTTGAACCGGTAAAAATGCAAGATCGCTTTACATACCAAGACGGTGGCAATATCTATTTTTACAATGCTGACAAAGGAGAATTTGTGCTTTCGTTCAGCTACGATTTGCAACGTGGCGATACAGTAACATGGCAAATGCCCATGTATGAAAATTGTATAAATTCTTTTTATCTTGATTCTATTTTCAGTTGGGAAGCAGGTTTCTTATCCGGCGCAGGAATGGAATTTACTCCTTATAATGCATTTATGTTTAGTAATGTTCCTATTCATTCGTATAAAGTTGGTTACTTACGCAACAATTGTTATGCAGGAGAAATAGGAGCTTATCCTAGCATTCTTCAGAACCATGGCTATGGTAATTTTTTTGATTATTTTGGAATATTGTCAGATATTTTTGAGTTATCACCTTTTCCTGAATTGCAAACTAGTTGCATGTGTTATTATGATGGTAGTGTAACAATCAATAGAGCAACGTTCAGCATTTACAATGATACCATAATTTATTACAAAGACTCCTGCCGAAACTATTACAATAAGTTTAATAACATTTCATCGCATACTGAAGAAAAGTTGTTTAAAGTTTATCCCAACCCTTTTACAGATTTTATCCATATTGACCTTCCTGCTTATGCAGGCAACAGCGAAATTAGGGTGTTCGACCTTATGGGAAAACTAATATATTCAACTAAAACACATAGTAACAACACTCCATTAAATTTAAGCCAACTCGTTTCAGGAACATATCTAATACAAATACAAACAAAACAGAATATATTTACAAAACGTATAATTAAAAATTAAAAAATCCATTTGACTTCATATCAATTTTAAAAATAAATAAAAATTACAATCGGCACTTTAATCAAAGTTTTTAACACTTATTCACCCAATATTCGCACATTTGTATAAAAACTTGCTTTCCTCAACTGTAAGTATAAAAAATTTTGTTATGTTTATAAAAAGATAGTTTAGAATATATAGGACAGGATTTTGCTACAGGAGAGTATTCTATAATTAAAGAAGAATATAGTGAAAATTATTAAAATTTAAGTTATGAAAAGTAAATTAAAGAATCTTATCTTATTATTTGCTTTTAGTGCATTTACATGTAATACATTTGCGCAAACTGAATGGATTACAGAACTACCTGTTTTTGGATATGCTTACTCAATGCTTAGAACAAAAGACAGTTGTTATGCAGTACTAAAAAGGCCTGCATATTATAACGAAGATTCAACACAGTACATATACAACCTACAGCTTACCAAAGTAAATCCAGAAAGCGAAATAGTGTGGTATAAAACTGTTTTCTCCGACACACTTAGTTTTACATATCTTAGTTTCATTCAGCTTTCAAACGAAGATTTCTTTATTACAGGTAGATGTCATTGGTGTCCTTTTTACGCTATTGTATCTAAAGATGGTGAATTAAAAAATTTCAACAGACTTGACTATTATTTGAATATTCCTGATAGTTATAGTTGTTTTTGGTCGCCTGTTGAAATATCAAATTCAGAAATATGGGTTTTAGGTGGATTCTCAAATTTGTATATCACAAAAATCAACCTTAATAGCAATGAAATAATTGTGGACTCAACAGCTTTTTGCTTGCAAAATGTGGGTTCGGGGTTTATGAACCATTTGTCGAACAATAATATATTAATAACTACTGGATCTAAAACATATATAATTGACACTAATCAAAACATTATTAATCATAAGGAATTTAATTTTAAGTTTAGTGGAATTAGATATAAACCATTTCATATTAACCATTTTGACAGTCTTTACTATTTTTATGGACAAACACTTGATCCATATCCAAATGAAAGATATGGTTTTTTGGTGCTAAATCAACAACTTGATTCTGTAAAATTTATTGATAATTTTGATTTTTACCCTAATCAGTCGCAGGTTGAATATCCGAGAATACTGGATTTTGATTTTCCAAAGCCAGATAATATTACAATGACAGGTTATATTTATTGGTATTATTATCAATCGTATGAACTGCCATTTATACTTAGTTATAATATGGCGAAAGATTCTGTTGAGTATTTTCATGCTTATCAAGGATCGGTAACCAGATATAGTATCAATCTTTTAAAAGAAGATAATTCTTATGTTATGCTTCATGCTTTTCAGGGGAACCCAGGATTCGTTTTTTTACTTAAAGAAAAGACTGACACCAGTGCTCAAGAAGTAACTAAAATATATGCTAACAATATAATAGAAGTATATCCAAATCCTGTTAGCGATATTTTAACAATTAGCTGTAAAAATACTGTTTTTTCAGAAATTTTAATTATCGATTCAAAAGGACAGCAAGTTAAACAAATATTTATTGATTCAAGTGCTGAAACTGCTATAAACGTACAAGATTTAGCTATAGGTGAATATTCTATTATTATTGAAACAAAAGAGGGTTTATATAGTAAAAATTATTAAAATATAAAGTTATGAAAAGGAAATATTTTTTTAAAATTAACTCTATAATCGTTTTGTTAATTTCTATCGTAGTCCTGACTTCTTGTGATACTCAAAGAATAAAAATTTTTATTGATGATGATACAAAAGCTTACTGCTATTTTGAAAATGGGGCATCATATATCTATAAAGACTCTATAACAGGAGATATAGATTCTATTAAAATTAGTAGCGACTGGCATAGCCCAAAAACCACAAGACATGGAACAGAAGAACTTTTATCAGATGTGACTTGCTGGAATGGTAATCCAATAGGAAAATGCGTTATCGAATATGAAGGTGATATTATAATTACAAAGCTTAGTGTTGACAACTTGTTTTTCATTCAACCACTATATCATTCTTTAGGTATTAATGTTGACTGTCCTAATGCAGGTGGTGTTTTAACGAAAATCTATCCAACCTTTCAGATTAGAGACAATACTTATTATGAAGTAAAAAAATTTAAATCAAATACATATGTAAATGCAGATAATATGTACACATATTCTTATTGGGCAAGACATGTTGGACTTATAAAACATGAGATTTATGACTCGACCAATGATATAGTGTTTAATATTAATTTAATTGAATACGAAATCAATAAATAAAATAATAACTATGAAAAGAAACCCTTTAATTATGCTATTATTAGTAATATCTATAATGGCAAGCAAAAATGTTTATTCACAAATAAGAGAACAAGTAGTTGGCACTGTAATTAGTAACGAGGTAAACAATCTTACTAATTTTGATTTAAATTATAAATTTCATATAAATGATTCAATTATACTGGATAGTTTAAATTTCTCATTACCGAATAACATTATTATTAACTCATATTCCAATATTCAAAACCAACAATATATAAATGGAGACAGCATTAGTTTAACTGTAAATGTTTCACATACAGACACATCAAATTTATCATTCTATCCTGACGATCTGTTTTTAACTATTCATTATAGTAGTATGAATAGCACAAAAAATGACTATAGAGTAAAAGCAAAATTATATTTCACACCATATAATACTGTCGAGATTTGGAACATAACAGACTTTACTTCACTTCCTCGTCGTTGGTATCATTCTTCAGACAATCCTACGGCAAAAAGAGTATATTTAAGTCAAAGTGAAATACCACAGTCTAATATATTAAACATGTCTTTGTATGAACGAGATAGTTCAAATTGGAATGACTGGTGGGTTGACGATTTTAGAGAAATTGAAATTGATGGTTTACCCTATGCTGTATTAATGAAACCTATACCCGTTGATTCTCTTGAATATTATAGTATGTTAGGTGATGGCAAAAAAGCAACAACAAAATTGGGAACTAATTATTCTGGAACTATAACTGGGAAAATTACTGCAAGAGTAAGAACTGGAGGAAATCATAATCCATCTGATCTAGGGTTTAATATTATTGGCTTGTCAGGTCTTAAAGTTAGATTAAGAGAAAAAGATGTTGAAGGTTATGATTATTTTGGTGTTGATATCACTGATGATGATGGTACTTTTGAGATTCAATACAATAAAACACAATACTTAGAAGGCGGTGAAATTGAGTTATATTTAGAAATACTTGCTGAAGATGGCGGAATTTATGAAATAAACACTGCAAATCATTGGAACACAACAATAAAAGATAAGAAATTTATTGGTAACTATGGAACAAATGCGAACATTACTTATAATTTAAGACTAGATGAACAACTGAATATGCCCGATGCTTATGCCCCAATACATTTTACAACTAATATTTATGAATATTTTAGTCAAAATAATGTCCAAATTTCAAATAGAGTACGTTTTAGAATAGGAGATTTTTGGTTCTGGCAAAACTATGGCGATTTCGCTAATAATTACACAAGTATGGGGGGTTATATCCACCTACTATTTGTTTAAAGCATGCTATAGAATCAGGGTTAAATGAAGAAACTGTGCGTCATGAATTTGGACATGTAATAATGTATAAGTTACAAGGTAATAATATAAAAATACCTTATGGTGTAGAAGGTGTAAATGGACACTCCTGGAGTAATGAAAACACAGGCTTACTCGCATGGATAGAAGGATGGGCAAATGCCATACAAATGATAATGGATGCTGCAGATTATGTGGAACATTTGACAAATAATCAAATTAATGATCCTGAATTCGGTGGTGAATATATATATACTTCTAATTACGAAAATCGTGAAGAAAAGAATATTAACAACGGTTTTTGTTCAGAGTACTACATAGCCTGTGCAATTTATGACCTTTGGGACGGTTCAGGAAAAGGATTACCTAACTCATTAATTCCTGGAAATCTTTATGTCCACTCATACAATGATGCTAACAATTGGAACGACACAAATTGGAATGATACAGAAATAGATGATGTAGAATTTAGTCTTTCTCAAATTTGTGCACCCCTGCAAACAATAAATGGAAATAATTTAGATAATTTACGTCATATAGGTCACTATTTAGAAAAGTTTATTGTCAACTTAGATTGTGAAAGTAAAGCAAAAGTAAGTAAAACATTTAGGCAAAATAAGATACTTTGGGATATTGATTCTTATAATAATGAAGTCTCTGTTAATGGGTTAACTACGGATTTTCTATGTGATGATATAAATAAACATGAAACTGGGTATTTCAGAATGGAATATCCTTTAAATACATTAATACAAACATGGACAGACATTTACTCTATAAGTTTGCCAAATTATAGAAGACATAGTCATTATTTTAATGCATGTCCAAACATCTCTTTAGCTATAACAGATAATTATTGGATAGGTTATAATTTAGATGGAACTTTAAATGGTCAAAATAATATCTACTTAAATTCACAAGATGCACAATGCAATAATGCAACAATAGGTGTGTTTTATACATGTGGTGGAGTTGACCTTATTATAAGAAATGGGAAAATAGAATTAGGAGCAATAGATGGCTCAAAAACTGCTGAATTGGAAATTAACAATGGGTCTGTATTAGATATAGGTAGTGGATTTGGAAAAATTGTTGTCAATACTGGCTCTGTTTTAAGAATCAAAGATGGAGGAACATTAATAATTAACGATGAAGGCATTCTTGAAATTTATGGAACAGGTCAAGTAATAATTGAGGAAGGTGGGCAAATAATTTACAATAATGGTAGCATTATAGAATTAAATAGCTCAAACTCTATTCTTGAAATATTTGGCAATTTACATATTGGACAAAACGCCCATTTCACCTTCACCGGCAACGGCTATATCAAATTTAGCAATCCTGGACCTGATAACACATATAATATTACTGCAGGCACAGGTGCTTCTATGTTATTTTCTGGAAATGGGCAATCGCACAAGGTTTTAGAAATACAACAAAACACAGTCCATTTACCAAAACTTTCATCACTTACTTTCCAAAACTGCAAAATTGAAATGGGCTATGAAAAAAGAATGCAAACTGATCATTCATATCCAGTAACATTTAATAATGTGAAAGTTACTTCAACAACAGGTGCACATAATAATCATAGAAGCTTTTTATTTATTGGACAATCTAATGTTACTATCAATAATTCTATTTTTGAGTATGGGTGTTATGGTCTTTATGGAAATCTTACTTGGGCTGACGGAGCTGCACTTTTCATTACAAATAGTACTTTTAGAAGAAACACTCAAGGAATCAATATTTATGGAAAAGGTTTGAATCTAACAAATTGTAATGTGGTAAATAATACTAATTATGGTATATATTGTGATGGAATGAGTTTTGTATCAGATTTCACTGATTGTAACATAAGCAATAACGGAAGTGGAATTTACTATCTTGGAAGTAATGGCGCACACATTAATATGGAAGATGTTTTTATCCAATCAAACAATACAGATGGTGTAATTACTAATGGTGCATTTGATGTAAATATGGAATGTGTTGATATTAATGGGAATAGGTATGGCGTTAGAACATCAAATGGAACTATGATCAAACCATATGCTTGTGATTTATCAAATAATATTACTACTATTTACCTAAATTATGGTGGAGTAAGTTTATACAAGAAATACAATCAATTGCAAGCTATGAATGACAATTATACTTTATATGGAAGGACACCAGCCATTAGACCAATTAGAGCAGAACATAATAGATGGGAAAGTAATCATAATGCAACGCCCGTATATTTAGATAACTACTATTTACGTACTTACCAAGGGAATAAACCACCTATGCCTGTAGAGGTATGGGACAGTAATCCTTTATCTATTGCATGTCATTTTCTACCACCAATACTAATCAGAACTTCATCTGAATATATTTTGGAAGAAACAACTAACAATAATTTACCTACAGTAACTATATCAGAACAAACAATGCCTTTAGATGAAGCTGTCAGCTATTTACAACAGCAATCTAAAAACATTAATTCTGAAACTGCATTTTTAACTATTATTGAAGAATATTCAAATCTAATATTAAGTTGTAATGCTTGGACTGATTCAGACAATTCAGAAGTTAAACACTATATGGACATTGCTTATAGTGATTTACATAGTATTATATCTGATTTTTACTCATTCATAAATAATGATAAAGATAATCAATCATTTATTAATGGGATTGAAAAAATTATTCTTTTAAATGAAAATCTTGTTGCAAATCCTAATTTATCATATACTGATTATTACGAGTATAGCTTGGATATTCCTCTATTATATAGAATAATAGGCAATTATGATGATGCAATTAGTTGCCTTGAAAATTTATTGTATGATTTTTCAAATGAACAAAATCAATCAGAAATGGAGCATATACAAACATGGTTATGTAAAATAAATGCTGAAAAAGCTG
>LSQX01017341.1_pt2 | contig 14151 bp, 15 predicted proteins | sample 654561 | NCBI WGS metagenome assembly LSQX01 (sample SAMN04489861, study PRJNA283612) | anaerobic digester metagenome | isolation source: 4 biogas reactors fed with cattle manure at either 37C or 55C with and... | place: Denmark: Kongens Lyngby | collected 2014
GTAAATTTAATGGCATTGCTCAGCAGGTTGGTCAGGATCTGTTTGAGCCGTATGGGGTCAACTACTGCCATACGGGGGACATTGGGAGGAATATTGAGCAACAATTCCAATTTCTTACTGGCTGCATGGAATTTAATGATGTCAACTGTCTCTTTCAACAACCTTACGATATCCGTCTCCATAAGCTCCAGGTCCAGCTTCCCCGCCTCAATCTTTGAAAAGTCCAGGATGTCATTAATGATATCCAGTAATGCTTTTCCTGCCGTATTGGCGTTGTGGGCAAATTCTTTCTGTGATTCGTTGAGTCTTGTTTTCAATAACAGGTCCGTAAAACCAATAACCCCATTCAATGGCGTACGGATCTCGTGGCTCATGTTGGCCAGAAATTCAGATTTGGTTTTGTTCGCCTGTTCCGCTTTTTCTTTTGCCTTGCCTAGCAGTTTCCTGTTTTCCATCTGGGTCTGAAGATTCACAAGGAGCTCAGAAAAAACAGTAAGTATTTGCTTTTCTCTCTCAGAATAACTGTGGCGTTTCCTTACAAAATCAAATCCCACCATGCCGGTCAACTCGTCATTGGTCCACATAGGGACGGTAAGAATGCTTTTGATATCCTGTTTTTCCAGCAATAGCCGGAAAGGATCGTCTTCTTTCAATTCACCGACATCACCTATGAAATCGTCCTTTCCGTTTTTGTGTGATCCGATCCACCGGGGAATTACATCGTTGGATATGCGCTTCAGGTCGTCAATATGAGGTGTGATCCCGCTGGCACACCATTCATATGTGTTTGAGAATGTGTTCCCTTTGAAATCATAACTGAATACATAGGCCCTGTCTGCACCAACAAATTCGCCCATAGTCCTGAGCGCACGGACGATCTCCTTTCCTGCCTTTTCTACGGGCAGGTTTATGAACGACTTGGCCATGTCCACCATAAGCCGTAAAGTGCTCTGGTGAGCATATTGTTCAGTAACGTCCAGCATAACAGTAATAAAGTACATATTACCCTTGCTTTCCATGATTTCTGCTGTCAGCAATCCATGTCTCAGAGATCCGTCCCCTGCCCTGATAGTTAGTTCCCTGTCTCTTATGATCCCTTTTGCTGTCAGTTCATTGATCAACGATTCCGGAACGCTTTTATCTGAAAAAAGATCCAGGTCCGGGATCGTTTTACCAAGAACATCTTCCGTGTTATAACCTAATGTTTCCAGAAAAGCGCTGTTTACATCAATGAACCTGCCATCGGGATAGGAATAAAGCGCCATTAGTGCGGGGTTGTTGCGGAACAGACGTTCAAAACGTTGCAAGGCTTCCTGCTCAAGGGTAAGGTCCCTGATCACCCCAAAAACACAATCTGTACCGTTCCATCTGCCCAGTGACAGCCGTGTTTCTACCGGAATCAATGTCCCGTCCTTCTTCAGAATCGGAATACCTGCAGAATCTATCTTCTTTTCTAGAACAAGTGGTAACAGACCTTTTATATCCTCCCTCAGATCAGCGGGATGTATATCCGGAAGATCCATATTCATGAGCTCATTATCCGAATAACCCGTTACCGAAGTAAAGGCATTGTTGGCCTGGATGATCTTTCCCTCTTTGGAAACGATCAACACCATGTGTTGCAGGGAATAAAAAAAGGTCCGAAAATTGGATTCACTCGATTTGAGCGTTTCTTCCATCTTTTTTCTTGAAGTAATGTCCCGGGCAGCCGCATAAATCAGGTTGCCGCTTGGTATGGATTTCCACTCAATGAAACGGTAACTGCCATCTTTGCAACGATAACGGTTTACAAAGTTCAGGACTTCGTTATCGTTTCTCAACTCCCTGACTGCAAGCAACGTGGATTCGACATCATCGGGGTGAATAAAATCGAAGAATCTGTGTTTTAGAAGTTCTTCAGAAGTGTATCCCAAAACAACCTCCCACTGTTTGTTTACTTTTAAAAAAAGACCGTCCAGTGTGGCTATGCACAAAAGGTCCAGGTTTACAGAGAAAAACCTTTCCAGTTCTTCGGTCTGCATTTTATTCTGGGTAATATCCGTAAATATGGTAGTAAAAAAACCTTTCTCGTGCGAATACACATGTACCTGATACCATTTTTGCAACGGTTGAGAATACTGCTCAAAAACTTTTTCCTCACCGGTAAGCGCAACTTTCCCATATATTGAGATCCAGTCAAATCCGCCATCGTTGATAGCGGGAATGGTCTCCAGAACAGTTTTCCCGATGATTTCCCGGGACTTAAGCCCGGTCATTTTTTCAAAAGCAGGATTTACTTCCAGAAACCTGTAATTCACAGGCACTCCCTTATCATCAAGCATAATCTGATGATGTGCAAAAGCGAACGGGGATACATGGAGCAATTTTTCTGTTATATGAGATTTCATATTATTTCCTGATTACCGATAGTAAAGATAAATAAAAATTGTTGAACTTTTCTGTACTATTTTAACACCCAGTCATGTATTGACAGGGGTGTGTTGTTCTCCATAAAAAGAGCAGTAATACCGTCTATGACATCATGGCCGGCTTCACTGTTGGTAAAATATACCAACACCCTTTGTGCATGCGTTTCATCTTCCGGTACGATCATAAAAAAAGCCTTGAAAGACCCGTTGTCTCCCCAGTGAAAGGCTACTTCTCCCAACTCGGGATGTTTCTCGATCCCCAGGCCGAGACCCCAGAAAATATGCGTATCACATTCCCTGGGCCTTTCTGCATATCTGACCGCCTGAATAACCGGATGGAACATCTCCTCCCTGAAGGGTTTGCCGAGGCCGGTGCCCCCGCTCAGGGCCTGCAGGAATTTCATGTAATCGGCAGCCGTGGTCCTGAGGGTATAGGCCGCGTTGACCCGGGTAAAGGAACCTTTCCCTTTGTCTTCACCGCCTCGGGAAAACCCCGATACGGCCAGGGAATCGAAGTCCTCGCGCCACAGGAAGGAAGAGGTGTTCATCCCCAGAGGAATGAACACCTCGGCAAGTGCGATCTCTTCCAGGCCACGACCCCGGATTTGCTCCACCGCCCTTTGCAGAAAAGCATACCCCTCCCCTGAATAACTGAAGGCCGAATCGGGCCTGAAGCGAAAAGCAATGCGCGATACAAGCCAATCAGGCGGAGAGGGTGGTGATGCCCAGTTGGGCAGACCGGTCATGTGGCACAATACGTTGCGGGCTGTCAGACGGGCAGCAAACTCTTTGTCATCAAATCTTTCAATACCGGTGTATGCAGACAGGGATTTGTCCAGATCAATCTCTCCCCGTTCCGCCATCCGCATCACAATGTATGCAAATACCGGCTTGCTAAGGGAAGCGGCCTGAAAAACAGTGGAATAATCCTCCCTGCCTTGTAGTCCCTTCACAGTAGAGATCTCGTACAAGACCGTACTGTCACCTTCTGCATAGGCCACCTGTATCAGAGGTATCCCGGCTTCACGGGCAATTTGGCACAGTTGATCGTGACAGTCCGGCCTGCAGGTACAAAGTCCTGCAATGAACATGATGTAAAAGAGTTGCCTGATCATCATATGTCAATTGTCATAATATCTTAAGGGCTATGGCAGCGCAAGCCAGGGCATCGTCCAAAGCATTGTGGTGATTGGTCAGCATATGACCACACGCAGCTGCGACTGTCGGTAACCGGTGATCCGACAAGGATTTCCCGAAATATTTTCTGGAAGCCTTCAACGTACAGAGAAACTCATAGTCGGGATAATCCATGCAATAGGTGAAAAATGAAGCTTTCAGACAACCTTCGTCAAACAGGGCATTGTGTGCCACCAGGGGCAGCCCCGTGATGTATGGCTCTACTTCCCTCCAGACATATGAAAACACTTTGGCGTTCTCTGTATCCCTGGCACTCAGTCCGTGTACCAACGTATTACGGTACAGGTAATACTCGGGTTCGGGCCTGATAAGTCGGTAGATGGTATGTTCCGGCATTCCGTTGCGTACGATCACTATGCCTACACTGCAAACACTGGACGGCTGTTCATTGGCCGTCTCGAAATCTATGGCTGCGAAATTGTCCATCATTCAAAGTGCTGTACGATCTTATCGTTGGCCGTTATCCCGTTCTCGTTGAAAGATTCAATGGTAAAATAGTAATCCAGGTTGCTGTTCAGACTGTTGATGACAACGGTCGTATCCCTATAGACCATGTGGTTCAGATACAGTTTGTTCTTCTCTGTCCCGTAGCTTATGTTGTATCCGGTGGCATGATCCGCTTTGGACCAGGTGAGTGTAACGCTGCGCTTGTCATTCGGATCCCTCCTGGCCACGAAACTGCTGATGCTGCCGGGAAGGGGGCCGGATCCTTTCCCGAATGCCCTGAACCCGCTGATGGCAAAATGTCCGCCGGGGACCTCTATGTTCTTTACCTTAAGGTAACGACAAAGGACTTTATCTATGGGCAGGTACACGTGTGAATTATCGGTTTTATTGGCGGAACGGTCAGCCAGCATTTCCCAGGTAGTGCCATCAAGCGAATATTCAACAGTGTAACGGTAGCAAATCTCTTTTTCCCTTCCCCTGATTTGGGCATAATGTTCCGCAAAATTGATCTGTACGGCATAAACATCGTAAAAATCACCCATATCCACCATAGCGTATTCGTGCTCGTTTCCGCTTGCGGCAGCCCAGTAGGTGCGAATATTTTCATCGGTCATGTTGTCCGGCGGAAGAGAATCCACAGATGAAGAGACCGTCAGCTGTTTGTTATAGGTCAGCAGCATCCATTCCGGGAAGATGTCCTCAAAACGGTTGATCCTGTTTTGGGGGATGGTCAGGGGATAATCTCCGTATTTTGTAACGGCATAATATGTTCCGTCTTCATCCAAAAAAACGGGAAATAATCCCAACCGGCGCTCAAACATATGTTTTTGGGAAATGGTCATGGTCCCAATCTGCCAGAAATTGCCGTATTCATCGGCAAATGAACTGCCGTGCCCGGCACCGGCAGCAAAGCCTTCCGGTTTGTACATGGCCGGGTTATGCTCCTGTAAGACAAAAGGACCCAGCGGGTTTTCGGATAGGTAAACGGCATCGGCATAGCTCTTGTATTCTGTTCCCGGTCCGGCATACTGCAGGTAGTATTTTCCGTTGTGTTTTGTTACCCAGGGACCTTCGATCCAGGGACTCTGATGTATAAGGCGGTTGTTATCCCCGGGAACTTCCCATCCGTATTCCGCGGGATTGGCATGAACCAATTCTTTGATGTCGCCAATAAAAGCAAACCCTTTGCGATAGTCCGCCTCGACTCCGTAAAGGGGTCTTTGGTCTGAGCAACCCCAGTACAGATACAACCGCCGGTCTTCGTCCAAATAAAAAGCAGGATCCCAGACTGGTATTTCCAAAGCCTCAACAGCAACAGACCAGGTGCCGGAAAGCGGGTCTGTACTTTTGTAAATGGTACTCTTTTCGTTGGAAGAGGCCAGGAAAAAAAGCGTATCGTCAATGGCAACAGCCGTAGGAGCATACTCTTCCGCGGGTATCTGGTCTGTTTCAATAAAATGCCATTCCTGCATATTGTCTGACCACCAGTACCCGCCTGATTTTGAGGCAAAAAGAAAAAACTTGTCCTGAAAGCGGATCACAGAAGGATCGGCAGCCTCCCTGCGTGAAGGAGCATCCGGAGAAAACCTGTAATTCAGATCCAAAGGGTTACAGAATGTATTGACTGGTTGCCTGACAGTACAGCTTAAGGCTGTCAATAATATGAATAAAGACAGTATTCTCATTATCTTTTTCCTGATGATTGTCATATCACTTACTCATGAAATCCACCAAGCGGTTTAGCATTCCTTGTAACCGGATCAGGTCATCCCTTGTCAAAGGACTTTTATCCAGTCTGTTAAGTAATTTTCCGGGTATAATAGCCGCCTGCACCCTCATTTCTTTTCCTTTTCCCGTCAAACGGATTACGACCTTTCGTTCATCTTCGCCGGACCGTGTTCTGGTAATGAACCCCAAACCCTCCATACGTTTCAGCAAGGGGGTTATCGTATTTGTATTCAGAATGAGTTTCATGGCAATTTCGTTTACCGTTAGTCCGTCATGCTCCCATAGAACCATCATCACCAGGTATTGCGGATAAGTTATGCCCAGTTTATGCATATAAGGCTGATACTCCCTTGTGATCAGCCTGGACGCCGCATAAACGGGAAAACACAACTGGTTGCTTAACTTCAGCTGGTCGTATTCCATAGCCATTATTTTAACAGTTTTGAAAGGTATTTGTCAATTTCTTCGGGTTTTGTAACCGGGGCGAACCTGTTAACCGGCCTTCCGCAATGGACTTCTCATCGCCGGGCTCCTGGTTGGCAAACTGATTGCACGGAAACCCCAGGATCACAAATTCCTTTTCTTTGTAAGTCTCCATACTTACTTCCTTACCCTGGATACTCTTTGCTTTGAACTGATAAAATGTTGTGTTCATAGTATATTATTTTATATCGTTATAGATATTATCGTATGAGACACAAAGATAGACATATAAATATTATTCTGCTACTTCAGAATAGGGATCTGATCCTGGACCATCCCTCCCTGAACGAGTCGGCTGCATCGGAAAATGCATCACTTACTTCGTCCCATTTGTCATCAGCGGAATTGATCAACTGGTCATACTTAAGCTGCACTTCAATTCTTATGGCTTCCAGCTCCCCGATCGATTCCCTGTATTTTACCTTCAGGTCTTCCTTAACGGATTCCTTATCGGCTTTCAGTTCGTTTATCTTAGCGGAAATTTCGTCAATCCGCTGATTGGCCCTTGCCTTGAATTCTTCCTTGTTCATATCGGTAATCTTTAATGTATTTGCACATAAATTTACACAATTAATAATTTCCTGCTGCTTAAATGGTAAAAATACCCTACCATTATCAGCAAAACACCGGAGATAATCAGGATCAGTTCCACGGATATCACATCAGCCATAGGACCAAAAAGAAGGATGGCAAGAGGCATGGCACTGGCAGCAATGATATGTATGATGGAGAACACACGCCCCATTTTGGATGGGTGGGTGATTTCCTGGATAAGGACGGTCTCGGCAGTGGCTATTACCGGCATGAAAAAGCCCGCTATCCCCATTATGACAAGATAAATTGTGAAGTTCCCAGCTATCCCCATCAAACCGAATGTCAAGCCAAAGGCTCCCAACGATATGGCGATGGTTCGGATCTTGTTTTTAAAATTCCCGTAAAGCGAAACAAAGATACCGCCAACGATCGAACCCACACTCCAAACAATCTCGTTGGCTGTAAGATACCAGACATCACTCCCAAAACTTCTCTCTACCATAAGCGGTGTCAGTACGGCCGCCGGTGTGAAAAGGAAGAAAGAAAAAGCGTAGCAGATTATGATTCTACGTAACACCGGATTCGCAAACGTATAACGAACGCCATCCTTGAGTTCAGACAACATACTTCCTGTTTCATCCGTTCGCTCAACCACTTCTACCTTTATGAAAATCATGACCACAATAGCCAGCACTGCGGTTACCACATCCAGCATAAAAGCCCATGCAATGTCCATGGAAGCCAGGACAGCACCACCAACTGCCGGAGCAAGCAACATCAGCACCGAGCCAAGGGTTTGATTTATCCCCTGAACCCTGGTCAGGTTTTCACGTGCGACCAGCTGCGGAAAGATTGCGTGTACGGCAGGCGTTTGTATGCCGGCACCAATGGAACGCACTACCGATACCGCCAACAACAATTCAAGGCGCTGGAACCCTAACCAAAAAGCTACAGCCAGTCCGAATGTGGAAATTGCTATGAATCCGTCTGTCAACATGATCAGGGTCTTGCGGTTGTGCCTGTCAGCCCAGACTCCGCCCCACAGGGAAACGATCACCTGGGGTAACATAGCGCACAGGGTCGAGAGCATCAACCACAGTCCCGATGAGGTTTCCAGCGTGATGTGCCAAATGATGGCAAATCCTACTACTGAAGATCCGAATAATGATATATTCTGACTTAAGAGAAAGAGCCCTACCTTCTTGTTGTTTTGGGTCAACGTGTTTCTTATTTACATGTAATGCTTTCAAAATACCGGCCAAAACCCTCCACTGCTTCTTCCGGAACGGCATCTTTCAAAAAATCGACACCGTTCTTCAGTGTCCTGAACATATTCACATTGTCTTCATAGGTCAGGTTGCGGAACCCGGGGCCTTGTGAAATCATTTCTGACATAGGTACAAACAAACTTTGATCGTTGCACGAAAAGTCAATGTTCTTCAGATCGATTGTCTGCCTTACCGGGTTGATCTGCGAACGGTAATGTATCACCATGTCGGAAATATCGTAGACAATACTCCACTGGGTATGAGGACCCTGTGCAACACTGTCCAGGATACTGAAGGAATAATCTATCCGGTCTTCCGTGCTGTTGTAATCCCGGATCAAAGATGCGGCTTTTACAAAACGTCCCGATGAATTTACCGTCCAGTCTGCATACTCTTTTTCCGATCCCAAGTCCATTGAAGTTTTGTATTCCAGAGAATTTTCATAGATGCAGTTAGCCAGCACCGTATAAGGCAGCTGTTTACCTCGGTGAACCACCATTTTCCCTTCCAGGTATTCAATGGTAGCCACATCGCCCGATGCATCCGATACTAAAAAATGCAAGTAAGAAGTAGGCATATACGTGATCCGTACAAGGGTATCACTGTCAATCACATCCTGTACGCTTGCCGAGTTGTCCAGCTGGTATTGCATCCATTGCAGTTCATTCATACCGTAACGATCATCGGCAGCAGGATATTTTGCCTCCTGCAGCCACATCTGCTCAATGACCAGCCCGGCTTCGTTCATTCCCCCGTAGGGAAATTCCCTCCCTGCCTGGTTAAAAGTAACACTGCCGTATTTTGATACCCAGGTCATCGGCTTTTCAGGTGCTGCAATATAAGTGGTTTTTACCATATTCCGGTAATTGATGTGGATATGTCCTTCCCCTACCGGGAAATCCAGGTTTCTTCCAAATGAAATTTTTCCGTCCGGCCCTTTCAAAACAAAAGTTGTACAGCAAAATCCCCATTCACCTATAAAGAGGGTGACAAGTGCTAACAGGATTAATTTTATTTTCATTCTTGTAATTTTTGAAAATTATGGGTTAATCCGGGTAAATACAATTTCCCGGTAATCGTTTCTTTCGTAGAGCAAACCAATCCCCTTCCCGGGGATAAAAGTCATGGAGGAATAGGCCGAGTTTCCCGCGTGCACGGTGCTTCCCTCTCCCCACGTCTTTCCTTCATCTGCAGAAAGATGCACGTAACGGTGACCTGCCCCGTTTCCCCGGCTGTTGACCATCCAGGTGCCATCGGCAAGTTCAATGACCTTGGATTCGTCCCCGGGCGTAATGGGCACATCCAGCAGGTACCAGCTCCGGCCGTGATCGTCGCTTCCAAAAAGATGCAGTCCCTTTTGCAGATTTACCAGTGTGTGGACCAGCTTACCACTTTTGGTTTGCATACCCCTTCCCGATGTTATGAATTTAAAATCACCGTGCCAGTCAGGCTTCGTGATCTGGTCAGTAATGTCTTCCGGTGTGCTCCAGGTCTTGCCGTTGTCTGTACTTTTCATCACCCTCAGGTAATAAATCCCTTTTTCCTGATCATGATCCATGTAATTGAAAAACAAAAAGACAGTGCCTGTTGTCCGGTCCACAATCATGGAAGGATCAGAAGCCGACCGGCCTTCAGGATAATCCACTATCACCTGCAAATCCGACCAGGTTTCCCCATAATCCGTACTGGTGCGCATTACAATATTAATATCCCTGTTTCCTTTAAGGTCCGCACAAGATGGGACCCGCTGGTCACATACGGCAATCAGAGTTCCGTCAGGAGCTGTAACCAGGGACGGGATCCTGTAACAGGCCACCTCTCCTGCCGGCTCCGAAGTGAACAACACTTGTGTCGGGGGCCGGGTATCACATCCGGCAAGCCACAGCAATGAAACAATAAGGAAGTATTTCACGGGAACTAAAATCCAAAAAAATCGTTACTCATATCTTTGTTTTCTATCTGGAAGGTAGAATGGCCAATGCCGAAAGTATCCAGAAGCTCTCTTTGCAATTGACTAATGAACTGATCGGTAGCGCCCTCCGGCATAACCAGGTGTACGGTAAGTGCCACCTGCGTGGTGCTCATGGCCCATATGTGCAAATCGTGTATGCTGGTGACACCCTGTTTGGTGAGCAGGAACTCCCTGACTTTGCCAATTTTAATGTGCCGGGGAACGGCATCCAGGGCCAGGTCAAGGGATTCCGAGAACAGGCGCCAGGTTCCCCATAAAATTACTACAATGATCAGAAAACTTATGGCCGGGTCTATCCATGTCTTGCCTGTCAGTGTGATGAGCAATCCGGCAATGACAACACCCAGCGAAACTCCTGCATCTGCTGCCATGTGCAGAAAAGCACCTTTGATATTCAGATCGGTCTTCTGGCCTTTGTAGAACAACAACGCCGTAAAAGCATTTATGAAGATCCCGATGCCCGCCACTATCATGACCTGGGAACCGGCTACCGGCTGCGGGTCTTTCAGTTTTCTGAAGGCATCCCATGCGATGACGGCTACGGCTCCAAAAAGCAACATTGCATTCAGTATGGATACCAGTATTGTGGTCTTGCGCAATCCGTATGTATATTTTCCCTTGGGTTTCATGGTGGCCATCCAGGCTGCCGCCCAGGCAAAAACCAGCCCCAGCACATCCCCGGCATTATGTCCGGCATCCGCCAGCAGGGCGGAGGAATTGGCAATGAAGCCATAAATGACCTCAACAGCCACAAAGACGACGTTCAGGCCGATACCTATGGCAAAACTTCGGGCATACCCAACACCGGGCCGTTTCATATGATCGTGTTCGTGTGCCATAGGTTAATACTTTTGTTTAAGTGAAGCTACCTTTTGGGCATAAAAAACAGGAAAATCGTCAGCAGGGTCTTCACAAATATATACTTTCAGTCCGTTATCACGAAAATAGATATTATCGATCTCTCCCGCCTGCCTGACAGACCCAAAAAACGGTTCAATATCGCCTTTGTTCCAGTTCACCAGGAGCAACACGTCAGGATCGGCGGAATCGGGAGCCCATAAGATAAAATTGTCATTAAAGCTGACCGGTTCGGGAAGGTTGTGTGCCTTGCCGTAAAAGAGGATCGCTCCGGCGATGGCGTAATTCTCGGCAAAAATCATACAATGTTCCTGTTGCTCAGGGGAAAGCTCCTGATAAGCACCCACCACCATCCCTGCCACGTCCTTCCATCCGGTCATATCGGCATAATCCTGCGGCAGGTTGTGCACCTTCCCGTCTTCCCAGCGATTGGTAAATGCAGCCGTTTTCTCAGATATCTCTGCCATTTTTTCGTGACTGAACAGCGGCAGGCTGTAAGGCATAAAAAAGAATGAAAGGACTACTACCAATGCCAGGGCCCCGTATTTGAGAAACGGCCTGAAATACTTGTCTACGGCATATCCACCCATAGCGTTCAGTATTGAATACAACCCCAGGCTATAATAGGATTTCCCACGCAAAAGGATCAGGATAACGATCGTGATCAGGTAGATGAAGGAAAAAACACGGTACTTTTTTTCGGACTTTGCAAACAGGAAGGCTATCAATCCTGTCAGCCAGACGATCAGCCCGGAAAAATTCATGGACAGCTGATCCACAAAAAAGCCCACCAAAGATACATTCACGAGCTGTGTTTGCTGCAGTTCCTTCATATGAGTGATCACAGGCCAATTGTGATGGTACTGCCAGAGTATATTGGGCAAAATGATCACCATACCTATAACGCAACCGAGAAGGAAATACTTGGACCAGAGTAGTTTTCTGTGTCCGGTCAGCAACAAGGCTGTAAAACAGGCCAGCATGAAAAAGGCAATGGAATATTTATTCATAAAAGCCACCCCGAAAACGGAGAACAGCAACAGCCAGATTTTGGGATTTCCGGTATTGATCAGTCGCAGCAGCAGGTAAGCGGACAACAGCCAGAAAAACTGGTTGAAGGATACAGGCTGGAAGAGCGTATTGGACCGCAAAAAGGCAGTGGATAATATAAACGCGGTGGCCGCAATGATCACCGCCAGGGTCGTTCCCTTGAGTTCTTTCACGATCAGGGCAATGAGCAGCACCGAGAAGCTGCCCACTACCGCCGGGAAAAAGCGCAAGGCAAAAACGGTATTCCCAAATAAAAACACAGAGATCCTGGAAACCAGCGCAATGAAAGGCGGGACAGAGACATATCCCCAATCCAGGTGCTCCCCCAAAGCGTAATACAGAAAAGCATCCCGGTGCAGGTCATAGTTAGTGTTGGTGGCAAAATGGATCCCCAGTTTCACCAGCATCAAAATGACAACGGGCAAGTAGAAATTTAACCTGCGAAATTCAATAGTCATGAGGCTTTTTACAATGTGTACGACATTTTATTTTTTTCAAATTTAGAATTTTTTCAATTACTTACTAACACTCCTGGACTTCAATTCCTTCTCTATGTCTTCCAATGTCAGGTCTTTTACTTTGAGCAGTATCAGGTAATGATAAAGCAGGTCTGCTGCTTCGTACACAAATTGTTCCCGGTTATCGGCAATAGCTTCAATGACCAGCTCTACCGCCTCTTCCCCCACCTTCTGAGCCACTTTATTGACACCTTTTCTGAATAAGCTGTTGGTGTAGGAATTTGACGCATCGTCTTCAATCCTTTGTTTTATGATGGATTGCAGCCGGTAAATGAAGCCTTTTGTTGTTTCGGGACCAAAACACGAGGTGCTTCCGGTATGACATACCGGTCCTGCAGGATGGACCGTGATCAGAAGCGTATCCCCGTCACAGTCAATCATTATGCTCTCCACTCCCAGAAAATTACCCGACGTTTCTCCTTTGGTCCACAAGCGGTTTTTGCTCCTGCTGAAAAAAGTAACCCGCCGCTCGCGGCATGTTTTATCGTACGCTTCCCGGTTCATATAACCGAGCATCAGGACCTGTAACGTCTGATTGTCCTGGATGATCACGGGAACCAACCCGTTCCCTTTGGAAAAATCTATCATCTTACCTGTATGTTTTGTGTTTTCAAATATTGTTTCAGTTCCTCAATGGTCAAGTCTCCGTAATGAAAAATACCGGCGGCCAATCCTCCCGTTGCCGCCGTTTCCCGAAAGAGTGTTGCAAAATGCTCCGCCCTTCCCGCTCCTCCCGAGGCAATCACCGGAACAGGTACTGCCTCGCATACTTTTTGTGTGATATCCAGGGCAAATCCTTCCCGGGTGCCGTCGTGGTCCATGGAAGTAAGCAGCACTTCTCCGGCTCCAGCTTCACAGGCCTGCCTGACCCAGTCCAACGTACGCACGGCCACCGGGGTACGACCTCCGTGGACATAGACAACCCACTCCCCGTTCACCCGTTTTGTATCCACTGCCACCACAACGCACTGACTGCCAAATTCACGGGCTATTTCGCCAATGAGCTCCGGACGCATCACTGCCGCTGAATTCACACTGACCTTATCGGCTCCCGCCCTGATCAGTGCGCTCACATCCTGCACGGAGCTTATGCCTCCGCCTACCGTGAAAGGAATGCTGATCTGCTCAGCAATCCTTTTGACCAGCCGGGTCAAGGTCTTCCTTTTCTCAACCGTGGCCGTGATATCAAGGAACACCAGCTCATCGGCTCCCTGCCTGACGTATTGCCGTACCAGTTCCACCGGATCACCGGCATCCCTGATATCAACAAAATGTACTCCCTTGACCGTTCGTCCGTCCCGGATGTCCAGACAGGGTATGATTCTTTTCTTTAACATAATGCACGCAATTGTTTTAAATTAATTTTCCCTTCATACAGTGCTTTCCCAATAATGGCCCCCTCACAGCCCAGCTCTCCGAGCGCGGCCAGATCCTCCACCGACGTTACCCCCCCGCTGGCGATCAGGTCAATGCGGCTGGCAGCCAGGATCTCGCGGTACAGCTCTACGGCCGGTCCCTCCAGCATGCCGTCCCTGCCAATATCGGTGCATATCACATAACGTATCCCTTCCTTTTCGTATCCTTTGACGAAATCCAGGACATCCAGGGCCGAGGCTTCCGCCCATCCTCCGGTCGCGACCATCCTGTCCCTGGCATCGGCACCCAGGATGATCTTCCGGCTGCCGTAA
>LSQX01392085.1_pt1 | contig 14151 bp, 9 predicted proteins | sample 654561 | NCBI WGS metagenome assembly LSQX01 (sample SAMN04489861, study PRJNA283612) | anaerobic digester metagenome | isolation source: 4 biogas reactors fed with cattle manure at either 37C or 55C with and... | place: Denmark: Kongens Lyngby | collected 2014
TCCAGCCAGCGCAGCTGCTGGACAAAAAACGGCAGACTGCCTTCAAACCAGGTCCGGACCAGGATCGCTTGCGCTTGCTCCAGGAAATCCAGCCGGTAGACACAGCTGGCATCGGGGTCCAGGGGGGTCCGCAGGTGCACGGTCAGCTGCCCGTCGCCCGGCTCCAGGCACTCGATCGCCGTTTTGGCCGTAAAGAACGGCCACTGCCCGGAGGGAACATGCAGGCTGCTCCGGCCCTGTTTGCCGGGATTCTGGCAGCCGTCCCGCAAGGTGGCCGCCAGGCGCGAGCCGTCCGGGTACGTGACGGTCAGCGCCAGCTGCTGCTCGTCCGGGTTCAGCTGCCCTGAGACGGCGCAGCCGGCGCTCTTCCAGTCAAAAGTCCTGTTCGTCATGGTGATTGCCTCCCTATGAGATCGTCCAGGGCCTGGCGCACGAATCCCTGGTGCGCGTCCAGCGCCTGGCGGGCCTCATCCAGCGTCGCGCCGGAAAGCTCCATCGTGATGGCCAGCTTGAGGGATCCGTCCGTCTGCTCGAGCAGCTCGCTGGCCCGTTCCCGGTCCGGATTGCCGGTCGCCTCGGCAAAGATGCGCCGCATCCGGTCCTGGAGTTTGCTGTTGAAGCCGCGCACGTTGACCATCAGGTTCTTGTAGACATGGCCCATCTGGACCATCGACAAGGTCGAGATCATGTTCAGCACCAGCTTTTGTGCCGTGCCGGCCTTGAGCCGCGTCGAGCCCATGACCGCCTCCGCGCCGGAGTCGACCTCGATGGCGATTTCAGCATACCGGCTCAGCCTGGCGTTCTTGTTGCAGGACAGGGAAAGGGTGGCGGCCCCGATTGACGCGGCGTACTGCAGGGCCCCGACGCAATAGGGCGTACGGCCGCTGGAGGCAATCGCCATCACGACATCTTCCGGGCGCAGGCCGAACGCCTCCAGGTCCTTGCCGGCCTGGCTCGCGTCGTCCTCCGTGAGTTCCCTGGCCTTGAAAACGGCATCGCGGCCGCCGGCCATGACGCAGGTGACCCGATCCGCCGGCACCCCGAAGGTGGGCGGGCACTCGGCGGCGTCCATGAAGCCGAGCCGTCCGCTGGTACCGGCGCCCGTGTAGACCAGGCGGCCGCCCAGGCGGAAACGGCTGACCACCAGGTCGATCGCCCGGGCGATCGTCTCCGCCTCGTCGCCGACGCGCAGCGGCACCTCGCGATCCAGGCTGTTCATGCGCCGGACCATGCTCAGGGTATCGAGGCGGTCCAGGTCGGCGGTCAGGGGATTGACCTGCTCGGTGTGCAGCAGGGCCAGTTTCTCAGGTAACGGTCTGTTTGCTTCCATGGGGCTGAAACCTCCTGTATGTTTCCGCAAAACGTTTTTTAAATGCGATATCCGGTTCGCCGCCGAGCAGATACATCGCTTCCAGCGCCGCGCCGTAGATCGGCGGCAAGTCGGGACGGACCAGGATGAAGCGCTCATCGAGATGGTCCTGGACGATCGATTGCATCTTGCCGTCGATGTCCCACAGGCTCCCCGTGATCACGACCCGGTAGGGCGTTTCGTTGAGGTAGCGGCTGCCGGTTAGCAGCATCTGGGCCAGTTGGCAGGTGCTGGTTTCGACCAGGCGGGTCGCGATGGCATCGCCGTTCTGGGCGGCCTGGATGACCAGCGGTGCCAGGCGGGCGATGTAGCGTTTGCCGCCGCTGTAGATATCCGGGACGGCCTGGACGATCGGCTTGCCGATCTGCCAGGCGATCAGGGACACGAGCTGGGTCATCTCGCCGCGCCCGTCGATCGCCATCAGGGCCTCGCGCAGGCCCATCCGACCCAGTTCGAAGGAGCTGCCCTCGTCGCCGATCAGGTAGCCCCAGCCGCCGACCTGGTTGATCGTGCCGCAGCAGCGGACCAGGGCGATCGAGCCCATACCGGCGATCAGGGAAATGCCGTCCTCCTGCCCGATGCCCGAGGTCAGGGCGTTGATCGCATCGCTGCTGTTGTCCAGGCTGTGCGCGTTAGGCAGCAAGCCGCGCAGGATGTTGTAATAGCGTTTCTGGTTGTCGCCGACCCAGCCGCCGGCAAAACCGACGTAGACCGACTGGAGGGACGCCGACAAGCCGCCGTATGGCGCCAGGACCTTATCGAACATGGTCTGCAGGTTGGAAACGGCGCGTTCCGTCCCGATGTCGCTCGGATTGGCCGGTCCGCCGTCGGCGTGGGTCAGCACCGTGCCGTCCGGGGTCAGCAGGATGGTTTCGCTGCGGTCGGCGTCGCCGTCAGCGGCCAGGATCAGGTCAAGACTCATAGGGCACACCTTCTTTTAGCCATTTTCCCCATCATACCATTGACGGTCCGGATACGGTGAAAATCCGGGTCTCCTGGTCGGAAAAGGCGATGTCGGCGCCAGCGGGGCCAATCTCCAGACTATCATGGCTGAAAGGATCCTCCAGACGGGTCGCAACCGGCCAGCGCAACCGCCGGATGCCGGCCCGGTGCGCATAGAGGGCGACCATCTGGCGGTTGAGGAAGAGCGGGTCGTCGCTGTCGCTGTAGACAAAAGCGCCCGCCTGGCGCGCCAGTGCGCGCAGCAGTCCGGCCGGCAGCCGGCCGACCGAGCAAAAGGTGGTCAGACCGTGTTCATGGCGACGAACGACCAGCGCCGGCTGCAGGCTCACGCTGTCCCGGCCGACCACCGTGACGTCCTGGTCCGTGACCGCGAAAAGAGGCGGGCAAGGCCGGCTGAAGCCGAACGAGACTGGGGTCTTGCCATCGAGCCAGGGACCCGGCGCGATGCTGACCTGGCCGCTGCCGGCGTCATCCCGACGGAAGTGGAATCCGGTCAGATCGGTCATGCTCTCCAGCGAGAAACCCGCGTCGGTCACGTAGCCCGGCGCATGCAGGAACAGGACGGACTTGCCGGCCTGGCGCAGGGCCTTAACCGCGGCCCGCACCCGGGCATCCGGCTGGAACAGGTTGGCGAAAATATAGAGCCGGATCCGCTCGCGGGGAAACGGGTCCAGGAGCAGGTCGTCTGTCAGGTAGCATGCCCAGGGCAAGCCCATGCGGTTCAGCAGCTCGGTCTGGTATTCGACCATGTCATAGCCGGATTGGGTCCCCAGCAGGTAGTTGGACGGCATGTCGATGAAAAAGCCAACTTCCTCAGCCGGTTCCATCCCGCGCCGCCACAGCGACTGGGTCAGCAGCCGCAGCCGGCGGATGGTTTCCATCAGGGCGGGGTCGTCGTACCAGCCGCCAAACATGTCAAACCACCAGTAACCCTGCCCTTTGGCCAGAACCTGAGCGATCTCGCGCTTGAAATAGCTTTCGGTCTCGCTCTGGTCTTTGAGGCGGGTATGGCTCTTCTGCAGGGCCTGGGCCAGCGGGTTGTCGTTGACCCGCCAGGTCGTGTTGTCGATTTCATGGAAATACAGCTTGCCGTGCAGGGTGAAGCTGTCCAGGGGAACGCGCAGCCCGCTGGTGCTGGCCAGCTTACGGAACCGGTAGGAAGCCGGGCAGAACAAGGCGTCGATGTTTTTATCTTCCAGGACGCGCAGCAGGTCGTTGTAGTTGGACAGCACCACGTGCGGCAGATCCATGCCGGTGATGTAGCCGTAAAAGGCGCCGACCAGCCGCGTGCCGCCGGTGTGCTCCTTGATCTGCCGGGCAAACCAGCAAATGGCGTCCGAGACGGCTTCGTTGTAAAACCGCCAGTAGTCCAGGGCCTGCCGGCTGTGTGCCGGGTCGCGCAGGACGCCGTCCTGTGTCCGGTGCAGGACATCCGGCGGCGGTATTTCCGCCAGGGGATCGCCGCTCCAGGCGCGGTAGGCCTCCGTTTGGGCCGGGCAGGGGCGAAGCGCCGCCGGAATGTCGCGGGTATACCATTCGGTCGTTCCGCCGGCCATCAGGTAGACGCCGTAGACCTTGTTCGGAACGTGTTCGTCCAGAAAGTCAAGCAGATCGCAGACCATCGCCGCGGCCGCCTGGCGCCAGACCGGGCTGGCGACGGTTTGCACCAGCTGCATGAACGAATCGGCCAGTTCGGGATGGCTGGCCAAAAACCAGTCGCGCGTATCCAGCTGCAGCATCAGCGACCAGTAGCTGTCCGGCGCCTGCTCCAGGAACAGGTCGGTCTGCGCCTTGAGCGCGGACCAGTCGTATTGCCGGTCGCCGGTCCAGACTTCGCCGAATTGGGAATACGGCACCTTGAGCGAACAGAGGATGCCGCTGGGAAAGACGCTGAACAGCGAAAAACCCGCCAGATCGAAGCGGCGGACCGTTTCGGGAGCCGGCCGGAACGAACGGAACGATACAGGTTCGTGCAGCTGGCCGTTGATCTCGATCCAGGCACAGCCCTGGTGCTGGATAATTTTAGCTTTCATAACGCACCTTCGCCGCGGGGGCAGTCAGAACGTCGTCCTCGTCCGGGCGCACCGGACAGGGCAGCGTCTCCCCGAAGCGCCTTTCGAAGGCCTCGTCAGCCGGCAGGCCGGCGTTAGCCATCGCTTCGACGGCGCTGCCGAAGACCGGCGGCAGGCTGGGGATGATCGCCTTGAAGCGGTCGTCGAGCTGCTTGAAAACCAGCCGCTCCAGCAGCCGGTCGTTGGCGCTCCACAGGCCGCCGGACAGGACGACCAGGAATGGCGGAGCGGACAAATGGCGGCTGCCGGCCAACAGCAGGAGGGCGAGCTGGCGGGCGCTCTCGCTGAGGATCTCCAGTGCCGCGCCATCGCCTTCAGCCGCCGCGGCGTAGACGACCGGCGCCAGGGCGGAGATGAACCGTTTGCCGCCGTTGTATATTTCGGGGATCGCCTTGTCGACCGGCTGGCCGATCTCCTTTTCCAGCATGGCGGTCAGGCGCGTGCCCGGCAGGCGGCCGTCCAGATCCTGCAAGGCGCGGCGCAGGCCCATGCGGCCGATATCGTAGCCGCTGCCCTCGTCGCTGAGCAGGTGTCCCCAGCCGCCGACCTGGCGGATCTCGCCGGCTGAGCGGACAAAGACCGCCGAACCGGTGCCGGCGATCAGGACCATGCCGTCACCCTGGCGCAAACCAGCGTTCAGGGCGCTGATCGCGTCGCTGCCGTTGCTGATCGCGCAATCCGGGGGGAAGAAACTATGCAGGAACGTGCGATAGCGCGGCCGGTTGGCCGCGAGACCGCCGCCGGCGATGCCCAGGTGAATCGCCCGGACCGGCAGCGCGTTGGCGCCAAACGGAGCCAGCAAGTCCGTGAACAAGGCCTGCAAGGTCCGGATGGAGCGCTCGAAGCCGATTTCACTGGAATTGGACGGCCCGCCGATCACCCGGTTGACAACCGTGCCGTCATCTCCGAACAGCACCAGATCGGTCTTGGTGGCACCGCCGTCCACCGCGATCAGGCGGAGTTGCCCTTCATTCATGTCCCCATCCCCTTCATTGTTTGCTGGTGACCAGAAACAGTTTCATCTCATCGTCTGAGCAGGTCAATCGGACGGTTCGGTCCCGGCTGAGCAGGTCCGGACCGTCCGCGCAGACGTTTTGCAGCACCACGTCGGCCGGGAAACGGACCAGCCGTTCACCGGCCCGGTGCGCGTAAAGCCCGAAAAGGCTCCGGTTGACATACACCGGATCATCCGTGTCGGCGTAAATGAAGACGCCGGCCCGGCGGGCCAGGTCGCGCAGCAGGCAGCCGGGCACCGGTCCCGCGCCGCTCCAGGCGTCAAAGCCGCTAGCGCGTCGTTTGAGCAGCAGGGCCGGCCGCTGCGAGTCGGCATAGCGACCCAGAACCTCGATCGGCCCGTCCGCTTTATCCTCATCCAGCGTGAACAAGGGCGCGACCGACGCGCTGAAGCCATAGGTGGCATCGGCAGACTGGATCTGTCCCGTGCCGCCGTCTGCCAGCTCGGTCAGCGGCAGACCGGTCAGCGCTTGCATGGCTGTCTCGGAAAAACCGTCCTGCGTGACAAAGCCGGGCGCGTACAGGAACAGCAGGCTCTTGCCGGCTTGGCGAAGTGCCTGGATCTGCCGGCCTATGGCATCCGACGGCTTGAACAGGTTAAGAAACACATAGAGCTTGTAGCCGGCCTTGTCCAGATCCGGGTGGCAGAGGTCGTCCGCCACATAACAGTCCCAGGGGGCGCCCATCCGGCCCAGTGCTTCGGCCTGGCGCTTGACCAGGCATTCGTTGACACAGCAGTCGATGGCGACCAGATCATTGCTCGCCTGGTCGACGAAGACGGCGACCTCGCTCGCGGAATGCATGTCCGCCTGCCAGAAGCGGGCGGTCGCGTCCCGGACGGCGGCCAGCTGGTCCATCAGGGAATCGCTGTCAAACCAGCCGCCGAACATGTCGAACCACCAGTAACCCTGCCCGTGCATCATGGCCAGGGCAGCCTCGCGCCTGGAATAGGCGACCGTCTGGGCTTCGTCGGCCATCCGCTTGTGGGCGTGACGCTGCAGCATTTGCGCATACGGGTTGTCACCCACCAGATGCGTCGTGTTGTCGATCTCGTGGAAATAGAGCTTTTTGTGCAGGCGCAGGCTGTCGACCGGCAGCAGGAAGGCGCTGGTGCTGTCCAGCGTGCGCCAGGTGTAGGAGGCCGGCGCGAACAGGATGTCGACGTTCTGGTCGTTCAGCACCTGGGTGAACGCGTTGTGGCTTTCCGTGATCATGCGCGGATTGGGCAGCTCCATCAGGTAGCCGTAGAAGACGCCGACCAGCAGCGTGCCCTGGGAGTGTGTCTTGACCCGGCGGGCGAACCAGCCGATCGCATCGGCTACGACCTCGCTGTGGAAGCGCCAGTAGCGCAGCGCATCGCGGTCAGCAGCCGGGTCGCGGAAGACGCCGCGGCGGGTCCGGAGCAGCGCCTCCCGGTCGGGGATGCTCGCGTCGGGCCCGTGCCACTGGCGATAGACCTCGGCGACGATCTCATTGGGTTCCAGGCCTTCCGGGTAGCGGGTGTACCATTCGCAGGTCGCGCCGGCAAACAGAAAGACAGCGAAGACCCGCCCGGGCGCGTACACGGCCAGCTCGTCCAGCAGGTCTGTCAGGAAGCGGGCCGCGGCCTGGCGCCAGCGGGACCAGCCAGCCATTTGGGCCAGGTGGCTGAAAGAGTCGGAGGCCTGCGGGTTCTGGGCCAGGAACCAGTCGCGCGTATCGAGATGGACCATCAGGGCGAAGCGGGATTCGGGCGCCTGGCTGGTGAACAGGTCGACCTGTTCGTGCAGGTTATCCCAGTTATACTGGCCTTCGCCGGTCCAGATTTCGCCGAACTGGGAGTAGGGCACCTTCAGCGAACAGAGGATACCGGAGGGAAAGACGCCGTAAAAGGCGAAGTCCCGGTCGGCAAAGCGCCGGACCGTTTCGGCCTGGGGCCGGAACGAGCGGTAGGCGACCGGGAGATGACGCTGACCGTCCAGGTCGATCCAGGCGGCGCCGTTTTCGAAACGGATGCTGGCGTTCATGGCTTGTCCTCCTAGTGTATTACCTGGAACAGCTGCATCGTGTCGTCCGGGCAGTCCAGGCTGATCTGGCTGTTTTCGCTTTTCAGGATACGGTCGGCGTAGACGTCCCGCAAGACGACATCGTGCGGGAAGAAGACCGTCCGCTGTCCGCCCTGGTGGCTGAACAAACCGAACAGGCCCCGGTTGACATAGACCGGGTCGCCGGTTTCCGTATAGATGTGTACGCCGGCCCGGGCGGCCAGCGCGCGCAGCACCTGGGCCGGCAGCGGCCCGGCGCCGCTCCAGGCATCCATGCCATCGGTCCGGGTGCGCAGGGCCAGGGCCGCCTCGCCGCCCTGGCTGTAACGGCCCAGCACCTCGATCGCCGGATCGGCCGCCGCGGACGGGGACAGCGTGAACAACGGGGAGACCGGCCGGGGAAACCCGTACAAGCAGGGTGAACCGCCGATTGCCGTGGTGATCCGGCCGTCTGTTTGCCCGCTGATCTGTACGAAGGGCAGGCCGGTCAAGTCCTGCATCGCGGCCAGGTTCGGACCGTTATCCTCCAAAAAGCCCGGCGCGTAAACGAACAGGAACGACTTGCCCTGCCGGCGCAGCACCTGGATTTGCCGCCGGATGGCTGCGGTCGGCTTGACCAGGTTCAGGAAAACAAACAGGCGGTAGGGTGTTTGCAACAAGTCCGGGTGGCAGAAATCGCTGGCCACAAAGCAGTCCCAGGGTGCACCGATCCGGGACAGCTCCTCGGCCTGCTCCACCACGAGCGATTGATGCAGGCAGCTGTCGCAGCCGATGTAAAAGCCGCTCTCTTCGTCGATGAAGACCGCAACCTCGCTGGCTGAGCGCATGTCGCCGGTCCAGAGCTGTTCGGTTGCCTGGCGGATCCGGGCCAGCTCGTCCATCAGGGCCGGGTCGTCGTACCAGCCGGCGAACATATCGAACCACCAGTACCCCTGGCCGTGCATCAGGGCCTGGGCGGTTTCCCGCCTCGAGTAGGCGACGGTCTGGGCCAGGTCGGCCATCGGCTTGTGGTGGGTCTTCTGCAGAGCCTGGGCCAAAGGATTGTCGTTGACCAGGTGCGTCGTGTTGTCGACTTCGTGGAAATAGAGCTTTTTATGCAGGCGCAGGCTGTCGACCGGCAGCTGGAAACCGCTGGTGTTGTCCAGCCGGCGCAGCTGGTAGGCGGCCGGCGAGAAGACGACATCGATGTTCTCGTCGTTCAGGATCTGGCTGTAGGCGTTGTGGCTGTTCGAAACCAGGCGGGCGCTGTCCAGGATCATCATGTAGCCGTAGAAGACGCCGACCAGGCGCGAACCGCGGCTCATCTCCTTGACCTTGAGGGCAAACCAGGAGATCGTGTCCGCGATCACGTCGTTGTGGTAGCGCCAGTAACGGATCGCATCCGCATCCGCCTCCGGATCGCGCAGGTCGCCGTGGGTCGTGTGGCAGAGCGCGGCGTGGCCGGGGATCTGGGCATCGGGACCGGCCCAGTTGCGGTAGGTCTGCGCGGCGATCACGTTCGGTTCCAGGCCGCCGGCCGGGTAGCGGGAAAACCACTCGCAGGTGCCGCCGGCGAAGAGAAAGACGGCCCAGAAGCGCTCCGGGTAACGCTCGTCCAGATGGGTCAGCACGTCCTGAACCATCCGGGCGGCCGACAGGCGCCATTTTTGCCAGCCGGCCGTCTGGACCAGCCGGCTGAACGAATCGGCGCAGCCTGGGTTCTGGGCCAGGAACCAGTCGCGCGTGTCCAGGTGGACCATCAGGACCATCCTGGCTCCGGGCGCCTGGCTGACGAACAGATCTGCCTGGGCGTCGAGGTTGGCCCAGTTGTATTGGCCTTCGCCGGTCCAGATTTCGCCGAACTGGGAATAGGGAACCTTCAGCGAACAAAGGATGCCGGACGGGAAAACGCCAAACAGCGAGAAATCGCGAGCGGCGAAATCGGCGACGGTTTCCGGCTGCGGCCAGAACGAACGGTAGGCGACCGGCAGGTGCTTGTCCTGGTTGATGGTCAGCCAGGCGGCACCGTTTTCGAAATGAACAGCGGTTTGCATAGCATACTCCTTATTACAGGGTTACATGTAGTAGTCCCAGCGCGGGATCTCGCGGCGCCGTTCCGGCTGGCCCTGCTCGAGAAACGTGAAACTGGTGTTCAGAACTTTTCGTTCCCAGATTTCCGTGACGCCGTAGCGTTTGCAGTCGGCGGCCAGCTGGCGCAGCTTCTCCGCCCGGTCCGGTCCTGCCGGATCCATCCGGCAAAGCGTGACATAGCGAAGGCCGAGCCGGGCGATCCGGACACGCTCCAGAACCGTCTCATCGTCCGCCAGCTGTTCGGCGCGGTCGAACAGGACTTCGCCCTGCTGCAGCAGCTCGTCCGTGAAATACGGCGATTCCGGCGGGTCGTTGATGTGGGCGTGGTGATCGGCGGCCGCGTCGTGGTAGCTTGTCAGCCAGGCCTTGATCGGCTGGGCGGCCATGCCGTAGACCCCGGTCAGGAATTCATCCATGGCCCGTTCGGCGCCGTAGTCCGGATTCCAGAGCAGCTTGGCCAGGATGTAGGAGCGCAGCTCGTTCATCTCCCCCTTGCCGCCGTACGAAAAGTTGCCCTGTTCCAGGACGCCTTTGACGCCATAACGATGGAAGAGTCTGACATTGGCCTCAAGCACGCGCAGGTTGGGAAACGGCTGCAGGTAGTGGGAAAAGTTGGTGATGTAGTCCCAGATGTAGAGGCGGTCCGTAATTTTGGACCACGCCTTGAGATCGCGCACAAAAAGGTTTTCGCCGGGATGGTCCCCGTGGCGGTCGTGGCTGCAGCTTTCCAGCGGGTGGCTGAAGCAGCACTCGATCGTACACAGCCGGACGATGACATTGGGCCGCGGCCGGATGGTGCGGGGCGCCTGGCGCGTGTACTGGTAGGCAAAGGTGTGGAGCAGCACATCGGGGTGATCGGGTTCAATCGCCGCAGCGATCTGGTTGACAAACTGGAGCATCGTGCCGGCGTGGCTGCCTTCGCGCTCGTCCAGGGCCCGGCAGCTGTCGCAGGTGCAGAAATTGGCCCAGTCATTCTGACCGACGGAAAAGACGCGGCAGTCCGGGTTGTCCCGGATCCACTGGCGTACTTTCTCGATGGCGATGCGCACGACATCGGGGTTGGTCAGGCACAGCTGCGAGCGGACGCGCAGCCGCTTGCCATCGACCAGCGAGAAATACTCGGGGTGTTCGTCGAAATAGTCCTTCTCGTTGATGATCTGGTAGAAAGAGTGGTGGAAATTATACCATTTCATGCGGCCGCCCTGGTCGGGTGTCAGGTCGGACTTGTTGCTGTTCATCTTGTTGCGCACGCACCAGAGACCGTTGAACGCGTCGCGCATGTAGGGTTCCCTGTATTCAAAAGCAGGCTTTTGCCTGATATCCAGCGACGGAAAAACCAGGGTTTGCCTGGCGGGGATATGGCTGACCGCGGAGGTGAACCAGCGGCAGCCCAGCTGCTCGAGCAAGGTGTAGACGCCGTAGAGAACGCCGCGCGGCTGTCCGCCGACGATCGCCAGGCACAAGTGGCGGGTCTGGATGACGAATTCTTCGGCTTCCAGGGACGTGGGCAGTTCGAAGAAGGACTGCAGGACCAGGTGGCGGTTGCATCTGCCGATCAGGATCTCGCAGGGTCCGGGCAGCGCGCTGTCCGGCACGATCGGGAGGGTGCAGCCACAGATTTGGCCGATAAACGCAGCCAGTTCGCGCGCGGCGAACTGCTCGGGCGCCGGCGCGTCGGCGGCAATGACGATCTGGTAACGGGATTGGCCGCGGTCGGCCAGGATCAGCGGGCTGGGCATATAGGCACACTCCTTTGGGATCGGGAGCCGGCCAAAGCCGGCTCCCGCACTTTTCAGGATAGGTTGTGTTTACGGATTTTCCATCTTGTAGATCTCGGTCGCCTGCTGCTGCCAGGTTTCGCCGCCCTCATTGAGCCAGCGCTGGACATAAGCCGCATATTCTTCTTCGACGTTCCCCGTGGTGACGACCAGGTTGGCCAGGGCTTCATTCTCAATGTCACCGAGCGTCGAACCCAAATCAGCGGAGATTGCCGGCTGCTGGTAGATGTAGGCGTCGGTAACCGGGTTGTCAATGCTCAGTTGCAGGCCTTCACGGGTGGTCAGGTTCATGGTGCGGATTTCGGCGTTGTCGTTCCAGCGCTTGAACAGGCTCCAGAAGATGAAGCCGCCGTCGGCGCGCTGGGTGGCTGAATCGTTGTAAGGCGCCAGGTACTCATACTTGCCTTCGGCCTCGTTGACCCACTTGAAATGCTTGTCCTCGATGCCGAAATAGAGCAGTTGGTCGCCTTCCTTGCTGCCCAGGAAATTGGCCAGCTTGATGGCTTCCTCAGGTTCTTCGCAGGTCGAGGCCAGGCCGTAGTAGCCGGTGGCATAGGACTTGTTGAAACCGCCCTTGCCTTCCGGCCCGCGGATGACCGCCCAGCCGAACGTCGGCGGCGGATCTTCGACATAGCGGCCAGGCATCCAGTTGTTGGTGGTGCCGACCGGGGTAAAGCCCATCACGCCATAGGTTCCGTTCCAGAGCTTTTCCAGGGTCGACATCTGCGGCATGCTGGCAAAGTCGGGCTCCATCAGGCCTTCCTGGTAGAGTTTGCGGAAGAACTCGATCACCTTGAGGTAGTCCGGGTGGAGCAGGTGGCTGGTGACCACACCGTCGACCATGACCGGCAGCTTGTAGGCGATGTCATAGGCGCCGAACACCGGCTGCCACATCGTCGGGTAGAGGATGTTGGCGGCCAGGCCGAGCGTGTCTTTCTTGCCGCTCTTGTTGGGGTCGTTTTCCGTGAAAGCCTTCAGGACTTCGTAGAATTCATCCAGCGTGTCCGGCATATCCAGGCCGACATTGGTCAGCCAGTCCGTGCGGACGGCCAGGGCGTTGTGGTAGCCCGGCGGCGTGGGGATGCCCCAGATCTCGTCGGCGGTGTTCAGGCCGCTGGCGAGGAATTCGCCGCGGTTTTCCAGGATGTCCGGAGCATGGTCGGCCAGCAGGCTGGTCAGTTCAACCAGCATGCCGCTGTCTTTGTACTCCAGTCCGTTAACCAGGCCGAATGAGAAGAAATCCGGCAGGTCGCGGGACGCGATCAGGGAATTGAGCTTGGTCTGGTAGTCAGCCGGACCAACCAGCATCGGTTCCCAGTTGATGTTGGTCAATTCGCGTACCTTGAGCACGATAGACGGCTGTTCGACCGGGACGGTCACTTCCGAGTGAAGCGACGTGATCGTCACCGGATCGCGGGGCGCCGTCGTGGTCGGGGCCGTTGTCGTGGTCGCGCCGGTTGTGGTGGCCTTGGTGGTCGTGGCCCCGGTGGTCGACCCGGTCGTGGTGGTGGTTGTGCCGCCCTGGCATGCGGCCAGTGTGAACACGATCAGCACGGCCATGGTCAGGGCTAGGAATTTGGACAACGTCTGGTTCATGTGTTTTCCTCCTTTGTTATTCCTGCTGTGCAGGTGGGTCACAAATTGGATGGGGTGCGGTCAGCCTTTGATCGAACCGATCAGGACACCCTTGACGAAGTGCTTTTGCAGCCAGGGGTAGACGATGATGATCGGGACGATCGAGGCGGAGATGGCCGCCATTTTCATGGATTCTTCGCTCAGGCCGGCGCCCAGGGCGCGGTCTTCGATGGTGGTGGTGCTGCCGATGGCCGTGACAGTGATGATGTTGCGCAGGAAAACCTGCAGGACTTGCTTCTGGGGATCGTTGATGTACAAGATGCCGTCAAAGAATGAGTTCCAATGGAAGATGCCATAGAACAGCCCCAGCGCGGCGATGACCGGCAGCGACAGGGGCAGGATGATGCTGAGCAGGATGCGCAGCGGTTTGGCGCCGTCAAGGCTGGCTGACTCCTCGAGACTGGCGGGCAGGCTCTGGAAATAGTTGCGCATGATGAACATGTTGAAGGGGCTGACCAAGGTCGGGAGGATCAGGGCCCAGGGCGTGTCGATCAGCCTGAGTTCCCGGACCAGCAAAAAGGTGGGGATCATGCCGCCGGAAAAAAGCATCGTGAAAAAGATCATCATGGTTAAAAAGCCGCGCAGCCGGAAGCGCTTCAGCGAGAGCGGATAGGCCAGGGAGGCGGAAAAGGCCAGGTTCAGGAACGTGCCCAGCACGGTCCGCTGAATGGTGTTGCCGTAGGAGGTGAGGATCATGCGGGTGCGGTAGAGCAGCTGGTAGGCCTTGATGGAAAAGTCGCGCGGCCAGAGAAAGAAGCCGCCGCTCATGGCTGCCCGCGAGTCGCTGATCGAGTACATCAGGACATGCCAGAACGGGTAAAGCGTCGAAATGGCCAGGATGATCAGGATGGTATAGTTGATGACCATGCTCGTTATTTCTGCGGGTCTTTTTTTCATCTTGCTTCCTCCTAGATCAGGCCGGAGTCTTCGTCAATCTTCTTGGCGACATAATTGGCGCCCAAAACCATGATCAGGCCGATCGCCGACTTGAACAGGCCTGCCGCCGTGCCCAGCGAATAGTTGGCTTGCTCGACGCCGATCCGATAGACATACGTGTCGACGATATCGGCGACTTCGACGACCAGCGGGTTGGATAAGACGAAGATCTGCTCGAACCCGGCGTCGAGGATGTGGCCGACCCTGAGGATCAGCATCAGCACGATCATCGGCCGGATCGAGGCCAGCGTCACGTGCCAGATCTGGGCCGGCTTGCTGGCGCCGTCGCA
>LSQX01069139.1_pt1 | contig 14150 bp, 8 predicted proteins | sample 654561 | NCBI WGS metagenome assembly LSQX01 (sample SAMN04489861, study PRJNA283612) | anaerobic digester metagenome | isolation source: 4 biogas reactors fed with cattle manure at either 37C or 55C with and... | place: Denmark: Kongens Lyngby | collected 2014
GGTCCGAAGGATGAAATAAAATTGTTTATTGGTTGCTTGCAGTGGCGAAAGGGGGAAAAATAAGTAATCTTAGTGGAGCATGTTTTTGAAGGGATGGTTTATATTTTTTGAAAATGAGGAGGAGAGGAGGTGGAGATCATTTTTTGTTCGTTTTAGTACAGATTGTCAATATTACTCACTTAATCAACTTTTCAATCAAACATCTGATCTTTTTAAAAATATAATAATTACATTTGTATCAAAACAAACTTTAACTTCTATTTATTAAAGAAATACACTACATATGCCTGTTATATACGATAATATTGAGAAACACCTTGAAGAGGGGTTAACCAAAACATTAGAAACTTCCAAGCGTACCGATTTTTGTATTGGGTACTTCAATTTACGCGGGTGGAACAAAGTTTCAAATTATATTGACAAACTTGAGGGTGACTATCTGCCTGAAGAAATTGATGATGATAACAAGTATCATTGTCGTGTATTAATAGGAATGCAAAGTTTGCCACAGGACATTATTAAAGATTATAACTCAGGTCGAGATAATACCTCCTTAGACAATAGAACAGCTGTTGAACTGACAAAAAAGATTGCACAAGAGTTTAAAGATCAATTAGTATTGGGTAACCCAACTAATGAAGGCGAACGAACCCTAAAGCATCTTGCAAAGCAATTGAGATCAAAGCAGGTTGTTGTCAAACTATACCTTCGCCATAGACTACATGCTAAACTCTATCTTGCGTATCGTAAAGATTATAATAGTCCAATTGTTGGTTTTGTGGGAAGTTCTAATCTTACCTTCTCTGGAATGTCAGGACAAGGAGAACTCAATGTGGATGTGGTGGAGAGTGATGCTGCAAAGAAACTTTCAAAATGGTATCAAGACAGATGGGAAGATAGATGGAGCATTGACATAACAGACGAACTGGCAGAAATAATAGAGACCAGCTGGGCAAGTGAAGAGCTATTTAGTCCTTATCATTTGTACCTCAAAATAGCCTATCACCTCTCAAGAGAAGCAAGAGCTGGAATTTCTGAATTTAAACTTCCCAAAGTATTCGATAATATATTGTTGCCCTATCAACAAAGTGCTGTGCAAGTAGCCGCTCATCATCTCTACAAAAGAGGTGGAGTGTTGATAGGCGATGTGGTTGGGTTGGGTAAAACTTATACAGCCACAGCTTTGGCAAAAATGTTTGAAGATGATTTCTTTTTAGAAACGCTCATTATATGCCCAAAGAACTTGGTGTCGATGTGGGAGGACTATAGGCATAAATATCAACTGAGGGGAAAAGTAATGTCTATTACAAAAGCACAAACAAAATTAAAGGATGAGAGACGTTATCGCTTGGTAGTGATAGATGAGAGTCATAATCTCAGGAATAGAGAAGGGAAAAGATATCGTGCCATACAGGAGTATATTCAATTGAATGAAAGTAGAGTTATACTCTTAACAGCTACCCCATATAATAAGACCTATTTAGATTTAAGTAATCAGCTACGTCTTTTTATTGACGAAACTTATAATTTGGGAATTAGCCCTGAAAGATACATAGATAGTATTGGAGGTAAAATTCAGTTTTCAGCAAATCATCAGGATCCTGTTACTTCAATTGCTGCATTTGAGAAAAGTGTTTTCCCTGAAGATTGGGCAGAGTTGATGCGTCTGTTTTTGGTGAGACGAACTCGTAGCTTTATCAAAAATAATTATGCTGTACTTGATGATGAGAAGAACAGGAAATATTTAGAATTTCCAAATGGGACCCGTTCATACTTTCCTGATAGAATACCCAAGAAAGTAGAATATACATTTGATCCAAACGACACAACTGATCAATATGCACAGCTCTATTCTGAAACCATTGTAGACATTATTGATGGTTTGATTCTTCCTCGTTATGGATTAGGACAAGAGGATTATGAGAATATAAACTCGGATATAATAGCAACAGCCGAAGAGAATCTGATAAAAGAGAATTTAAGTCGTGCTGGAACTCGCTTAATAGGATTTGCCCGTACCAATCTCTTTAAACGCTTAGAGAGTAGTGGATATTCATTTTTATTATCCATTAGCCGACATGTTCTGAGGAATTATGTTTTTATCTATGCTATGGAGAATAATCTTCCTTTTCCTATTGGTAAACAAAAGCCTGGCTCTATTGACGATTTTATGTACACAGACAGAGATGCTGAAGAAATGGAAGATGATACCAATGAAAATGGTTTTAAACTCACATCGGATGAGCAATCTGTAAAAAAAGAGTGCTTCAAGATTCTAACAGAACCTGAAGAGTATTTGGCTCAAGCTAAAAAATACTATAATTCTCTTTTAGAAGAACCAACAAATTATAGTTGGATAAAAAGTGAACTATTCAACAAACAGATGCTAAGAGATTTGCGTGAAGATAGTAAGCAATTGAAGAAAATACTGAGAATTGGGAAAGATTGGAATCAGGCAAACGACAGGCAACTAAATGCATTGGATGATTTAATAAATATAAAACACAAAGGAGAGAAAATACTGATATTTACTCAGTATTCCGATACAGCATTCTATGTGTACGACTCTTTGTTGAAAAGAGGTGTGAAGGATATAGAGTGCGTAACAGGAGACATGGATGACCCCACTTCAATTGCCTATCGCTTTAGTCCTCGAAGCAATGAAAAAAATATACGAAAAGAAGATGAAATAAGGGTGCTTATTACTACTGATGTGTTGAGTGAGGGGCAGAACTTGCAAGATGCTCACATTGTGTTGAACTACGATTTACCTTGGGCAATTATCAGATTGATTCAGCGAGCAGGACGTGTGGATAGAATAGGACAAAAGCACCACGAAATATTCTGTTATTCTTTTCTTCCCGAAGATGGCATTGAAAATATTATCAATCTGCGTGGAAGACTGAAACAGAGAATAAGAGAAAATGCAGAAACGGTTGGTTCGGATGAGGTTTTCTTTGAAGGAGACCCCATTAACTTAGAAGATCTGTATAACGAAAAAGCTAACTTGTTGGATGAGGACGAGGATATTGAGGTTGATTTAGCATCGTATGCTTTTCAGATATGGAAAAATGCAATAGATACTGACCCTAAATTGAGCAAAATAATTCCCGACCTACCCAATGTTATCTTTGCTACCAAACAAGGAGATGAAACACAAACACTGAACGGTTCGATTGTGTACACAAAAACATCAAGCGACAATGATGTGCTGGCTTGGGTGAACGAAAACAAGGAAATTGTAACTCAATCGCAATTCGAAATACTAAAGGCAGTGAAATGCGGACCCGAAGAACCCGCACTCGAACGTTTTGAAAAGCATCACGAATTGGTAAAGGCAGGGCTGGATCACATAAAAGAGACTGAATCGAAAATAGGGGGGCAACTGGGTAAGAAAAACGGTGCTCGTTATCGTGCTTATATGCGTTTGGAAAGTTTTGCAGAGAAAAATGCAGGTACACTTTGGGTAACAGACGAATTGAAAAAAGCTATTCAAGATATATACGACTATCCATTGAGAGAGTATGCCAGGGAAACAATAAACAGACAGTTGAAAACAGGAATTGACGATCATGATTTAGCTGGATTAATTGTTTCACTGCGCGAGGACGACAAACTAAGCCTTGTTAGTGATGATGAAACATTGCAGAAAGAACCTCAAATAATCTGCTCAATGGGCTTAAGAATTAAATAACTATGAAGAAAAAGAGATTTTCAGAATTAATCAAGTCATTCGATTTTAAAAACCTATTCAATGAACTGGGATGGGACAACTTCATGAATAATGTACCACTGAACATAAACGATGATATATTTCAACTTGAAGGTGTTGCTGAAAAGAAAGGTTTCGTTATTCTTCACTGTTCCCCAACAAAAAATGGAAAGATACCATTGAGCCAAGTTCGCAAAAGAATTGAAGCTGAAATAACAAAACAATACTTTGAACATCTTATTATATACACCAATCAAACTAAAGATCATCAGATTTGGCAAATTGCGCTGAAAGAAGAGAACAAGCCAAAGCAAGTGAGGGATATTTCGTGGTACAGTCATCAGGATACAGATGTGTTGTTTCAACGCTTAAAGAATTTGTTGTTTACGCTTGACGAAGAAGAACAAGTAACTATTGTTGATGTAAAGAAACGAGTGTCGGAGAACTTTGCGAAAAACACAGATGCTGTTACGAAGAAGTTTTACACTGAGTTTAAGAAACAACATACAACTTTCTTGAAATTTATTGAAGGCATTGACGATCATGTAAGTGATAAAGAAAACACGAACAAACAATGGTATGCATCTTTGATGCTTAACCGTTTGATGTTTTGTTATTTTATTCAGAAAAAGGGTTTCTTAGACCAGGATGTGCACTACTTGGGCAATAAGCTCAACGAATGTAAACTACATGTAGGCAAGGACAACTTCTATAGTTTCTATCGAAGTTTCCTCATAGAATTATTTCACGATGGTCTGGGCAAGCCAAGAGAAGATAGAGGTGAACATCCCGTCGATTTGGGAAAAGTGCCATATTTAAATGGTGGTCTTTTTGATATTCACGAGCTGGAAAGGCAGTTTGATGAAATTGATATTAGTGATGATGCTTTCGAGCAACTATTCAAATTCTTCGATCAATGGAACTGGCACCTCGACAATCGTTTCGAAGCAACTGGAAAAGATATCAATCCCGATGTAATTGGCTATATATTTGAGAAGTATATCAACGACAGGGCATCGATGGGAGCTTACTACACAAAAGAGGACATTACCGACTATATTGGTAAAAATACCATCATTCCTTTTCTGTTTGATGAAACAGAGAGGAACTATAAAAAAGGATTTGATAAGAGTGGCGAACTATGGACCACATTGCGCCAAAGTGGTGACACTTACATTTACGAAGCAGTGAAAAAAGGTGTACCACAAGAAGGAGGTTTGTTCGACGACCTACCCGATGATATTAAAGATGGATTTCGACCCGACCTTGAAAAAGAGATTGTAAAAGAAAGCACTTCACCCCATTTGTGGGAAATAAGAAATGTATGGAATACCAAAGCACCTGAAGATATTGCATTGCCCACAGAACTGTATCGTGAATTGATAGAGCGACGCAAACGTTATGCTGAGATAAAATCAAAGATTGAAGAAGGCGAGATAACGCAAATTAATGATTTCATTACCTACAACCTGAATATACGACAGTTTACACAAGATTTTATCGAAAACACAACCGACCCAGATTTCATTCGCCATTTTTTCAGAGCAATTAAAAAGATAACTATATTGGACCCAACCTGCGGTTCGGGTGCTTTTCTGTTTGCTGCGCTGAATATATTAGAGCCACTATATGAAGGGTGCATCACTCGCATGGAGCAGTTTGTGGCTGAAGAAAAAGGTAAACATAAGTTCTTCGAGGATATATTATCTGAAATTAATACTGACGAACACCCCAATCTGCAATACTACATCTTCAAAAATATAATCTTGAATAACCTCTATGGTGTAGACATTATGAATGAAGCTGTAGAGATAGCCAAACTGCGTTTATTTTTAAAACTGGTTGCCACTGTGGATGTGAATCCAAGAAAAGACAACTTTGGATTGGAACCTTTGCCCGATATTGATTTTAATATTCGTGCAGGTAATACACTTGTAGGTTTTGCAACCGAAAAAGAGTTGCTTGAAACAATACAAAAAAAAGAACTTCTATTTGCACAAGATAAGTTAGATGAGTTTAAAGAAGATTTATCTTTGGTAAGCAAAGCGTACCGTCATTTTCAAGATGCACAGCTTGTTCTTGATCAGGGCACTAATAGTTTTAGGGAAACTAAAGCAGAACTGAACAGGCGTATTAACGAATTGAATCATAAATTGAATGTCTATCTTGCCACTAACTATGGTATTGATGCTGAAGTTCAACCAAAGAAATACAAACAATGGCTTTCCACACACCAACCTTTCCATTGGTTTGCTGAGTTCTACCATATTGTGGCAGGAAATGATGGATTTGATTGTATTATTGGGAATCCACCGTATGTTGAATACTCGAAAGTTAAGAATCAATATATCATTCAAAACTACACAACTGAAAATTGTGGAAATCTATATGCTTTTGTTATCGAAAGATGTTTTGAAATTTTAAACCCAATTAGCAGATTCGGTATGATTGTTCCAAGCTCATCATTTACAACATCAAGGATGGAGCCCTTGATGGATTGCCTTTCATATATAAACAACTGGTTTTCCTTCTTTGATTTTAGACCAGGAAAACTATTTGATGGAGTGAATTTAAGATTGGCGATTTGTGTTTCATCTATCAATAACATCCAGGAAAAAACAAATTATACGAGTACTTATATAAGATGGTATTCCGAAGAACGGGAACTTGTTTTTCCCAATAAAACTTTTTACAATCAAAGTAATTTTAGAAATAAATTAGCTCAAAAAATTAGTCTTGATATTGAAATATCTATACTAAATAAGCTAAATAGCGTGAAAGAAAATATTGCAAATACGTTAGTGCCACAATCAAAACACACTCTTTATTTTCATGATGCTATTTTATACTGGATAAGGGCTACTGATTTTCCACCTTCTTACGGTGATTATATTTCAAGTCATGTGAAACAGTTACCCATTAAATCTGAAAGTTATTTGAAAGGAGTCTGTTGTATTATTAACTCAAGTTTATTCTACTGGTATTGGACAAAAATTTCAAACTGTAGAGATTTGACTTTGAAAGATGCATCTTCCTTTCCAGTAAATTTGGAATTATTGGAAAATGATAAATATTTATTCAGACAGCATTCTACGTTAATGAAAGACCTCGTGTCAAACAGGGTTGAAAAAATAAGGATTCAAAAACAAACTGGGGAAGTGAAATATTTGGAGTTTTACCCATTAAAGTCTAAGCCAATTATAAATAAAATAGACCTTGCTCTTTCAAAACACTTTGGTCTAACTGCTGAGGAGTTAGACTTCATTATAAATTACGACATTAAGTATAGAATGGGTAAAACATTGTTTAATGAAGAAGACGATGAGATCGGTGAGGATGACGAGGAATGAAAACTTGGGGTAACAAAGAAATATTGAAGCTACATAAAACTGCATTTCTCTGTTCGCAGAAGTGTCCTGCACACATTGTACTCAAAAGCTATGACTGGGCAAAGGAGCAACGAAAGGAAGGTAATTGCATTGTTTGTGGCAATCACTCACAAATAGAGAAAGATGTGTTTGAGATATTGCTACGTGGCAAACAACCGCTCATTCTTGTACTCGTTAGAGGAATGAAAAAGATATGGGAACCCGAAATAGAGAGAGCTGTCAATGAAAACAGGCTCTTAGTTGTAAGTCCTTTCGAAGACGATGTGAAAAGAGTAACCCGCATCACTGCAAGAAAAAAGAATGAAGTCATGATTGAGATAAGTGACAAGATTGTAGTTGGGTATGCGACGGAGAATGGGCAGTTGGAGGAGATGTTGGAGGGGGTGGAGTATGAAGGAGTGTAGTGAGACTGAAATTAATTACAAATGATACTGATTTAGTTCCAGACTCTCCTCTTGCATTTGGCGATATGACATTTATCAAATGAATTTATAAAGCTTAATAAAGAATGAAAAAATGGAAGTAGAGAGAGACTTAAATTTAGTGGAGTTGATATCTAGTGGAGTTGACTTCCTTGATATTGTGATTTCAAAAGAAGAAGTAATGAATATGGATTTAAAGCCATCTTTGAGTATTCTTAATCAATTGATTACAAGTAAAAGCACAGCTAAATATTTCCGTGAAAGAGTAAATATTAATTTTAATGGTTATAACCTCGTAAGTGATGAGCTTTGGGAAATACCTGAAGTGAGAAATTTTGTATTGCAACTGGATAGTGCCTTTCCGTATTGGTTGTATTTTCTATCAAAAGATAGAGGAGGTCTGCATTGTATAATAAAATGTCACCTATTACCCTTTATACGACCTGATGCTGAAAATGAAGTTAATGGAAAAAGACTTAAAGACTATCTTCTTCAAAGAGGCTTTCCGGCAATGAATCAAGTTTGCCAATTTACAGATATCTCAATGGATGAAAATAAGAAAATGACGGAAAGGTTATTTGCTTATATAGGATATTAAGAAAACCTCTCACTTGAGTCAATTCACAATCGATGTGTTGCGCAGCAAAAATCATGTGTTCATAAATCATACTCTCATGACTATTGAAAACAAAAATCATATAATAGCTTATCAGAAAAAGTGTTGGAATACCTATAAACAGAAAGTAGGTATCCCCGATGGCTATTGTTATCTAAACGGTAACCCTGTAAAGGTTCATGTTCCTGTGGACACTGCTTTTGGTGGGGTAATGATTATTGGAGCATATCCAACGGCACATTTCAATGTAATTGGGCGGGAACGTGATGTTCCAGTGGGAGATCATTTATATCCATTTAGTAATGAGAAGTATTTTGATGGTTCTCGTATTCGGGTAGTGGATTCGGGAAGAGAACTTGAAGAGTTGTTTTTAAATCCGTTAGGACTGAAACGAGAAGATACATGGATTACAGATTTGGTGAAAGTATTTCTTTTCAAGCCAGGTCATAAAGACAAATATGCACGACTTGGATTTACCGGCCAATTAGTTGACCGGAATGATTTTAATAAACTTGCAGAAGCCAGTAAATCATTTATAGAAGAAGAAATAAAAATTTGCAAACCTAAAATAATACTTGGATTAGGAGCAGAGGTGAATTCAATACTTTTGAATGAATCAATGGCAAAAGCAACCAACACAATACATTTAACTGAGAAACGGTTACTGAAAGTTGAGGATATTGAATATAATTACTTTGCTTGTCCGCATCCCGGAATTTTAATGCGTGAAAATAACGAGACAGGTAAATGGAAAAATGTGTTGAGAGTAATAATTGAAAAAATAAAATTAGATTTATGACCAAGCTTGAAAAACTTTATCAATCTATTTCAAACCTAAAAGAATTGGGTTTGCCATTGCACGAAGAGACTTTAAAGGCAGTTGATAATCTGGAGGAAGAACTGATAAAGAATGAAATTATTCCTCGATTATCTAACAGCATTGAGCCAATTATAACACAAATTCAACGTCCAATTGTGTTGGTGGTGGACTATGTACCTGGTGAGGAGTTGAGCGTAAGATTGACCCGCAAGCGTGTTATTACTGAAGATAGCGAAACCAAACAATACTCACTAACACCGAAAGCAAAAGAACGCGAAAACAAAACAGACAGAACAATTACTTCTGCACCAAAATCAGCATGGACAGGACTGATGGTTACATTTCCTGATGGTGAAGTAATCAATAACCGATATGCTTATGAAACATTGATTGAAGTAGTAGAAAAGGTGGGGATAAAGAAAGTTGAATCTTTGGGAATAAAATATTTAGGATTGGATTTTATATCTAAAACAAAAGATGACTTCTATAATCAACACGAGCTTAAAAATGGATATCTGATTCTTACTCACTCATCTACCATTAAAAAGAAACAGCAACTAGAAGAAATATCTGAGAGATTGAATGTGGGGCTGAAGGTGGAGATAGTTTAATATAATTAGGTATGCTATAGGGGTCAATGTACAAACAGTTATCATAAATAGAAATAGAAGAAACTCTATCAAGAGTAATTGAGATAGAAACCCTTTCAGCAGAAGAAGCTATAGATAAAGTGAGAGAGATGTACAGGGCAGAAGAAATTGTGCTGGATGGGGATGATTGTGTGGGAATGGAGATTGAGGAGTATGAAGAATAAAAAAGCAAAGCGTAATGGGGAATAAAAGCAACCTTATAGATTAAAGAAACAACACACGAAAACACTTAATATATGGACGATAAATACTCATGGGTAAACACCCACAAAGGAATAGTTAAATACTTAAGTACTAAAGAAGATTCACAACAAGAACTAATTGAACTATTAAAATCTATTGGAATATCTCCGTTTAATGATAAGTTTAAAGAAGGTGACTATGATATTGAATTAAGTGAGATAGATCCATTCACCTTTTTCTGTTATATACACAAGTATGGAGATAAAAGGCGACTAGATTATCTTCAGCAAATTGCAAAAAAAATAGATTTAGAAACTCCTCTTAGTGTAGAAGGTATTCCTACAGCACAAGCTCAAAGAGTTTGGTTGTTTCCATTCAAGTATTTAAGGGTAAATAATGAAATTAGCCGTTTATGGAGTTTTTTCAAAAAAGAACTGAAAGGAGAAATTAACAATGAAGTTTTTGCAGATGTATTAGATATTACGAATGTAGCAAAGACAAAGCTTACAGAAGCTTTATTCTACATAAATCCTGAGAAGTATCTACCAATTAATGGTCCAACAAAACCTTATATTAAGGATGAATTGGGGCTGGATTATAAGTTCAGTACATATAGTGAGTATATGGAGCTTCTTGATAAAATAAGGGAAAAGATAGATATGCCTTTTTATGAGCTATCGCATGAGGCTTGGGTGTGGAGTAATAAGAAAAAGAAGATAAACTATTGGGTGTTTCAAGGAAATCCCGATAAATATGATTTTGAAACAGCTTTTAAAGAAGATGATATAACTGCATGGACAGTAACTTCGCATAAGAATAAAATAAAACCAGGCGATAAAGTAATAATATGGATAGCTGGTGATAAGGCTGGTTGTTATGCATTGGCTGATGTGGTTTCTGAACCTCTTGACAGGGCTTCGTTTCCTGAAAGCCATTTATGGAGGGTTGATGACACGAGTGAGCTGAAAGCTGCAATCAACATTACTCATAACTTAGCTAACAATCCAATTTTAAAAGATGAAGTAGATAAGGTTAAAAATTTGGCTAATTTGAAAGTGGGTTCGCAAGGAACTAACTTCTCTGCTACAGAAAAGGAATATAAAGCTTTATTAGAACTAGCAATGAAAAGAAAAGAAGATAAACGCTATTGGTTATACTCTCCAGGAGAGCAAGCACGAAATTGGGAGGAGTTTTATAATGATGGAATAATGGGGCTTGGATGGGATAAGCTTGATGACTTGAAAAACTACAAGAGTAAAGAGGAAATAAAGGAAGCGCTTGATGAATCTTATGGAGGTGAAGGATCGAAGAAAAATGATACTACTGCAAATGATGAGTTTGTGAATGTAATGCAAGTTGGTGATGTTGTAATTGCTAAAAAAGGAGTGTACGAACTGCTTGGCTATGGTGTTGTAGCATCGGATTATATATATGATGCTAATAGAGAGGAGTATAAGCATATTAGAAAGGTGAAGTGGGAATTGAAAGGAAATTGGAATGTGGGCTTTCAGATGGTAACAAAAGCGCTTACTGATATTACACCTTATGAAACAGATGACCCAAATTATAATTGGTATTATGAACGTTTACTTGGAATTATGAGAGGTGTGGAAAATGATACTATTGATGATGGAAACACTAATAAAATGAACTTCCCCTTAAACACTATCTTCTATGGGCCTCCCGGAACAGGCAAAACATACAACACTGTATTGAGGGCTGCTGAGATAATAGAAGATAGAGAGATAAAAGACTATGAGGAGGCCTTGAAGATATTCAACACTAATCTTCATAATCAAATTGAGTTTATTACGTTTCATCAGAACTATAGTTACGAGGATTTTATTCAAGGTATAAGACCCGATACAGATAATAATGAGGAGTTGACCTTTGAAAAAAGGGATGGTGTGTTTAAGAAGATTGCAGATAGGGCTTTAAAAAACTTGAGGGAGTGGGAAAATCCCAAGGTTCAAAAAAAGACATTTGAGGAGGCTTTTAATGAGTTTATACTACCTATGGTAGAGGGTGTGGTGGAGGAGATTGAGGTGAAGATGGCAAGGGTGTCTTATTTTATAACTGCTGTAACTGATAAATCAATTGATTTTAGAAAAGCAAGTGGTGGAACGGCTCACACCTTAAGTATATCTACACTTGGAAGAATGTATGAGGCTGAGTCGGTGTTGGATATTAAAGGTCTTACACCGTATTATGCACCTCTGTTGGATGAATTGTTGAAAATAGGTAAGGACTCTTCGGATAGAAAAGAGTTTGTGCAGAAGAAAAACTATGTAATAATTATTGATGAAATAAACCGAGCCAATATATCGAGGGTATTTGGCGAGTTGATAACGTTGATTGAGCCTGATAAACGCTCGCATGGCGAAATTCCTTTGGTGGCTCAATTGCCATCGGGTGATAAGTTTTTAGTACCATCGAACCTGTATATTGTGGGAACGATGAACACGGCTGATAAATCGATTGCGCTGCTAGATATTGCGCTAAGGAGAAGATTTGAGTTTGAGGCTATGTATCCGTTGTATGAGATTGAGGGGCATGAAGTGAATGATGCCTATATTCTTAAGAAGCTGAATGAGAGAATTGTATCTACTAAGGGATATGATTTTCAGATAGGTCATTCGTTTTTTATGGATTCGAAAGAGGATGCTTATTGTTTGGTGAAAAGAATGAATAATAAGGTGATTCCTCTCTTACTTGAATATTATATGAATGATGAAAAAGAGGTGAGGAGTATTCTACAATTTGCTTTACTTAAAATAGATGAAACTTCATGGCCACTAAGGATAACAGGTAGAGAATGATAAATCTTTTTGAATATCAGAATAAGGTAGCTGCACAAGATTCGTTTGAAGGCTTGGAGGGGTTTCTTGACGAGATATGGAGCGCTCGTGAGAAAAATTCTTTCTATGGTGAAAAGGATGATGATAGGGTGGAAGCACAAAGGTTTCTTCAGTTTATCTATAAAACGGGTGAGTTGAAGTGTAACAAGTATGTGGGGGTAATTCATTTTGAAGGTAAAAAGATAAACCTATTGCCTAAAATATTTTATGATTCGCAGAAAGAGTATTCGGCTGTTGAGGTGACTCAAATTCATAACCACATACTTTGGTGGTTGAGTTATTGTCGTAAAATTAAATTTCCAAATTATCAGACTTCACTGGGAAATACTCAAAGCGATTTTTTTGAGGTGCTGATCTATCTCTTTTCAAAGTATACACGCGAGCTTTTAAGTTCGTCTATTTATCAGCAATATGAGGATATAAATAGGGAGTTGACATTTTTAAAAGGACGATTAAATGTGAATGAGTACATCAACAAGAACCTGAGCACCGGCAGATGGCACAAACTAAACTGCACATTTGATGCTTTTGTGTTTGATAATGAGTTCAACCGTATTATAAAGTATGTGGCTACGTTGCTGTTTAACAATACTTCGAGCCAGGACAATAAGAAGAATTTACGGGAGATATTGTTTATCCTTGATGAAGTGTCGGATGAGAGAGCCACTGCAGAACAGTGTGCCAGGATCTCCTTTAACCCCATGTTTGGTGCGTTTGAAACAGTGCGCGATTATTGTCATTTGTTTTTGACCAACTGTATATCGTTTGATTATAAAAACGATTTGAAGTTATTTGCTTTTTTATTGCCAATGGAGTATGTGTTTGAAGATTTTATTTTTGGATTTATTGATAAGGAGATTAAAAAAGTAACTGCTAAGGCACAGAGAAGCGATACACATTTGGATGTAGAAAATGTGTTTTTGTTAAAGCCCGACTTATATATTAAAACAGAGAAGAAATCTTTTATTGCGGATACTAAATATAAAATTGTATATTCTGATGACATAGACCCTAAGAAAGGGATTTCACAGAACGATCTCTATCAGATGCTTGCTTATGCTGTGCGCTTTAATGTGGACGAGATAATATTGTTTTATCCAAATACAGTAAGTCAAGAGCAGGAAGGTGAGACAGAGCTCACTATTAAGGATGCTTTGGCTGGTGATAAGGAGATATCTATTAAAGCTTTCCAGTTGCCTATCATTAATAGAGAACTGCTTGATGCGCCTCTAAAACAGAGAACTGACTTGGGTGAATTGTTTGAAGAGACTAGAGGGGATTTGAAAAATAAGATTGAGGGAATATTAGTGCCGATGATGATTTATGAGGAAGAAGGTGATATTACATATACAACTAAACACAGACAGCCAATATAACCAAACCCAAAAAAACAGAAGAAACAGCCTGCACCTCCCTATCAAGCAAATCTATTTTGATGCCATCCTAAATGGTGTTCCTCGGGGCAGAGTTTTGCCTACGACTTCCTTCAGATTCCACCTC
>LSQX01138931.1_pt3 | contig 14150 bp, 14 predicted proteins | sample 654561 | NCBI WGS metagenome assembly LSQX01 (sample SAMN04489861, study PRJNA283612) | anaerobic digester metagenome | isolation source: 4 biogas reactors fed with cattle manure at either 37C or 55C with and... | place: Denmark: Kongens Lyngby | collected 2014
CGAACATTCAAGAGAACGACAGAGACGGCTGGAAGGACGAGTATAAGACCGAGTTCGGCGTGGAGGTCCGGCTGGAGAAGACCCACGGGATTATCTATGGCGTGACCGGCTAGTCTCGACTACTCGACTGAACACACTGGCGAATACGGTGGAGGGAGCCTGCAAAAAGGCTTCCTCTTGTATCGGAAAGGTGAGTGAACATGGCTGAACTCAAGAAATACGTGTCCAAGTACACGAATTACCAGATCATCTCGGGCAATAGGGTGATCCGGTTCGAGCGCAGGCGATACCAGACTGACAACCCTGCGGAGCAGAAGATCATTGAGGGTCTGAAGCAGTTCGGGACGCCGGAAGTGGACTTTGACAGGGCGACTTCGCCTGCGGCTCAGGCTGACGTCAGGGTTGTGCAGCTTACGGAAGAGGTTGCACAGAAAGACGCCAAGATACTCGAACTCGAAGCAGAGCTGGAGAAGCTTAGGGCGCTGGCAGAGGCTGAGGCCGATGTTCCGGAGCAGCCGAAGAAGTCCGGCAAGAAGAGAAAGTAGGTGAGGTAAATGTCACTTAGTGTTGGTTACAACGGGCAGGGTGCCGGGCTTAACCCGATGTGGAGCGTCGGCACGGTTGGCAGAGTCCTGACCGGCACGGTTAGCTTCAGCGGCACATACCCAAGCGGCGGAGAGGACTTCGACCCGGCTGAGTATTTCCCAAGAGGACTCCTGGGGATCTTTTTCGAGACCAAGGACGGGTATATGTTCGAGTATGACGCCGAGAACCAGAAGGTCAAGGTTCTCTCCGGCGTCGGAGCCAACCAGGCCGCTTCAGCAGGAACACCAGCCGGAACCGTCGCTTCAGACGGATGGGGGGCAGGCGTCAGCGGAAAGCCAGGGCAGGCAGTAACGGCGGCTGCAACGCCTGGAGGCAATAAGGTGTATATCAAGTACACCGCAGATGGCCGTCCGTATCTGTGTAGCAATCTCAACACGGCCCAAGCGGACGTGTTCATCACTGTGGATGATGGCGTCGTGCTGCGCGTAGTCCATGACGCTTCCGCGGCAACCGGAGGCGCAGAGGTCAAGTTTGACGAAAACGAAGACGCGGTTCATCTGCGGCTGAGCGCCACTCTGCCGACTGGAGCGGGGGCTTTCATCGCAACCACTGACCCGAACCAGATGTTGTACGTGGCTCATGCTGGACAACCTGCTGGTGAGTCTTTGCACTACGACGACGAACAAGGCGGGAATGGTCTGTGTGCTAATATCTCAGATGACAGCGGTTGGGGTTTGATGACGATGAAGTACAAGTTCACCGGATCGGCACTGGCCGCGCATAGTCACGGAGCTGGAAATAATGTGGGTGAAGTCGCCGTTGGCACGTCACTGGACATCGACGGCGTTAGATTCATCGCATGGGGCTACTAGGGCTTCCTAGTGGCCCTGTGCGTTAAAGGAGTGACCAGATATGGCTGTACAGAGAGAGATAGTCGATAAGGACGGGAACCGCTTGGCTGTGGTCCAAGGAGGTGCGGGCAAGGCAGCGGTATACGGCAAGACCACAGCAGGTGAGTGGGTGCCTTTGCAGGTAGATGCTGATGGCCGAGCAGTCCTGAACGTCGGAGAAGTGTCCGCGACCATCGGTGTGGTTGAACAGGGCGCAGCTGGGGAAGACCCGTGGCCGGTTACACTATCTGGGCAAACTATGGCACCCGGCGACACGATTCCTGTCCAACTAAAGGGCAGTAATCCGGCAACAGGAGAACCAGTTCAATTGACCGCCGTGCAGGACGATGCAGGTAATTGGGTGCTTCGAACGGTGGATAGTGCGCCCTGGGCTTATGATTCAGAGACGAACAGCATCAAGGTACAGAGTATCGGATTCGAGGAACAGGCTGTGCACGGGGAGTCATTACGAACCGCATTTTATAACACAACTCTGCGACATCCGCCCTCGTGGGCGAAGGGGGCGTTGGTAACCCTAACGGTTAAGGATGTCAGTGGGACATTTGCTGAGGGTCAAGGATATCAACTCCTGGTATACGTACGAGCCCCAGGAGGATTCAGGGTCTGGACGTTTGAGTCTCAGGTGTCCAAAGAAGCTAATCGAAACATCACCTGTTACATTTATCCGGGAGCGGGCATCACCGCTACACCTAATGTCATTCTAGAACGTGACCCCGCGCGAAACTTCTATGACAACCGTGAAATGGCTATTGTGCCATTGCCCCTGTCAACGTATCTGGTTGTTGGCCTGCGTATAACGGGGACCTTTGCATCGGGTGAAGGGATTGTGTGCAGGACGGATGTAACATGGCTGAGCTAGTGCCTGCGTTTCGGTATTTGTCGCTGTCGGTGGATCATAAAGCCCCCGACGTGGAGTTCTACTTCTTTGACGGTAACACCTTATGGGGAGCCATAGGACCTACGTTGGTCAGGAGTAATGACCGTGGCAAAACGTGGGCCGCCGTGTATACGTTCCAGGGCGCTGACTCTATACGGATACGGGGAGTGCTGGTGACACACACCGGCGCAATGCTCGCCATTGTTCTATCCGACAAGACGACACGTATGTTTCGTTCTCCGGACACCACGGGTTCTAATTGGGCCGAGGTGATGACTCTTAACTATGAAAGCTACAACTTGAAGGGATTCACCGAAACGCCTCTCGGCATCTTCTGGGGGGAGTATCTAGGATATAGCCCGGACAAGGTGCATGTATGGCGCAGTACCGATGACGGGAAGACGTGGTCGAGTCTCATCGACTGGAAGTTTCACTATACCGGGTATCCAGAACCGGTAGGAGAAGATCATATTCGTCATGTACACGCTGTCCAGTGGGACCCGCACGAGGAGAAGATCTGGATTGCCACAGGCGATTTGGATAGTCAATGCAGGGTCTACACATATGATGGCAGGAGTGTAACCTTGGTCGGGAGCGGCGACCAGACGTGGAGATACGTCTACATGCTATTCTTCCCCGAGTGCGTCATTCTACCAACGGACTCGCTCACTTCGGCTGGAGTTGGCTCGGTATTTCGGATACATCGGGGTACAGGCCACAGGGACACGTTGCCGGAGCGCATGAGTGCGTTGTCCTATACCTCGGTGATGACGGACTCGAACGTAGGTCTGATTTTCACATCGCCAGAATCACACATCTCGCAACCGCGTCACATTGACGTGTACGAGGTGGTTCCCGATCGCATGGCGTGGATCATGCGAATAGACGGCTACCCTGAGTACCTGAACACAAACGTGGGATTCAGAAGTCGAGTGTTTCAGGACGGAGAGTATCTTTACACCGACCTCGTAGGCGTACCGTCCTACATGGATCGACACTTTGTGCGGTTCAAACTGGGCAATGCTCACAGCGGTCGATGGCTCAAGTAAAGCGCCATTTAGTTGTACTTTGAGTGGGGGTCTGGGAAGTGGAGCAGGACGATGAACAAAGAGACGAAGATGTGTTTTAAGATCTGCTGAGATCTACTCGAATTAACCGAAAAGCAGATAGAGCAATATAGCGCAACTTCGAGGTGACGAGACATGCCTGTGAATTGTAGGTGATGGTATATGGGGCTTTTGACAGGTGTAGAAATCAAACAAGCCATAGCCGCGGGCACTACGCTGCCGATAGCGGTCAAGAGGGTGTTCGCGGCAGGAACGACTGCGACAGGAATTATAGCGTTGTACTAATGGGATGTGTCGAGGCATGAGGCGTCAGGAAGTGCAATCGACAAGAAAGACCTCGCTTGGCAGCCTTGATCCTATCGAAAAGGCTGTTGTGGCAAAGTTCACAAAGCAGATAGGCAACATCGAAGAAGTCCTATCGATGCATGATGCTCCTGATGCGCCTGTATGGGCTGCCAATTGCTCGTACGGCACAGAGATCATATTGGCATGGAATCGTGCCAAGAGAGCTGTCATGTACGAGATCAGGAGCGAAGATGCCGATTGGGGCGAAGAGGGGTATGTGTGGCAAGGCACCAGCACCATGATTACTTTGCCAGCGCGCACTCGCAGCGAGACGTTCTACATCAAGTCCATCAATGCTGCTGGCATATATTCAGAGCAGGCCTCCGCCATAACTCTTGAGAATGAAGCTCCGTCTGCTCCTGTATTCACCCTTGTGCCGAGCACTTCCGGCTTCACCGTCCTGCTATCTGACACAGAGAGCGATGTTGTTAAGGTTGTCCTGTCGATAACAGAGGTTGACGAGCAGCAGAAGCCCCTGGGCGAGACGGTTCAGAGAGTTTGTGAAGAGAAAACGTACTTCTTTGCCGCTGAGCCAAGGACTAGCTGGAAGGTGTCTGCGGTCGCATATGACAGCATAGGGGCCGGAGAGGAGTCTGCGGCTAAGTACGTCACTGTCAGCGGAATAGACGCGTGGCACATCATTGACATACCCGAACACATTGTCTCGCCGAGCCACCTGACAGAATCGCTCATGGAGGAAATCGAGAGTGCAGTTGACGGGGTGGACTATCTCGACGGACAGATGTCAGAGGCGCGGCAACGGCTCTCACAGGCCGAATCGGAGTTGGGCAGCATTGACGGACGTGTCACATACACCGAAACGAAGATAAATGAGCTTGAGGGAGAAATTGCGACCAAGGTATCGCAGACCGACTACAACGCCCTTGTCGGGCGCGTCGAAACCGCTGAGACTAACATCACACAGAACGCTCAAGCTATTGCCACCAAGGCGAGCCAATCAAGCGTGGACGTGCTGGAGGGCAGGGTATCCGCTGCGGAGAGCACAATAACGCAGCAAGGTAATGCCATCTCCTCTGTGGTGGCTGAAGTCGAGAGCATCGACGGGCGTGTCGAGACTGCGGAATCCGCTATAACGCAGCTAGGCAATGAGATCACCCTGAAGGTGCAGGTGCGTCAGGACGGCAAGCTGGTCATCGCTGGCATTGGCATGGCTGTGGACGAAGATGGCCAGTCAGAGGTCGCAATGCTCGCCGACAGATTCCGAGTTCTGACCAGCGTAGATGGCGAAATGAAGTCTGTGTTCGCCGTGGACACCGAGACAGGCAAAGTCTACGTTCTCGGCGACCTGATTGCTACCGGCCTGATTAGGGCGACAGAAGTGCAGGCCGAAGTCGCCAAACACCTGTTGCTTGCAGCTGAGGTGGCAACGGTTGACCATCTAGGTGCGTTGAAGATAGAAGCAGGCGCAATCACCGTCGGCGGCTCCGCTCCCGGTATCCCACTGACCAAGCCCGAAGGTGCGAAACTCTGGCACTTCGACGGCTCGTTGGTGAGCACCGACGGCACAGCACCTGAGTCCGGAGCAGTGGCTACGTTGCGTCCTGATGGCCGCTTCGGCGGGGCTGTGGCGGTGGAGGAAGGGACGACGAACAAAATCGCAACTGAAGGCGGTGCTGCTCAAGACTGGTCGAAATGGAGCCATTGGGGCGCTCGCACGTACTGGCAATCTGAAACGCAGTACGACGACCCCGTGATGGGGAAGGTGTTTCAGGGAACAGCCGGGAATGCGACCTTCCTGTATCATTACTATCCTTATGCCTTCACGAGCGGCGTGCAGTATACTCTGTCTGTCTATCTGAAAGCGGATCGGGTGATAACGAAAAATCTATGGTTTAATCTAGTCAGCAGAGTTGGAGGACTACACACTATTGCCAGTGAGGTCATCTCGGCGACGATTACAACTGAATGGCAGCGGTTTTCTGCTGCACTAACACCTAACGAAACAACCGCCGCTGAGGAGGGTGGGTTTGGCATAAACTTCGGTTCGGGCAATGAAGGTGTGGTTTATTGCGCTGCCCGGCCTCAACTTGAACAAAAACCCTTCGCCACCTCTTTCGTGGACGGGACGAGGGCGGATGGGACGCTGAGATACCCACACATCCCATTCAACGATACTTCCTTCACAGTGGCCGCGTGGGTCAGGTGCAGCGAATCGAACAGTGCCGATGACCAGACTATCCTTGAGCAACGCGAATCGGGAACAGTCAACAAGATGCTACACCTCGTTATTAGATATCGCAGGCCACATATGGGCTTTTGGGACAATGACTTGCCCGGAGTGACGATTGTAGACGACGGCGCGTGGCACCATATCGTGTTCGTCTACGACAAAGTGGCTCAGAAGCAGCGTATCTACGTTGATGGTCGCCTTGACGTCGAGCGCACCGCGACGCCTTATAAAGGCACAGCGGGTGACACATGCATCGGCTCACCGACGTCAGGGTCTGGCAGGCGGCTCAACGGCCTCATCGACGAACTCCTCATCCTCCCCTATGCCGCCACGCCCGAGCAGATACAGGCGTGGTATGCGATGGGTGCGCCGTTTCACGATCCGCAGGGGATTGTAGATGGGGCTTCTACACCAGTGCACGTCAATGGTTCAGGCGGAACACTCCACATAGACTCGCAGGGCGAGACGTGGGTTCGCAAATCGGACGGTAAGGTGATGTTCCGCTTTGACGCAAATACGGGCGATGCGGAGTATGCGGGCAAGCTCGGGGCAAAGGTCATAGAGGCCGACAACTACAAGCAGGTGCCTGTGGTGGACACCTACAACGTGATGGACAGCTTCGATTCGTCGCACCCGCTGGAAATCCCGATCTACATCGACGAGGGCATGACCATCCACGATGTGCGGATCACGGCCAGGGGTATGAGGTATCGAGCGTACGCGTCAGGATCGTCGGCGGGTGGTAGTCACAGCCACGATGTGGAGATTGAGGGTCATAAACATATCATACCGTTCGCTCTTGTAGCTGTGGAATCGCAGGCTGCCAGTATTAAAGTCAACTTGAGCGATCACGCCTCACACTCTCACACTTATGACAAGGCGACCGAAGCCAGCGCCACACTGGCGGACCTCAAATGGTCAACGTCACAACATAGTCACTCTTTCTCCGGAAGTGATACAGTCTCCATCAGCATATCAGGAAACACTGGATATGCGGGCACTCCAGACTATCACGCCCATTCATTTTCGGGTAGCGATAGTGATTCGGTTTCAATCAGTGGGACGACCGGTTCTAGCAGTCAAAGTTATGTTTATAATTTGTCCCAAGGACTGCACGAACATGAAATTACAACGACTTCGACGACTACGGGGTCCGGGGGGCCAACTAGCCACTACGTCATAATGAATCCACCCAACGGAACACACACGCACGCTGTTCCGTTGTCTCTCCCACTGGGTACGACGGAATCGGGCGGCGCACAGATCCAGACATCTACGTCAGTAGATTCTCATACACACAACCTGATCTACGGTATTTTCGACGATACGGGTGCCAATGGACTGCCCAAGGGTGTTGACCTGTGGTTCAGTAACAGCGAAAACCGTAGTTACACAAAGGTCGCCGATCTCTCGGAACCGGGGACAGGTGTTAACGAGTTTCAACTTTGTCAGGGGACAGCGTTACCCGTGTCTGGTACCGGCTGGAAGTGGGTGAAATTCACCACCACAACGAAGGGCCGTATATCGGCTCACATAGTCATTCGGGGGTTTCAAGATTCATGGGAGTGAGAACATGCAGATTGATCTGGAAAAGATCATGAAACTAGAGGCGAGTGAGCAGTTGCGCCGATTGACTGAGGCGATCGAGCAGGGTCTGGGGGCTGTCATCATCATACACGACCGAGCAGGTGCGAGCAGTTTTGTATTCAATAGCACCGGCTACGAGGCCAGACGAGCGGTTGCAGATACAGCGGTTGCACTAGAGGAACACTTTCGAGAGCACATTCGCAAGCAGATCAAGGAGGTAGAGGGCAAATGAGCAACATTTCTGTTGTGCGTGACGGGGATCAGGTTAGGGTCATCACGGTTCAGGAGACCGAGGAGACCCTGAGTGTGGATGAGCTGCACATGAGAATCGCAGAGTGCAAGAGGCACGAGGAGATGTATGAGGCAAAACGTGATGAATGGGCAGCCAAGAGAGTGAGGTATCAGCAGATACTTTACGATGCATTGGGTGAGGAACTTGGTCAGAAGGACGAATCAGAAGAGTGTTAGAGCCGCTCTACACGGGGCGGCTTAGTCATATCCGCAAAGGGAGGTGAGGGGCGATGGGGCTCCTCACGGGAATACAGATCAAGGAAGCAGCAGCAGCTTACTGCGCTGAGGCGATAGACGACGAGCAGGCACTTGAGGCGATCAACAGGGCTATATCCCAACTGGCAGATATGGCTCTTGTTTATGATGTGCTAACTGTTGCAGATGTCGCCGCCAATACCTGGTGTGACCTGCCCGAAACCCTGGTCAACATCGTGCATATCGAGGACTCGGAGGGAAGGGCCTATACCGGGTACTGGCAGATGGGCAGCAAGATCAAGTTTGCAGACGCGGGCACCTATAACATCCATTACCGCAGGATGCCTAAGCTGCTTACAGGCATACTCGACAAGCCCGAGACGCACCCGATATTCGACGATGCCATAAAGAGCTATGTCATTGCCTGGTGGAAGCTCATGGATGATGACGAGAACCCCGATGGTATCAGGCACATGCAACTGTTCAGAACGCAGGCGAAAGAAGCCTACACGATGCTCAGGCGCAAGAGAACGCCTTCTGCGATTAGAGTCATTCGATAGGTGAAGCACTATGGCAAAGATGCTGAAATCATACCCGGACTTCAGGGGCGGATGGAATGCTGATGCTGCACCCGACCTGATGGCAGACAATGAACTAACGCTCGCTGATAACATCGACTTGTCTGAACGTGGTGGGTTTAGCAAGCGTAAGGGGACTGTTGCGCTCAATGACGTTCCGTACAACAACGACGTTAACCAGATCATTGAATGGCCGCGGGATGACGGTTCCATACAGCTCCTGGCGGTTATAGAGACAGACCTATGTGCTATTGATGACGACGGGAAGGCGACTGTCATAGACAACCTCAACTCGACACAGATAGGCTACGTGGTGTGGAAGGACAAATTGTTCTACGTTGATGGTAAGCGTTTCGTGTATTACAACGGGAGCACAGTGCAACAAGTGGCGCAAACAAGTGCACCTAGTACTACGCCGAGTATCCAAAAGGGCGGCGAGCTAAAGACATTTAGCTCCGGCAAGTACAAGTTTGCCGTCTCGTTCGTGAATGAGGTTATGGGTGAGTCGCCGCTGTCTGACGCTGTTGAAGTTACCGTTGATGAAGAAGATGAAGTGGCACATTTTGAGTGGTCTGACATTCCCACTGGCCCTAGCGGAACTACTGCTAGGCATTTATACCGCACTAGGGCTGACGGAGAAGTGTTCTATCTAGTCGGCGTACTCGAAGACAATACGGAAACGGTGTTCAAAGACACTACGCCTGACGAGGACTTGAGAACGCCGTTCAATGCGAGTGTGGATTTAGCGCCGATCAGACGGTGCAGGTTTTTGGTGAGGCACCCTCATTCAGGCAGGTTCTTTGCGGCTGGCGATTCCGAATACCCTGACAGAGTGTATTACTCGGAGCCGAATGAGATTGCCAATTGGAAGCAGACGAACGTCCTGACCTCCACAGGCGGCGACGGGCCAGTGCATGCGCTGCGGGTGTTCGGTGATGCGCTGCTCGCGTTCCACAAGTACAGGCCGTGGGTCTACAGAGGGCTTGACCCTGAGATAGACGCGACGTGGGAGCCGATGCCTACAGGTCAGGGCACGATCTCGAATCAGGCCATAGCCGACACTGAGAACTCGCTAACGTTCTTGGGGATTGGCGGGCTGTATACCATTCCTCCGTTTATGTTGAGTTACAACATGCAGGTGACGCCTTCTGAGGAGATGGTCCTGAACCTCGCCAAGGGCAAGGTGACGAGCGTTATCCGAGGGATCATAAAGCCCGAGAAAGCCGCGATGGTCTATGACCCTGTGAATGAGAGGCTGATGTTGGCGTACTGTGACGACCCTGCCGCTCAGAGGAATAACAGAGTGCTTGTCTATGATTGGGAGCTTGGTGCGTTCACACGATACACTGGTTTGTTCGTCAACTGCTGGTGCCGAAGGCTCAATGGAGACATACTCGCTGGGACAGCGGGCTATATACTCAAGATGAACACAGGAACGGATGATTACACTGGCGCTGCGCCTCAGATGAATGTGCTTACGAAGTCCTACAACCTCGACTTGCCGTACCACAAAAAGAAACTGTTTCACCTGTTCATCGGGTTCAGACAGCCGGAAGAGGGCACCAGCGAGATCACCTTGCGAATCAAGGTTGACGACGTGACGGCTTACGAGATCATCGAGAAAAGCGTCTATGATACGTTCATCTGGGGCGATATGTGGGGAGAAATATGGGGCTGGAGATCGGTTGTCACCACCCGCAGCCGTATAGGCGGGAGCGGGCACAGGGTGCAGTTGCAAATTGCCAACAACCAGCCTGGAATACCGACCACGGTTTACGGACTCGCGTTAACATTCAGACCGATCAGAGCAAAGGGTGAGAGGCTATGAGCATAGAGAACCCTAGATTTCCACAGCGAACATTCAGTGCTGATGAGGGCCAGCGTTCAAAAGGAACCGCAGGCCCTGACCAGATAGAATACGATTTCGATAATCTCTTTGCCATGCTTGACCCCAGCAAGACTCTCAGAGATGGCAGTCCCGGCGGAATCGGCTCCGAGAACATGCAGACAATGAGCATAGACCACAGCCAAAGCCCTGTGTCGAATCAGGGGAGGATCGAGCAGCTGTTGGGTAGGCTGGCAAACAGGATCAGGGCGATCATGGGAAGCACTGATTGGAAGAGCGATCCAGAGATCACGCTCTCGGCGGCGAAGAGAGCCATTGATGGACAGGCGGGATCGATCAAGAAGATCAACAACGTGCAGCCTAACGAGACTGGCGATTTCTCAGTAGAGGCCGGAACGGGCATTACCGTGTCTGCCGGTCAGAACAAGATCGTGATTACCGCTACAGGAATAGCCGCACCCGGGCCTCATGCGAGTGCGCACGCTACTGACGGTGCTGACCCTATTTCGCCAGCTTCGATAGGTGCGGCTACGGCAGCTGACATTGACGCGCACAAGAGCGATGCTTCCGCTCACCACGCCAGATACACTGACGCTGAGGCTGTAGCAGCAGTCAAGGCTGCCGATGGTGCCGGTTCTGGGTTTGATGCTGACTTGCTTGACGGGAAGCATGGAAGTGAGTATGCAACTATACAGCAGTTGAACGAACTGCTTCCCAGAGGAGTCATAGTCATGTGGAGTGGCTCTGTCAACAACATTCCGCCCGGTTGGTATCTCTGCAACGGCCAGAACGGGACGCCTGACCTCAGAGACAGGTTCATCGTTGGTGCAGGCAGCAGCTACGCGGTTGGGGCCACAGGCGGTGCGGCACAGGTTACGCTGACCGTGGATCAGATTCCGCCGCACGAGCATACCTACACCGACTACCGCTCCAACGGCGGTGGTGTGATATTCAATGGCTCGGTGCTTGACAAGAGCTTTGGTTACACCGCCAAAACGTCGAGTGTCGGCGGCGGACAGGCTCACGAGAACAGGCCGCCATATTACGCCTTGTGCTTCATTATGAAGGGGTAAACATGCAGCTGACACCCGCAACCGAGAAAGACCTGCAGACTATACGCAGGTGGTATGAGGGGCCGGAACTCAACCGGCTACTTTCTGTTGACCCTCCTGTCGGCGGAGAGAAGATCGTCTATGTGATACGTGACGGGCCTGACGCCCTTGGCTGGTGCGAGCTGTTCAACATAGACTGGAAGAACAGGACAGCGGAAGGCGGAATCGCAATCCCTGACCCAAGAGGGCGGGGATTCGCTCTAGTTGCTGGACTCAGGTTCCTGGAGCAGGCATTTGAAATATTCGACCTGATACGCATACGAGTGCTAGAACACAACACTCACGCGCTGAAGTGCGCAGAGGCGTTTGGGTTCCTCCTCGAAGGGAGGGAGACAAGAGATGATGGTAATGTGATAGTGCAGATGAGCATGAACAAACAGCGGTTCTACGAGCGGCACGGACATAGGCTCGGAAAGAAGGTGATGTGCGATGGGGGCAAGCGGAACGTCCAAGGACCCGCTCGACCAGCTTGAGGAAGTGCTGACGTTCGAGCAGGCTAGACCTAGGGCGGCAGGCGTGGTGAACCCTGAATACAACAGGATGCTGCAACAGACACTTGACAGTCTGCGCAGACAGCAGATGGCACGGGGAATGTACGGACAGCTGCCTGCCGATGTGTTCACGCAGGGACAGGCCGCGGATATTGAGGCCGCTAGGGCGCAGGCGATAATCGACTACGCAAACAGGCTGGTCGAGCAGTCGAAGGCGAGTGCGCTGCAAAAGCGCGGGCTCGATCTGCAGCAGCAGGGGCTAGATCTGCAAGCGAGCTACCAGATGGGGATGCTGGCGAACCAAGCTGCACAGCTAAGGCAACAGAGAGAATTGTATGAGCTTGGCATACTTGCGTCAGCGCATTACATCCCTGAAAGCCTATTCAAGAAGTGGGGTATTGACATAGGAGGTTCGCCAGCACCGACTCTTAAAGCAGCAGTATCCAATTTGGGGCCAACAATAGACGCATACACAAGTAACTTAGCAATGGGCGCAGTATCCAATTTGGGGCCAACAATAGACGCATACACAAGTAACTTAGCAATGGGCAAGGTGTTTGATCAGACTTCGGTGCCTAAAGGGGTTGGCTCTGTAACGTTTAACCCTGGCTCGGGTTTCTCATTCACAGGGCCGCCTGCTGGAATCGCTGGAATGAAGAACCCGTATCTACCGACGATCTGAATATGAACACAAAAACCTATTAAGGAGTGATTAACATGGCTGACAACTTCATGCCTGCAAGGTCGTTCACTGATCAGCAGATTGCAGATCAGTTCAATCAGATTCTACCTTTAATCTACGACATTGTTTCGGGAAATGCCGCTAGAAAAGGCTATATTCCTCATAGAGACATAATCAACGCCCTCATGGTCTACGGGCCACAACTCGGGGAAGCCCTCCAAGGTGCTGGATACCAGGGGTATGACCCAACCTGGGTCACTCAGTATATCAGGCCGGGGATGCAGAGTGCAGCAAACTGGAATGCCATACAGGACTATGCGAGATCATTCTACATGCACCCCAACACAGATTGGGAGAAGAGTGCACTTGGTCTTATGGATCAGTACCAATTTGGAGGCGTAAGCACCTGGGAGACCGATCGTATGAAAATGATCAACGACATATTGAACATGGAACTGTTCCAGGGCATGGCAGTCAATCCTGCGACTGGTCAAAGTGGATGGACTCTTAGCAGGATATTGGGCGGCATACGGGATTGGAGCGCAATGCAGCTTAGCCAGGCCTGGCAGGAGCTTCAGCAGACAATTGAAGAGTTCGAACGAAAAATAGATGAGTTATCGTCACGATTTCCCGTAGCACCACGTACTCCTGACGGAACCAGTGGAGGGGCTAAGTAGCAGTCGATTCGTTAGGATGTGACCACTATGGCAAGGGTTAGTTTTGCACCACCTTCTGCTGAACAGATAGCAGAGGCGCGGCGTAAGGCGCAGCAGTCGCTGCGGCCAATACAAGCAGGCGATATACTCAAGTGGCTATTCACCCCTGCCGCGCTGTCACACGTGGCCCAAGAGACCACTGGAGGGCGCGCCATGACCAGAGCTGTGCAAAGGGCTGGCGAGCGCTTCCTTTTTCAGCCGGGGTTGTGGGAACGGTATGGTGGATATGCCGAGTCTGGGATTCCTGCACTAGACACCATCGCTGACATCGTAGGCGGGCTTACCGGCGCTTCCGCCCAGTTTTATATGGCGGATCTGTTGCTCGGACCCGCGCTGGCTGCTGCCGGTAAAGTTCCTCAGGTAGCCAAGGCCGGGCAGGCCGCGGGCAAAGCTATATCGAAGCTGCCGACGCTGGCGCAGAAGTTCGCAGTGCGGGCTCCTTATGCCGCGCTTAAAGGTGCGACGGTCGAAACCATGCGGCAGGCGTTGTATCCCGACGAGTACAAGCCTGGAGCTGCGGGCATTGCTAGAGGCGCGCTGATGTGGGCTGGCGGCAGTATCGGAAACACGCTTGTCGAGGCCGCAATGCAGAAAGCTGGCATAGTCCTGCATCCTGCGCTTGAGGCGTTCGTGGAAGAGATCGGGGAGAACGTAGGCTCTACCATCGCCGTCGCGCCTTTTGTCGTGGATAAGCAACAGCTATTGATGGAGCTGG
>LSQX01313493.1_pt1 | contig 14149 bp, 5 predicted proteins | sample 654561 | NCBI WGS metagenome assembly LSQX01 (sample SAMN04489861, study PRJNA283612) | anaerobic digester metagenome | isolation source: 4 biogas reactors fed with cattle manure at either 37C or 55C with and... | place: Denmark: Kongens Lyngby | collected 2014
TGGTGCGGTGACTGGGGAACAGACTTCACCCGAATTAACCGCTCCGGAACTATTGAAGCAACAATTCTTTCATCTACACACGGCGTAGTCTCAATTTATGGCTCTGCTTACGACAACGTGTCTGATGGCGGGCCTTATCTTTGGCTACATAGCCAGAGCTTTTCTACCTCGACATCGGCTGTTATACAGGTCAATATTGCTTCTGGCACCCAGACAGGTCTTTGGCTTGATGCCTTGACTGATGCTGGCTCAGACTCTGAAGGCGCTATAGCAGGCGGCTTATTTAACTCTTCTGAACTTGAGCCTGGTTTCTTTGTAGTTGGAGGATTAATTCAAGGAGCACCCAATAAATTCTTTGCGTATGCAGTTGCAGATGCTCCAAGTGGCGGTCCTAATCTTGTATATCCACCACACAAAGCGAATTCAATTTCAACCGGACCTACCTTTGAATGGGAAGAAGCAGAAGATGCTGAAACGTATCAAATACAGGTTTCCCAACAGGCAAGCTTTGCTACTACAATTATTGATCAGATTGGCATTACAGACTTATCTTATGAGACACCGGCGAGTTTGCTTAACGAGACAACGCTTTACTATTGGCACGTTCGCGCTTTCGACGAGAATGCGGAGCCAGGTCCTTGGTCTGCACGCTGGAGATTTATAACAGAAGGACAACTTCAAGCACCATGGCTCGTTTATCCTTATGATGGTTCAACAAGCGTGGTGTCGAATGTCGAGCTTGCTTGGGAATCAGTGCTTGGCGCCGATTGGTTTCAAGTGCAAGTAGCGAGCGACCCGGCATTCGGAAGCTTAATTGTCGATAATGATTATGTAACCGAAACAAGCTTAGCCATGTCTGGCTTGCAATTCAATACCAGCTATTGGTGGAGAGTGATGGCTCATAACGAAGAAAACACAAGCGAATGGTCCGATGTTTGGCAGTTTACTACCGGCGCCTTTGTTACTATTGGTGATGGAACTAACTTGAATACTACTACGAGTTGGCCCGCTCCTTATGGCAACTATTGGTGGGGAGCAAAACATCAAATGCTTATTCGCGCTGAGGAAATGTATGATGCAGGCGCCTCGCCAGGCACTTTAACATCATTAGCATTCAATATTGGCACGCTTAACAACACAACTCCTTTACAAAATTTCACACTTAGAGTGAAGTTGACAGAACAAAATATTTTAGATGCTACCTGGGACACAGAAGACTTTACTACTGTTTACCAAAACCCAGGTTATGTGCCATATCTCGGCTGGAATGTCCACGAGTTCTTTGAGCCGGTTGTTTGGGACGGTGCCTCAAACATTTTGATTGATGTTTGCTTTAACAACTCATCTTATAGTCAAAATCAAAGCACTTACTACACAACCTTAACATATAACTGCGTCCGTTATTACTATGCGGACAATGCCACAGTTTGCACAGCCCCGGGCTCCCCGACTGTTGTAGCGAATAGACCTAACGTTATGTTTAGCATAGATGCAAGCGGATTGTTCCCGCCGCAAAATTTATATCCGACAAATGGAGAGCTTGGCGTTTCGCAAACTCCTCTTTTTGATTGGACGGATGTAGAGGACGCAATCTCTTATGGCATAATTGTGGCAACAGATCCCAACTATGAAAATATAGTTATTTATGAAGAAGGTTTAGATGCGAGCCAATATCAAGTGCCAGACGGTGCCGATTTAGCACCATCTACTATGCACTACTGGCGCGCAAACGCTTCTGATGGATATGACAATAGTCCTTGGTCGATGCGCTGGAGTTTCGCAACAGGTGGTCCTTTACCGCAGCCAACTCTTATTTCTCCTCCTAACTATTCATCTGGAATACCCTCGACAGTTCCATTTGAATGGGAGTTTGGCGTTGCAGTAGAAACTTATCAGCTTCAAGTTGCAACAGATGCTGATTTCAGTCAAGTTGTTTATGACGACTATCTGACAGTTTCAGAGGTAGTTGTAGGACTTGCAATGAACTCAGAATACTATTGGAGAGTGAAAGCATATAACCCAAGCTCAGAAAGCGACTGGTCTGAGGTTTGGCAATTTACTACCGGCAGCTACTTTACTATCGGTGAAGGAACGGAATACAATACAAATACTGTTTACCCCGCCCCTTATGGGAACTGGTATTACGGAGCCAAACACCAAATGCTTATTCTTGCTGATGAAATTTATGACGCTGGCGGAATGCCAGGAGCATTTACTTCATTGTCTTTCAACATCTTTGAGCTTGCAACAGGAAGACTTTATAATAACTTCCAAATTAGAATGAAGCCAACAATGGCTACCGTTTTAGATGCTACTTGGGACGTTGATGATTTTACTGACGTTTATTTCAATCCAAGCTTACCAACAAATGACATTGGCTGGTTTACCCACATGTTCGAAGAACCATTTGTTTGGGATGGAACATCGAATATATTGGTTGACGTTTGCTTTAACAACTCGTCAATAGGTTATAATCACTCAACTTATTGGACGCAAACTCCATTCAATTCAGTTAGATATTATAGAGCAGACAACGCAACTGTTTGCACGGCGTTTGGCACTGCTACACTTTCGAATTTAAGACCGAACATTATGTTCAGTGTTGATGCAAGTGGGATTCTGCCGCCACTGAACATATATCCAACAAATGGCGAGCTTGGCGTTTCTCAAACTCCACTATTTGATTGGGGAGATGTTGATGGCGCAATTTCTTATGGCTTATTAGTAGCAACAGATCCCAGCTTTGAAAATATAGTTATTTTTGAAGAAGGTTTAGACGAAAGCCAATATCAAGTGCCAGAAGGTAGCGATTTGTCACCATCAACAATGCACTACTGGCGTGCCAATGCTTCCGATGGCTACGACTTAAGTCCTTGGTCAGCACGCTGGAGTTTTGCAACAGGTGGCGATTTGCCAGCACCAATTCTTATTTCCCCACCAAACTATTCTGCCGGGATACCCTCGACAGTTCAATTTATGTGGGAATTTGGCATTGCTGTAGAAACATATCAGCTTCAAGTTGCAATAGATGCCGATTTTAATACCGTTATTTACGACGAAATGTTGTCGGTTTCTGAAGTAGTAGTCGGGCTTGCAATGAACTCAGAATACTATTGGAGAGTGAAAGCATTCAATCCAAGTTCAGAAAGCGAATGGTCTGATGTATGGGAATTTACCACGGGAAGTTTCTTTGAAATCGGACAAGCAACAACAAGCTCAAGTGGCTATCCAGCCCCTTACGGTAATTTATATTGGGGTGCCAAGCACCAGTTATTAGTCCTTTCGGAAGAAATATACGATGCTGGCGGTATCCCAGGCGCTATTACCTCGCTATCGTTTAATATAGACGTTCTTAACAATAGCAATCCTCTTAACAACTTCACAATTAAGATGAAGCCAACTATGCTTACTTCATTAAACGACACCTGGGATTTGGAGGAGTTCCAGACAGTTTATGTAAGCCCATCTTTTGTAAATGTTGCTGGCTGGAATACACACTTGTTTGATGAACCATATATTTGGGACGGTTCTTCAAATATTTTAATTGACGTGTGTTTCCAAAATACAGATTGGCAAGGCAACCAAACAATGTTCTATACCACAACGAACTACAATTCAGTTCGTTATTATTATGGCGATAACGCCACAGTTTGCACAAATCCAGATTATTGCTACACTTCGACCCAAAGATCTAATATGATGTTTAGCATTGATGCAAGCGGATTGTTCCCACCGCTGAACATTTATCCAACAAATGGGGAGCTTGGCGTTTCTCAAACTCCGCTTTTTGATTGGGAAGATGTTGAAGATGCTATATCTTATGGCTTAATTGTCGCATTAGATCCTAACTTTGAAAACATTGTAATTTCAGAAGAAGGCTTAGATGCGAGCCAGTATCAGGTGCCAGAAGGTGGCGATTTAGCACCTTCTACTTTGCACTACTGGCGTGCCAATGCTTCCGATGGCTACGAAACGAGTCCTTGGTCAATGCGTTGGAGTTTCGCAACAGGTGGCCCATTACCACCTCCTACCTTAATTTTCCCATTTGATTATATGAGTGGAATTCCTGCAACAGTTCCATTTGAATGGGAGTTTGGTGTTGCCGTTGAAACATATCAGCTTCAAGTTGCAGCTGATGAAGAATTTAACAACGTTGTATATGACCAAATACTGACCGTTTCTCAGATAACTGTTGGACTTGGAATGAACTCAAGTTACTATTGGAGAGTGAAAGCTTTCAACCCAAGTTCTGAGAGCGATTGGTCTGAAGTATGGCGCTTTACTACTGGCAGCTTCTTTACTGTTGGTGACGGAACTGAGTTTGCAGGAAATACTACATATCCCGCTCCTTATGGAAACTGGTATGGAGGTTGCAAGCATCAAATGCTAATTCGTGCAGACGAGCTTTACGATGCCGGCGCTGTTCCGGGTGTTTTAACATCACTTTCATTTGATGTTGGCGAGCTATTTGGAACTCCTTTACAAGGTTTCTATATTGGCTTGAAAAATACTACAGAAAATACTATTACAACTGTTTGGGATATGACTGATTGGACTATAGTTTATGGACCAACAACATATCAGCCTGTAGCAGGTTGGAACACGCACATATTTGATGATGGTTTCGAATGGGACGGTGCTTCAAATATATTAGTTGAAACTTGCTTTAATAATATGTCATACACTAGAAGTGAATGTACACGATACACAGTAACTCCTTATACGTCAGTTCGTTGGTTCAATAGCGACCAGAATGCGACAGTTTGCACCAATCCAACTTCTGCAAGCACATCTCCAAATCGTCCAAATATGATGTTTGGGCTTGATGCAAGCGGAATGTTGCCACCACAGAACTATCAACCAGCTAATGAAGCACTTTATCAGCCATTAGACTTAGTGTTTGAATGGGGCGAAGTAGAAGGTGCGATATCTTACGGCTTAATTGTATCTACGGATCCGAATTTCACATTCTTAGTAATTGATCAGACTGGGCTCCAAGAAACACAATATCAAGTTCCAGAAGGCACTTTAGAGTCCTTCCAGCAATACTATTGGCGCGCAAATGCTTCTGACGGAGAAGCTACAAGCCCATGGTCTCAGCGCTGGAGCTTTATTACTGGCGGTGAGCTTCGCGCACCATACTTAAATCAACCAACAAACGGTGCAAGCGGAATACCATCGACAGTTCAGTTCAAATGGGAAAGCATATTCGGAGTTGGCTCTTATCAGTTGCAGGCTGCTATAGATTTAGCTTTTGGCAACATAGTTTTAGACCAGGTTGTAAACGATAATGAGTTTACATTTGGTCTTGATATGAACTCATCATATTATTGGCGAGTAAGAGCTATAACCCCAGACGAAGAAGGTCCTTGGTCTGAAGCATGGCAGTTCTCAACAGGCAGCTTCTTTACTATTGGAACCGGCACAGCTTTCAACGGTCCTTATGAATACCCTGCTCCTTATGGAAATTATTGGTGGGGTGCTAAGCATCAAATCTTAATTCGCGCTGATGAAATGCTTGCTGCTGGTGGCGTGGCTGGTGATTTAACATCAGTTTCATTTAACGTTCACGAGCTTAACAACTTAACCGTTCCTCTTAATGGCTTTAACCTTAAAATAAAGCAAACAACTGAAAGCACCTTAACGGCAACATGGGACGAGCAAGGACTTACAACAGTCTTTACCCACGCTGCCTTACCGGTTACACTCGGTTGGAACACCCACATGTTTAACAATCCCTTCGAATGGGACGGAGTATCGAACATATTGCTCGATATTTGCTTTAATAACTCGTCATACACACAAAACGCAGCTACTTACTATACGACAACCTCATACAACTCGGTAAGGGAATATCATTCAGACGCTACAACAGTTTGCTCATCCCCCAGCACGCCTACTTTATGGACAAATAGACCGAATATTATGTTCAGTGGCGGTCCATCGGAACCACCACTTGATCCGCCGAACTTGATTTCTCCAGAAGACGGGCTTAGCAATAGACCACTTATCAATCAAGAATTTAGCTGGTCAAGTGTCGAAGACGCTGCAAACTACAGGATTCAAGTTTCGAGAAATACTGCTTTCACTAACCTTGTTGCTGACCAAGTAGTAGAAGAAACATCTTACACGCTTGAAACTGCTATTAATCCTGAAACACAATACTGGTGGAGAGCAAGAGCAATTTCAGAAAGTGGATTAGGTGGTTATTGGTCATCTGTTTGGTCATTTACTACTCGTCCAAACTTACCACCAGAATTCATTGACATTATTACTGACACTGGAAATGACGCTATTATCATTGTTCCAACAGACGTAGCTCCAATGATAGGTAGTCGTCAAATAGCTAATGGAGATGCTATTGGCTTGTTCTATCAAATGCCAACTGGTCAATGGCGCTGCGCTGGCTATGGAGTTTGGGACGGACAAAATATCGGTATTACCGTCTGGGGTGATGACGACCAAACACCAGAAAAAGACGGATACACTGTTGGGGAAGAATACTCGTTTAGAGTATGGGATTCACAACAGGATATTATCTGGACTGCAACTGCAACATTCTCAATGGGTCCATCTTCATATCAAGTAAATGGATTCTCAATAGTTGCAAGCTTAATAGTAAATGTTACTGAAATGTTTGACTTATCGGTTGCATCAGGCTGGAATATAATTTCAAGCTTTATCAACCCCGAAGACCCGGATATTGAAAATATGTTTGCTCCTATTGCAACAAATATTCAAGTAATGAGAAATGGCGCCGGTCAAATTTATAACCCAGCTTATAATATCAATGATATTGGAGAATGGGATATTTATCAAGGCTATTTCTTGAATATGCTTGAGCAAGATATGTTAACAATTTCTGGAACTTCAATCGTTCCGGAATCCACTCCAATACAGCTTATTGCTGGCTGGAACTTAAGTCCATACTTACGCAATAACCCAATGAATGCTGTTATTTCTTTAGCAAGCATAACAGAAAACTTGGTTCTTGTAAAGAATTATGAAGGCTTAATATATGCTCCAGCTTGGGGATTAAACACCATTGGTAATATGCTTCCTGGTCAGGGCTTCCAAATGAACTTAAATCAAGCAAGCGAGCTAACTTATCCAGCAAACTCTGCCGGGAAAGCGGTCGCGGGCGAGTTCATTACTCCATTGGCAAAGCATCTTGTTCCTTCAACGACAAGAACTGGAAACAGTGCTACTTTGTTAGTCAAGCTTGATGCTGCAAATGGAACCGAGGTTGGTGTTTATGGCACAAACGGAGAATTACTCGGAAGTGGCTACGTCCAAGATGGAACAGTCGGTGTTAATATTTGGGGTGATAACCACTCGACAGAGCTTATTGATGGCGCTGCTCAGGGTGAGCTTTTAACTGCCAAATTATATGACCCAGCAACTGATTCATATAAAGACTTGCTACTTAGCTCAATTGTGGATATTTCAAAGGGCTTAGAACTCGATGCTATTTCATATTCAGAAAACGCAATATACTCCGCACGCGGACACGTGATTTCTGAAGATGCTTATGGATTTAGCATACGCAATACACCTAATCCAGCAGCAAATTCAACAACATTTGAATTTAGCTTAGCAAATGACGGAAACGCTGAAATAGTGCTTTACACATTAAGAGGCGATGAAGTTGCAAGGATTAGATTAGACGGGTATAGCGCTGGTATGCACACAGTAGTCTTCAACACAGACGACTTAGCAAACGGCAGCTATAATGTAGTATTACGCTCTGGCACTAACAATGTATCTACAATAATGATGATTGTTAAATAAGCTCCGTAGCTTATTAGAATAAAAAAGTCTGGCACTTGAAAAGGTGTCAGACTTTTTTTATATACTGTTTGAAAATCAGAGAAAATATCTATTTCTGCTTAACGCTTTTAAAAATAAAGAAATAAACAGATTAAAAAAACGTTAATACTTGATAAAAAGAGCTGCATTAACTAAATTTTCTTATTAATAATTAATTCTATGGAAAAAGAAAAAAAAGGTGAAATTGTAATTTACCAATCTGAAGAAGGAAATACAAAAATTTCAGTTAGACTTGAAGATGAAAGTATTTGGCTGAGCCAACAGCAAATGGCAGACCTTTTTCAGACATCAAGAACAAATGTGCTTGAGCATATTAAAAACATTTATCAAGAAGGAGAGTTGGACAAGGTTCCAACCTGTCGGAAATTCCGACAAGTTCAAATTGAAGGCAATAGAAGCGTTGAAAGAGAGATTCCTTTCTATAATCTCGATTTGATTATTTCTTTAGGGTATAGAATTAAATCTCGCATTGCTACTAACTTTCGTATTTGGGCAACTGAACGGCTAAAAGAGTTTATCATAAAAGGCTTTTCTTTAGACGACGAGCGGCTTAAACAAGCTGGCGGCGGGGCTTATTGGTATGAGCTGTTAAACAGGATAAGAGATATTCGCTCATCTGAAAAAGTAATGTATAGGCAAGTTCTTGATTTATATGCTACAAGCGTGGATTACGATCCTCATTCTAAGGAGTCTGTTGAATTTTTTAAGATTGTGCAGAATAAGTTGCATTATGCGGCGCACGGGCATACTGCTGCAGAAGTGATTTATCAGCGCGTCGATAGTGATAAGCCTTTTATGGGACTTACTGTTTTTTCTGGCGAGCAGCCCAGATCAAAAGACATAAAGATTGCAAAAAATTATTTAAGCGAAGAGGAATTGAAGATACTCAATAACCTGGTGTCGGGATACTTTGATTTTGCTGACAGCAAGCTTTAGAAAAAGCAAAAGCAGAGTTTAAGAAATACCAAGAAAAAACAGTTTCAGCTGTCGAAAAAGCATACTTGGAGAGCATAAAAGGTTTACAAAAAAAGATTGAAAAGAAAAGCACTTGAAAATATGGACAAAAGGAATAAGATTGCACTTTGCATAGATTTAGATAAAACGTTGATACTAACAGATTCGCTCTATGAATCCTTTGTTTTGTCAATTAAGAGAAATCCGCTTGTTTTGATTTTTACGCCCTTTTGGCTTGCGAGAGGCAAAGAATTTTTTAAAAAAAAAATAAGTGAAAAAGTTATCTTAAAATTAGATAAATTGCCTTTTAATAAAAAGCTGATTGATGTGATTATAAACGCAAGAGCAGAGGGAAGAGCGACCGTCCTTGCAACCGCAAGCACAAAAAAAATTGCAGAGCAAATTGCAAAGCATTTGCAACTTTTCGATAGAGTGGAATCGAGTAATTTGAGTTTGAACTTAAAAGGAAAAAATAAACGCGATAGATTAGTGGAACTCTTTGGAGAAAAGGGCTTTGACTATGCTGGCGATTGCTTTGCCGATATTCCAATTTGGGCAGCAGCTAATAGCGCCATTTTAGTAAATCCTTCTAAAAAATTAATAAAAAAAGTTGAGCAAATAACAAAAATCAATAAACTAATATATACGCTAAAATGAAGCTTAAACTAATTATCAAACAAATAAGGGTTTATCAATGGGTTAAGAACTTTTTACTTTTTCTCCCTTTGATTATGGCTCATCGAATTGGAGATTATTATTCGATTATCAATCTTTTTTTAGCATTTATTTCATTTAGCTTGGCTGCATCAGCAGTTTACGTTATTAACGATATTGTTGACATTGAGTCGGATAAAGCCCACCCAACAAAGAAAAACCGCCCCTTCGCATCTGGGAAATTGCCCCTTTCTTATGGCTATGTGATTGCGCCAATTTTCTTTGCTATGAGCTTGGGAATTGCATTTTTAGCTTTGAATATCGAATTCATTGTAATTCTTGTAGCTTACATCATTTTAACAACGCTTTATTCCTTTGTTTTAAAAAAAATTTACATTGTCGATATAATAGTGCTTTCCTTTTTATACACGCTGCGAATTATGGCTGGAGCTTATACGGTTGATATTCCTATTTCAATTTGGCTAACGGAATTTTCTATTTTCTTTTTCCTAAGTATCGCAACTATAAAAAGATATGCTGAATTAAACTTAATAAAAGACAATCAGGAAAGCATCGCAAGGCGCCGCGGCTATTCTGTTTTAGATTTGGATATAATGCGTCAAATAGGGGTTACAACAGGCTTGCTTTCCGTGCTTGTCCTTACTTTGTATATAAACAGCAAAAGCTCCGATTTGCTTTTAAAAGGAAAGGATCTTTTATATTCAAGCCCAGAGCTGCTTTGGATTGTAGCTGTCTTTGCTCTTTTTTGGATTTTGCGCCTGTGGCTCATTGCGTCAAGAAAACAAATGGTAGACGACCCCGTTGCCTTTATTTTGAAAGATAAGCTATCATATATTTTAGGCATTATTTCTGCAATCATACTATTTTTAGCGACTTTATGAAAACACATCAATCTTGGGGATTGTATCCCGAGCATAAACCCGATGAAATTATTTTTTTAAAATGGATAAGCAATTTACCCGATTTTAGTAAATTTTCAAATCAAATTCTCCCTTTTGGGCTTGGAAAAAGTTATGGCGATAGCTGTCAAAACAGTGGCGGCACTATTTTGGATACTCGTTTGCTTTCACATTTTATTGATTTTAATAAAGAGAAATCGCTTTTGCGTTGTGAAAGCGGAACTACTTTGGCATCAGTGCTGGACTTCATTATTCCTTATGGATATTTTTTGCCATCAACGCCCGGAACAAAACACATTACTATTGGAGGCGCTATAGCAAATGATGTCCACGGGAAAAATCACCATATCGGCGGGACTTTCGGCTGCAATGTAGAGCAGTTTGAACTTGTCCGCTCCGATGGAGAGCGTATAATTTGCTCGCGAAAAGAAAATTCGGATATCTTTGCGGCTACTGTTGGTGGTCTCGGGCTGACTGGTTTGATTACTTGGGCAGAATTTAAAGTGAAAAAATGCACATCGCCTTTTATTGCGATGGAAAGTATAAAATTTGACTGCTTGGAAGAATTTTTTGAAATAAACCTGGATTCTGAAAAATCTTATGATTACACTGTGGCTTGGGTGGATTGCACTGCTATTGATGGACGGCTTGGACGTGGCTTGTTTAATCGCGGAAACCACGCCGACCCTGCAATTCATTCCATTCCAAAAGAAAAGCAAGCAGCTTCAATCCCCTTTCCACTTAATATGAATTTCATAAACAAATGCTCTGTTCATTCTTTTAATATGCTTTATTTCAACAAGCAATTTCAAACTATTGAAAAGAAAGTAGTTGATTACAATTCTTTCTTTTATCCTTTAGATGCTATTCTTAATTGGAATAGAATGTATGGAAAAAGCGGCTTTGTGCAATATCAGTTTGTTTTGCCTTTTAAAAATGGGGAACGAAATTTAAAGAAAATAATGAAACATATTGCAAAATCTGGTATTTCGTCATTTTTAACGGTGCTAAAAACTTTTGGAGAAGTAAAATCGCCTGGTATGCTTTCTTTTCCAAGACCGGGCATTACGCTTGCGATAGATTTTCCTTTAAGCAACAAAATGACGCTTGCTTTTTGCAATGAATTAGATCAGTTTGTAAAAGAAGCTGGCGGGGTGCTTTACCCGGCAAAAGACGCGAGAATGAAAGGACAAGATTTCCGCGAATTTTATCCAAATTGGAAAGAATTTTCCAAATATATCGACCCAAAATTCTCTTCCGACTTTTGGCGCAGAGTTACAAGCTAAAGCATTTTTTTATTCTCAACTGACTGTCTGAACCTTGATTAAGCAGATTAAAGGATTGCATGATTGTTTTGGAAAAATTAAAAAATCACTCTGATTACAGTTCAAAAAAAATGGGCTATACCTCAAAGGCACAGCCCACCTTAAAAAACCGACTACCGATTACTTATTAATAATCATCAGCGTAGATACCCTTTTACCTGAAGAACTTAATACAATGTTATAAACTCCATTGACCAAATTGCTTGTGTCAAAATTCAATTTATACACACCCGAGGTATAGTAGTTGCTGCCTAGTCTTGCTATCAACTCTCCATTTAAAGTGTAAATTTCAATCACTGCATCGCCTTCATTTGCAATGCTATACTCAAATGTTGTGTGTGCGGAAGCTGGGTTTGGAACGCAGCTTATACTGAAAATAAGTTCAGCTTCGCTTTGAACGCTTGCTTTTGCTAAATAAATGGCGTTTGTTTGGTAAATTACATTATCCAATTCAGTGTTGCCAGTAACTTCTTTTATGTTAAATAAAGAAAGGTTACTTAGTGAATTATTTGAATTTAGAAGTTTAACTGATAACAGTTCACCATTCAAAGCACCATCAATCTGCTTTGTTATTTCATCATCAGCCCAAATTGTAACAGCGGCAACTCCATTATGCACAGCAGCAGAGCCGATTAACTCATCATTCGCATTATAAACACCAACTTCCGCTCCATTTTCAATTCTATCAAATTGAAGAATTAAAGTGGCGTTGTTGCCGGTATTTTTGTAGATTGGAATAAGCCGAGTTGCAAGTGGAGTTAAACTTTCCTCAGCAAATGCTTTCTGTGCAGAGTTTGAAGGATAAACAAGCTCAGTAGCTTCGTTAACATATACCCAATAACCTTGGCCTGGCTTCATATTCCCGAGTGTATTTATGCCGAAAGATGGATAATATATTCCGCCTTCATTATTTTTGCAAAGAAGCATTGTATTTTCTACGCTTGCGAGTGCAAGAGCCGGATTCATAGCACTGTTCCGCAAATATGAAATTAGGTTCCAGCTATCAGCAAGATTTAACGGGGTTTCCTCTGGAACTATTTCGTTGCCTCTAATAGTCAGAACATTGCTGTTAATCATATTTACTTGATAGCCATGTCTGTTATTCCAACTTCCAATACTGTTAATATCGAAAGCTGGGTCATACATTTCGCCCGCAGCATTTTTCACAATATTTACGTCATTTGTAATTTCTGAAAATACTGTTGGAATAAATGGCTCGTCCGGATTCATAATACTTGAGATTGTGTTCCAGCCTTGATTCAAATTTATTTGCTGCAAGTTATTATCAAAAAGCGGTGGAGTAATAAATAAAGTATTATTTACTAAATCGAAATTTGTGCCGTTAGCACTGCCACCAGTAAGGAAGAGACGTCCATCACTTAAAACCGAAGCAGTTTCAAAGTAATATGTAAAATTATAAGAATTTGACGAAATAGTTAAATTTCCGGTTGCTAAATCTACGCTAATAACCTTGCATACTGGAAAACCACTTGCCGGAACAACCGCAAAGATGTGAGCAGTATTTCTTAAATAATCAAGGAGTGGTTGGCTCAAATTGTAAATCGAGCTATTGGGCAAAGCTGGATAAGTCGTAAATTCAGCCGTAGTCTTTGTTTCAGGGTCAAAAGTAAATAATTTCCTATAAGTAACATTATTAATCGTTTTTGTAGCCATCCATAAATAGCGACCGTCTTGCATTAACTGCTCTTTGCAATAGTTTATTCTTGTAGTAATATGCCATCCATCTTCACCTTCAAATAGAGAGCTTTGCAAGGTAGAAATGCTTGAATTATCTGGGTTGAAAAGTTCGATTGGCATATTAGTTGGCAAATTCGCACCTGTTGGAGTGCTTCCACCTAACACTACTGCCTGTCCATCGTTAGTAGGCATCACAATAGCCATACTACGAGCTATTGAGAAAGGTCCAACAGCAGAAAATGTTTGTGTGTCCTGATCGAATAATTCGCCATAAGTATGAGCAGTATTATGAGTCCACCAGGCACTTGCAATTAAAACATCGCCATTGCTAAGCTCGGCACCGCCACCACTTGCGCGAAAACGAACCATATTACCAACAGCGCTAAAAGTATTGTCCGTTGGGTTATATATCTCGCTTGTTGCGTAAGCTGGAATGCCGATAGTAGAGCAGCCCCCTGCAATTAAATATCGTCCATCATTAAGCCCAACAAAAGTTGGCATATCGTGTGTATAATTCATATTAAGCGTTGTAAATGTATTTGGATTAGCAGGATCCCAAACTTCTGCTGAGCCAAGTGAAACGAAACCATTTCCATGACCTCCAAAAACTACTAACCTTCCATCTCCAATTGCGGCACTGTGATGACCATATCTTGCGGTATTTAGATCAGGACCAACTGCAAAAACTGCTTCTGCTTCATTTGCGCCCCAAAGAGTTGTGAAACTCCAAACTTCAGACCAGGCGCTTTCTTCTTCGTTGCTTAATGA
>LSQX01102934.1_pt1 | contig 14148 bp, 15 predicted proteins | sample 654561 | NCBI WGS metagenome assembly LSQX01 (sample SAMN04489861, study PRJNA283612) | anaerobic digester metagenome | isolation source: 4 biogas reactors fed with cattle manure at either 37C or 55C with and... | place: Denmark: Kongens Lyngby | collected 2014
AAGTCGCATCAATAATATTAATAATGATATCTGGTTTTTCCTCTACCGCATATTGACGAGAAACTTCTTCTTCAGGACTATAAGGACTCAAAGAATAAATACCCGGCAAGTCGATTAGGGTATGTTTACTTCCCTTAATGCGTCCTTCTTTGCGTTCAATAGTAACACCTGGCCAGTTGCCAACCTTTTGGTGGGCGCCTGTTAAAGCATTGAATAAAGAAGTCTTCCCACTATTCTGATTTCCTACTAAGGCGATTCTCATTACTCAATCACCTCGATATCAATGGTTTCCATATCCTTTTTACGGATACAGAGTTCATAACCCCTTAATTCGATATCAATCGGATCACCCAAAGGGGCGATTTTTTTGATTTTAATCTCTACCCCACTAGTAATGCCCATATCAAAAAGGCGCCGGCGTACGGCCGCACTATCATTATGTAAACCAAGAACTTTAGCTACTTGTCCTTTTTGCAAGTCAATTAAATGCCCCCGCTCTCCTTTTCTTAGTCTTCTTCTTTGTCTTCTTCTTTCGCGCATATAATCACCTCAATTAATATTTAAATAACAGTTAGTCATGACTAACTAATGGTTATCATAATACTTATTGTCTAACTGTCAAGCGATTTAATAATTTTTCAATCTTTATATCTAACGACTTTTATTAAACTTCTTTAAGGCCTCTTCAACCGCGACCGCAATTTCAACTGTCGCCCCAACCATGGGATTATTGCCCATGCCAATAAAACCCATCATTTCCACATGGGCCGGAACTGAAGAAGAGCCGGCAAATTGGGCATCACTATGCATCCGCCCCATCGTATCGGTTAAACCGTAGGAAGCCGGTCCTGCCGCCATGTTATCAGGATGCAGTGTTCTACCGGTCCCCCCACCTGAGGCCACCGAAAAATACTTTTTCCCCGCCTCTAAGCGCTCTTTTTTATAAGTCCCCGCTACAGGATGTTGGAAGCGGGAGGGATTAGTTGAATTGCCGGTAATTGAGACATCAACATTTTCCTGCCACATAACAGCAACACCCTCGCGCACATCATCCACCCCATAACAACGAACCTTGCTTCTTGGTCCTTTTGAATAGGGTTTCTCGCTGACAACTGTTAATTTTCCACTGCGGTAATCAAAACTGGTCTCCACATGAGTAAAACCATTGAGACGCGAAATAATAAGGGCGGCATCCTTGCCTAAACCATTTAAAATAACCCGCAAAGCTTTCTTACGAACCTTATTGGCAGAATTAGCAATACCTATTGCCCCTTCAGCGGCCGCAAAGGATTCATGACCAGCTAAGAAAGCAAAACATTCAGTTTCTTCTGAAAGTAGCATACTGGCAAGATTACCGTGCCCTAAACCTACCTTGCGCTCAGCGGCAACACTGCCTTCTATGCAAAAACTCTGTAAAGCTTCACCAATTATCTTAGCCACCTCACTAGCTTTCTTCTTTTCCTGTTTTAAAGCCATGGCCGCTCCTAAAGTATAGGCCCAGGCAGCATCATCAAAACTGATGGGTTGCACTTCTTTAACAATCTTTAAAGGATCAAAGCCATAATCTAAACAGAGCTGATGAGCCGCTTTTAAATCTTTTAAACCATGCCGTTTAAGGAGTTTACTAATCTTATCGATTCTTTTACCATATTTTTCAAATAAAGCCATAATTTCACTCCTATTCTTTTCTAGGGTCAATGATTTTGCTAGCTTCATCAAAACGCCCATATTTACCACTGGCTTGTTTGAGAGCCTCATCGCCTGATAGACCCGCTTTTAAACTTTCCATAAGCTTTCCTAAATTAACATATTTATAACCAATAATCTCATCATTTTCATCTAAACCTAATTCGGTGATATAACCTTCCGAGAGTTCTAAATAACGCGGTCCTTTAAGCTTGCTACCATAACAAGTTCCTATTTGGCTACGTTTATTTTTTCCTAAATCCTCTAAAGCGGCGCCAACGGCTAGCCCACCTTCAGAAAAGGCCGTTTGGCTGCGACCATAGGCAATTTGAAGGAATAATTCACGCATCGCAACATTAATCGCATCACAGACCAAATCGGTATTTAAGGCCTCTAAGATGGTTTTCCCAATCAAAATCTCACTGGCCATCGCGGCTGAATGGGTCATACCAGAACAACCAAGGGTTTCAATCAAGGCTTCCTCAATAATACCATTCTTGATATTTAATGTTAGCTTACAAGCACCCTGTTGAGGCGCACACCAGCCAACTCCGTGAGTTAAACCCGAGATGTCTTTGATTTCCTTAACCTTATCCCAGCGCCCTTCTTGGGGAATGGGGGCTGAACCATGTTTAGCCGCACAAGCAACACAGCCCATCTTTTTTATTTCTGTTGTATAACGCATAAAATAATCCTCCCTCTACTTTTTAATCATAAACTGCCCTTATTATTAAGTCAAAGCCTTTGGCTTACTTGTCTTGCCAAAAGTTTTAAACTCTCTTCACTTAATAAATCACAAATCTCTTGATAAGTGTTTATTTCGTGCTTTTCTAAAACCTGAGCGATAGTTTTAAAAAGTCTATCGTAGCCTTCATCTCCATAAAATTCAGAATTAAAACCTGCTAAACTATCCTCAATAACAATAAGCGTGGCCCTTCTTAAAAGTGTTAGAATTGACCTTTCAATCCAATAATAGTATTTAGTTTTTTCCCGCTCATACTTTTTGAGTTTTAAATAATAAGCGAGCCCATCATTGGCATTGTGCCAGAGATCAAAAAAGACACAGTCATAATCTAAGTCTTGCTTAAGGAAAGCGAAAGCATCGGCTTGAACCACTTTGATTTTCTCGGCTTTAGCAAACAAGGGTAGAATTCTATTCTTAAACAAACGAATTACTTCCGCCTCTTTCTCAACGATTGTAACTACACTTACCTCTTCTTTTAAAGAAGCCATATAGGCAAAATAACCAAGGCCAAGACCAAAGCAAAGAACCTTACCCTTCATTTCCCTTAAAGGTTCTTCCATGGTCTCTATCTCATTAGGGGTGATACTCATCCATTCCGCCCCATTTTCGTAGACTTCTAAGTACTTAAAGGCTTGCTTGAAAAAACCTAAACGCGGGATTTCTAAAAAACCTAGCTCATCTTTAATAATCAAATCATTATAGACAAAGCCCTCAAAGGCCTGATAATAACTATATTTAAAATGCCACTTGTCACCTTTAATTTCGGAAATTTTAATATTTACATAATAGGGATTTTCCTCGTATTTTTTGGTATCCAAAAGAAAAAGCCCTTCTTTAAAATAAGTAGGACTAATCTCTAATGTTAAGGCTTTCTTTCCAATCTTTTCTAAATAAGGAAGAAATAACTGTAGGAGTGCTTCTTTTTCACTCAACCCTGTAATTTCAACTAAACGCTTAAAAGCTTGGGCTTTAATAAACTTGCTATCATATTGCAAAAAATGCGCAATTAATTCATTAAGGTCGAGATTAAGATCTTTAGTTTCTAATAATTTCGTGAATTCCTTTTGTTCTTCTTTAGATAGATTGATTTTCATCATTAAGTACCAAAAAACTTATCTACTTACACCTACCGTCTTATCAACAGGCAAGGTAAAAACAATACCCTGAGCGTCGGTATTCGTTCCAATTTTGTCGTAAAGGCTAAGGAGAATCTCATCAACTAGTTCTGTTGGCACCAAAATTAAAACCATTTCCTTTTCTGGTTGAATGGTAATATTAAAAATTTGTTCGGCTTCTTTAGCGGCAGTTCCGCGCGCTTTAATTACCGTTCCTCCTTTGGCACCATGTCTTTTAGCTTCTTCCATGGCCTCATCAACATAACCCTCATTGATAATACAGATAATTGCCTCAAATTCATTCATGTTTTCACTCTCCCTTAATTTTGATTACTTAAAAATTGGTAAACGGCGACGCCAAGCAAACTATTTAACGCTATTGTAAAAGCAAGGCCTTTGCCATTTCTTGCCTTAGCAAATTTACTAGCAAACATATCTAAAACTTCTTCCTCTTTCTCACTGCGGATAGTCGCAAGAATAACCGCCTTGTGTTTGTCTTCTAAGCCAAGCATAGCTAAAGTTTTAGAATCCGCTGTTCCTTCACCTTTTAAAAATAGTTGCATGGTGACCTCTGATTCTTCTAAGGCCTCACTAAAAACTTCTAAACGTGGCCGTTCAACAACGGCTACTAAAAGTTTAAGCGCCTTAACACCGGAAACATTACTTTTCTTGTTTTTCTTTTCGTCACTCTTCATCTGTTTCACCTACTACCTAAATTTAATAATCTGTTTATCATCCGCACTCAAAACACGTCTCAAAGATAAACGCTCCCGCACCTTAGTGGCCATAACCGAACGGAACCCTAGTAACTGAATGGTAATTGGTGGGGTCATGGCTACCATGGCCACAATCCCAAAAGCATCGCTCATTACCTTGGCTTCACCTTGTAAAACCACACAAGCTCCAATAGCGAGCGGTAAAATAAAACACACCGACAACGGCCCTGAAGCAACCGCCCCCGAGTCAAAAGCAATGGAAGTGTAAATAGGTGGCACAAAGAAGGATAAAGCTAAAGCTAGAATATAGCCAGGAATGATGTAATAGAGGATGGAAAAATCAAAAGCAATTCGTAGCATGGAAAGACCTACTGATAGACCAATACCAATACTTAAACCCATCATCATTTCTAATTTCGATATCCGACCATTGGTAATTTCTTCTACCTGTTGGTTTAAAACATGCACAGCCGGCTCAGCTAAAACCACCGCAAAGCCGATGATAAAACCGCAGATAATTAAGAAGGCTGAACCCTGATTTGCTAAGTCCATTCCCAGTTTATTACCTATCGGCAAGTAGCCAACATTAATTGCCGTTAAGAACAAGACTAAACCAATAAATGTATAGACAATTCCGATAATAATTCGAATTATTTTATCTTTCGCAATCTTTAAAAAAGCAAAATTAATAATAAAGAAACAGGTGGCGATTAAAACTAAAGCTAGTAAAGACTCTTTAGCGGTTCGCCATAAGTTTTCAAGAAGATTTTGCCCCCAATTGCTGGCAATAGAATAATCCGCTAATTCATAGGGAATGGGATCTTTAATAAAAGCCCCGATTAAAAGTACAATTAAAACTGGACCAACTAAACTGAAGGCGATTAAACCGAAGCTGTTTTCTTCGGCATTTCTTCCGCCTATAGTCATAGAAACACCTACACCTAAAGCCATGACAAAAGGCACCGTAATCAGTCCTGTTGTTACCCCACCTGAATCAAAAGATAAGGGTAAAAAGGAAGCATCACCATTAACTAAAACTAGGGCGACAAAGGCAAACATCATTAGATAAAAGAAAGTTATAATCATGGAAAAGGGCCGTTTAAAAACCATTTTAAAAAGACCGACAACAAGAAATAATCCTAGTCCAACCCCAATCATTATAACTAAAAAAGTCTTATCAATGACCGCGCGGACTAATTCGGCCAAAACGGCTGTGTCAGGCTCGGCTATAGTGATAAAAACACCAAACAGGAAAAAGACGGCGACTAAAAGTCCGATATTTTTCCTTTTTATTAAACCGCTACCGATGCTTCTTCCCATCGGTATCATAGCTAAATCTGAACCCAAATTAAAAAGGGCGATGCCTAAAATTAAAAGCAGGGTTGTTACAATAAAAACCAGAAGTTCGTTAGGGGTTAAATTGACAAAGGGGGTGAAATAAAGTATTAAAACAATAATAGCCACCGGTAAAACCGAGATTAATGCTTCTCTAATTTTTATCCACAACCGTTTTAACATCGCTGAAACCTCGCCTTTCTTATTTCTTTTCAATTATAACAAATAATAGAAGAAAAGAAAGATACAAAAAGAAAAACTCCGGTTTGCACCGGAGTATGAAAGAAGCCTTTTAAATTATTTAATTTCGATAAATTGTTTGTCTGACTTAGTTTCAACCACTTTCTTAATTTCTAAATTCAGAACACCATTTTCAAGCTTCGCACTGATATCTTTATCCTTCACAGCATCACCGACATAGAAACTTCTGGAGGCTGAACCATAATGTCTCTCACGTCTTAAGTAGCTGCTCTTCTCGTCTTGCTCCTCATGCTGATACTCAGCCTTAATGTTTAGGTAGCCATCTTCAAGGGAGATTTTGATGTCCTCTTTCTTAACAGCTGGTAATTCAACACTCAAGAGATAACTTGTCTCGTTTTCCTGGATATCAGTTTTCATAAGTTGTTTGCCCGTATTGAGTTCTCCACCAAAAAAGTCATCTAAAAATGGGGTGATAAACCCAAATGGACCACGACGTCTTGATAATTCATATTTCATAGTATCTTCCTCCTTCTTGGCACTCTTAATGCCTGAGTGCTAAGTCTATTATAACACATGTTTTAGCACTGTCAAGGGTAAAGTGCTAATTTTTAAAAGTTTTTTCTAGAATAGTTCATCAAAACAAAAAAAGGGTGGAAATTCCACCCCTTTTATTTGCCTTTATCTTGGTTTAGCCAGTTTTAGAATCGCTAACAAAAGTAACTGTTGTTTTGGTTTCGACTTTTAAAGCACCCTTGATAGTTAAGCCAACTCTACTGATATCAAAGGAAATATCTACACTTTGCTCGCTCTTGACAAGATAGCCTTGAGCATCAATTTGCATATTGACTTTAACACTGCCACTAACCTTATCGTCTTTACCTAAATGAATGGTGGTGTAATTTTTTTCCATCCATTCTTTAACTGTACCCTTGTAAGAAATATTCATTGAGGTTCCACTAACCTTATATTCGTACAGTTCACCTAAAAGCGCAATTTCTGCAGGTGAAAATGGTAATGTTGTGGACGTATGTGTGTCTTCGGTTTTACCAACTTCAAAAAAGGGTGCAAAAACACCTTCAGCTTTACTAACATTGGTAACCACTTTGGTTGAGATTCTCTTCGGTGTTGTTTCTGTCCAGTTTTCCTCAGAGAAAGTTTGGGCTTCCGCACAGGTTACTGTTTTACCACACGAAGTTAAACCGATAGTAAAAAGCAAGGCAGCGACCACTAAAATTCTTCTAAATTTCTTCATAATGTCTTTTTATAATCCTCCTTGTGTCTACTATCATAGCACTTTTAAAAAGGCTTGTGAACACTTTGAGAACAAAAAAACGACTTTATGGAGCCTTCTTGGAATGGGGGTGTGCTTTACGAAAACCTGTCTGTAAAGTTTGACTAGAAATATGCGTATAAACCTGTGTTGCCTCAATACTTTCGTGACCAAGAAGCTCTTGAATGCTCCGTAAATCAGCCCCGCCTTCTAATAGATGCGTAGCAAAAGAATGACGAATTAAATGCGGATAAATTCTTTTAGGTGGCTTCATTTGTTGTCCCATCTTTTCTAAGATAAGTTCAACACCCCTAGAAGTTAATTTGTTGCCCAATTTGTTGAGCAAAAGATAAGGGCAATCTATCTCTTTAACCAGTAAAGGTCGACCATTGAGGAGATAATTTCTTAAAACTGAGCAAGCTAGATCATAAATTAAAACTATTCGTTCTTTATTGCCCTTACCGATAACCCGCAATTCTTTGTTTTCTAAATCTAAATCGCTAAGTTTGAGATTGATTAATTCACTGACGCGTAAACCCCCTGCATAAAGTAAGTGTATTAAGGCCAAATTACGCAGATTTAACTCTTCTTTTTCACTTAATTTAACCTTTAATAGTTCCTCTATTTCCTTAAATGAAAGAAATTCGGGTAGACGATGAGTTATGCGCGGACTCTCAAAATAACTAAAAGGATTGGTCGTTAGATATTTGTTCTTATTTAAAAATTTAAAATAGGTTCGTAGACTAGATATCTTTCTTGCTATCGAGCGCTGAGAATTATTCTTTCTTAAAAGTGAAGAAGAATAAAGGCGCAGATCTTTGTGATCCAAATCCTGTATTGTTAGGGACTCTTGTTGAAGAAAAAGGGCAAACTCTTTAATATCGCGCTTGTAAGCTTGAATAGTTAAGGGTGATAAAGACCGTTCATAAATTAAATAATCAAAGAATTCCTGATAAGCAATCAACATACTTATCCCTCCATTCTCTAAGTTTAGCTAGCGATAATTCGGCTATCGCCATTTTATCCTTTAAAGGGCTATTTAAAACCCCATAATTAGCGTTCATCGGCTGAAAATTATCGGGATTAGCCTTCACAACATAATCTACTAAAGAGCCAATCACCGTTTCTTTTGGAAGAGCGACCATTTCTAAACCCTGAAGCTGACGCCAGGCGTTAATGGCGGCAAACAAACCGGAACAAGCCGATTCAATATAGCCCTCTACTCCAATTATTTGCCCAGCAAAGAAAACTCTTGGATCTTGACGCCACGTTAATTTGTTAGTTAAAAGTAAAGGTGAATTGATAAAAGTGTTACGATGCATAACTCCAAAACGGACAAAGGAGGCCTTTTCTAAACCAGGGATTAAACGGAAAATTCGCTCCTGCTCAGGAAAAGTTAAATTGGTTTGGAAACCAACCATGTTATAAACCTCTGCCAAACTATCATCTTGTCTTAGTTGCACTACCGCATAAGGAAGGGGAGCATTTTCTCTTTCTAAACCCACGGGTCTCATAGGGCCAAAAGTTAAAGTTTGCGCTCCGCGTCTAGCTATAACTTCAATCGGTAAACAACCTTCAAAATATTTTTCCTTTTCAAAGTGCCTTAACTTTACGCGTTCTCCCCTAACTAGTTCTTGATAAAATTTAATAAACTCTTCTTTGGTCATGGGACAATTAATGTAGTCATCCCCCATTCCCTTATCATAACGAGACTTATAATAACACTTATTAAAGTCTAAACTACTCTTTAAAACCATAGGGGCGGCTGCATCATAAAAATATAATTGTTCAACGCCTAGTAAGCGGCGAAGTTCACGGCTAAATTTAGCCGAAGTTAAAGGCCCTGTTGCTACAATTACCAAACCATCCTTGGGAAGTGAAGTGATTTCTTCATGATGAACGGTAACATTTGGTAAAGCACGAATTGTTTTATCAATGTAGTCAGCAAATTTTTCACGATCAACAGCTAGCGCTTGTCCAGCTGGCACTTGAAATAATTTAGCTGCCTTCATAACTAGACTATCAAGTATCTGCATTTCTTCTTTTAGTAAGCCTGTTGCTGTATCTAACTCAAAAGATTTCAATGAGTTAGAGCAGACTAGTTCCGCAAATTTACCTGTGTGATGAGCAGGGGCTTTCTTGCTTGGACGCATCTCATAAAGATCAACTTGACAATTATGTGTTGCCAAAAAATAAGCAGCTTCGCTACCCGCCAATCCCGCACCAATAACTGTTACTTTCCCTAGCATCCGTCACGCTCCTTACTAATATTTTAATATAAAAGCACAAATATTGGTAGTATTATTTTGAAATTATGCGAAGTTTATTGATTTTGAGACACTTTTTAAAAATCTACCTAATTAACTTAAACTTTTTAAATTAAAAGACAGCATTTTTAAGCTGCTGTCTTCTTTCTACTCTTTCTAAAATACTTTCTCTTTTTAAAAGGCTCCATATAATCACAATCGGGAAAGCGACTGCAACCAAGGAAAGAACCATACTTACCTTGACGTGTGATGAGATGGCCTTGACCACATTTGGGACAAACCTTGGCGTTTTTAGGAATAACAACTTCCTTAGGTTTAATATAGTTGCAGCTAGGAAAGTCGCTACAGCCGATAAAGGAACCAAACTTACCATTGCGGTAGACAAGGGCTTTACCACACTTAGGACAAACCTCATCCTTTACTTCAATCGTCTTTTGAGTCGGCATATGCTCTAAGGCGTTTTTCAATTCTTCAACAAAATTATCATTGAATTCTTTTAAGACCTCTAATTTATCGACTTCTTTGGTCTCGATTTTATCTAAATACTTTTCCATCTTGGCGGTATATTCAACATTTATAGTTCTTTTAATATACTCCCGTAATTTTTCATCAACTAACTCACCCTGTGGCAAAGGATAAATTAAACCTTTTTCAACTTGAATATAATGTTCACGTAACTTTTCGATGGTAACAGCATAAGTACTAGGCCGACCAATACCCGTTTCTTCCATCTTTTTAACAAGTTGCCCTTCAGAATAACGGGCTGGAGGCTTAGTGCTAACATCTTCTATAAGATAATCTTTAACTTTAACACTGTCGCCAATTTGATAATCTAAAGCCTGATATCCTTCCTTCTTACTTGTTGATAGCCAGGAGTCAAGAACACTGTGTCCTGGGAAGATAACTTCATTACTACTCGCTTCTGCTTCATAAGACTGGGCCTCGAAAAAACTCTTATGAACGATAAGTTTTTTGGCCGTCATAATCGAGGCCAAAGCCCGAACATAAATAAGTTTATATATTTTATATTGGCTGAGATTCAAATATTCCCTAACATCATCGGGCTTAATGTTGATATCAATCGGTCTTATCGCTTCATGGGCTCCTTGCACTAGAGCCGTTTCTTTTTGAACATAGGCCTTACCAACATATTCAGGACCAAAATTATCGTTGATGAATTGCTTAGCCTGATTAATAAAAATCGGACTTAACTGGATGGAATCGGTACGATGATAGGTAATTAAACCCGTCGTTTTCTTACCAATATTTACACTTTCAAAAAGCGTTTGGGCCAGTTTCATAGTTCTATTAGCCGAGAAACCAAAATAATTTGAAGCTTCTCTTAAAAGATTAGAGGTTGTTAGGGGAAATCTTGGCTTAACACTAGTTTCCTCCTGCGTTAAATCTTTAACAACTAAAACATTACCGAGTTCTGCAATAACTTTTTCGGCTTCGGCCTGGCTCTTGATTTTTAGTTCTTTACCTTGATATTTAGTAATGGTAGCCTTTAAGTTTTTTGTTAGTTTTGCTTGAACTTTATAGGCTTCTTCTGGCTCAAAAGCGGCGATTTCTTTTTCACGGTCGACAATTAAGCGTAAAGTTGCCGACTGCACCCTTCCCGCGGATTCTTGTCCTAATTTGTTCTGCACTAAATAAGAAAGACGAAAACCAATGATGCGATCCATAATCCGTCTAACTTCTTGGGAATCAACAGTATCCATATTGATAGGACGCGGATTAGCTAGTCCTTTTTCAATACCGTATTTGGTAATTTCATTAAAGACTAATCTTTTGCAGTCCTTCTCTTTAAGATTTAATATCTCATAAAGATGCCAAGCGATGGCTTCTCCTTCACGATCAGGGTCGGTGGCTAAATAGACTTCATCCGCCTTATCAACCATATTTTGTAAACGTTTAATAATCCATTCTTTTTTAGGCAAAATCTCATAAGTCGGTTTGAAATCATTCTCAATATCAACCCCAAGATTATACTTGCCGGTGGTGGAAAGGTCGCGAACATGCCCAAAAGAAGCAGCGACTTGATAGTCCTTGCCCAAATACTTGGCAATCGCCTTGGTCTTATTTGGTGATTCAACAATTACTAATTTCATAAACTACCCCTCCTCCGTATCTAACATTATCAAGCCAATTTTAAAAATGTCAAACGATTTTGACCGCCCTTTTTTGTATGTTATAGATAACATAAATTTTTTATTTAAATGCTTAATTCAATGTCTTTCGCTTCTTCAACTAAATAAGCACAATCTCTAATTAATTTATTACAAACACTCTTTTCATCAGCCCTTGCTGGAACACAGTAAACATCTTTCCCCTGTTCTAAGGCATGGCGGACGGTAATAAGAGTGCCACTGCGATAATACGCTTCAGTAACCAAAACGGCTTGACCAAGACCGGCTACTAAACGATTGCGAAAATGAAAACTAAGAGGTTCAGCTGGTACCCCATCAGGGTATTCACTTATAATTAGACCCTTTTCAGCAATTTCTTGATATAACTCTCTGTTACTAAAAGGATATTTAATATCAAGTCCATTAGCGACGACCGCAATGGTCTTGCCGCTGTTAGCTAGTGCTGTGCGATGAGCGACACCATCTACCCCACAAGCCAAGCCACTAATAATAGTAAAGCCTTCACTAACTAAATCCCTAACTAAAGAGGCCGTCATCTGCTGACCATAAGAACTCATTTTGCGCGTCCCAACTACTGTCAAGCGCTTCTCTTCTTTTAACAAAGATAGATCCCCTTCATAAAAAAGAAGATAAGGTGGGCGCTCCACTTGCTTTAAACAGTCTGGATAGTCCGCATCTAGCAAAGTCAAATAAGGCCGCTTGTTAATTCTTTTAAATTCTTCTAATTTTACTTCATCAATTCTTTCTTTGTTTTTAATGCTCTGGTAAATCTTGTTCCAATCGCCATGATGCAACATGACGAAATAAAACACGATATCTCGCATTTTCGATATCCCTCCTTTACAAATTTAATTGTAAACCAAAAAGAACCTTTTGTCCTTTCTTTTTAAATATTTAACTTCATTTGTTTACTGAGCAAAGTCTTAATAGGCTCAAAGCTACGGCGATGCAAGGGACAAATCCCATGCTCTTCTATGGCCAAAAGATGTTTTTTAGTCCCATAACCCATATTGTTTTTAAAATCATATTCAGGGTACTGTTTATCATACTCTAACATTAATTGATCACGGGTCACTTTAGCTAAGATAGAAGCCGCCGCCACCGTTTGTGACAAACCATCGCCATTAACCAAGGCTTGAACTGGAAAGGCTAGACCAGTAAGTGGCATCGCATCAGTTAAAGCCGCATCAATTCGGTGATTGATCTTTTCAAAGCAGCGCAACATTCCCTGACGTGAAGCTTCATAAATATTGTATTTATCAATTTCTTCTAAACTGAGAATTTGAATGGAATAAGCTAGAGCCTCTTTTTTTATCACTTCGAAGAGCTCTTCACGCTTCTTGGCACTCAACTTCTTAGAATCATCAATTTCCGGATTTAAATAATCATTAGGAAAAATAACGGCCGCGACCACAAGGGGACCTGCGATAGGGCCTCTTCCCGCTTCATCGCTACCAGCAATAAACTCATAACCCTGTTTATTCAGTTCTTGCTCATAGTCCCTATTAGCCATTCAAATCACTAACTCTTTCCAAACTAAAGCGCCCAAGCTTACCATCGGCAAATTCTTTTAAAAGGGTATTTAAAGCGCGCTCGGTATCTAAAGCACTGCCTTCTTTCAAAAAGGAACGCGACTTAGCAATGGCCTCAAGAATAGTAAAACTTCCTTTTTCATTTGTTAAATCTTCATCAAGCTTGTAAGCCTCTTTTAAACTTCCTGGATAATCTTTGATTAATTTTTCAATTAACTTTTGACCCAAAAAATCTTTAGGTAAGACAGTATCTTTAATCGTCCCAATCAAGGCGAGATTAAGAGCCGCTCTTTTATCTTCTAAATTCGGCCATAAAACCCCTGGCGTATCTAGCAAAACAAAATCTTGATCCACCTTGACAAATTGTTGATTGCGCGTTACCCCTGGGCGATTTTCTACATTAGCCGCCTTCCTGCCGGCTAATTTATTAATCAAACTTGATTTCCCTACATTGGGTATGCCAACAATTAAGGCTCTAATTGGTCTTTCTCTTAAGCCCTTGACCTTTTCTTTTAGGAATTTTTCTTTTAAAAGCTGCTGGCAATTTTGCTTTAAAGCCTTACTATCAAAACTTTTTAAATTAAAAAACATAACTGCTTTACCCTGTAAGCGATAATATTCAAGCCACTCTTCACTAAGCCTAGCATCGGCAAGATCGGTTTTTGTTAAGATAATTAAATGGGGCTTTTTTCCAATTAGGGCTTGAACCTTGGGATTATGAGAAGAAAAAGGAGCTCGAGCATCCAATAACTCAATAACAACATCAACAGCCTTCAGTTGCTCTTTAATCTTGCGCAAGGCCTTGGCCATATGCCCAGGGAACCAGTTGATATTGGTTTTATTATTCAATTGCATCACCTCTTTTTAGAAAGTTCATTATTAAATCTACTAATATATTTTTTTCATTAGGATTAGATTTCGCTGTTAAAAGAGTAATTGCAACAAGCGTATTATTATCAATAACTTCCTTACCTTTATAATATAAAATATTGTAAAACTCTAAAAAGTAAATAAATAATGTGGCGGCTATTCTTTTATTTCCGTCAATAAACACGTGATTTTTTATGATTAAATATAAAAAGTTGGCAGCTTTTTCTTCAATTGTTTTATATACATCTTCACCATCAAATG
>LSQX01093000.1_pt1 | contig 14146 bp, 13 predicted proteins | sample 654561 | NCBI WGS metagenome assembly LSQX01 (sample SAMN04489861, study PRJNA283612) | anaerobic digester metagenome | isolation source: 4 biogas reactors fed with cattle manure at either 37C or 55C with and... | place: Denmark: Kongens Lyngby | collected 2014
AGATGTGTATAAGAGACAGGGTGTGAGCTATATAGATTACCCTCATGCACAGGAATAACAGTAAAATAAGCAGGCATTATGCCTGCTCTAAATAATGACGGGACACCTTTACATAATTCTGCGCTGAATACGGCAAAAACGCTTTTTCTTTCTCAGTCAGTGGACGCACCTTTTTAACAGGACTACCCATATAAAGGTAACCACTTTCCAAAACTTTATTTGGTGGCACAAGCGAACCTGCACCAATCATCACATCATCTTCAACAACGACATCATCTAAAATAATCGTGCCAATACCCACCAAAACACGGTTGCCAATGGTACAACCATGCAATTTCACATGATGACCAATCGTTACATCTTCACCAATCATTAAAGGCGAACCTTCAGGCTTATCAGCTTTCTTATGGCTGACATGTAACATGGAGTGATCTTGCACATTGGAGTTTTGACCAATCCGAATATGATTAACATCGCCACGAATCACGGCAAAAGGCCAAACCGATACATTGGCAGCCAGATGCACATCACCTATCACAATAGATAATTCATCTACATAACAACTTGCGTCAACTTTTGGGGTGTGGTCTAAATAGGCACGAATATTTTTTTTCATGATTGACACATCTATAGCTTATAAATTCAGGATTAAACACAGTATAAAATAAAAAAGCACACATTCGGACAATGTGTGCTTCGCTTTAGTCTAAGCTGAAAATCTTAGAATAAGTTGCTAAAGAACTGTTTGATATGGTCTAACATGCGTGCGAAGAAGCCTGCTTGTTCAATATCTTGCAAAGCAACCAATGGTTTTTCTGCAATCACTTTACCGTCTAAAGTTGCCACATATTTACCAATGACTTGACCTTTTTTCAAAGGAGCAGTCAATTTAGGCTGAACCACCAATTGTGTTTTGATTTGGTTGGCTTTGCCTTTAGGCATGGTCACGTTAAAGTTTTCTGGTAAACCAATTTGAGCTTCTTTACTTTTACCGTACCAAACTTTGGCTTTTGCCAAGACTTGGTTGGCAGGTTGAACACGTACAGTTTCGTAATTTGCATAACCCCAAGCCAATAATTCACGTGTTTGTGTTGCACGTGCTTGCATGGTTGGTGCACCAAAAATCACTGAAATTAAACGCATTGGACCACGTTTAGACGATGTTGTTAAACAATAACCTGCTTCATTGGTGTGGCCTGTTTTTAAACCATCTACACTTGGGTCTGTATATAACAGGGCATTACGGTTGCCTTGTTTAATCCCATTAAAAGAAAATTCTTTTTCAGAATAAATCGGGTAATACTTTGAACTGTCGTGGATGATGTGCTGTGCCAAAGTTGCCATATCTTTTGCGGTAGATAAGTGACCTTCTGCAGGCATACCTGTAGAGTTCATAAACTGGGTGTTGCTCATGCCAATACGCTTGGCTTCTTCGTTCATCATGTGAACGAAAGTGCCTTCGTTGCCTGCAATGTGCTCGGCCATGGCTTTAGAGGCATCATTGCCTGATTGCACAATAATACCGCGTAGCATTTCAAGTACAGTGGCTGTGCCATTTAAAGGAACGTACATGCATGATTCTGTACTGCTACCACGACACCATGCAGATTCATTCATGCGGACTTGTTCATCTTCCGTGAGTTCACCCTTCAATAACTTTTGTTCAATGATGAAACTGGTCATCATTTTGGTCATAGAGGCAGGGGCGAGTTTTTCGTTTTCATTTTTTGAAGCTAAAATTTGTCCCGTCTCATAATCCATCAAAACGTATGATTTGTTATTGAGTTCTGGTGGTGTGGCTAAGACAGTTGCTGCATAAGAAAAGCTTGGTAATAGTAATAATGCAGCAAGGGCGCTTTTTCGGGTCATTCTAAGAGGTTCCAATACTTGATGTATGCACAAAGAGCTAACATTTTAGGGCAAAGCTCAGCCGACTTCTATGGGAGAAATCGGCTTATTGATAAAAGTATTGTAACCAAATTGTATTATCGGCTATATGCTGTCAATTCTTGGCAAATTGCTTTGTTTTTGGCTGTTCCAGCCGCTTTGGCATCAGCACGTGCTTCTTTTAAAATAGGTTGAAAGCTTTTTTGCTTGCTGAGTTTATTTAATGCTGTAACTGCGTCTTTTTCTTTAGGCATATATTCTTGTGCAAGTTGCGCATAACCCTGATTAAACTTAGCTTTATCTGTTACCAATGCAGGGCAAACTTCAGATAATACATAAATAGCCGCTAATTCTTGCTGAGTCACCTGTTGTAATGGTGTGACTTCAATATTTTCTTCTTGTGCCATTGCTGCTTGGCTTAAACCTAAACTCAGTGCAATTGCACCCAAAACTTGAACTGTACGTGATTTTTTAAAGCCAGAAAATGAAGCAGAAAATTGCATATAAATTACCTTAAATATGGTTTGAGCTGAATCAAGCGATTCATTTAAGTGTTTATAAGATTAAACATTTATTTTGTAATTGAAAGAGTGAAAATGTATTAAAGCTGTGTGATTCAAACATTAATCGTGTAGAAAAGGTGGAGCTTTGCTTTGAGATCAGGAAAGTCTGGATGTGTTGTAAGTTATACATGCGCAGCATAAAAATAAGGCAAACTTTCAAAGTCTGCCTTATTAGAAAAAGATTCAATGGTGATTTAAGTCACTTGATTTAAAGTGCTAATTCCAAAGCTTCTAGACATACTGCTTTTTGTTCATCGGCACTGGTATCTTTAGCGGCTTGACGTGCTTCGGTTAAAACTGATTGATATTCTGCATCGGCCTGTAATTTTGCAAGTGTCATGCTGCTATCAGAATAATCTTGTAAATAGGTTTGAATCAACGCTTGAATGTTACTGTCTAATTTTGCATTTTTGCCAATCAGGGCAGGGCACATTTCAGTCATGACTTGTGCTGCAGCAACATCTTCCTTAATAATGGTATTGGCTTCTTCAGCAGTTAGATCACTGGCAACAACAGCTTGAGTCATTACAGCAGCAAAACCTAAACCCAATAAACGACGAAATGGCAAAGCTAAAATCATGAGAGTCACATATATTTTGCATGGATGTTAGTCGCTAAATATATATAATCTTGTGTATATTTCAATGAAATGTGCTGACCAGTCATTTTAGTTTATGTTGTGTGCCGAATCTGCTGAAGCATGGGCAATGTGATTTTGAACTTAATTTGATGTAGCGCTTCCTAAATTTATTTGATTCTTTATTGTTGTTTTATCTGAGATTTTTTTGTGAATATTCTAATAGCCAATGATGATGGCGTATTTGCACCTGGTATTCAAGCGTTAGCGCAAGCCTTAAAACCGCTGGGTCGTGTTGTCATTGTAGCCCCTGAAAGTGAACGTAGTGGTTTTTCAAGCGCACTGACTTTGGATCGTCCTTTAAGACCTGTGCAAATTGCTGAAGACGTTTGGGCAGTTAATGGTACACCTGCAGATTGTGTATATTTGTCCATGAATGGATTATTCGATTTTGAATTTGATCTGGTGGTTAGTGGTATTAATAGTGGTGCAAATCTTGGTGATGATGTGCTGTATTCAGGTACTGTTGGGGCTGCATTTGAAGGTCGCTTGATGAAACAACCAGCCATTGCTGTATCACTGGCAGGGCACAATGTGCGTTCTTATCAGCATCCGCAAGATTATATGCAAGCTGCACAATGGGTACATGATTTTATTGCCCAAGGTTTACCAAGTTTGCCAGCCCGCCATATTTTTAATGTGAATATTCCAGATGTACCTGTACTGCAAGGCACAAAAATCACCTATCAAGGGCAACGCACCCAGTCCAAGCCTATCACCAGTCAGGTCGATCCGCGTGGACGTCAGGTATATTGGATTGGTTTGTCGGGGGAAGCGGTTGCTGCACCGAAAAAAGGTTTAACCGAGATCGAGTCCGATTTTTTTGCTGTGGCGAATGGCTATGTTAGCGTCACACCAATTCAAATGGATGCGACCAATTATGAGGTTTTACAAAGCTTGCACAGTCAATTGCCAAAAAATTGACAAAGTAATGTTATAACTTTGTGAAAAAGTGGCTGTTAAGCCTCATTTCAAGGACTTTTTTGCTACTCTTAGCGAAATGGAACATATATAGAATTTGTAGAGAGGAAGAGAATGCCCGTGGTGTTTCAATATCGTTTATTTGCCACACCAACCGCCGTGTTGAAAACCCTTGTGTTATCCACTGCTGTTGTTTCTACCGTATTGTTAAGTGGCTGTGCTTCTAAACCTCAAGTAAATAATTCTGCACGTTATGCAACGGCACCGAATTTTTATACCGTACGTTCGGGTGATACTTTAAGTGGTATTGCGGCACGTTATGGATTGAGCTACCTCAGCATTGCAGAAATGAATGATATTGCACCGCCGTATCGTATTTATGTAGGGCAGTCTATTCGCCTGAAAAGCGGTAATGCACCACGTACCACAACCACACGCCCTGTAACGCAGGCTGCGCCAATTCAGCGTCAGACTGTAACTTTACCAACTACGCCAACTCCAGCACCTGTGATTTCGTCCACAACAACGACTACGAGCTCATCATCACCAGCAACTCCTGTACGCAGTAGTAGCCTGCGTTGGGTAAAACCATCGCAAGGTGCGGTAATTGAGCATTTTAATTTAGCAAGTAATGTTAAGGGTACACGTTATGGTGGCAATGTAGGCGATCCAATTTATGCCGCTGCCGATGGTCAAGTGGTGTATGCAGCCGATGGCTTGAAAGAATATGGTAATTTAATTTTAATCAAGCACATTGATGGTTATATCACGGCTTATGCACATAACAGTAAAATGAACGTGAATAGTGGCCAAAACGTAACAGCGGGTCAAAAAATTGCAGAAATGGGCTCTTCGGGTGCAACACGTACCATGTTAGAGTTTCAGGTACGCCTAGATGGTAAGCCAATCAATCCGACTAATGTTTTACCAATAAATTAAATTTTGCAAATACAAAACATAAATTTCACCGTATAATACAATAGGTTGCTTTTATCGAAAGATAAGAGCACCTGTATAATTTCAGAGGGAATTTATGTTAGATCAACTTCGAGCAATGGGTGTATTTGCTTGTGTTGTTGAAAAAAGCTCGTTTAGCGGTGCAGCGCGTGATCTAGGGATCACCACAAGTGCCGTCAGTCAACAAATCCGTTCATTAGAACAAGAAATGGAAGTCACACTTCTGCATCGTTCTACTAGAAAACTGAGTTTGACTGAAGCAGGACAAGCTTTTTTCCACAGCTGTCAAGAAATGCTAGCTGCTGCTGAGCGCGGAAAAATCCGCATTAATGAATTAAGAGATGATCTGGTCGGTGATTTACGAATTGCCACCACTCCTGAGTTAGGCGCGAATCATGTGATTCCTGCACTTTCACATTGGATGTCGGCCCATCGTGGTTTATCTATCCATCTAGAAACAGACAATCAATACATCGATTTAATTGATAATCGTATTGATATTGCCTTGCGTATGAGCCCAAAAATTGAAGATCAAAACTTGCATGTGATTCCAATTGCACATGTCGATCAGGTTTTAGTGGCATCTCCAAGTTATTTAAATCAGACCGCGCCGATTTCACGGCCTGAAGATTTAAAAAATCATGATCTAATTCCATTAACGATCATGAAGAATTTTCAGCATTTAAGTTTTCAGCACGTGACCCGTGATGAAAATGTCAGTATTGAAATGGGATCACGGTTATCGACCAATAATGTTTTGGTGTCTAAATCGTTATGTATGCAGGGGCATGGTATAGCCCGCATTTTACATTTAGATATTCAAAAAGAATTATTGAACGGTGGTTTGGTTGAAGTTTTGCCTGAGTGGAAATTACCTGCATTTACCTTGTATGCGATTATTTCTAAACATGAGCAACTTCCAATGAAAATTCATCGTTGTCTAGAGGCATTAAAACAGTATTTTTCTCAATTACCTGGTGGGCGTGTATATCAAGAAGCATCTTGATGGGGCAATGACGGTTAAGTATTTTGAGTTTCACACAATTATAAATAATAAATAAAAAGCCGCAGTTTCAACTGCGGCTTTTTCGGTAGGGCATAGAAATTTATGCCAAGAATTTTTTAATCATGTTGACCAAGCGCTCAATTAATTGATCTGCCTGAGCTTGAGTAATATTTAATGTTGGCAATAAACGCACCACAGAACCTGCAGTGACGTTAATAATCATTTTGTACTCATCACGGGCAATATCTACCAATTCTGCACATGGTTTTGGTAATTCAATACCAATCATCAAACCAAAGCCACGCACAGTCACATTTTGATCTGCAAGTTGTTGACGCAATTGCGTCACAATATAGCCACCCATTTGTGCAGCATTTTCTACCAAGTTTTCTTTCTGAATGGTGTCAATAACAGTGTAAACCACGCGTGAACCAAGCGCTGTACCACTGTAGGTTGAGCCATGATTACCTGCAGTAAGAACGCCCACACCACGACCTTGAGTCATGACTGCACCAATTGGGAAGCCATTGCCCAAACCTTTCGCTGTAGTCAATACATCAGGCACAATATTGGTGTGCTGGTAGGCAAAGAATTTACCTGTACGGCCATTACCTGTTTGTACTTCATCAAGCATCATCAACCAGTTGTGCTGATTACAAATACGGCGGATGTCTTCTAGGTAGCTAAAGCCTTGTGGTGCTGTATTAACACCACCTTCGCCTTGAATCGGTTCAACCAAAATTGCCACAATGTCTGGATGCTGAATCGCAGCTTCTTCAATGGCTTCAACATCACCAAAAGGTACGCGAATAAAGCCTTCTACCAAAGGTGCAAAACCTTCTTGAACTTTTTTATTGCCAGTTGCAGACAGAGTAGCCAAAGTACGACCGTGGAAAGAGTGATCTGCAACAATAATTTTAGGATTGGCTACGCCTTGCATGTGACCGAATTTACGTGCAATTTTAATTGCACCTTCGTTAGACTCTGCACCACTGTTTGAAAAGAACACTTCTTCCATGCCAGCAACTTGCGCCAATTTTTGTGCAGCAGCAGTTTGCCAAGGCACTTCAAATAAGTTACTGGTGTGAATTAAAGTTGCGGCCTGATCTGCAATGGCTTCTGTAATAGCAGGATGCGCGTGACCTAAACCACATACAGCAATACCAGTGAGGGCATCTAAATATTCTGTGCCATCTTCAGTATAAAGATAAGAACCTCGACCGCGAACAAAGCTGATCGGCTGACGGCCAAATACAGGCATCAAGTGTGATGGTTGATCAGTTTGCACAGGAGCAAGGGTAATGTTATTCATGACTAACTCTTATCTGTTAGGTTGGAGGAAAAAACTTATATAAGCAAAATCTGCCACAGATGAAAAGCCTAATTGTAAATAAAGTTGGATTTATTGCTTTAGACGTACTGTTTTGCTCGGTTTTGGGTATAATGCCACACAGATGAGTTGAGGATTTACCAATGACTGAACAAGTACGCGATACCGAAGCATTAATTCGTGAACAAATTGCTAAACATGCTGTTCTTCTTTATATGAAAGGCACACCACAATTTCCACAATGTGGTTTTTCTGCGCGCGCAGTAGAAGCACTCAGTCAAATTGGTCGTCCTTTTGCTTATGTGAATATTTTAGAAAATCAGGATATTCGTACGACTTTACCAAAAATTGCCAACTGGCCAACTTTCCCACAATTGTGGATTAACGGCGAGTTGATTGGTGGTAGCGATATTATGTTGGACATGTTCCAAAAAGGTGAGTTAAAGCCTTTAGTTGAGCAATACAGCCCAGCACCTGAAGCTTAAGCGACTAAACTGAGGGCATTTATGCCTGAGTGTTGAAAACGCAAAAGTTGAAATAAAAAAAGCGCCGAAGCGCTTTTTTTATTGCTATAGTTTTAAGGGATAAGCACATTACTCAACTGTAGGACTTGTCGTTGCAAGCTCAGTAGTTTCAGCTGGTTCTTCAGCTTGCTCATCTGCTTGTACTACCACTTTCGGCTTTTTCTTGTCCTTTTTCTCTTTGTCTTTTTTATCCTTTTCTTTTTTGGTTTTTTTCTTTTTCTTCGGCTCTTCTTCAATTTCCGCGCCATCTTCAATGGCTTGCCAATACTCAAGCTGCTCCATGACTGCAGCATAAATTGAGCCTTTGCTATAACGTCCTTTTTTGTTGAGTTTGCCCACAGGACGTGCCATTAAAATTTCTAGGGCTTGGTCAATGGTATCAATGGCATGAATGTGGAATTGACCTTGTTCGACAGCTTCAATAACATCTTTGCGTAGCATTAAATGCTGCATGTTCTGGCGTGGGATAATCACACCTTGCTTACCCGTTAAACCTTGTAACTTACAGGCATCAAAGAAGCCTTCGATTTTTGCATTCACGCCACCAATTGGTTGTACCTGACCCAACTGGTTCATGGAACCTGTAATTGCCCAAGACTGATCAATTGGTAATTGGCTAATCGCTGAAATCAAAGCCGAGAGTTCTGCCACAGTCGCACTGTCACCATCGACTTGACCATAGCTTTGTTCAAAGGCGAGGGCAGCAGAAAAGTGCAAGATTTGTTCACGACCAAAATGTGCTTTTAAGAAACTGGCCATTAACAACACGCCTTTGGCATGTAATGACCCGCCAAGCTCTACACTGCGTTCAATGTCTAAAATGTCGCCACCGCCTTGGTAGACCGAAGCAGTTAAGCGTGAAGGTAATCCAAATTCGACATCAGCATAGTGAATCACCGACAAGGCATTAATTTGCCCTAAGCGGTGCCCACGTGTTTCGATTAACTGCGTACCACGCGATAAGTCCTGCCAATAGAGTTCACGCAAATAGCCTAAGCGATATTTGCGATGATCGAGCGCCGTATTGATATGCTGTTCAGAAACAGTTTTATCACCCGCTTGAGCCGCATGGTGATGTGACTCGCGAATTAAATCCCCCAAGGTGAGGGCATGTAATGATAAAGAGCTTTGGTCTTCTGCCTGACGGCTTGAGTCGGTCAGCAATGCCGCTAAAGCAGAACGATCAAATGGCAATAATTTGTCAGATTGCACATAATCGGCAATCAGTTGCATATAGGCCTGCTCGTTTTCGTCATTACGTTGTAATGTATCGGTAAAGTCGGCACGGATTTTAAAGACACTGCCTAGTTCAGGTTCTAGCTCTAAAATTTCATAATAAATTTCAGGTTCTGCCAGTAAAATAACTTTAATATTCAGTGGAATGGCTTGTGGCTCAATGGAAATGCTGCCGGTTAAAGTCAGCATGTGCTCTAAAGAGGACAGTTTTAATTGCCCTGATTTTAAAGCACGTTTTAGTCCTTGCCATGCATAAGGCTGCTCAAGTAATTGCTCTGCTTCGAGCATCAGAAAACCGCCGTTAGCTTTGTGTAAGCTTCCTGCACGAATTAAAGTAAAGTCTGTGGTAATGGTGCCATTTTGCGTGAGTTGTTCCACATGCCCTAATAAATTGTAATGGGTTGGAAAATCTTCAAAAATAACAGGTACGCCACTGTTGGGTTTGTGAGTCACAATAATATTCGCTTGATAGCGTGCAGGAATACGGCTAAAGGTACCCGGACGAAAATCATCCTCTTCCTGTTCTAAAACAAACTCGACATTATTTACGATGTCTTCAGCATAGTACTGTAAATACTCGGTCAAGCCTTCTACATTCGGGTATTTGTTTTGAATAATATCAATGCGCGGCATCACCACTTGTTTGGCAATATCGCGGTTTAATTCCTGTACTTTGTCGCGTGCATCATCTTCTAGATCACCTAAATGCAAGCCCAAACGCTCTAGTTTTTTATTCATATAACGAATATTAGAGGCAATTTCTGCACGGGTTTTGCTGTCTAAAGCATTAATATCTTCCTTAGACATTTCTTGCATTTTGTCATTTTTAAGATGCACAGGAACGAAGCAATGTTCATCTTCCTGCGCAATCAGTTTTAAATCGAGTTCTTCACCTTCGCTGGTCAGTTCAATCAAGGCTTGTTGCTGTTCATCACCCGCTTGCTGACGAATCATTTCAATACGGTTGTGGTAGGTTTCGGCTGTAAAGCGGCGCTCGAGCTGTTTTAAAATGGTTTGCCAAGTCTGATGCAACAAACTTTGGAATTTAGGTGCTTGACCTGCAGGCAATTGCAAGGCCAGTGGCTGACGTGGATGCTTAAAATTATTGACATAAACCCAGTCATTTGGAGTGGGCATACTTTTGGCATGTTGCTGCAACAAACGCTTGACCATCGTGCGCTTGCCTAATCCTGCTGTGCCTACAGCAAAAATATTATAGCCAGAATATGGCAGGGAAATACCTGCCTCGACTGAAGCACGTGCCCGATCTTGTCCTAAAAAATTATTTAACGGTTTAATGCGTCGGGTTGACGCTGGAATGTTGTCGTAATTGGGGATATGCGTCAGTTGTGATGCTTTTAATTGAGTCGTCTCTAGGGTTGTTTGAATTTCGCTTTGTTCAAAAGCAGAGCTGAGAAGCGGTTGTTGTGCGTCTTGCGTTGCTGTTGTTGTATTGGCTGTTATCGATGTATTGATTTGATCAAGTCTTTGGGTCACTGTAGAAATCCAAAACGAAATATTGCAGTTAGAGGGTTAAAGGTATACAGGTTTAATGAGAAAATTCAAGCTAAGCCGCCATTTTTACTACAAAATGACAAGGCACTTGTGGATAATTTCATAAATACTGTTGAAACAGAAGCTATTCCACGATTGAATAACAACAATTTGACTTAACAGAAAATAATAATCGCATGACCACACAAAGCACTGGGCAAACTCCAGCACAAAATACGGGATGGAAAGCTGCATTTACAGCGTTTTTAGATCGCCGTGCGCTGATTATGCTGTTTTTAGGTTTCTCCGCAGGTATTCCAATTTTACTGATTTTTTCCAGTCTGTCGTTGTGGTTGGGCGAGGCAGGAATTGATAAAAGTGCAGTGACTTTCTTTAGTTGGGCCGCCTTGGGTTATTCCTTTAAATTTGTTTGGGCACCATTAATTGATGAATTGCCAGTTCCGTATTTAACCCAAAAGTTAGGGCGTCGTCGGGCATGGTTGCTCATTGCACAATGTTTGATTATCTGTGCAATTGCAGTCATGGCATTTTCCGACCCTGCATTGGGGCAGGCACATTTATACCAAATGGCATTTGGCGCAGTATTACTCGGATTTTCTGCCGCCACGCAGGATATTGTCATTGATGCCTATCGCATTGAGTTGGCAGAAACCCAAATGCAAACCGTGTTGGCCTCGACCTATAACGCAGGTTACCGCATTGGGATGATTGTTGCGGGTGCGGGTGCTTTGTTCTTGGCTGCATCGTTAGGCACAGCTAAAGGCAACTATATTTACAGTGCATGGAAAGTGACCTATTTGGCCATGGCTGCGGTGATGTTGATTGGTATTGTCACCACCTTGATCATTCGTGAACCACAGGTAAATCGGGTCAATAAACATTATCAACGTCGTGACTATTTCCGTTTGGTGATGGTGTTTTTTGTCGCCGTATTCAGTTTTGTGTTGTGTTATGTCTTTTCTGGCAATTTAACTGAAGTCTTAAAACATCAATTTCAGCTGAAAGACGCGTTTTTATTGTTCTGTTTAGAAGCATTGCGTTTTATTGCTTCAGGTGCTGCGGCAGTATTGATGGGTACAATTTTAGTCAAATGTGGTGCTGTGAATAAACAGATGGCCTTTGAAACATGGGTACATCCTGTTGCGGACTTCTTTAAGCGCTATGGCGTCAAACTAGCCCTAGTTTTATTGCTGTTGATTGGTTTTTATCGGGTTTCAGACATCATTGCTGGGGTAATTTCTAATGTGTTCTATCAAGACCTGAACTTTAGCAAAGAGCAAATTGCCGAAGCTGTGAAAGTGTATGGGGTGATTTTCAGTCTGGTGGGCGGCTTCTTGGGGGGCTTGTTGGCACAGCGCATGAACATTATGAAACTGATGTTTGTCGGTGCAGTATTGGCTTCTTCAACCAACCTAATTTTTATTGGTCTAGTCAAGTCAGGGCAAGCGCTTAGCGATGTGCAAGTTTCGGTGGGGCAGCAACAATATCAGACTCAGGCCGATGAAGTGGGTTATTGGAAAGTTGCTGTACCAAGTCAGGTGTTGGCCACCCAACATGAAATTCAGGTACGTGCACATTATCAAACTGGCGATACACCATCACGTTTAGTGTCGATGCCTTATTTACAGCAGACAGCTACCGAAACTGCGCAATTACAGCTTTTACCTCTGACTTCAGATAACACGATTTCCGTAGCAGAAAAGGCCAATAGTATTGTGGTACGTGGACAATATGTGGGGCCTACTTTAACCGAGCAGCAAAAAATTGTGCTACAGCTAGATGGACAAAACTTTGATGCCAAACTCGATGCTCAAGGTATGTTTACTGCAGCGATTACTGGGCAGCTTTTGGCAGATTCTGCGGCAAAGCAATTGACTGTTATGTTGATGGATCAGCAACAGGTGCTACAACAACACAGCCAAAGCTATAAAGTCGATTTAACACAGGCTGCAGACACGACCTTGGATGTCGATATTCAGCCATTGCCTGTGGTCAATACAGCATCAACCGAGATGGTGGAAATTCAGGGTAAAGTGATCAAACCGTATAGCTCATTATGGTTATATTTTGCCATTATTGTTGATAACTTAGCTTCAGGTTTAGCCGGCGCAGCGTTTATTGCCTTTTTATCCAGTTTAACCAGTGTGTCTTTTACGGCAGTGCAATATGCGATTTTTAGCTCACTCATGACCCTGACCCCTAAGATTTTAGGCGGTTATTCGGGTACTATAGTGACCAATATTGGTTATCCAAACTTTTTCCTCATGACCACCTTAATTGGAATTCCAATTTTGATTTTAGTGGTGTGGGTGGCAAAGTTATTACGTGATCATCAAGCAACATCTTCAGACACGATTCAACAGAAGGATGAATAATATGCGCATGCTGCATACCATGTTACGTGTAGGTAATTTAGAGCAATCATTAAAATTTTATACAGAAGTTTTAGGTATGACTTTGCTTCGTAAGCGTGATTATGAAGAAGGGCGTTTTACCTTGGCTTTTGTAGGTTATGGCGATGAAGAAAATCACACAGTTTTGGAGCTGACTCATAATTGGGATACTCAAAGCTATGATTTAGGCAATGCTTATGGTCATATCGCAATTGCGGTAGAAGATGCTTATAAAGCCTGTGAAGAGATTAAAGCACGTGGTGGCAATGTCGTACGTGAAGCAGGGCCAATGAAAGGCGGTGTGACTGTAATTGCGTTTGTTGAAGACCCAGATGGTTATAAAGTTGAGCTGATTCAGCAAGATCAAAATGCACTTAATAACTAAGTGCTAATGCGAAAAGCAACAACTCGGCCTTAATTATGCAATTAACTGAATGTTGTTCAGTATTCAGTTAAAAAATATTGAACATATTCTATAAATACTCGCTTTTTGAATATCGCCCAGTAAGATAAGTTTATCGAAAGGTAAATAAGTCGCTGGGCTTATTCATATTAATCAACCCTTTAAAAACAAGAATTAGGATGCTGCAATGTTGAAGTTATTGGCACTGGATCGTTTTACCATACTCTTATTTGTGATGGTTATCTTGGCCAGTGTACTGCCTGTTTCTGGGCAGGCCGCCGATGTTTTTGGTGTAATTACAACAGTCGCTATTGCAATCTTATTTTTTTTGCATGGAGCAAAGTTATCACGTGAAGCTGTGATTCAGGGCTTTATGCATTGGCAGTTACATGCTTTGGTGTTTACATTTACCTTTGCGCTGTTTCCTATTCTAGGACTACTTGCTAAACCTGTTTTGGTGCCAATGCTCGGACAGGAGTTGTACTGGGGCTTTTTGTTTATGTGCTTTTTGCCTTCTACAGTACAGTCTTCTATTGCATTTACTTCAGTGGCAAAAGGCAATGTTGCCAGTGCCGTATGCAGTGCTTCATTTTCCAATTTGATTGGGATGTTTATTACCCCCATTTTAGTGGGCGTATTTATTCTGGGGCAGTCGGAACATGGTTTTGACCCGACCAACTCGATTATTCAAATTACTTTATTGCTGTTGGTGCCATTTATATTGGGACAGTTGCTGCGTCCTTATGTTTATCCTTATATGTTGAAATTGCCAAA